>ENA-UOJD01001246-UOJD01001246.1-human-gut-metagenome-genome-assembly--contig:-P48-NODE-1246-length-27534-cov-10.810110_pt1 | contig 27534 bp, 25 predicted proteins | sample MGYA00242342_ERZ723889 | MGnify/ENA metagenome assembly ERZ723889
TTCTCCGCCTTGCGGCGGCACCTCTGCGATACAATTTTACATTTTTTCAGACATATCAATTATAAGCAGCCGCCATATATTTGTCAACGCGGAAGATGCGCTCCCGCCGCGCCCTCGCTTTTTTGGTCAATTTGTCACATTTGCGCAAAAAATATCTGCTTTCACAAATTTTATCTTGCTTCTCCCGACATTTTTCTATAATGTTGTCGACAGAACAGGAGGTACAGCCATGTACGTTACCTACAACAACCTTTTTAAGCTCCTCATCGACAAGGGACTCAATAAAACAGAGTTTGCACGCGAGGTCGGCATCAGCTCCAATACGCTCGCCAAGCTCTCGAAAAATGAACTCGTTTCGCTTGAGGTGCTCGTGCGCATCTGCCGTAAGCTCGACTGCTCGCTTGGCGACATCGTACAGATCGCGCCGAGCGAAGCGCCGATCAAAAACGACTTAGAGCGCAGAAAGAAACGAACCCAATCCAGAGAAAAAGGAGGCTCATCGCTATACCATGAGTAACGAATCCAAAGAGACCGGTTCCAGCTTTATGGAAAAGCTGGCGACCGTGATCGTCGACAAGCGGAATCTCATTTTTCTGCTCACCATCATTCTGCTCGTTTTCTCCGTCTTTTCCCGCAACTGGGTCGAGGTGGAAAGCGACCTGACGTATTATCTGCCGGGTGGCTCGGAGACAAAGCAGGCGCTCACCATCATGGACGAGCAGTTCACCACCTACGGCACGGCCGAGGTCATGGTGGCCAACATCACGCCCGAGCAGGCCGCTGCGCTGGAGCCTAAGATCAAGGAGATCAAGGGCGTGCAGAGCGTGGACTACGACGAGACCACCGCGCACTACAACAACCTTTCCGCACTCTATTCCATCACCTTTGCCTACAGCGAAGATGACGACGCCTGCCTTGACTCGCTCAACGCTGTGAAGGAATATCTCTCCAACTATGATCTGTATGTCGACACCGACCTCGGCAACACGCAGCAGGAAACGATCGACCACGAGATCAGTGTCATCATGGTGTATGTTGCCATCGTCATCGTGCTCGTGCTGCTCTTCACGTCCGAGACCTACGGCGAGGTGCCGGTACTGATCCTGACGTTCGTTGTCGCGCTCGTTCTGAATCAGGGCACGAATTTCCTGATGGGCAAGATCTCGTTCATTTCAAACTCCGTCACGAGCATTTTGCAGCTGGCGCTCTCCATCGACTATGCCATCATCTTCTGCAACCGCTTCAAGGAGGAACACCGGCTGCTGCCGCTGCGCGAAGCCGTTATCATCGCGCTGAGCAAGTCCATTCCCGAGATCGGCGCGAGCAGCCTGACGACCATCGGCGGTCTCGTTGCAATGCTTTTCATGCAGTTCAAGCTCGGCCCCGACATGGCGCTGTGCCTCATCAAATCCATTCTCTTTGCGCTGCTCGCCGCGTTCATCGTGATGCCGGGGCTTCTGATGCTCTTCGGCCCGCTCATTGACCGCACACAGCACCGCAGCTTCGTCCCCAAGATCTTCTTTGTCGGCAAGCTCGACTTTGCCACACGCTATATCATTCCTCTGGTCTTTGTCGCGCTGGCTGTCATCGGTTTCCGCCTTTCGTCCAACTGCCCCTACGCTTACGGCTACGGCCTCATCACCGCGCCCAAGCAGAATGAAACACAGTTTGCCCAGCAGATGATCGAGGACAACTTTACCTCAAAAAATATGCTCGCGCTGATCGTTCCCACGGGCGATTACGACAAGGAATCTGCCATTTTAAGCGAGCTCAGTCAGTACGACGAGGTCGATTCCACGATGGGTCTTACCAACATTGAAGCGCTCGACGGTTACATGCTCGCCGACAAGCTGACGCCGCGTCAGTTCGCCGAGCTTGCGGGGCTTGATTATGAGGCCGCGCAGGTCGTTTACGCCGCCTACGCCGCGCAGCATTCGGAATACGGCAAGCTTGCGGGCAACCTCGCCACCTACAAAGTCCCGCTCATCGACATGTTCCTCTTTGTCTGCGATCAGGTGGACGCCGGCATCGTCACGCTCAGCGACGAGCAGACGAAGCTTTTGCAGGAAGCCGAGGTACAGATGAGCAGCGCCAAGGCGCAGCTCGAAGGCCCGGACTATGACCGCATGCTCGTCTACCTCACGCTGCCGGAAAGCGGCGATGAGACCTACGCCTTCACCGACAAGATCCTTGAGATCGCCAAGAAGTATTATCCTGACGACACGGTCTATCTCGCCGGAGAATCGACGAACGAATACGAATTCGAAAAGTCCTTCGCCGTCGACAACAAGGTCGTCAGCATCGTGTCGGTGCTCGTGGTTATGCTGGTGCTGCTCTTCACGTTCAACTCCGCCGGCATGCCGGTGCTGCTGATCCTGGTGATCCAGGGCTGCATCTGGCTCAACTTCTCGTTCCCGACCATCACGGGAAAGTATGTCTTCTTCTTAGGCTACCTGATCGTGTCCTCCATTCAGATGGGCGCGAACATCGACTACGCCATCGTCATCGCGAGCCGCTATCAGGAGCTCAAGGGCAAGATGCACCACCGCGACGCCATCGTGGAAACGCTGAACTTTGCCTTCCCGACGATCATCACCTCCGGCTCGATCCTTTCGATCTGCGGCTTTTTGATCGGCAGCATGACCTCCGAGCCCGTCATTGCGGGCATCGGCGAGAGTCTCGGTCGCGGCACGGTCATTTCCATCATCATGGTCATGTTCGCCCTGCCGCAGATCCTGCTCATCGGCAGCGGCATCGTCGATAAGACGTCGTTCTCTGTGCCGTCCATTTCGGAAAAGAAATCCGGACACGGCAAGATCTCCGTCAACGGCATGGTGCGCGGCAACATCAACGGCACAGTGCATGGCATCATGCACGCCACGGTCGAGGGCGACATCGACCTGAATCTGATCTCCGGATCTGCAAATGAGGAGCAAGACGATGAAGAAGACTAATTATTTCCATCGCTTCTGCGCGCTTGCGCTCTCGTGCCTGCTGCTCGTGTCGCTGTTTCCCGTCATGCAGGCCTTTGCCGACGGGGACGGTGCCATTCACATCAAAAGCGCAGAAGATCTGCAGGAGCTTGCGCACTCCTGCACACTCGATTCCTGGTCGCGCGGCAAAACCGTTGTTCTTGACAACGACATCGTGCTCGAAAGCGACGATGCGCTGCCCATTCCGACATTCGGCGGCACATTCCGGGGCAACGGCTACACCATCAGCGGTCTCTCCATCACGCAGAGCGTTTCCCCCGCCGGTCTTTTCGGCGTGCTGCAAAAGGACGCCGTCATCACAGAGCTGAACGTGGAAGGCACGGTCTCTCCCTCGGGCGACAGTGAAAGCGTCGGCGGCATCGTGGGCGAAAACTACGGCGCCATCGAACAGAGCACGTTCAATGGCAGTGTTTCGGGCAAACGCAGCGTCGGCGGCGTGGTCGGCCGCAACCGATCCAGCGGCGTTGTACGCGCGTGTGAAGCCTCCGGTGCGATCTTCGGACAGAATATGACAGGCGGCATCGTAGGTGAAAACCTCGGTTCCATCTTCTCCTGCCGCAGCCGCGCTTATGTAAACATCGAGAGCACCGACCCCTCCATCGACCTGAGCAATATGAACCTTGAATTCTCGCTCGACCTCGCCAAGCTCTCCCGCGCCGACACGCTCAACACCGCCACCGACACCGGCGGCATTGCAGGCTATTCCTCCGGTGCGATCGCGTCGAGCACAAACTACGCCGCCGTCGGTTATCAGCATATCGGCTACAATATCGGCGGCGTGGTCGGCCGCAACAGCGGCCAGATCCTCGCGTGCAGCAATGAAGGCGCGGTCTGCGGGCGAAAGGACGTTGGCGGCATCGCCGGCCAAATGGAGCCCTATATCCGCATGGAGGTCTCCGACGGTCTGCTGCAGCAGCTCAAAACACAACTCAACGAGCTCAGCGGTCTTGTCAACACGGCAGCCAACCATGCCGAAGGCGGCTCGAATGAGATCGTCTCGCGCCTGAACAGCATGTCCGGCTATGTGGATAACGCGGCCAATGAGCTGAACAACGTCCGGCTGAACGCCAGCATTGACAGCGTCATCACCGGCGACGGCTCCCATTCCTCCGACACTCTGATCGGCGGCGGCAAGGGCGCAGCCGGCGGCATCGACCACGAGCATTCCGACAGCGGTCACAGCACCACCATCTGGGGCGGCAGTGCCGCAGGCGCGGGCGCGAGCCACGAGGGCAATGCCTCGGGCACCGTCACCGGCTCGACTCAGATCGTCGCTGCACCGGATCTTGGCGGGCTGACCTCGTCGATCAACGGCCTGAGCAGTCAGGTCACGATGCTCAACAACGCCGCCAGCGGCACAGTCGGCACATTGGCAAATGACATTCGTTCGATCAACAATAAGTTCAACGAGCTGACAGGAACGCTGTTTTCCGCCATTTCCTCGCTCAGCGGCGGCTCGGGCGACATCATTGTCGACGCCTCCGATGTCGACATCGATTCCGTCACGTTCGGTAAAGTCTCTTCCTGCCGCAACAGCGGCGCGGTGTACGGCGATGTGAATACCGGCGGCATCACAGGCTCCATGACCATTGAATACACGCTCGACCCCGAGGACGACGTCACCGGCCACCTTTCCGGCTTTTACCGCAAGCAGTACGAATACAGGGCGATCCTCCAGAGCTGTGTGAACACCGGCGATGTGACCGGCAAGCGCAGCTACGTCGGCGGTATCGTCGGGCGCATGGATCTTGGCTATCTCACCGCATGCGAAACCGCTTCCTGCACGGTGGCAAGCGAAAACGGCAGCTACACCGGCGGCATCGCCGGACTTACCGGCGCAACGGTACACGGCAGCTTTGCCAAGTGCACGCTCAGCGGCAAGAAGTACGTTGGCGGCATCGTCGGCAGCGGCGTACAGGAAAATATCGACGGCAGCGGAAGCAGCGTGCGCTGGAACTATTCGCTTGTGGACATCACCGATTGCCAGCAATATCGCGGCGCGATCTCCGGCAGCGATACAGGTACGTTTGAGTACAACTACTACGTCTCCGACGATCTCCCCGGCATCAACCGCCAGAGCTACGCTGGACGCGCAGAACCCACCTCCTACGAAGAGCTTCTCACGCTTCCCGAGCTGCCGGAGAGCATGAAATCCTTCTCTCTCACCTTCGTTGCCGACGGTGAGACCGTGCTCAGCCGCACCTTCCACTACGGCGATTCCTTCGCCGAAAGCGACATTCCCGATCCGCCGCAGAAGGACGGCTGCCATGTCCACTGGGATCGAAGCGACCTTACAAACCTGCACTTCGACACCGTTGTCACCGCAGTCTACGAAGCCTACACCCCCGCGCTTGCCTCCGAGCAGACGCGCGACGGCGGACTTGCCATTCTTCTCGTCGAAGGAAACTACAACGACGGCAGCGCCATCGCCATGACCGCTCAGTCTCTTACACCCGCGGCGTTTGATGTTCAATCCGGCACCGTGTTCGACCGCATACAGGATTATTTCTCCTGCCTTCGCCGCGGTGAGATCCCCTCCACGACCGCCAACGCAGAAGTGCTTGAGCAGTGGCACGTGGAGCTTGCCGACGATGAGCAGGACACGCACACCCTGCGCTATCTTCCGCCGGACGGGCAGAAAAATATCCGCATCTACGTGCGCGAAAACGGCGGCAGCTGGCAGGAAACAGGCTGCAACACAATGGGCAGCTACCTCACCTTCACGGCAAGCGGTGACAGCGTTGACTTCGCCGCCGTGCGGACGCTGAACGTCCTTGGCATCTGGCTCATCAGCCTTGCTGTGCTGGCGGTTCTTGTTCTTCTGATCGTTCTGCTTGTCCGCCGCCGCAAGCGCAGGGCACGCCGGCGCGCGGAAGCGCTCGCGCGCAGCATGAGCGCCGTTACGCAGGCCGAGCAGATCGTCCGCAGCGCGGATACCGAAAGCGCCCAGACAGAAGATACCGCCAAGGCCAGCGAGGGCGCGCCGGAAGCGTCCGCCGTTCCCGCCGCGGCAGTCCCCGCACCGGTCGTCACCACCGCAGCGGAAAGCGCAGAAAATGCTTCCGCAGCTGCTCCCGCTCCGTCCGCTCCCGTTGACTCCGATTCCATTGAGGCGCGCCTTGCGCGCGCGGAAGAGGAGCTGCGGCTGCTGCGCGAGGAGCGCGAAGCGCGCGAAAACGCACTCACGCAGCCCGCGGTCCCGCCCGCGCCGAAAAAGCGCAGACGCCGCCGCTTCCTTCCCATCCTCATCACGATCCTCGTTCTGCTTGGCGCGGCGGCGGCATTCTTCCTCAAGTCCGACTTCAAGAAGGATCTTGAGGCCTGCCGCCTCATCGAAGCGCGCATCAAGGAAGATCCCATGACGATGGACGTCACCGTTGACGCTTCCTGCGGCAAGCTCGTTCTTCGCGCAGATGCTTCCGTCGCCCGCACGAAAGCAGATGGGACTTCTGTCACCTGCATCGACCGCGACGGCGCGGCACTCTACTACGCAAACGGCGCGCTCTACCTGGAAAACGGCAAGTCTTATGCCGTCGGCGGCGCGTTTCCCGACTACGCCGAGCTTCTGGATACGACCGCTGAGCTCTGCCGCACGCTGAGCGTGAGCAAATCCGTGGACGGGCAGAACAAGGTCTACACCTTCACCGCCGAGGGCGACGACGCGAGCGCGCTGCTGCATCTTCTCACCTCGGACGAGATCGCCGACGCCGCGGCGCTCTCCTCGATCCGCGTGACGCTCACCGCAGAGAGCGGCGAGCTGATGCGCATGAACTTTGCGGCGGAGAATTCCGGTGATCTGCACGTAAATGCCGACGCCGTCTTTACCGATGCGTCTGCGCCCGTGGTGCCGGACGAGGTGCTCTCCGCCATTCGCTCGTCCGGCGGCGCCGCCTCTTCTTCCACGCTGACAGACGATGCGCTCCGCCTGCTGGGTGCCTGGGGCGAGCTGACCGCGGACGATCTGTCCGCCGACATTGCTCTTTCCGCCGACTGCGGCCCGATCGTGCTGAGCAGCACGCTCCAGTACGACCGCAGCAGCATCGACGGTCAGAGCTACGGCTGCATTCGCAAAAACACGCTCGCCGTCTACTTCTCCGGTGACAAGATCTGCGACACGAGCGGCAACAGTGTGGACGCCGCAAGTGCGCAGCTCGTCGACGCCTCTTCGCTCATCGACCTCTGCTACCGCCTGATCCTTGACGGCAGCGCAGGCTGCGAGCGCGTGAGCGACGGCTATCTCTACGGGCTCTCGCTCGATTCTGACGCCATGAATGATCTGGCCGCCGCCATCGCGCCGGACATCAAGGCGCAGAATGTGACCTTCTCCTCCGGGCGCATCTCCGTGCTCGTGAGCGAACAGGGCGCGCTCCAGTCGGTCAACATTTCGTGCAGCGGCGCGCTGCATCTCATCCTCTCTGACGCTCCGGCGTCGCTCTCCGCCGTCATCACGCCGGCGGAACGCGAATTCTCGATTCCCCAGCCGGCGCTCAATGCGCTGAAACAATAGAAAAGCGGAGGGAGTTACCAATCATGGAAAATCGCATCATCAGCATCAGCCGCCAGTTCGGCAGCGGCGGCCACGAAGTTGCAGTAAAAACAGCGGATCTTCTCGGGATCCGCGTCTATGAGCGCGAGCTGATCCGCCTTGCGTGTGAATACGGCGAGCTTTCGGAGAAAACGCTCTCCCCCTCAGACGAAAAGGCGACCAACCCCTACCTCTTTCAGACGGTGCACGAGGGCAACCACCATGTGCTGCGCGGCAAGCCGACGAGCGAGGTGCTTTTCGCCCTGCAAAGCCACGAGATCCGCCGCATTGCCCGCCATGAAGAGTGCGTTTTTGTCGGGCGATGCGCAGACTATGTGCTGCGCGAGGAAAACGTGAAGCTCCTCACCGTCTTCGTCTCCGCGCCGGACGAGCACCGCATTCAGCGCAAAATGGCGCAGGAAAAACTCACGCGCGACCAGGCCGTGCGCCTGATCCGCAAGATGGACAAGCAGCGCCGCAAGTATTACGAAAGCTATACCGGCCGCATCTGGGGCGCGCCGGGCGGCTACGATCTCTATCTCGACACCGGCATTCTCTCCACCGCCGATGCCGCAGCCATCGTCGCCGACCGCTTCCGCAAGCTGTAAAATGCACCGCACCAATCAAAGGGTGGGGAGAACTCTTTTGAAAAAGAGTTCTCCCCACCCTTCAGCTTGTCAAAAAACGCCAGTTCTCAAAACACGGGGACTGGCGTTTTATCATTTAGGGGAGTAAAAATCGTTATATAGGGAACATAATTGGAAGCATTTCACTTCCGAATAGCGATCTTTTTGAGATTCATGGCAGCATATTTAAGCCTCACCCATACAGATGCTGAAGCAACACCATTTTTATTAACACCACCGGATCTGATCCGGGGCGGCCGTTATCTGCGCAATAATATGGACTTAGCCGTGCATAGAACCATTCATAATCCATTACATTCTCTATCTTGCGCAATAAATGATCCTTGGGGACTAAGGCATCTACATCCACCATCACGATACCTCTTCGAGAATTCTTTCTCCAATTTTCCAACCTTACCCCCCTTTTTTCTCTATGATAGCAGAAGAACCTCGCCAGTGGCGAGGTTCTTTGACAAGCCGAAAGGGAGCGCTCCGGCATTTGCCGGGGCGCTCCCTTTGCGATTTTTTCAGTGAGAGTTATTCTTTGCGATGGCAGGTGCCGCCGCAGTGTGCGCAATCGCCGCTGCATCTGCCGTTTTTCCTGCTTTTTCGCACAAAGCGCAGGGCAAGGAGCGCGGCGAGCGCGATCAGCCCGAGCAGCAGGTAGTCGAGCGCGCTCATCAGAGCAGCCCTCCGAGCGCGTAGGCGGCGAAAGCCACGACCCACGCGACGGCGCACTGCATCAGCACGACGAGCGCGGTCTTGAGCGTGGAATTTAGCTCGCGGCGAATGGTGGCGACGGCGGCAACACAGGGGGTATAGAGCAGCGTGAAGACGAGAAAGCTGACTGCCGAGCGCGTGGTGAAGAGCGACGCGATGGCCGTGCCGCCGAGCAGCACCTCAAGCGTGCTGACGACGCTCTCCTTGGCGATGAAGCCGGAAATGAGCGAGGTGGCACAGCGCCAGTCGGCAAAGCCGAGGGGCGCAAAAATGGGGGCGATGCCCTTGCCGATCAGTGCCAGCAGGCTCTGTGCGCTGTCAGAGACAACGTTGAGGCGTGTGTCGAAGCTCTGCAAAAACCAGATGATGATGGTGGCAAGGAAGATGACCGTGAAGGCGCGCTGCAAAAAGTCCTTGGCCTTTTCCCACAGCAGCAGCGCCACACTCTTGAGCCCCGGCATGCGGTAGTTCGGCAGCTCCATGACAAACGGCACGGGCTTGCCGCGGAACGCGGTCTTGTTCATGATGAGCGCCGCGAGAATGCCGATGAGAATGCCGAGCAGATACAGCGAGATCATCACGAGCGCGCGGTGCGCGGGGAAGAATGCCGCCGTGAAGAAGGCGTAGATCGAGATCTTGGCCGAGCAGCTCATGTACGGCGTGAGGAGAATGGTCATCTTGCGGTCACGGTCGGACGAGACGGTGCGCGTTGCCATGATGGCAGGCACCGAGCAGCCAAAACCGATGAGCATCGGCACGATGCTGCGCCCGGAAAGCCCGATGCGGCGCAGGGGCTTGTCCATAACGAACGCCACGCGCGCCATGTAGCCGGTATCCTCTAAAATGGAGAGGAAGAAAAAGAGCGTGACGATGATGGGCAGAAAGACCAGCACGCTGCCGACACCGGCAAAGATGCCGTCGATGATAAGACTGTGGACGACGGGGTTGATGCCGTAGGCCGTGAGCGCGCGGTCGACAAGAGCGGTGAGTGCGTCCACGCCAAGGCCCAGAAGGTCGGATAAGCGCTGCCCGATCACGTCGAAGGTGAGGTAAAAGGTCAGCAGCATGATGCCGAGAAACGTCGGAATGGCCGTATAGCGGCCGGTGAGGATCTTGTCGATGCGGACGGAGCGCGCGTGCTCGCGGCTCTCGTGGCACTTGATGACGGAAGCGTCGACCACGCTCTCGATAAAGGTGTAGCGCATGTCGGCGAGCGCCGCGTTGCGGTCGAGCCCCGTTTCGGTCTCCATCTGCACGATGCAGTGCTCAAGCAGTTCTTTTTCGTTCTGGTCGAGCGCAAGCTGATCGGCCAGATCGTCGCCGCCCTCAATGAGCTTGGCGGCGCAAAAACGCGCGGGAACGCCGATGCGGTCGGCGTGGTCGGCGATGAGATGGACGACGGCGTGGATGCAGCGGTGCACCGCCGAATCGTCCGGGCAGAAATCCGTCACCTTGGGCAGCACCTTTCCGCGCGCGGCGGCGATGGCCTGGTCGGTCAGCTCGCTCACGCCTTCGCCCTTGGCGGCGGTGATGGGGACGACGGGAATGCCGAGCGCCGCACTCATTTTCTGCACGTCGATCGCGCCGCCGTTGGCGCGCACCTCGTCCATCATGTTGAGCGCCAGCACCATCGGTACGCGCAGCTCAAGGAGCTGGAGCGTGAGGTAGAGATTGCGCTCAATGTTGGTCGCGTCCACGATGTTGATGATGCCGTCCGGCTTTTCGTTCAGAATGAAATCGCGCGAGACGATCTCCTCCTGCGTGTAGGGGCGCAGCGAGTAAATGCCCGGAAGATCCACAACAGAGCAGCCTTTTTCATCGCGGATCTCGCCTATTTTCTGGTCGACCGTCACGCCCGGGAAGTTGCCCACGTGCTGATTGGAGCCGGTGAGGGCATTGAAGAGTGTCGTTTTGCCGCAGTTCTGGTTGCCGACGAGAGCAAAGATCATTTCAGCTCGCCCTCCACTTCAATTTTTTGCGCCTCTTCCACGCGCAGCGTCAGCTCATAGCCGCGCACGCGGATCTCAATGGGGTCGCCCATGGGCGCGACCTTTTGCAGCGTGACGCGCGTGCGGGGAATGAGTCCCATGTCCAGCAGGCGGCAGCGCAGCGCGCCGTCGCCGCCGACAGCGGTGATCTCTGCGGACGTCCCGATATGCAGCTGATCCAGAGTCATACTTGCTTTCCCTTCTTTTCTGCGAGTTTCATGTATCTATCTTATCTAAAAAATTATCATGCCAAAGAGCGAATGTCAACTGCCGTAACGCATTGAAATAGACAAGAAAACGTGCTATGATAACCGCAGATTTTGGATAGGAAAGGAAGCGAGGGGAGTGCAGAAGAAAGCTCCCGTCTTGCCATGATCGCAATTCTGCTTGCGCCGGCCTATCTGCTGGCAAATTACTATCTGCTGCGCCGCACGATGGGCTGGGTGAAGGCGTGCTTCCCGTTTTTTCGAACGGTGCGTCATTGGGCGCTGCCCGTTGCGGTGCAGGTGTTTCTGGCCTGCTCCATCGTCATCGCCTTTTTCCTGCCCGAGGGCAGGGCGCGGCGTGTGATGAAGCTCATCGGCAACTACTGGCTGGGCGTGCTGCTGTATGTGCTGCTCGCGATTGTTGCGGCGGATCTTCTGCGGCTGCTGATCGGGTATGCGCTGCCGTTCAAGCACATTTTTATCACGACGAAGATGCACCGCATCGCGGGCTGCCTTTGCGCGCTTGCCATCTTGACTGCGTCTCTCTGGGGCGTTGTCAATGCGCGTATCATTCATGTAACACCCTATGACGTGACGATCGACAAAAGTGTTGCGGGCATGGACGAGATGAAGGTCGTGCTCGTGGCGGATCTGCACCTTGGCTACAACATCGGCGAAAAGCAAATGCAGAGAATGGTGGAGAAGATCAACGAACAGGACGCCGATCTTGTCGTCATTGCAGGGGATATTTTCGACAATGAGTGGGAGGCGGTGGACGACCCGGATCGCATCGCGGAAACGCTGCGCGGTATCCGCTCGAAATACGGCGTTTACGCCTGCTATGGCAACCACGACATTGAGGAACCGGTGCTTGCGGGCTTCACCTTCCGCCAGGGAGAGAAGAAGGAGAGCGACCCGCGCATGGACGCTTTTCTGAAAGAGGCAAACATCACGCTTTTGCACGATGAGGGAACACTCATTGACGGAAAGTTCTACCTCTACGGTCGCCCGGACGCGCACCGTCCCGGCCGCGGCGTCGAGGTGCGCAAAACGCCGGGTGAGATCACAGCGGAGATGGACAAAAGCAAGCCCATCATCGTCCTCGACCACCAGCCGAAGGAATTACAGGCGCTTGCAGACGCGGGCGTTGACTTAGACCTCTGCGGCCACACGCACGATGGGCAGATGTTCCCGGGGAACCTCACCATCAAGCTGATGTGGGAGAATGCCTGCGGGTATCTTCAAAAAGGGAAGATGCACAACATCGTGACCTCGGGCGTCGGACTCTTCGGGCCCAATATGCGCGTGGGGACAAAGGCGGAGATCTGTCCGATCACAGTTCATTTTGCAAAATGAAGCTGCAAAGCATCGGCGGGAATGTCTCTTTGCAGGAAAAATGACATCAAAGGGCGGGGGCACGGCGTCAGCCGTGAGGGATGGATTGTAAGCCAAAAAATTTACGATTCGCTGAAAAATAGGAAAATATTGAACATTTACAACCCATCAGTCATCTTCGCTGACAGCTCCACTGACACAGGGGAGCCTTAGCCGACGCACTATGACATGGTTTTTTGACAGTCTGAAAGGGAGCGCTCCGGCAAATGCCGGAGCGCTCCCTTTCGTTTCTTTTTATTTGCGCACAAAGAGGATACCGAGCGTGCTCGGCCCGCAGTGGCAGGACACCGTGCAGCCCGCATGCGTTTCGATGAGTTCGTCAAACGCGCCGTATGCCGCCGCCTCCTCCATCGCCGCATCTACCACGCTCTGCTCGCAGGCGGGGTGCGTGATGAAGGCGAGGTCTTCCGTGATGTCTTCGCGCCCGTCGAGGCGCTCCTTGACATACTGGCGGATACACTTTTCGAACGAGCCGCGGTACTTTTTGCAAACGCCCATCTTCCCCTCGCACACTTCGATACAGGGCTTGAGGTGCAGAAGGTTCGCGCCAAGCGCAGCCACAGCGGAGCAGCGCCCGCCCTTTCGCATGTAGTCGAGCCGCTCGATGAGGAAGCTTGCCTCCACCTTCGGCGCAAGCGCGCGCACGCGCTCGGCGATCTCGCTGCCGGAAAGCCCCTGCGCGGCGAGCTTTGCCGCCGCCACGACCAGAAGCCCTTGCCCGCTGCTCAGGTTCTCTGAATCGACCACATAGACATTGTCGAACTCCTGCGCGGCAAGGCAGGCGTTCTGATAGCAGCAGGAGAAATTTGCGCCGATGGTGACCTGCACCACCGCGTCGTATTCCTTCGCATAGCGCGCGAACACTTTGCCGTATTCGTACTGGCTGACTGCCGCCGTGCTGCAAAGGCTCCCGCCGCCGTCCACATGGGCAAAAATATCCGCAGGCGTGATGTTCACACCGTCTTGAAATTCTTCTCCGTCCTTGATGATGCACAGCGGCGTAATGGCAATATCGTAGCGTTCGAGCAGCTCTGGTGACAGATCGCAGGTGCTGTCTGAAATGATTTTTACTCGCATTGTTCGTGTTTTCCTTCCCCGTAGGTCAGATTTACGCGGGTACTCCCGGTGGAAATGATATAATCGGATTGTACTCTTATATCGCAGGCAGATGAACTCTCCCTCAACGCAACATCAACTCTTGTTGAGGTTTTCCGTATTTTTCACGAAAAAGAGACTCCGAAGGGGTTCCCTTCGGAGTCTCCGCTCTGATGATCGATCTTCTCAGCCGTAGGAAATGAACAGATCCGGCAGCTCGGACGCACCGGGGTCACCGTAAGCCGCGGCAAGAACGCTTTCGTGAATGGTATTGGTGTTGGAGACGCTGTCCACTCGCACGCGAATTCCCTGCTCCTGTCCAACGGTGCGGTTGAACTCCTCCACCAGCACGTTCAGAGGCGAGGTCACCTCGCCGCCGTAGACATGCCAGATCGTCACGGTGGTGGGTTCCGCCTTCTTTTCTCCACAGGCGGTAAAACTCAGCGCAAGGATCAGGGACAGCGCAAGCGCCAACAGCAGATATCTTCTTTTTTTCATAGATACGCCTCCTCGCTCAAGGGGAACGGAGATCTCATCTCCCGTCCGGTTTTTGAGAAATTCCTGCGCCGCAGCCATCAAAGACAGCAGACCTTCGCTCATGTTACACGCCGCTATCAGCATTTCTCATAAGGGATTGCGCCGTGATAAGAACCAATTCGAAAGCTGTAACTCTCTTCCGCAGGCATAAAAGTATTTGTATTATATCACTACAAATTGAAATTGGGAACCACAACTTTAGAAAAAATGCAAGATATGATTCAATGTGAAATAATGATCCCCTCTGTCCCCATTTCATTCTCCGCCGCCTTCGTGTTGACATTTGCCCCCCGTTATGTAACACTATGGGAGAACACGACACCTTGACAAGGAGATCTTTTATGAACGCAGCAACTGTTTCCGCCCGCTTTGCGGAGCTTTTTCCTGAATCGAACCTCATCGGTCTGCTGAGTCGGTACGGTGGCGACGCGGACGATATTTTCGAAGCCATTCAGGATCAATATGACGCGCACGAGCAGGAACCGCTCGCCGGCCTTCTCGGGATCAAGCCCGCAGATCTCGATTCCTTTGCCCGCACCGCCTACTGGGAACTGATCGATGAGATTCGTATAAGATACCTCTCTTCCCTGACGCGCGATGAGGCGGCCAAAATCATCGAAGCGTCCGACGGCTGCATCACACACCCCGAGAACGATGACATCGACTGGAGCACGGACGAGTTCATCAACGACTGGAACGCACTGCACCGCGGCGAGGAAGCGATCGCGCGATAATACAAAGGAGAAAAACGATGAAACCATCTTCTTTTCTGCACTTTGCCGCCTTCGGCGTCAAGACGATCCTGCTGCGAAAAAAAGAGCCGATCCTCGGGACGGTGATCTTGACCGACAAATGCAACCTGCACTGCAAACACTGCTCGGTCAATAATATCACGGCAGTCGTCCATCCATATGAACAGATCCGCCGGGAGATGCATCAGCTCTATGATATGGGCGTGCGCATCCTTTTCTTCTGCGGCGGCGAGACCTTCCTCTGGCGCGACGGCGAGCGCACGCTGAGAGAGCTGGTCATCGAAGCGAAGGCCATAGGCTTTCTCATTGTGAATGTCGTGACGAACGGTACGCTTCCCATCGATCTTCCGGAAGCGGACCTGATCCTTTTGAGTCTGGACGGCGACAGGGAGCGCCACAATGAGATCCGCGGCGATACCTATGACACCATCATGCAGAACATCGTGAGCGCGAGTGCGGACAACATCTGCTTCTACATGGCGATCAACCAGATCAACAAGGGCCATGTGCGCGATGTGTGTATCGCCGCGCGCGACACAAAAAATGTGCGGGCGGTGTCCTTTAATTTCCATACACCGTACCCCGACACGAGGGAGCTTGCCTTGAGCAAAGAAGAAAAGGCCGCCTGCTGCGATGTGATCGCGCAGATAATGAAAGAGGGCGCGCCGGTCTTTAACCTGAAAAGCGCCTTTCCCTATCTCATCGAGAACCGCTTTCCGACGCCCTGTCACCAGTGCGTCGTGATGGAAAACGGAAAACTCTCCACCTGCGGGCGCTGCATTGACGTGCCCGGCCTCTGCGAGCAGTGTGGATACTTTTTTGTTGCGGAATATACGCTTTTGTTCCGGGGCAATCCCAAGATCATCTTCGAGATGCTCCGCACTTACTTAAAATATATTTAGGAGAGCGTCATGCACTTTTTTACGAGCTTAACTCGAATGTGGCTCACGCGAACCGTGCAGTCCTTCACCTTTAGAAGAGAATATGATCAGGCGCTGCCGTTTGCGGAGTGCGAGAGCCTGGGGCTATATGTCCATATTCCTTTCTGCAAGAGCATCTGCAATTTCTGCCCCTACTGCAAGGTGCGCTATTCCGCAAAGCTGTGCGACCGATATATTGATTCTTTGATTCAGGAAATACATCTTATCGGCGGGCAGTATCCGGGGCGGAAAAAGGCAACCAGCCTGTATTTCGGCGGCGGAACGCCCGCGCTTGCGGCAGATCGTATCAAAGAGATCATAGACGCGCTCGGCGAGCACTTCATCATCACCGAGGGGATCGGTCTGGAGCTTCACCCCGACAATGTGACGCTCGAGGTGCTGCAATCGCTGAAGGAAGCGGGCGTGACAAAGATCAGCATCGGCATTCAGTCTTTTTCGGACAAGTATCAAAAAATTCTCGGCAGAAAGGCGGTCGATACCGCGGCGATGGCGGCGACCCTCGCGGCAGTCCCCTTTGAAACAGTTTCAATGGACTTCATCTTTGCCCTGCCGGGGCAGACCTTTGAAGATCTGCGCGCCGACATCGACGCGGCCTTCTCACTGGGGGCAAATCACGTCGCCATCTATCCGTTTATCGACTTTACCTTTACGGACAGCAGCGTTGCGGCGATGCCAAAAAGAGAAAAGCGGGAACTGCTGGACGCCATCACGCGCTACTGCATGAGCCGGGGCTATCCGCGCAGTTCCATCTGGACCTTCTCAAACGAGCCGAACGCAAGCTACTCGTCCATGACCCGGGATAACTTCCTCGGTTTCGGCTGCTCGGCCACGAGCCTTTTCAAAGAGCAGTTCAAGATCAATACCTTTGATGTGGACTCCTACTGTGAAAGAATCCGCTCCGGCCGCCTTGCGACCGCGCTGACGCTTCGCTTCACCATGCGGCAGAGAATGGTCTACTGGCTGTTCTGGACGGCGTACAGCACAAGAGTGAACGCCGATGACTTTGAAGCCTTCTTCGGCGTGCCGCTCAAGAAGATGTACGGAATGGAGCTTTGGCTTGCAAAGCGCCTCGGCTTTGTCACGGAGCATGGCAGCACATACGAAATGACGCTGAAAGGCGCGTTTTTCTATCACTACTACGAAAATTTTTACACGCTTTCCTATATCGACAAGATGTGGGGCATCCTGCGCGAGGAAGCATTTCCCGAATCCATCGAGCTGTAAAAAACAAACCGCCTGCGCCCAAACAGGGCGCGGGCGCTTTTCGGACGCCTGCCCCTTTACAGCAGCAGTTTCGCGGCATATAATTGACAGAAATCGCAAGCTGCGCGAAACAGAACGAGAAAGGAAGATCGAACGATATGCCCTGTACAACTGTGCTGGCCGGCAGGCTGGCGACCAATGACCGCTCGACGATGATCGCCCGTACGGACGACGGTCATTTTGATGAGAAAAAGCTGATCGTGGTCGAGCCCGACCAGCAGCCGAAGATTTATAAAAGCGTAGAGTCCCACGTGGAGATCACACTGCCGGAGAACCCCATGCGCTACACGTCCTGCCCGAGCGTGGATCCCACGCACGGCATCTGGGCCGCGACCGGCATCAATGCCGCAAACGTCGGCATGACCGCAACGGAGACCACGACCTCAAACCCGCGCGTGCTCGCAGCCGACCCGATGGTCGAACTGCAAAAGGCCGAGGACGGCAAGGAGGAACGCTGCGGCGGCATCGGCGAGGAGGACATCGTCGTTCTCGTCCTGCCCTACATTCATTCCGCGCGCGAGGGCGTGCTGCGTCTTGGCTCGCTTCTCACGCAATACGGCACCTATGAATCCAACGGCATTGCCTTCAACGACGAAAACGAAGTCTGGTGGCTGGAGACCATCGGCGGCCACCACTGGATCGCAAAAAAGGTCCCCGAGGATCGCGTCGTCATCAACCCGAACCAGTTCGGCATGGATTCGTTCGATCTGGAGGACGCCTTCGGTGCGCAGGAGTCCCACCTCTGCTCGGCGGACCTCAGAGAGTTCATTGCAGAATATCATCTGGATCTGAACCAGAACGGCAAATTTAACCCGAGAGACATTTTCGGCTCGCACCGCGATATGGATCACATCTACAACACGCCGCGCGCATGGTTTATGGGACGCTTTCTTGCGCCGCACACCTACCGCTGGGACGGCGAAAACGCGGACTTCACGCCGGAGAGCGACGACATTCCGTGGTCGTATGTACCGGAGCGCAGGGTTGCTGCCGAGGATATTCAGTACCTGCTCTCGTCCCACTATCAGGGCACGCCCTACGACCCCTACGCGGGCCGCAGCGCGGAAAAGAGCGGCATCTACCGCCCCATCGGCATCAACCGCACGGGTGTAACGACGATCTGCCAGATCCGCAGCGACGTACCGGATGAGATCAAGGGCGTTGAGTGGGTGTGCTTCGGCTCCACGACGTTTTCCGCATGGCTGCCGGTGTATACGAACGTGGCGCAGATGCCGGACTATTTAAGTAAGGTGACGCTCGACGCCGAAACGGACAATCTCTACTGGGTCAGCCGCTTTGTCGGCGCGCTGGCCGACAAGTGCTACGGCTCGTGCATTCAGAGTGTCTGGGGCTATCAGGACGCGGTGAATATCCGCGGCCGCCAGCTCATCCTCAAGTATGATAAGCTTATGCGCGAGAGCGGCGATTTCACACTCACCGCGCAGGCGAACGATGAGCTTTGCGCCATGGCGCAGAAGGAGAGCACGCAGATCCTCAACAAGGTTCTGCGCAGCGCCAGCGAACAGATGAAGAACGGCTTCAGCTTCGCCGACACCTGCGTCAATAAGTGATAAGCGGCATCGCTTCACCAATGGAATCAAAAAAGCAGCCGCGGCAAAAATTGCCGCGGCTGCTGCCAAAAGAAAGGAATCCGATATATGGGAATTCATCATGTAAAAAGTCTTGACCTGCACGCCAAGTGGCCCTGCGGCGAAAAGGATCTCATCACGGACGTGCCGGGGGTATTGGTCGGTCATACCACGCTGACCGATCCGGCGAAGGATATCCACACGGGCGTAACGGCAGTTCTTCCACACGGGGGCAATCTGTTCCGCGACAAGGTCATGGCCGCCTGCGCCGTCATCAACGGCTTTGGCAAGAGCATCGGCCTTTTGCAGGTGCAGGAGCTCGGCACGATAGAGACCCCCATTATTCTGACCAACACGATGAGCATCGGGACCGCCTATACGGCCCTGTGCAAATACATGCTGGAGCAAAATCCTGACATCGGGGTGACTACCGGCACCGTCAACTGCCTTGTCACCGAGTGCAACGACAGTTCGCTCAACGATATCCGCGGCATGCATGTGCAGGAATCGGACGTCCGCAATGCCATTGAAACAGCAGCGCAGGATTTTGCCGAGGGCTGCGTCGGCGGCGGAAACGGCATGCGCTGTCTCGGGCTCAAGGGCGGTATCGGCTCCGCTTCGCGCGTGTTGGAGATCGACGGCGCAAAATATACGGTCGGTGCGCTCGTCATGTCAAACTTCGGAGCGCCCGGCAACCTTGTGATCGGTGGTCAACATTACGACACAAGCAAGGCCCACGTCTCCGACGTGAAAGACCGCGGCTCCATCATCATGATCCTGGCAACGGATATCCCTCTTTCCGAGCGGCAGCTCGGGCGCGTGGCCAAGCGCGCTATGATCTCGCTCGGGCGCGTGGGATCGTTCTGCGGCAACGGCAGCGGCGATATCGCGATCGCCTTCACCACGGCCAACCGCATTCCGCATGACAGCGACCACGATATTCTGACCTGCCGAATGTTCTACGATGAGAGCATCGACAAGGTGTTTGAGACCTCTGTTGAAGCGGTCGAGGAGGCGATCATCAGCTCGCTCTACCACGCCGAGACCACGCACGGCATCCGCGGCAAAACAGCCGTCAGCCTGCGAGACTTCCTTAATCATTGACCCTTGCCGCCCTTCACCGTTCCTTTTCACTGCGCCCCGCAGCCCGCTGCGGCAATTCCCTTTTCGAGCCAATCGGAAGGGCTTTGAATGAAAAAAACGGCATGCACTTCTGCCACGGTTCAAGCAAGAAGTTCTTTCTTTCGGGCTTTGTAATAGAATAGGCCCGTCAGGTCTGCCAAGGCCCAGCCGATCGGGACCGACCACCAGATGCCGATGACGCCGATAGCAGGGATCGCGGACAGCAGATAGGCAAGCGCGACACGGGTGCCCAACGAGACGACCGTAAGCACCACGCTCATGCCCGGTCTCCCCAACGCACGATACAAGCCATAGAGCAGGAACAGGCAGCCGATGCCGCAGTAAAACGCACCCTCGATGCGCAGATACCGCACGCCTTCCAGAATGACTTCGGTTTCTCCGGCGTCCACAAAAATCGCCATAAGAGGTCTTGCGAATACGAAGACGAGCGCGGATATGACCACACAGAAGGCCATGGAAATGCACGCGGCGCTTTTCAGCCCCGCGCGTATCCGTTCGCTCTCTTTTGCGCCGTAATTCTGCGCGATAAAGGTGGAAAAGGCGTTGCCGAAGTCCTGCACCGGCATATAAGCAAAGGCGTCGATTTTCACAGCGGCGGCAAAGGCGGCCATCACAATGGGGCCGAAGCTGTTGACAAGTCCCTGTACCAGAAGGATACCGAGGTTCATGACCGATTGCTGCACGCAGGTCAGCGTGGAGAAGGAGACGATCTCCTGAATACGTCCGCGCCGCAGGCAGCGGAGCTTCCAGATCGAGCGCACCTGCGGGAAGCGCGCAAGGGTGAAAACGGCGATCCCAATCCCCGAAACATACTGAGCGATCACCGTTGCCTCCGCCGCTCCGGCAACGCCTCTATTTAACCCGATGACAAACCAGAGATCGAGGGCAATATTCAGCACAGCGGAAACAGCCAAAAAGCCCAGCGGGATAACGGAATTGCCGATCGCCCGCAAAAAAGAGGCAAAGTAGTTATAAAGGAAAACAGCGGGAATGCCCATGAAAATCACAAACAGGTATTCGCGCATATCGCTCCACACCTCGACAGGAACCCGGAGGAAGGTGCGAAGCCCGTCCAGGCAGGCAAACGATAAGATGTTCAGAAATACGGTGACGAGCGCGATAAAGAAAAACGATGCACAGAGGTTCTCGCAAAGAGCCTTCTCATCCCGCTGCCCAAAGCGCATGGAAAACAGTGCGCCGCTCCCCATGCACAGGCCGAGGATGATGGAGGTCAGAAAGGTCATCAGCGTAAAGGCTGAGCCGATCGCTGCAAGCGCATCGCGCCCGAGGAATTGCCCGACGATCAGCGTGTCGGCGATGTTATAGCACTGCTGCAACAGATCCCCCAAAATCATGGGAATGGCAAACAGCAGCATCGACTTGGTGACAGGGTCTCGTGTCAAATCACGGTTCATGACGCGCCTCCGTATCTTAAGCAATAAGTGCAATTCGGGAATATTATAGTGCGATGGAAACACTTCGTCAATCCGGCTCACCGCCGCCCGTGAGGAGGTGCGCGAGGGAATGAATGATGAGAAATGCAAGAAGCTGCTCCGTCTGCTGGACGCACAGAATATATTAACTGGAGGAGGCCACGCTGATGAGCTTCACGGCAGGCTTTAAACTGGCATGGGGCATCGCCGGAGAACCGGGAGCACCTTACTCCTACGACACCGATGAAGAACAAAAGGTGCAGGATACGCATTCAACGGAGTAACAATACGCCATCAGCGGAATGATTTTCTCCCCGGTGTTCACGCCATTGCTGACCATATAGAAAAAACCGTCTCAAGCATATTGCTTGAGACGGTTTTTGACAGGCGGCTTCAATTCGGATATTTTTCTAAATTATTTTTTGACGATCGCGTCAGTCGTCTATCTCCGCCTCGTGCTTGAGAATGGCACCGGAGGCGGCGTTGATCTCGTAGCTATACTCCATGCCGCCGGACTTGAACTCGACCTCATAGACGAGCGTGCCGTCCTCGTCGTCCAGCTCGATCTCCATGTCATACGCTTCATTTTCGCTCACGCCTGCGTGGTTTAGGGCGATGGACTTTGCCTTGGCGTAGCCAATGTCCTGCGCTGTTCCGGACGGATCTGGCTTCTGATCAGAGGGCTTCGTTGTCTCACTTGGCGTGGAAGCGGCAGTCAGCAAGTTCTTCTGTCCGCTGAGCACCTTCCCCGTGTAGGCGTCCACCAGATACTCAAACTCACCCCACGCCGCGTGCAGCTCCACCTCATAGTGCGCGGGAGATTCGTCGAGCTCGGAATCGACTTCCGCCGTGACGGAGTCGAGCGCCGTTGTCCCGGCATACTGCTCCGCGGCGTAGGCCGCGGCCTCTTTACCGATGGGCATGGCAGGCGCGCCCGCTTCGGCAAGGTCCTTGAGTTCTTCGACCGAGAGCTTTGCCAACGCGTCAAACTTGAGCGACGGGTTGATGGCGAGGACGCAGTTCACCAGCGCCGCCTTGCCGGTAGAAATGTTATTTTCCCGCGCCTGCTGCTCCCGCGCCGCGTCCTGCGTCAGCGTCTGCGTCAGAACAGCGGCCTTTGCTTCGCTGGTCTGCAAAACGCCGTCCACGGCGCTCGTCAGCTCACGCTGGAGCTTTTCCGCACGGGCGGTATCCTTATCCTCCACCGAGATCATGATGGCGGAGGAAATGCTGTCGAGATAGCCGTTTCGCACAAGACTGCCCACGATGGCGTTCACCGCCACGTCGAGCTTTGCGCCCTTGAGGTCGGCACCATTACTCATATCCGCAAGGATGGCTTTTGCATCCTCGTTGAGCGGCGTACAGACGAGAACTTTTTCGCTCCGATTCACTTTCAGCTCGATGCTCGGATTCACATCCAGCGACACCACGGACGCGACCGCGTTCGCCCGCTGGTAGAAGAGTCCGCCGCCGAGCAGCATTACCGCAAGGCAGGCGGCGATGAGCGATGTCCATCTTCTCTTTGTTGTTTTCTTCGTTTCCATGTTGATTACCGTTCCTTTCCGCGCTTCACAGCGGGAGAGAACGCCGCTCACATCGTCCGGCACGGTCTTTTCAAGCGCCGCAGCCAGTCTCTGCTCCATTTTTTCATTGGTCATCGGGCGTCATCTCCTTCCAGAAAAATTCGCATCTTTTTCAATGCTCTGTGATATTTCGACAGGACGGTGGGAAGCGGCAGCTCCAGCAGTGCCGCGATCTCCCGATGCTTCATGCCCGTGACCGCGTGAAGCAGCACGATGCGCCGCTCCTCATCAGCAAGGCTTGCCAGCGCGCCTTGCAGCAGCGTGCGCTCATCGGCGTTCAAACCGCATTCCTGTGCGGGAATGGCGTCCCATTCCTCCTCGCTGAGCGCGGTATGACGTTCCTCGCGCCGCAGGCGCATCAGACACAGGTTGCGGCATACGGTCAGCAGCCACCCCATCGGCGAGCCGGTGGGACGGTACTGCGCCGCGCAGTCCCACACCTGCACATAGACGTCCTGTGTGAGATCCTGCGCGTCGTGCGCGTTTTTGAGGTAGGAAAGTGCGAGACCGTACACCGCTGAGCGCGTGCGCTGATACAGCTCCGCGAGCGCTTCACGCTCACCGCCGGCAATGTGAACCAACAACTGCTGCAGCTCGTGCCGATCCTCTGCCGGCGCATATTCGGTTGTCATCAGCATACTGAGCATGGGCTTTTTTCTCCTGTCATCCATGTAATGCAAGGAAAGGACGATTTATTGCACGGAATTTTTTTATTTTTGTGATTCTGTTTCTCAGCCAGTCGGAGATAAAAAAGTCACCATCTCTGAGCCTTGAGCATATCTGTCAGAGACATGTAATCCTTATCTTCGATGGTAGTAACCGTGATCTCAGCACCGTTTACAACGATTTTTCCATTCATCTGCTCTCGCCTCCCATTCAGGTCTTATCGTGGGTCAATTCTTTGAAAAGTCCCTGACAGCCCGCCAGCACATCCTGCCACGTTGCCTCGAAATTGTCGGTGTACCACGGGTCGGCAACATCGCCGGGGCGGCCGGTGTAGTCCATCAGTAGGTGCAGCTTGCTGCCAGGATCGCCGCCGCAGATGCGGTGCATATTCCGCAGGTTTGCGCTGTCCATGCCGATCAGCAGATCGTATTCGTCGTAGTCCCGCTTCGTAAGCTGCCGCGCCGCGTGACCGCCGCAGGAAATTCCATGCTCGGATAGCTTGCGTCGCGCCGGAGGATAAACCGGGTTGCCGATCTCCTCCCGGCTGGTAGCCGCCGATTCGATATGGAACTGTGAGGCAAGCCCCGCTTTCTTCACCAAGTCCTTCATCACGAACTCCGCCATCGGGCTGCGGCAGATGTTGCCCAGGCACACAAAGAGTATCTTTTTCATTGCATTCGCTCTCCTGTGTTACTTCTTTTTCCTCAGTATAGCAGGAAGTCATCTGTTCGTCGAGAGAAGAATGCAGCCACGGCTTTCGCCGCGCTGTAGGACTACAATACATATTGGACAAGTGAATAAAATGATATGAAGGATATGGTCTCATGGGTTATAGTTAAGTTACCACACCAAACCAGCCCGAAAGGAGACCATATCCCTCATGAGCAAAAGTATAACACAAGACATGGCCTATCGGCAATCCCTAATGAAGTACACAGAGAAATACGGCGTCAGCCGCGCCAGCCGGAAGTACAACAAGAGCCGGTCGTACATCTATTTCTGGAAGCAGCGATGGGACGGAAGTGTGGCGTCCCTTGCCTGCCAGTCCAGACGTCCCCACAGCCATCCCAACCAGCACACGGAGGCCGAGCTGAAACTTATCCGCGACATGCGCCGCCGAAATCCCACGCTGGGCATGATCGAGCTGTGGCACCGGCTGCGGCAGCGGGGCTACACCCGCTGTCCGGAGAGCTTGTTCCGGGTCATGCGCAAAATGGGTATGTTTCCGCCAGAAAAGCCGAAAAAAGCATACAAACCAAAGCCTTATGAGCAGATGACCTACCCCGGCCAGCGCGTTCAGGTGGATGTGAAGGTCGTGCCTCGGAAGTGCATCGCAGATCCGGAGCTTCGACTGTTCCAATACACCGCCATCGACGAGTTCACCCGCCTGCGGTTCCTGGCGGCCTATCCGGAGCAATCTACTTATTCCTCCGCGGACTTCCTGCGGAAGCTGCGGGCATGGTCGAGCGTAGCCACCGCGAGGATCAGAAACGCTTCTACTCTTGCCGCTCGTTCTATTCCTTGGATGACTTTGCAAAGCAGCTTGCCGTCCACAACCGCCGTTCCAACAACTTACCCATGAGGCCTCTCCGCTGGATGTCTCCCGCCGGGGTCACTGTCCAATATGTTTGACAAACCTACAGAATTTCAAATTTCCAGAAAAATTTTGAACCATCTATTTGAACCGCTCAAAACAACAGGTTTGACAGGGCGATATGACGCGAGTACAATAATACTGATTTTGATTATCTTGCAAGGAGCTACACAATGGAAAACACTTTTAAAGGCAGCCAGAATTACGTTGCAAGCCCGGAGCTGATGAACGCGGTAAACATCGCCATGGCGCTCAAAAAGCCGCTGCTCATCAAAGGTGAGCCGGGCACCGGCAAAACGATGCTCGCCGAGGCCGTGGCCGAGGCGCTGGGTAAAAAACTCATCATCTGGAGCGTCAAGTCTACGACCAAGGCGCAGGACGGTCTGTACGTCTACGACGTGGTGCAGCGCCTGTATGACAGCCAGTTCGGCGCGTCCGGTGTGGACGATATTGCCAAATACATCAAGCTCGGCAAACTCGGCGAGGCGTTCTCCGCCGATGAGCAGGTCGTGCTGCTGATCGACGAGGTGGACAAGGCCGACCTTGAATTCCCAAATGACCTGCTCTGGGAGCTTGACAAGATGGAGTTCTACATTCCCGAGACAAAGGAGACCGTTAAGGCCAAACACCGCCCCATCGTCATCATCACCTCAAACGCGGAAAAGGAACTGCCCGATGCCTTCCTGCGCCGCTGTATCTTCCACTATATCGAATTTCCCGATCAGCAGCAGATGGAAAAGATCATCCGCGTCCACTTTGACCACGTCGATGAGACGCTTCTCACGCAGGTGATGCAGGCATTCTACGCGATCCGCTCCATCGACGCGGTGGAGAAAAAGCCCTCGACCTCGGAGCTTGTCGACTGGATCCGCGCGCTTCAGCTCTCCGGTGTAGATGTTTCGAAAATCGCAAGGGAGATCCCGTTCATCGGGGTGCTCCTCAAAAAGGACAAGGATATCTCCACCGTGCAGCGCCGCCTGAGAAGATAACAGCATCATGTTTACTGGATTTTTCTATCTTCTGCGCGCACACGGGTTTTCCGTCAGCTTAAATGAGTGGATGACGCTCATCGAGGGGCTGATGATGAACCTGCAGCACGATTCGCTCACGGGCTTTTACGAGCTCTGCCGCGCGGTGCTCGTCAAGTCCGAGGCAGATTACGACAAGTTCGACCAGATATTCCTCGAATACTTCGACGGGGTGCCCTATCAGGACGAGCTTCCCGAAGAGCTGATGGACTGGCTCAACAATCCTGCCGCCGCGATGGAGGAGTTTCGCAAATTCCTACGTACGCAGGGCTATGAGGAAAAGAGCATTGAGGAAATTCTCAAAATGTTCGAAGAGCGCCTCAAGGAGCAGACCGAGGAGCACAACGGCGGCTCGTACTGGATCGGTACGAACGGCTACTCAAACTTCGGCAATAGCGGCCACAGCCCGCAGGGCATCCGTGTGGGCGGGCAGAGCATGTACCGCCGCGCGTTTCAGGTGGCGGGCGAGCGCAAGTTCCGCGACTTTCGCAAGGACAATGTGCTCGATATTCGCCAGTTTCAGATGGCCTTTCGCCTGCTGCGGCAGTATTCCGCGCAGACACAGGAGGCCCGAACGGAATTCGACGTGGACGAAACCATTCGTGAGACCTGCGACAACGCCGGCACGCTCTCCGTCTGCTACAAGCGCCCGCGCAAAAATACCGTCAAGGTACTGATGCTGATGGATTCCGGCGGCTCAATGGACTATTATTCGAACCTCTGCTCCATGCTCTTTCAGGCGGCGCGGCAGTCAAACCACTTCAAAGAGCTGCACGTTTACTATTTTCATAACTGCATCTATTCAAATGTTTATACCGACCCGCGCATGTACCGCGAGCACGCGGTGTCGACGGACTGGATCTTGCAGAACTTCGGCAGTGAGTACAAGGTCATTCTCGTCGGCGACGCTTTGATGGATATGTACGAGCTGACGGAAAAGCGCTACGACTTCCGCGCAGGCGAGGTGAAGTGGTCGGGCCTTGACCAGATCAAGCGCTTCCGCGACCATTACGACCACTTGATCTGGCTCAATCCCGAGGAGCCCCCGCGCTGGGGCGGCTACTGGGGCGAAAGTTACGGCCACATTGCCAAAGTCGTGGACATGTACCCGCTGACGGTCGACGGTCTGGAACGCGGCATGAAAAAGCTGCTCGTGAACCGATAAAAGAGTTGGTCTGTCGCCGCGGCAAGGCTGGCTCATTCAGAACGAGATCCGCGAACTCAGCGGCTGGCAAAAAATCCCGGAAGATGATCTTTCGGGATTTTTCATGTTTTGCTATATTGGTTTAATGTGTCAAAATCATCATCGTTGCTGTTGCCATCGATACGCACTACGCATTTCGCTGTAAAAAGTTGCAAAAAAGTCTTGAAATCATACGATTTCAAGACTTTTCGTTGGTCCGAGTAGAATTATAGGGTTTCACGAAATTAGAAGTATAAAACGGTTTTGGGTAGTC
>ENA-UOJD01001250-UOJD01001250.1-human-gut-metagenome-genome-assembly--contig:-P48-NODE-1250-length-27480-cov-12.758943_pt1 | contig 27480 bp, 23 predicted proteins | sample MGYA00242342_ERZ723889 | MGnify/ENA metagenome assembly ERZ723889
ATACACCGACAGTACTGTGCCGGCGACGGCATGGGAGGATAGGCAGCTGCCGGATTCCAAAGAAACAGTCAAATGACTGTTTCTTTTTTTTGTTCCTGTTTTAATTTGCATTTCGACTATCATTTAAAGGGCACTATGCAAAAAAATATACACGCATTTTGCTTGACTTCACAACGTTAGTATGCTATTATGTGTATATCGAAAATCGAAGAGGGGGCATGTATTTAGTGGAAAAAAAGAAATCTGCAAAGAGAACTGTTCTTTGGAAAGTAATTCCCGGTTTTGTTATCGTTTTGCTCATCGGCTGCATTGTTTACCTTTGCGCTGCCGTGAAATCAAACACTGCCGTACGCATGGATTCAATGCGGTACAGGATTTTGTTTGATCGAGAGTGCACGGGCAGCGAAATTGTTAAGGCTGCGGAAGAGCGCGATTATGATATCATTGTGCTGACAGGCGAACAGGCGGAAGAAGCAGGCGAGGCTATTGCGCCGTTTGTTACCGAGAACTGCCTTGTTGTGTTTGAAAACATGACGCTTGAACAGGTCCAAAAGGCAACCGGGCTTGCCGAAGGGTTTTCGGATGAGAGAAGCAGCAGTAACGCAAGCATCGGCCTGATGATGAAGGGCGGCGCGCTCCGGTTGTGCGGCTTTGAATCCAAAAACGGAATTATTGACAGGCTGACAAACGAAAACGTTGCGGATGCGGCGGCTGATATGCTCAGCAATAATAATTAAGAACTCGATTATGACTTGAAGCTTATGCTTCCAAACTGAAAGTGAAACGCAGCACGGCGGGGTTTCTCCTGCCGTGCTTTTTGCTGCAAAGTTTTCCGCAAGTTATATTTATTTGAGAAAATTGTGAACCGTACCGAAAAATGTTAATTTGCCGCCTTTTTTCATAAAAAGAAACAATCGGATACTTTTCGAATGTTGTTGACAGCCTCTGAATAATGTGTTAAAATGTAAATAATTGGAGCGCAATTTAAATTATTATTTAAATCATACTCCAAGGAATAGTTTTTGCAAACAGACGATTCGGACTCGACTGCGGTCGCGGTATGAATGACGGAAACAGTGCAGCGCATTCTCCGAAATCCGATGCTTGAACTTGTGAACGATATCAGCGCTGTTCACTCGAATTGCGTGATATAAAAAAATCATTCAGGAGGCATTATGAAAGGAACGAATTTCAGAAGAATACTCTGTATTCTCATTGCAGCGATGCTTTGCATCGGGCTTTTGCCCATCGGTGCTGCGGCGGACAGCTATGCGGCAGCAGCTGAACTTCGCAGTATGCAGAAGGTTCGTCGTGAAATTGACGGCGAGCTCTTTGAACTCGAAAGCGAACTTGACTCCGACCTGTCCGCTGTTGAAACGGTTGACAGCCTGTTCGAATATCTTGACGGAGATTCACGAATCAAGAGCATCAACCGCCAGAGCGGAACAACTTTCGGCTACACTCTGAAATCCGGAATGACCGTTGTGTATGATTACAATATCGTTCACGGCATCAGAGAAGGTTCCGAACCTGTTAAAATCGAGCTTTCCCCTGCGGAAGAGGTTCGCGGTATTTTGGATGACGGTGCGGTCACGGCCTCAAACAGGAATGTTGCCGTTTATGCGCCCTATTTGGGAATTGATGAGGGTGTCGGCACTTACTATTCGGAAACCTTCGCTCCCGTGATCAGCAGTTACACGGGCGGAACTTTGACCGTGTACGGAGGCAACGAATGTGATGTTACCGATTTGACAGAGATGTATAAATACGGCGTGATCATGTTTGACTCGCACGGTTTGGAATATGACGGGCTGAGCTATATTGCGATTCACAATGAAAACGGTGTCACGGCAAGCGATTACAGCAACGGCTGGGTTGTGGAACTTGCCGGCGGCGGCATTGCCGTGAATTATCTCTATCTGAATCACTATGCAACCGCAACCATGCCGGGCAGCTATGTGCATCTTGCAACATGCAGCGGCGGCAAGGACGGCAATCTGCTGAACTATTTCACTTCACACGGTGCTTCCGTTGCTTTGGGTTATGATGAAACCGTGACCGTTGCATATGATGTTTACATCTTCCAAGATATTTTGAACTCCATGCGCGGATTGGGCGTGTCCGAATGCTACAATATCGGGCAGGCACTTGACTATGCGAAGAGCCGCCGCGGTGAATACGATCCTTATTATTATGAGGATGAGGGTATATACACCCATCCCGTACTTGCGGGCAACAGGAACTGGTACTTCCCTCCGCTTTACACGGTGAACTTCATTGTTGAGGGGCAGACTGCGGCGTTTGAATCCTTTACGGTAACAAAGAACACGGTGCTGAACCTCAGCGACTTCCCGACGCCGCCGACGATTCCGGGGAAAAACTTTTCTCATTGGAGGGGTCCGAACGGAGAGACCGTTACCGGAAGCCTGACAATAACAGCCAACACAAATATAATTGCTTCGTACACCGTTCCGACCTGCACCGTGCAATGGGTGGACGGCGCGACAGAACAGGTGCTGAAAACTCTGAATATGCCCATCGGAGATACCGTTATGGCAGAGGCTTTTCCCGAGCCGCCGGAGCATGAAGGCAAAACGTTTGAATATTGGTCGGTTAACGGTTCCGAATTTTTCGGCAGCAGTTACTATCTTACGGGTGATACGACTTTCCGCGCAGAATACAGCAACGAAGTCTACACGGTAAGCTTTTATTCGGGACTCACCGGCGAACTCATCGGAACACGCACCGCAGAATACGGCACGGAAATTCCCCTGTCCGAATTTCCGAAAGCTCCCGATGCAGTCGGATACAATTTTGCCGAATGGCAGTATGCGGACGGAAGCGCCGTTTCGGGAAGCATCAATGTTACGGAAAATACAAGCTGCTATGCGGCTTATGAGGCGAAAATGTACACGGTCAAGTTCTGGGATGATCACACCGACGTCATTCTTCGTACCGATACTGTGCCTTACGGAACAGTGATCAAGGCGGAAGATTTCCCCGAACACATTGAACATGAAGGCTATGATTTTAAGGGATGGTACGGCTACGGCGAGTTCCTTGACGAAGTTACGGTCGTGTCAAACGTTATAATCTACGCTACCTATGAGCAGCACCCTTATACGGTCACGTTCGTTGACGGTTACACCGGTGAAACGCTGCAATCCGTAACCGTGCTCTATGACAACGGCCTTTACAGCGACGAATTCCCCGTTCCGCCCGTTCATGAGAATGCGGACTTTGTCGGCTGGTATGTTGAAGGGACCCTGTTTGAAGGCTCCTATCTCAGAGTGTTGGGGGACATGACGGTTACAGCGGTTTACAGCGGGTTCGAAACGCATACGATCACGCTTGTTGACAGCGATACCGGCGAAACATATGAGACTTACGAAGTTCGAACCGGAACGGAAGTTGACCTTGCGGACCTGCCCATGCCGCCCTATCGTGAGGGAATGGTGTTTGTGGGCTGGCTTGTAAACGGCGAGCTGATGGAGTCGGGAACCGTTATCGTAAACGAGGATATGGTCATTACGGCGGTATTGAGGAAAGAGACTTTTACCGTGAGATTCTATGATACCATGGCTGACAGCTTTTTTGTGACCATGGAGGATGTTGAGTACGGCACGGTGCTGAGAGTCAGCGATTTTCCCGCGCCGCCCGTTCACGAAGGAATGGCGTTCGCAGGCTGGGATTACAACGGACGCATAATAACCGAAGAAACCGTAACGATTACCCGGCCCATGGTTTTTGCGGCGGTTTACGCTCCGCGCACGTGCAATTTGACGGTGATTGACGATTACACGGGAGAAACGCTGCTTGATACCCCTGTCAGTGTCGGCTTCAGCTTGGAAGTCAGCGAAATACCCGTTCCGACTCATGAGGGCATGGTATTTGTGGGCTGGTTCATCAACGGAGAGCTTGTCACGGATGAGATAATCACCGTTGAGGAGGACACGGTTGTTCACGCGGTTTTCGAACCCGAAGCCCCCGTTATCGGCGATATTAACGGCGACGGCACGATTGGAATTGACGACGCGCTTATGCTTATGCGCTATGCAATAGGAACGGAGGGCCTCACCGATGAACAGGCTGCACGTGCGGATCTTAACGGCGACGGAGCGGTTGACGTTTTCGATGCTCTGCTGGCTCTGAGAGCGGCACTTAACGGTGAACAGGCGCCGTGCATAAAACCGCAGAACACGGCGGGCAAGGCGGAGGCATAATAAATCCGAAGAAGAATAACGTTTTGCACTAAAGCGAACGGCGCGGCAGGAATAAAATTTCCCGCCGCGCTTTATGTTAACTCGTCCGTTGAGTCGTTTTATTAATGTTAAATCAAATATATTGGGGTTTGCAGTGCATATGCACTTGACTATTTGCGCTTAAAAATGTATTATACGACTGTAAAATGCGGCACACAATGTTTCTTTGTGTGCTTGGGTTATGTAAGGACACTTTATCATAATAATGAGAGGTCAAAGTGATGGATAAAAAGACTCTTGTTATCGGCGTTATCGGCGCCGATGTTCACGCGGTCGGCAACAAGATCCTGTATCATGCATTCACCGATGCGGGTTTCAATGTTGTCAATCTCGGCGTTATGGTTTCTCAGGAAGAATTCATCAACGCCGCAATTGAAACGAACGCCGATGCAATCGTCATCTCCTCACTCTATGGTCAGGGTGAGCTGGATTGCCGCGGTATGCGTGAAAAATGCGATGAGGCAGGTTTGGAAAACATCCTGCTCTATGTGGGCGGCAATATCGTTATCGGCAAACAGCCGTTTGACGAGGTTGAAAAGCGTTTTAAAGAGATGGGCTTCGATCGCTCCTTCCCGCCGGGAACCCCGCCGGAAGTTGATATCGAGGCATTGAAACAGGACCTGCACGTTGAGGAATAACCTGCGGCTCTGATTGTTTACTGATTACGATTGCAAAGCGGGGAAAAAACATGAAACCTGTTCTTTTGATCGATTTCGGGAGCACATACACAAAGGTCACCGCGGCGGATGTTGACGAAGGCAGGCTGCTGGGCACGGCAAACGCCTACACGACCGTTCAGTCGGACATTAACAACGGACTTTCCGACGCGCTTTCAAAGCTTGAAAAAGTGACCGGAAAACTTGATTTTTGCGAACGCTACGCCGCCAGCAGCGCGGCGGGCGGTCTTCGTATGCTTGCAAGCGGGCTCGTTCCGGAACTGACGGCGGAAGCCGCAAAGTGTGCAAGCCTCGGTGCGGGCGCAAAGGTGCTGAAGACCTACGCCTTCCAGCTCAATGAGGATGATGCGGACGAGATAAAGGCGATAAATCCGGATATTTTCCTGCTTGTCGGCGGCACGGACGGCGGCAATACCGACTGCATTCTGCATAATGCGCACGTGCTTGCGGATATAGGCGGAGATTTTCCCGTCATCCTTGCGGGCAACCGAAATGCCGTGCGGCAGTGCGAGCGCATTCTCGACGGGCGCGAAGTGCATATTTGCGAAAATGTTATGCCGAAATTCGGCACGCTTAACATTGAACCGACCCAGAAAGAGATTCGCGAAGTTTTCCTTAAAAGAATCGTGCAGGCAAAGGGACTTACCAAGGCGAGCGAACTTATTTCCGGCATTATGATGCCGACGCCTTCCGCAGTCATGGCGGCAATGAAGCTGCTTGCGGAGGGAACGGATAATTCCCGCGGGCTTGGGGAACTTGTTGCCGTTGATGTCGGCGGCGCAACAACGGATGTTTATTCCGTTGCAAACGGAATGCCGACCGACCCGCGAACCATGCTCAAGGGTTTGCCCGAGCCGTATATCAAGCGCACGGTTGAGGGCGATATCGGCATGAGATACAGCATTCGCGGAATTGTGGATGCGGCGGGAATAAAAACGATTGCAGAGCTTGCAGGCGTGAGCGAGGCGCGTGCGGAGGAAATCATCAGTATGTTTGCCGCAAACACGGACCTTTTGCCGACGGACGATGAAACCGAACGGTTGGACGAAGCTCTTGCATGCATGGCGGTGCGCACGGCGGTGACAAGACATGCGGGCCGCATCGAAGAAGCGTATTCAATGATGGGCACGACTTATGTTCAAACCGGCAAGGATCTGCGTAAAGTGCAGAAGCTCGTTGTCACGGGCGGTTCACTGATTCACACAACAAACACGGCAAAGATCGCGTCGTTTGCGCTCTATGACCAAAAAGATCCGACATCGCTGAGGCCGCTCAGGGCGGATGTGCTTGTCGACAGAAAATACATTATCGCCGCAATGGGTCTGCTTTCCGAAAAATATCCGGAACAGGCGTTGAGCATAATGAAACAAGAACTATGCAGAGCCTGACGAAAACAGGTTCGGTGCCGAACCTGCCTTCAGGCGATTTCCCAATAAAAGAGGAGCATTTAAACAATGAACAACCCCAATATCAAAAACAAGCGCATTCCCGATGACGAATTCAACGCGATCCGTGCCGACGTGCTCAAGCAGTGGCCGACCGGCAGGGAAGTTGATCTTAAAGAAGCCATCGAATACCACAAGGCCATGCCCGCTCACAAAGTTTTTTCAAAAAAACTTGTTGAAGCAAAGGAAAAGGGTATCACTTTGATTCAGCCGCGTGCGGGCGTTGCGCTGATTCCCGAACATATCAAGCTGTTGACTTATCTTCAGGATAACGGCGAAGCCGATCTGCTTCCGACAACCATTGACAGCTACACCCGTCAGAACCGCTATGAAGAAGCCGAAAACGGCATAAAGGAGTCCCAGCGGCTCGGCCGTTCCCTGCTTAACGGCTTTCCCGCCGTCAATCACGGCGTCGCGGGCTGCCGTATGCTCATTGAAGCATTGAACACTCCCATTCAGGTGCGCCACGGCACACCCGATGCGCGCCTTTTGACCGAAATTGCCTATGCGGGCGGTTTCACAAGCTATGAAGGCGGCGGAATTTCCTATAACCTGCCCTATGCAAAGAGCGTCCCGATGGAGGAGACGATCCGTGATTGGCAGTATGTTGACAGGCTTACGGGCATCTACGAAGAAGCGGGTGTTTCCATCAACCGTGAACCCTACGGTCCGCTTACGGGAACTCTTGTTCCGCCCTGCGTATCCCATGCGGTTGCGATTATTGAGGCTTTGCTTGCAGCAGAGCAGGGAGTTCGCAATATTACCGTCGGCTACGGCCAATGCGGCAACCTTGTTCAGGATGTTGCGGCGATCCGCACCCTTGAAGAGCTGACAAACGAATACATGCATAAATACGGCTATGATGATGTTATCATAACCACGGTTTTCCATCAGTGGATGGGCGGTTTCCCGCAGGACGAAGCGAAGGCATTCGGCGTTATTTCCTGGGGCAGTGCAACCGCTGCACTCTCAAAGGCAACAAAGGTCATCGTCAAAACTCCGCATGAAGCGGCGGGCGTTCCCACAATGGAAGCAAACGCACAGGGTCTGCGCTGCACAAAGCAGGTCATCAGCATGCTTTCCGACCAGGTTTGCACCGCGGCCAACCTTGAGGAAGAAAAAGATATTATCCGCAGAGAGACGCGCTGCATTGTCGATAAGTGCTTCGAACTGGGCGAAGGCGACATCGCGATAGGTTCCGTTCGCGCTGTGCTTGCGGGCGTTCTTGATATTCCGTTTGCGCCTTCCCGCTACAATGCGGGCAAAATGCTTCCCGCACGCGATAACGACGGCGCGATCCGCATTCTCGACATGGGTGCGCTGCCCTTCACCGATGATATCAAGGCGTTCCACCGCGCAAAGATCGAAGAGCGCGCAAAGGCCGAAAAGCGCAATGCAACCTTCCAAATGGTCATTGACGATGTTTACGCGATCAGCAAGGGCCGTCTTGTCGGAAGGCCGCAGGCTCTCCGCAGATAAACGGACGCGAATCGGCTTCGGCTGAAAATGCACGGCGGCGCGGAATGCTTTCGTGCCGCCCGAATACTTAAATTTCATTTTTGAAATAAAATTTTGAAGAACTGAAAGGATACTTTTATGAAAATTATCGATGTTATCTGCTCCGCAGGCAGAACAGGCTTCTATTTTGACGATCAGCGCGCCATTAAAGCGGGCGCAAAAAGCGACGGCGCCGCATACGTCGGCGAACCCAAAACCCCCGGCTTTACCTCCGTTCGTCAGCCCGGTGAGTCCATCTCCGTGATGCTCGTTCTTGAGGACGGCCAGATTGCATACGGCGACTGCGCTGCCGTTCAGTACAGCGGCTGCGGCGGACGCGATCCCCTCTTCCTTGCAAAGGACTTCATTCCCGTTATCGAAAACTATATCAAGCCCGAACTCGTCGGCAAAGAGGCGGACAATTTCCGCGCACTTTCCGAAATGGTCGAATCCATCCATGTTGACGGCAAACGTCTGCACACCGCAATTCGCTACGGCATGACTCAGGCGATTCTTGACGCTGTTGCAAGGTCCACCGGCAGAATGATGTGCGAAGTTGTTGCGGACGAATACGGCTGCACCATTTCCGACAAGCCCATTGATATTTTCACCCAGTCCGGTGACGATCGCTACACCAATGCGGATAAAATGATTATCAAGGGCGCACAGATTCTGCCCCATGCGCTTATCAACAACGTTAAGACCAAGCTCGGCGAACACGGCGAACTGCTCGAACAGTATGTTGCATGGCTGCGTGACCGCGTACTTCAGCTCCGCACGGATGAAAATTACAACCCGATTTTCCACATTGACGTATACGGCACAATCGGTGCTGCATTCGGCAACGATAACTACAAGGCAATGGCCGATTACATGGCGCGCCTTGAAGAAGCCGCAAAGCCCTTCCACCTCCGCATTGAAGGCCCCATGGATGTTGAAGACCGCGAAAAGCAGATGCGCGCGCTTGCAGCAATCACCAAGGAACTTGACGACCGCGGAATCAACGTTGAGATCGTTGCGGACGAATGGTGCAACACTCTTGAGGACATCAAGTACTTTGCCGACAACAAGGCGGGTCACATGGTTCAGATAAAAACTCCCGATCTCGGCGGCATCAACAACACGATCGAGGCTGTTCTTTACTGCAAAGAAAAGGGCATCGGCGCATACCAGGGCGGCACCTGCAACGAAACCGACCGTTCCGCACAGGTTTGCACCCAGTGCGCAATGGCAACCCAGCCCGTTCAGATCCTTGCAAAACCCGGCATGGGCGTTGACGAGGGCTATATGATCGTTTATAACGAAATGCAGAGAATTCTTGCGGTTCGCAGGGCAAAACAGGCAAAATAAGCCTTAGCGGCAAAATCCGAAAAAAAACATAAAAAGCGGCTCGCCCCGACACATTGCAAAATGCAAACGGGATGAGCCGCTTTGATTATTCCGATTCCTTGTGAATGCAAAGGAACCGTTGTTTTGCCGGCAAAGGCTGATTGAAGAAGTGCTTCAAAAAATCGCCGCAGACATGATTCTGCCTGCGGCGATTCGGACACTTTGGTTTCACATTAGACGCAAATAGACTGCCGCACTATGGATAAAGTGCAATTGCGTGCGAACGACAATAAACAATAGATTGCCGCAAAAGTATGAAAAGTCATATTCTTAATCCCAATTCTCCTCGGAGGGATCCAACGGAGAGAGGCTGCTTTCAGGAAAAATCGTCAGCTTCTCGACCAAACGGACTTTGTTCGATTGAAGCAGTGCCTGAGCCTGCGCACCTGTCAGAGTCAGTTTAACTCCGTATATGCGATACCTGCCTTGCTCCATTGCTTGTTTCAGCATGACAAAGTTATCATGGAATTCCTGCAAGTCAGCCAAGTCTTCTGCCAGCTGGAAGTCTGTGTCATCGTTGCCGTAGGAGCTTCCGGGGACTTTAATATCGGATGTGTCTATATCCTTGCCGAATGTGTCAACAGGGGGCTGCGTAACAAAAGGCTCGACAGTCTCATCATACATATAAGACTCTCGAATTTCCGCAGCCTGCTGGTCATAACTGTCCAACTCGGAACAGATGCTGTCGTAAGTGTCCGCATAACACTCGGCGGCAATCTGCGCCGCCGTTTTGCCTTCACAGTCGAGATAACCGCCGTACATCGGGTCGTCAACGCCTTCGGTTATACAGTCGTATACCTGGGTGAAGCCGCCGCAGTCGGCAAAGAGCTGCGTAAACTCCTCCGTTGTAACACTGTCGAGCGAGACAAGAACGGTATAGGTCTTGTTCGGGTTTTTGCTGAATTCTTTGTAACATGACTGCGCATATTCAATGCGCTCCTGCGTGCTGTGAATCATTTGCTCTTCCGGGTCTATGCGCTTTTTAAAGGCCTTGTAAAAGAAGAACACGCCGACTGCCAATGCCGCCGCAAGCACAACGGCAAGGGCTGAAATGAGAAATTTGCGTTTTGATTTCATAAGATTTAACCTCCTGTCATGAAATCGTCGAGCGGGGGAAAACAATGCCGTGAGCGGACAACCGAAGGATTGTTCGGCGGTAAACACGAAATTACGCGGAGAAAATCAAATGCGCTGTCCTTGCTCCTTCCCAGTATAACACATATACCCGATATTTGACAACAAAAAACAAGGCATTAATAAAATATATCAACTGCACAACAGAGATATTTCAAGGGATATTAAAACGTCAAAAAGAAAAATCACCGCAAACATGATTCTGCCTGCGGCGAAAATATCAAAAGCAAAAAAGCGGAACAATCATTTTCAGCGGGCAAACTGACTCTCGTAAAGTTTTTTATAAAAACCGTCGGCGCGGAGCAATTCATCATGAGTTCCGCTTTCAACTATGCGCCCGCTGCGCATAACAAGGATAATATCCGCTTCGCGAACGGTTGAAAGCCTGTGCGCAACGATAAAGCTTGTTCGGCCGCGCATAAGCTTTGCAAAAGCATCCTGAACGAGAAGCTCCGTGCGCGTATCAATGGAAGAGGTAGCCTCGTCAAGAATCAGCATCGGGGGATTCAAAAGCATAACGCGCGCAATGCAGAGGAGCTGCTTTTGCCCTTGGGAAAGGCTGCCGCCCGCTTCGTCAAGTACGGTGTCGTAACCTTTCGGAAGACGCATTATGAACCCGTGCGCGTGACAGGCCTTTGCGGCGGCGATGATTTCGTTTTCCGCTGCCTGCGGCCTGCCCATTGCAATGTTTTGCCGAACGGTTCCCGCCTGAAGCCATGTTTCCTGAAGAACCATGCCGAATTTTTTGCGCAGCTCATGGCGGGGCATGGAACGGGTTTCCACTCCGTCAATAAGAATTTCACCCGAGTTAACGTCATAGAAACGCATGAGCAGGTTTATAAGCGTCGTTTTGCCGCAGCCCGTCGGGCCGACGATTGCAACGCGCATTCCGCTTTTTACCTCAAGCGAAAAATCGCGGATCAGCTCCGTGTCGGGCGTGTAGGAAAAACAAACATTGCGGAAGCTGACATTGCCGGTGCTTTCAGCCTTTTCATTGCGTTGAGCAGGGTTCGGCGCAGCGGCGGCATCGACTTCCGCAGGGGTGTTGATAAGCTCAAACAGCCGCGCCGCACAGGCAAACGCGCCCTGCAATTCCGTAATAACTCCGGAAATTTCGTTGAACGGCTTTGTGTATTGGTTGGCATAGCTCAAAAAAGCGGAAAGTCCGCCGACGGTCAGCCCGCCCGCAAGCACGGAAAATGCGCCGGAAACGGCAACCCCTGCATAGATAACGGCGTTCACAAAGCGCGTACATGGATTTGTGAGAGAGGAAAAGAATACGGCGCGGAGGGAAAACTTTTGCAGCTTCTCGTTAACTGCATTAAAGCGTTCTTCTGCGCGGGCTTCGTACGAAAATGCACGGATGAGCTTTTGTTCGCCGATAAATTCATCGATCAGCGCAGTTTGCTCTCCGCGGGTCTCGCTTTGCTTGCGGAACATGGAGTAGGTTCGCTTGGAAATAAAGCTTGCGACCGCAAGCGAAAGCGGCGTCACGGCAACAACAACGAGGGTTATCAGCGGGTTGACGGTGAGCATGAACACGAGTGTGCCGATAATGGTCATAATCCCCGTGAACAATTGGGAAAAGCCCATCAAAAGCCCGTCCGCAAGCTGATCGGCATCGCTGAGCATACGGCTCACGGTTTCGCCCGCCGGGTGCGAATCGAAATAGGCGAGGGGCAGTTTTTGAATGCGGCGGAATGCTTCTGCACGGATATTGCGAACGCAGCCGTAAGTTATGCTGTTGTTGCAAAGGCTCACAAGCCATTGAGAAAGTGCGGCTCCCGCCGCAGCTGCGCCGAGTTTCAGCAAAAACGGTGAGATCTCGGCAAAGTCAACCCTTCCCGCGCCGATGATGCAGTCAATAATTTTTCCGGCGAGAACGGGGATCAGAAGCGTTAAAAACACATACACGAGCGATAGCCCGAGTGAAAGCGCGAATTTAAAACGATAAGGTTTCAGCCGGCGCAAAAGCTCCGCAGCGGTGCCGCGTCCCGCTGAATCGAGTGTAAAACGTAATTCTTCTGAGTGCGCAGATCTTCCTTTTTTGTTTAAACCGTTTTTGCTCATTTTGCCGCATCTCCTTCGGGTGTGTTGTTCGGAATGCTAAGCTTTGCCGCTTCGTCCGGGAACTGAGAGGCATAAATCTCGCGATACACAGCGCAATTGCGCAAAAGCTCTTCATGCGTGCCCCGTCCGACGGCGCGCCCTTCATCCAGAACGATTATGAAATCCGCAAACATGACCGAGGCCGCGCGTTGGGACACTATGAAGGTCGTCGGCGCGGGGGAAAGCTTTCGAATTGCGGCGCGGAGTTTTGCATCCGTCGCAAAGTCCAGAGCGGATGCACTGTCGTCAAGAATCAAAATTCTTCCGCCGTGAACAAGGGCGCGCGCAATGGACAGCCTTTGTTTTTGCCCGCCGGAAAAATTGCTGCCGCCGCGCAAAACGGGTTCATCAATGCCGTTCGGCTTTGTGCGGACGATTTCCGCCGCCTGAGCGGTTTCAAGCGCCGAAAAAAGCTCCGCTTCGGAGGCATTCGGGTTGCCCATTAAAAGGTTGCTGCGAATCGTGCCCTCGAAAAGCACTGCTTTTTGAGGAACAACGGAAACTGCGGAGAGCAGTGCGGCGCGGTCGTATTCATCCGCATTCACGCCGTCAATAAGCACCTGCCCCTTTGTTGCGCTGTAAAAATTCGGAACAAGGTTCACAAGCGTGCTTTTTCCGCTGCCGGTGCCGCCGATAATGCCCACGGTCTGCCCGGGTTTTGCAAAAAAGCTTATGTCGAACAGAGCTTCCGCTCCGGCGTTTTTGTATTCGAACGATACGTTCTTAAATTCCACACTTCCGCAGGGCGAACCGTTCGCAGGCAGCTTATTGCCGCCGTGCGCACCGCTGTCAAGCTGCATGACTGCCGCAACTCTGTCAGCACAGGCGAGGGATTTTGTGATGGTTATGAACAAATTGGCCATTTTTATCAGTTCAACAAGAATCTGCGCCATAAGATTATACAGCGCAACGACCTGCCCCTGAGTCAGAGAGCCGGAATTAACTCGAATTGCACCGCTTTGCAAAAGAATTATAACAGCGGCGTTGATAATTATCAGTGTGAGCGGGTTCAGCAGCGCGGAGAGTTTGCCCGCGTTGATTTGAAGGCCGAGGAGCTTTCCGCTTCGACTGTCAAATGTTCGAAGCTGCTCTTCCTCGCGGCAAAAGGCACGCAGAACACGAACGCCCACAAGGTTTTCGCGCACGGTGCCGGTCACGCTGTCCAACTCCGCCTGAACTTTTCGGTATTTCGGGATGGATGCCAGCATGATCGAAAAAACAACGGCGCAAAGCAGCACTATAACGCCCGCAAAAATGAGTGCGCAGCGTGTGTCGATTGTGAACGCCATTATCATTGCACCGAAAACAACAAACGGGGAGCGCAGAAGCAGGCGCAGAGAAAGGTTGACGCCCGTTTGAATCTGATTGATATCGCTTGTCATGCGCGTTATCAGTCCGGAAACGCCGAGAGTATCAAGCACGGTGTAGGAAAAACTCTGGATTTTTTTCAGCAGAGCGGCGCGAAGGTCGGTGCAGAAGCCGATTGCAGCCTTTGCCGCGAAAAATTGTGCCGTTACGGAACAGAGCAGGCCGACCGCCGCAAGTGCCAGAAGCAAAAGCCCCATATTAATAATGAAGCTTTTGCTTTTGCCGTCAATGCCGTTGTCAATAATTGCAGCAACGATGAGCGGCACAAAAAGCTCAAATGCTGCTTCCAAAAGTTTGAAAAGCGGAGCCAGAATGCATTCCTTTCGGAACTTTTTCATGTATATCAAAAGTTTCTTCATTTTCACTTCCACCTTTGCATTCAGCTTTTGCGGGAGGCGGTGCATCCCGACGGCACAATGCGGCTGCATCCGTCTGCGCGGCGGAATTGTGCCTTATTTGAAACATTATACAGCAAAATCAAGGCTGTTTCCATATAGAATGAGGCAATGCCGCAAGATAAATTCAATTCGTGCGGAAATAGACAAAATTAAGCCTTGCGAATGCTGTAAATAACCAATATAATATTAACAGAGACGGAGAAGAGCGGCTTTTGCATCGAAACGGGCTTTCCCGCAGGAATAACGGAAACGGAAAGGATGAACTGAATGGTAAAGGAACACAAAAAACACGGACGGCGGGTGCTGTGCATTTTCACGGCGGTGATTGCGGCGGTTTCAATGCTTTGCTTTGCGGGCTGCGATTCAAAATCAACCGAGGAAAAGACGGTTTCGGGAATTATCACCGTTATTGCCGACGGAAAGTACACTTTGCAGCCGGGGACGATTGAAAGCACCGAAAATCAATTTCCCGGCGGAATGAATGACGGATCCCGCCGTGACGGTTCGGCTCCGGCCGCACCGAACAACAACAGTAAAATTTCGGATAATGACGGCGCCGAACCGGCCGACAGCAGCGCGAAAGATACAAATACAAACGATAGGAACGATACGGGCAAACAGAGTGAAGACAATCCCCCCGAAGGCAATCCTCCGGAAGGGAATCCTCCCGAAGGGAATCCCGGTTCGGGCATGAACCCGGGCGGCAGCAAAATAAGTTTCACCGAAAACGGTGAAGCGGCGATTGAATTCACCGTTGCAGAGGGTGCATATATTGCGAGCGGCACGGGATTCGTTTCGGCGGACAAACTTGCGGTCGGCAGCATTGTGACTGTTCGATTGAACGAAAAAAACGAGGCGCAGGCGATGATAATTTGCAGCGCCGAGGCGGGCGGTGCGGATGCAGCGATTCCGAACGATCCGAACGGACAAAAAAATACAGCGGCTCCGAACACACCGACGATGAGCGATGAGCCGACGGTGAGCGATGAGCCGACGGTGAGCGATGAGCCGAGTTCCGAGCCGAACACAACGAACACCGGCTCAGTCAGAGAGAAAAACTGATTTTAAAATATATTTCTTCATGCCTCCTACACCATAGACTAAAGAGCCTGCCGAAAAAGCAGGCTCTTTTCCGAATCCGGTGCGGTCTAAAGCTTTTGATTACAGCTCATTAAGCATTGCGCAAACAAAATCCTTTGCAATTTCGGAAGCACGGGAACAGTTTTCTTCAAATGTGCCGACGCCGCTGTGTTTTGCGGTGTCCGTGATGCAGCGCACCGCGATGAAGCGAACGCCGTTCAAATAGCAGACATGAGCAATTGCAGCGGATTCCATATCAACCGCAAGCGGTGCAAGGCGGGAATTAATATCCGCACGTCCCTCGTCGGCAATGAACGCTTCACCTGTTGCGGTGCGCCCGAAAAATATTCGCTGTCCGCGCTCGGCAAGTGGTTTTGCTGCGGCTTTCGCTGCCGAAACAAGCTCCGATGAGGCGGGGAAGAACTGTGTTTTCATAAACGGGTGATAATCGGTCAAAATGCGTTCGTGAACATCGTGATAGCAGGCTTCGGCTGCAACAACGGTGTCGAACAGTTGAAGGTCTTCCGCCATTCCGCCGGAGGCTCCCGCACTGATGACGGTGTCCGCACCGTAACAGTCTATCATAATTTGTGCGGCTGCGGCGGCATTAACTTTGCAAACGCCGCAATAAACAGCCGCGACGTCAAACCCGTTCAGCCTGCCCTCGTGAATGCGCAGCATTGCCCTTTCGGAAATTGTCGGGTTTTCAATCAACGGAAGAAACGGAGCAAGCTCACGCTCGCTCGCACAGATAATTGCAATCTTTTTGAATTCGGATTTCATGATCATAACCTCATTTTATAAATTACTTTAAATTAAATATTACGCGCAAAGATATATTTTGCAGACTAAGACGCAATACGCGCCGCAAAACGCAAAATCATGCTGCGGGGCTCGTCAATCAGCCACGCGGGCAAATCTTCAACATAGACCGTGCGTTCAACGGAAAGACCCTTTGCTTCTGCAAGCTCAACAAAGCGTTTTACCCACGGCGAGATATAAAAAATCTGCTCATTGTCCGCCTCGTGCAGGAACATGCAGGCATATTGCCCGGCGGGAAGGAACTCATTGGCGGTTTCCGAACGGCAATGCTTAAAAAAACGGCGCGGATGAAGGGCTTCGGCATCCTCTTCAACCCCGAGATAATGACCGAGGGAGAAGTAACTTATGCCGAGGGAATGATTGCTGCCGACATTATCGGCGTTTATTGCGGAGATTGGCAGTGCGGGCGCATTTTCCGTAAAAATCTCGCCGGGCGTGTGTTCAAGATAACTTTTGCGCAGGGCAACTCTCCGCTCAATATAGCAGAGTCCCGCCTGCATATCCGCCATTTGCTGCATGACGCGCTGACGGCAGTCGTTTACAATGTCGATATTATGTCCGCTTTCGCAGAGCAGCATGGATTTGATTTCACGAAGGTTCAGCCCCGCCGATTGCAGCAGGCGGATGGATTCCATGCGCGGCAATTGCGAAAAATCGTATTCACGGTAGCCGTTGGGCAGTATGCGCGCAGGCTTGAGCAAATCGATTTCATCATAAAAGAACAGCGTCCGCTTTTCAACTCCGCAGAGCTTTGCAAATTCCTTTGTTGTCACGGCGGCTCCTTCCGCGGCCGAATGTTTTCGGCATGAAAACATTGCGCGCCCAAAAAAATTTTTTGAAAGGGCTTGACTGTAACGTTACGTTATACCCTATATTGATTGTATCACCGAAATCGACATTATTCAACCCCAAAACGGAGGTTTTTTCGGGTCGCACGGTTCGAGTGCGGCCCGGAGACCCTCCGAAAACGGTGATGAAGCAAAAGGCTGATAAAAGAGGCGGGGTTCCGTGCTTTTTTTGCATAATCAGATGACTCCTTTCGAAAACGGGGCGGCGCGGCTGCCTCGTTTTCGAGTTTGCATAACGGAGCGCGGATTGGCAGGCTTGCAGAGGTTTCGGTTAAATCCGCCGAAATTGGGGCGGCACCGGGCTGAACCTGCCGCGAAACCGCACCGAATTAAAACCGAGATTATTAAAGCAATTATAAAAACAAAATGAAAACTCCGCATAAACGGCGGAGTTTTTCGCATGAACAAGGGGAGATTGTTCCGATTGAATTGATGTATGCTGCAAGAACAACGGGAAATATATTTTACTTGTTCTTTCCCGCGTTCCTTTTGTCTGCGGAACGCTTGCTCCCTGCGCTCATTTTGTTGAGTGCGGCAACGCAAAGAATCAAAACGCCCGTAACAACAAATATGATGATAAGCCCGAGCAGCATGACCTTAAGCGAATCGACAAAGCCGAAACCATCCTTGCTGAAATCAAAGAATCCGTTCATAACGAGTGAATTTGTGCTGAATAACGTCATAATATTCGCTCCTTTCCGTCAACCGAGCATGGAACCGAAGATGCTGAGAATCAAGCCGCCCGCAATGACGGACGCAATCTGACCGGAAACGTTTGCGCCGACAGCGTGCATAAGCAGAAAATTCTGATTATCCTCTTCCTGCCCAAGCTTGTGAACGACCCTTGCAGACATCGGAAAAGCGGAAATGCCCGCCGCACCGATCATGGGATTTATCTTTTTCTTTGCAAACAGATTGATGAATTTTGCAAAGAAAACGCCGCCGACCGTGTCAAACACGAATGCAACAAGGCCAAGCCCCAGAACAAGCAGCGTCTGCGGACGCAGGAATTTGTCCGCGCTCATCGTGGCTGCAATGGAAAGCCCGAGGAAGAGAGTGATAAGGTTCGCAAGCACCTTCTGTGCCGTTTCGGAAAGTGCATTCAGAACGCCGCATTCGCGAAGCAGATTTCCGAACATCAGGCAGGCAATGAGCGGCAGACCGCCCGGCGCAACGATGCCGACCACAAATGTGATAACGATCGGGAACAGAATTCGGGTCAGCTTTGAAACATCCCGCTGTTCGTATTCCATGCGGATAAGCCGCTCGTGCTTGGTTGTGATAAGTTTTATTACGGGTCGCTGTATAATCGGAACAAGAGCCATATAGGAATATGCCGCAACAACGATCGCACTGAAAAGCCCCGGGTTGTTTGCGCTGATGCCGAGGTGGTTTGCAACAACAATGCTTGTCGGGCCGTCCGCCGCGCCGATTATCGCAATGGAAGCGGATTCCATCGGACCGAACCCGCAGAGGGTTGCCATGCAGAGCGTGAAAAATATGCCGAATTGCGCCGCCGCACCGAAAAGCATAAGTTTCGGGTTGGTCAGCACGGGGCCGAAGTCGATCATTGCACCGATGCCGATGAAAAGCACCAGCGGGAAAAATTCGTTTGCAATGCCGCAGTCGTAAAGAATGCGGATGATTCCGCCGTCCGCCGCAATTGCGGAACCCGGCAGGTTCACGATGATCGCGCCGAAGCCCATCGGCAAAAGAAGAGTGGGTTCCATATCCTTTTTGATTGCAAGATAAATAAGGATCCCGCCGATAACCCACATAATGGCGTTGTCCCAGTTCGCGACGGCAAAATCGCGTGCGATTTCCAAAAGACCCATAGATGCTCCTTTGTTTTTTGTTTTTGCGGCTGCGCACTGCGCATTGCACAGTCTGCATTATACCCTTTTTTATATTCACAAACAAGTGCAAATTTGCAGCTTTTTTCCGAAACGGTAAATTAATGAAAAATTTACGTTCAGCAAGGCTTGACGGATGTAAATGTTTTCGGTATAATATCAAATGTGACAACACAAATATGTTGATATTGGGAGGTTCATGATGAAAAAGAGGCTGCTTTGCATTGCGGCGGCGGTTTTGATGGTTCTTGCTGCGGTTTTTTCTTTCGGCTGTGAAAAACAGTTCCCGAGCGAACAAGAGGTGCTGAAATCGCATCTCGATAAGTATTGCAGGGAAAACGGCGAAAAAATCATTGAAAAATACAAAAACTATTTCAGCGGCGCCCAATGCTCCGCCTGCTATGTTGACGATTCGGCTCTTGTGATCGAGTTCAGATTTGACGAGAAAATATCCGATCCTGAGTTTCAGCAGAGGTTTGCTCCGGATACGGAAAACATCATTGCCGAGTTTCGGCCGATCGCTCAGGAGATTGCCGATGCATCGGAAATCACATATACAGGCGTTGTCCTGATGTTTTTGGACAGCGAAGGCCAACGGGTTCAATCAATTCCGATTGGTGCAAATAATTCGAATATGATTGTCGATTTTTCGGATTAGGGTAATAAACCGACACGGGCATGTTCGATTGAATAAAACATCGGGCAAAAGAAGAATCGGGCAGGCGGTGAAAGCTGTTCGCCCGATTTGCTTGCTTTTGAGGGGCGGCGAATGTATAATGAAACAGAGAAAGCCAAGAAGGAGGGCTTGAAAATGATGCAAAGCGGTGCGGATGAACGAATTCTTGATATAACGCCCGAACTCAGACTGCGGAGGTATGCGGGCGAATGCGATTTTGCACTTGAATGGTATTCGGACCCGGAACTCGTGTTCCTTGTTGACGGCGTTCGTGAACCGTATTCTTCGGAAAAACTGCACAGGATGTATGATTATTTGAACGTTCACGGTGAGCTGTATTTTATTGAAGCAAAGGAAAACGGTGAGTTTCGCCCTGTTGGGGATGTTACGTTTTCCGTGCAGGATATGCCGATTGTGATCGGCGCGGCAGAGTATCGCGGGCGCGGCATAGGCAGGGCTGTTGTAAGCTTTCTTGCGGCAAGGGCGAAGCGGAACGGCATTTCGGAGCTTTTTGTTCAGGAGATTTATTCGTGGAACATCTGTTCGAAACGCTGCTTTGAGTCGGTGGGATTCGTGCCGTATAAGCCGACGGAAAAAGGGTTTTCCTATCGGTTGGAGTTGCGGCAGTTTGAACCGAAAGGGCTTTTGCCGGAACAGGATTATGCCGAAACAAAGTGAACAAATGCAAACAAAACCCTTCCGTCAAACGTTCGGCGGAAGGGTTATTTGTCGGGCGCGGTGCCGAAAGCGAAAAGTCAATCGCTGTGTTCGGCGACAAAGCGTTTAATTGCCTCAAAGGTTTCATCGGAAATAACATGCTCGATTTTGCAGGCATCCTCTGCGGCAATTCCGGCGGAAACACCGAGCTTTGTGAATACTTTTGTTAAAACGCGGTGACGTTCGAATGTTTTTTCGGCGACCGAACGCCCTTCATCCGTGAGATAAAGATGTCCGGAACCATCCATGATGATATAGCCGTTTTTCTTCAATATGCCAACGGCACGGCTGACGCTGGGTTTTGAATAGCCCATTTCTTCCGCAACGTCAACGCTGCGAACCTTGTTCAACCTGCGGGAAAGCACAAGAATGGTCTCAAGATACATTTCACCGGATTCCTGCAAATGCATTCGATTCACCCCTTTCAAAGTTTTTTTAATTCGGTTGAACCTTACATAACTGCGGTCAGAAGGTAGATGATATAGGCATCGATCCATTCGGAGGGATCGCGTGACAAGCTTGACGCATAGTCGGCATAGGTAACATCCTCATCGTTTGTGAGCATATAACCGGAGCTGAAAACCTGCGTTGAAGTGCCTCTTACGCGGTCAATGGCAACGAGATATTTATATTTGTCGTCAAATGCCTCTTTTGTTCCGTCCTCGTTTACCTGTTCGTAATGCGTGCGATAAATGCCGTCCTTGTATTCAATATCGACAACGACAAGCTCCGGCTCACCGCCGGTGACAACTTTTTCATAGTAAGTTGCAACGCGCAGAAGTGCAGGGCTGCCCTTTTTTGTTGTTTTTGCAAAGTCGGTCATGACGGTTGAATTTTTGATGGTTCCTTGGCTTTGGTAAACAACAAGGCAGCCATCCGCCTCAGCCTGTTCGGGTGTGTAATCGGCAGGAATCTCGGAATAGGCGCAATAGTCGGTTTCGATCGTCTGCGGAGTTTTTTTGCAGGCGCAAAGGCTCAGCACAGCAGACACGAAACAGAGCGCAAGTGCAAAAATTATAACATTGCGGAAGGTTTTTTTCATTGTTTTTCTCCTTTTGCGGTTTAAGTTTAAACGGTGTCGGACGCTTCAGCGGCGGGTGATGATAACGTTGCGGAGCCTGTCATCAAAAACGCGTACGCAAAGCGTGAAAACAAGTTCGTATGCGATAAAGAAAATCTCAATCGCAGGAATAATAATGTACAACGGATAATTCGGCAGCTGAGCGATTATGTCGAGACTGAACAGCTTGCCTGCGCCGAATATCACAAGTGCAGCAAGGCCGTTGCAGAGGATAAGCTTTGCGGCAAAGGCAACAAGCTTGTCGCGGATAACGCTGTCTATGCCGAGCTTAATCATTCCGTAGCAGCCGAAAAACAGGATGTACGCTGCAAAATACAGCTTGTTCGGAATCAGAAAAAAGCATATCGCGCCCGTTGCCGCATAGCTCATAAAGGCGTATACGAACCCGCCGCGTTCCCTGAGGGGTATCCACGGCATGAGCGATGTCAAAAAGCACAGCGCAAGCTTTGCCGTCGGAATGACGGATGCTGCATAAAGAAACACAACGCTGAGCGCGGTGCTCATGGCGGAAAGGGTCAGTTTTGTTGTTGCAGAAATTTTTTTCATGTTTATAAAGCAATTGCAAAGCCCCAAAAGCGGCTGAAAAAGCAGAAAATCAGCAGCAGGGAATCAGATCTCCGCCCATGCATTCGCAGCAGGAATCCGCACAAAGCAAAGTCGAACAGCAGTTGCATGCCGTGTTCACGGTTGCTCCCGTATCGCCGTTGTCATAGGTGTGGTAGCTCCGCGTGCTGCGTGCGTTCAGGGAATCCCTTGCGCGGCGGTATTCCGCATTGCCGGGTTCCATCGAAACGGCTCTGTCAAGATAATTGCGGGCGGACGAGTAGTCGCCGCCGCGGAAACAGACAATGCCATAAAGATAATGCCATTCCGCATTGTGCAGCGGTATGCCGTCCAGTATTGCCTGCGCTTCATACAGGGAACTTGTGTTTATGCATTGCCGCACACGAGCGAATTCAGCCGAAAAATTGCCGGAATAACCACTGCCGTAATTTCCGGAATAACCGCCGGAGGAAGTGCGGGAGCTGCTGCCCGAATAGCCTCCGAATCCGCTGCCGGAATAAGTGTTTTGGGAAGCGGAGCCGTTTTTGCGCATGTTTGTTATTGTGTCATACGCCTCGTTGACCTGCTTCAGCTTGTCGTTTGCAAGATCCTTCAGGTCACTGTCCTGATAGCGATCGGGATGATATTTTTTAACTAATTTAATGTAGGCGGAACGGACCTGCTCATCGGTGGCGGTTTCCGAAACGCCGAGCACCTCATATGGGTTCACGGGTTCGTCCTTTCTAAGTATACAGGCAGAAAAAATCAGGCTTTGTGCGCCGCCGTCGTAATGCCGTCGTTCGGCAGCGGCTGTTTTTCCTTTGCGAAAACGGCATCGGAAACGGCAAAAAGCCCCTGGAACAGAATGTTGTCGAGAATCGCCCTGTCGCGGCCGGTGCTCAACAAATTATATGCCGAAATTGCAGAATTTATCGAGATATTAATAATAAACTCTGCATCATCGCGGGTGCAGCCGCAGATATTGAACGGGTTGAAAAGCGAATGCTTTTTGTCGCTTTCGCGATCGTCCCATGCATCGCAAAGGTAGATGAACCTTCCGATAAAAAAACCGGTTTCCTTCAGCGCGGGGATTTCCTTTTTGGGAACGGGTGCCGACGCAAGCACATCGCGCAGCATTTCCCCGAAAATATTGGCGGGAAGATCCGGCGAACGCAGCGTTTGAGAACGCAGCGTTTGCGAACGCAGCGTTTGCGAACGCAGTTCCGCCGCTGAATCGTTCTTTGCAGCTTTGCGGCGGGGAAAAGCCCGACTGCCGCGATAAGGTGCTTCAACGGAGGCAAGCTCCCGCATACGCTTTTTTACCGCTGCATAAACTTCCGGCCGGCGCAAACGTGCTTTTTTGAATGCGCAAAGCAGGGGAAGTTTTGCGGCAATTCGCAGCGGCTTTCCGTCCGCAATATCGTCCGAAAGCTTGAATTCGGAAAGAATAACGCAGACATCGGCTGCAAAATCGAGGGCGGCGGAAGGCGAACCGAGCATTGCCCGCTTTTTGCCGAAGGGCTTGAACGGGCAGCGCAGCAAATCTTCAGGCGAATCTTCGCCGCTGACGGAGGCAGCGAGCAGCGCAAGGAAGGTGCAGTCAAAGCTCAGCAGCGCACGGGCTGCCGTTCCGTACCGCGCCCCGAGACGGCGGCATAATCCGCAGTACCATGCATCATAGCGCGCTTTTTCGCGGACCCGAAGCTCCGGAATGTTTGGCTTTATGTATCCGAACAAAGTTTTTTCCGCCGAAAGTTGATTTTGCGGGCAAATCGCAGGTGCGGCAGGTTCCGCGAACGATATTGCCCATATCGTATTTTATACCAATACGGACTTTTTTTCAACCGTCCCGAGACAGGACAATTAAAGAAAAACGCGGAAAATTGTGAAATTAACGCGGCAATCGGTGCCGCAGCCTGTTTTTAAAACACACTCAACACGCGCATATACATGAATATATAGCAGGCATATGCAATCGCAGAGACTGTAAAAATTGCAGCGGTTCTTTCTTCCGACTTGCAGCTCATTGCAATTGCAGCGATAATTGCGGGAACAACGCTCAGATAGCGCATTGCGGAAAGCAGCCATGTGCAGCCCATTGCAAGCGCGAAATAGGCGAGAAAATGCAGTGTATATGCGGCGGGGAGCTTGCGTGCGCGGCGAAGAATCAGCAGCGGAGTCAGCACAATCAGTGCGACCGTCGGCAGGAAGAGCACAAACACGGATGTGATGTTCGTTCCGTTAAACGCTCCCGTACCCAATGCAGCCTTCAAATCACCGATTGCCCTTTGATACATGTAGCGTGCCGTATCAAAGAAAAAGCCGAGACCCTGACTCCAGTTGGATTTTTGGTACACGGAGAACATAAACCAGTCGCCCGCGACGACCTTGTTTATGTAAAGATAGGCAAGCGTGCCGAAAGTCGATATAACAAGCGAAAGCGCAATTTCCGCAATCGCCGAACCGACCTTTTTTCCGCTGCGGGCCCTGCGGACACAGTACCCGATGCCCTCAATCGCGAGAGGAACGGCAAGCAGCACGCCCGGTGAACGGGTGAATCCGGCACATGCCGCGGCTATGCCCGCCGCAAGGTATTTCTTTTTTTGCAGGGCATAGAAGCAAAGAACGGTGAAAAGCATGAACAGCGGCTCCGTCATTCCCGAATTCAGGAAAATCGAGCCGGGCAGCAGCAGCCAGATGAAGGGTGCAAGGCGAGCCTTTTTTTCACCGAGCAGAGGACGAAGCGTGAGATACAGAACGCCTGCCGCCGAGCAGGAGGCGAGCGTGTTGATTATTTGCGCGGAAACAAAGCTGTTGTGAGTCAACAGGTTGAGCCCGCGCATAAGCAGCGGCAGCATCGGAAAAAACACGATAAGCAATCTGTCTTCGCCGGTTGAAGCATACCAGTTTTCGGCTATGCTGCAGTAATGCGGGGCGTCCGTGTTGACTTTTGTCCATGCAGTTTGCCAAAGGTTGAGCAAACTGCCCTGAAACTTAGGATTAAGACAGTAAAAAACGATCATTCCGAATATTGTCAGTGCTGCACGAAGAACGAATGCGGCAAGAACGATTTTCAGGAAGGTTTTTCCGTTTGCCTTTTCGATGCCGGACGGCGCAAGCTGAGCGTCGTCCCCGCTGAAAACTTTGATAATCTGCGGGACAGCCGCAATGAGCACTGCGGTAAAAACGGCAAGCGACACTGCCGAAACCGCAAGACTGTCGATTTCGAAATTTGCACGGTTTTTGACACAGTACACAGCGAACAGCACGGAGAAAGCAATTACGATGAATATGCGCACCAAAAGCACGGCGCGTTTTTGAGGATTCATGCGCCCGATTTTATTGAAAAAGTTAAGCTTTTTCGGTTTTTCTTCTTCAAAAGTCGATTGAAACGGTTCGCCTGCCGGGTCTTGAAGCATATCGCCCCGGGGCAGCTCATTCGTTATATCTGCTGCCGCGTAATCAAACGCATTTTCGGCGGAATTTTGAGGATTATTTGTTTCGCCGCTTCGGTTTTCCATAAAAAGGTTCTCCTCCCGCAAAGATTTTAATCAGGACTTTTTTAAGTATATCACACTATGCGCACTTATTCAATGCGAAAAACAAACAAAAATGCGAAAGGGAAACGGGGAAAGAGCAAAATAAGCATAAAAAACCGGACAGGCTTTCGCCTGTCCGGCCGGGGTTCATGCTGCCGTAAACCTGTGAACCGAATCGATGAACGAATTCCGTTCACGGCGATGACTGCCGATTGTTACATAATGTTGTCGTATTCGTTTACGATGATGCTGTGTGCGGGCATTGCGGAAGTATCGTCGGATACTTTAACGGTGCCGTCGAACATGCTCTTTACAAGGGCTTTATAGTCGTCCTTTGTGAAGTTGTCCGTCCACTGGGTGGATTCCATGGGGATCTGAACGTAGTTAAGTTCGGGATCGTCGCCGGATACGAGGCCGAGGGTTGCGATCTTGCCGCCGTAGTTAGCCCAATTGCCGTTTTCGATAACGTCTTTGAGGGTTGCCTTGACGGTTGCGCCGAGACCCTTCATTGCGGAGGTAACGGTCATGCCTTCGGTGCCGAGCTTGTTGATGGTTACTGCCTGGTCGGTGTCAACGCCGATAACCTTGCCGTTTGCCTTCTTTGCAGCTTCGGTTGCGGAGGTGTAGATGCCGCCGCCGCATGCGAACACAACCTGAACGCCCTTTTCCTGATACCAGGTGTCCATATAAGCGGTGATTTCGGGAGTGCCTGCGAACTTGTTGCCGTAAACATATTCAACGGTGATTTCATCGTTCATTTCTTTGCCTGCATCGTTGCAGCCCTGAACGAAACCGTAGCCGTAGCGGATAACAGCGGGAACTGCCATGCCGCCGAGGAAGCCGAGGTGGGTATAGCCGAGCTTAACCGCTGCATAACCTGCCATATAGCCGCAGAGTTCTTCTTTGTAAACTGCGCAGTATACGTTCTCGCTGATGTGTTCCTTGTTGTTTTCGTCGATGAGACCGGCTCTTGCGCCGGTTTCGTCATGCTTATAGAAGCAGTCGAAAAGGTCGTATTCGGAAACATCGAGAGCGATGAACTTAACATCCTTGTACTCTTCCTTGTCCTGAACCTGATAAAGCGTTCCCGCAAAAGCAAAACCGGGCATAACGATGATGTTGTAACCGCCGTCGATGGCTTCTTCAACTTTTGCAACGCGCTCTTCGGTGGAGTCGCCTGCGGGTTTGAAGTACTGGAAGTCAATTTTGTTTGCATCACAGTATTCCTTGCAGGCTTCATAGGTGGTCTGGTTGAAAGACTGGTCGGTGATGTCGCCGTAGTCGGTGATCATTGCGACTTTGTAGTCGCCCTTCTGCGTTCCGCTCCGGTCACATGCGGCAAGCATGGGAACGAGCATCAGTGCTGCAAGAATGATTGCAAGCAGTTTCTTCATGGTATTTACCCTCCATGTGGAAAATTTGATTATATACGCGATGCGCGGCGGAAATTCCGCAGATAAACCGCGTATATATTCATTATAACAGACTTTCCTGCAAAAGGGAAGAGGAAAAATGAATCGGAAGTGTTTTTTTAGAAAAAACTTTGACGGTTTTTTCGGAAGACGCTGCCGTAGTACAGCTGCACGCTTTAATTCAGCGGAGACACAAAGAAGCCGGAATGCAAGCACGCCGACTTCTTATATGTTATGAGAGCGAAAGAACAAACTTCCGCCAAACTCATATGATGCCTTTACCGAGCACTTTCACAAGCAATGTCCTTCGCCTGTGGTTATTCGCGCTTCTTGCGAAGAGTAATAATGCCTGCTCCTGCGGCAATAACCGCGATGCTGAGACCGATAAGGCTTACAGCACCGGTTCCGGGCACGGGTGTGGGCTCCGGAGCATCCGTGGGAGGTACGGGTGTGGGTTCCGGAGCATCCGTGGGAGATACGGGTGTGGGTTCCGGAGTGTCCGTAGGAGGTACGGGTGTGGGTTCCGGAGTGTCCGTAGGAGGTACGGGAGTGGGTTCCGGAGTGTCCGTGGGAGGTACGGGTGTGGGTTCCGGAGTGTCCGTAGGAGGTACGGGAGTGGGTTCTGTCGGC
>ENA-UOJD01001301-UOJD01001301.1-human-gut-metagenome-genome-assembly--contig:-P48-NODE-1301-length-26494-cov-13.980370_pt1 | contig 26494 bp, 36 predicted proteins | sample MGYA00242342_ERZ723889 | MGnify/ENA metagenome assembly ERZ723889
TTTTGATATGAAACAGTTGCTCGGGCCAAAGCATACACATTCTCCTTTGCAAAAATGCAAAAAAACTCCCAGGCACAGCCGGGAGCTGACAATCCCTCGCTCAGCCCGCTTTGGGTGCCGAATCCCCCGCAGCAGGGATTAATGAGAGGAAGGCTATCAATAATCAAACTGCCGGTAGTAACGGCGGATGGACAGCGGATGGCGCAGGAACAGTTCCATGTAAGCATCCACGCGGTTGTTCACGGCGTGCATCATCAGATGGGACAGTGAGCCCCGGAATTCGGGACTGATGCCCTCCATGGGCAGCTCCTTTGTGTCGATAACGGTATAGTTGCCGCAGACCTTAGGCAGGAACCGGGCTACCCGCTCTGCCAGAGGACGCTGCTCGTCTTCACCCATGAACAGGGTCACAGGGGTATCTGCCACCAGGATTTCCTGCATACCGTGGAAGAACTCGGGGCAGGTAATGGACTTGGTGCGAATCCACATCTGCTCTTCCCAGTAGCACATGGCATAGGAGTAGGTAGCGCCCCACTGGTTGCCGGCGCCCACAAAGTAGTGGGGAAGATCGGGATGCTCCTTCAGGAAGGCAACCTTCTTTTCCGCGTAGTCATAGGCCCATGCGTCGGAAATTTTTTCAATATTCACCAGATCCAGCGCCAGGTGGGCTTCCATCTCCCGATTGTAGCGGTCGTAGTCGGGGAATTCGCCGTTCTTGTACATCAGGTAGTTGGCGACCATGAAGAATTTCAGCTGCTCGTTCTTGGGGTAGAGCACCAGATAATCCCACTTGCCCTCCCGGGTCAGGGTGGAGCCGGGGGTATCGATGAAGGCGAACACCCGCACGCCCCGAGCCTTCACAGTGTCAATGAGCTGCACCATTTCCTTGGTGTTGCCGGAGACGGTGGAGTAAATGACCACAGAGCGGTCAGTCAGCCGCTTGTTGCCGGTTGTCAGGTACTCCGCAGCATTCTCCACATATACAGGCAGAGAAGACTTGCCCCGCATATAGACCTCAACCTGCATCGCGGAAGCGTAGGTGCCGCCGATACCGATGAAATAGATGTTGTCAAAGCCTTCCTCCCAGATCTGATCCACGATCTTCTCAATCTTGGGACGCAGAGCCAGCGCACCGTTGACACTGTCGATATCGCCCTGCTCGTTGAAGTTTCTCAGGCAGGCACCCTTGGCCTCGGCCCAAGCTTTCGATTCGTAATTCATACTACATTCGATCCTTTCCTGTCAAAAGACGCAACTTGCTAATAAATTGGTGTGGTTTTTATATCCATATTGCGGAAGAATTGGAAAGCGTGCTGAATCGCTTTGTCCCGGTATTGTTTTTTTCTTACCAGGCGCCGAAATACTTCAGCGTCTCGGTGGCGTTGGCCGCTCCCTTCTGCATGGCCTCATCGATGGGCAGCCCCTCCACAATGCCGTACAGGAAGCCGGCGATATAGCTGTCGCCCGCGCCCATGCTGTCCACAAGGTGTTCACAGGGAACGATGCCGAATTTATGGAACTCGCTTCCGTCGTAGCACAGACTGCCATGCTCGCCCAGCAGGGCAATGACCAGCTTGGGACCTCGGGAGTGGTAGCCCTTCATCTGATCCCGGAGGGCAGGTGTGTCGCCGTCATCACTGGAGAAGAAGAGGTAGTCTGTATAGGGCATGGCGATCCGGCTGGCCTCGTCCTCGGGACGGGTGGCGCAGTCAAAGGCAGTGGGGATGCCCCGGGCCTTCAGCGCCCGGAACTGCCCCTCAACCTTGCCCCACAGGTCACAGACCACCATGTCATGGGTCTGGATGAAGTCCATATCCTCCTCGGAGAGGGTATAGTCCTTCAGAACGCCCTCTTCATAATCGCCGAATACCCGTTCACCCTCCAGCAGCTCCACCTGAGAGACGGCGGTCTTGCCGGGTTTGACGTACAGATGGGAGGTATCCACACCCTTGGCCGCAATGGCCTCCTGCATGATTTTTCCGTAGACGTCATCGCCCACCGGGCCGGTATAGGAGGCCTCGCCCCCCAGGCGAACGGTATAGACCGCCATGTTGACGGGGCTGCCGCCGGGATAGGCCTTTCCGTTTTCAATATTGTTGTAGAAGTCAATGCAGTTACTTCCAACTGCTGCCAGTTTCATAGAGGTTGTCTCCTTTCAGGCTCCGTCCGATGCTTGCGCAGAATGCTTGAAAAGCGAACAATATCCGGCCGCGCCGCCGACTTGAAGAATTCCACCGGAACGTTATTGTAATCCCGGGCAATGCCGGTCAGGAAGAACAGGCTGCCACCTTCCTCTATGCAAAGCTGCCTTGCCTCCGATCCTGCGGCATAGGTAATTCCGATGCTTTCCTCCCCGCTGACGGATTCCGTGGTGGGCTTTGCATCCTGAAGATTGCGCTCCGGCTTGGGCGGCGCAGCATATGTTCCTGATCCCTTCAGGCTGTTACAGGCTGCCCATTTCCGTCAGACGGCGGATGGCAGCGCGGAGCGTTGTGCGGTTCAGCCCCCACATTTCACACATTTCCCGTTCTGCGGGAAGCTTCCCGTGGGGCGGAATATCGTTTGTCCGGAGATAGCACTCAATCGGTTCAACAGCCTCATCACGATGGCGGACACGCTGCTTTTGTTCCATAAATCCTATCTCCTTTCTGCTTTTGCGGACCGTACAGCCCTCAGGGAAATTATACACTGGGACTCGCATCGCTGTCAAGCCGGAATCAGGCTGCCTTCCGGTTCTGCTTCTCCCACATATAGTAACACGGGCGGGCCGGCTTCCCGGAAATAGACGTACTGACCGCCGTCCTCAAGGCAGGCGGAAGCCAGTTCTGCGCAGCAGAAGTCGGCGGGGATCTGAAGCAGACCGCTCGGTATTTTCCTGCCCTTCCCGGCAGGGTTATCACAACAAGACCTGCATTACGGAGGTCATTGTCATAATCGGTTATTGCCCTTCAACAATGACAAGGACATTTCCGGAAGCGGGGCCGTCAAATTCGCAGAAACAGACATCCTGGGCGCCGCCCCGCTAATGTACTGAATTTCCGTATGCAATCCCCCTTTTGGTTGATACTGCTATTATACAGAAGGAGGAATTCTTCGTCGAATGTACAAAGCCCCCGGTTTTGCGCAAGGCAAAACCGGGGATCCACGCTCAATCGATAATATCTTTGATGAAAATAAGAAATCCGAACCCGTTCCCGATTGGGAATAAGTTCGGATTTTTCATGTATGGTGGAGCATCCGCGACTAAAAACGAACCGTTCCCCCCTGCACTGCTGTCTTCCGCGCTGTCTGGAAACAGCTCCACACCGTCCAGTTCTTCAACGGCGTTAAGCACATCTATGGCAGACACCTGCTTGCCGTTCTTAATATTATAAACGATAACAACCCGATCGTCAAACAGATACACGGAGTTGATGAAAACATCAATCAGCTGCCGTCTGAACTCAAAGTCCATCAGATCCCCGCGACACATGGATCTTATCCATGCTTCAACGTCTTCCTGCTTATATCTCACCTCGGAAAGCACGCGAACCTTTGCAAGATCAATCTCCATATCGGCCTTGGCTGCACCTATACGTTCAATCTTATCATACAGTGCGGCACGTCCCGCATCGGGAATCGTTGTAAGCGCATCAACCAGCTTTCGAATATCATTATCACAGTTTTCAACGGCGCGTTCCAGCTCTTTCACCTTTCCGCCGTCAAACTCAGCATCGTTAATCTCGATGATTCGCTTTGCAACATGCGACAACCGCTCCGGATCCTGCATATACTGCACGGTCTGCTCACAAACATACCACTCGATGAAGTCTTTTTTTTCATGTTGTTTTTTGCAGCCGCTCTTTCCACGCCGTCCAACGCAAGAGTAGTAATAGAACGTTTTTTCATGTCTACCAGTGCCGGATATGCCGATCATAGGTTCGCCGCAATAGCCGCAGAACATCTTTCCGGACAGCAGGTACTCCGTTTTTGCCTTTGCTTTTGCCGGTGCTCGGCGGTTAATCTCAAGTCGAGCCTGAACCTTTTCGAACATCTCCGTGTCTACAATCGCCGGGCATCCGCCTTCAACCGTGATCCCCGTTTGAGTGAATTCGCCGGTGTACTTACGGTTCCGCAAAACTGAATCGAAAGCCCTGTATGTAAACGGCTTACCAGTGCGCCGCATGTATCCTTTTGCCGTCAGTTCATCAATAATTTGTTTTTTCCCTATCCCCGCCGCATAGCGTTCGAAAATATACCTTACTATCGGCGCGGTTTCATCATCAATAATAAACTTAGAATCCACCACCTTGTACCCAAGAGGCACGGCACCGCCAAGGAAGTTGCCCTTCATTGCGCTGTCCTGCCGGCCGCGTTTGATTTTGCGCGACAGTTCCATAGAGTAGTACTCGGCACTGGCTTCAATCAACGCTTCAAGCAGAATTGATTCATCCCCGGTGCCGATGCCCTCGGTTGCAGACACGACTTTGACGCCGCATTGCTTCAGCTCATGCTTGTACAGCACGCTATCATATCGATTACGCGCGAACCGATCCAGCCTGTAAACGATTACATACGAAAACTGTTTTTTCTTTGCATCATCAATCATGCGCTGAAAGTCGGGGCGGGCATCGGTAGTGCCGCTGATCGCGCGATCTATATATTCGCCGACTATTGCCAAACCTTCAGCTTTTGCATACTCATGGCATATGCGCAGCTGCCCTTCGATACTTTCTTCCCGCTGACTGTGTGAGCTGTATCGGGCATAGATAACCGCGTTTTTTGTTGTTCCCATGGCGGGATACTTGAATTTCATGCGATACCTCGGTTATTCTTCCGCAAGCAGGGCTAACAGTTTATCTTCATCCAGCTCCGTTGCATAGCACTCACCCTTATCAAGCAGGCGTTCAAGCTTTCGTCCGTTACTGCTCAAGCAATTGCTGTCGAGTTTTTCTAAAGGTATATCACCAACAATGTAAAAATCTGTATTGCCTGTAATGGTTGATTCTATGATTGCACCCTTTTCCCGAAGGATCTCATTCAATTTTCGGCGCGTAAATGACCGGAATTCCCCTTCAGTAACAACCACCTGCCCAAAGAAAACGGATGCAGGTTTATCAGCCGCTTCAGTCTTAGCGGGCTGCGCTGCCGTTTCATCAGGTGCCGCATTATCTTCACTTTCAACCTCATCACATTCATCCTCATCATCGCTCCAAAACTGTGCCTTGCTGTTTGAAGTTTCAAGTACAGCCTTAGTTGTTACTTCCTGCGGTGCATCTTTGGACGTTTCATCCGCATTCCTGCGGAAGCGCACAACCACTCTTGCTCCAATAATATCGTGTTCGCTGAATACCCATATAGCGGTAATACCATCGCAACGATAAAAGTTATCGTAAAAGTACTGCACCTTTTCCCTGGGTATGAATCCAATAATATCATCATGTACGCAAACGGCGAATGAAGGTTCGCCCTCATATTCTCCGCGTCTCAGTGTGCATGAATGGCATTCATCCTTATTGAAGGGTTCATCTCGAAAAAAAATCTTTTTCAGAATTGTTTGACGTGATTTTCTGCCGTTTTTAAATGTTACTCCCGCAACCTTAACCTTCCAATAGTCGTAATCATCATCTGAATGAAAACCGTAATCAATTTCATTCACGGAAGACGGCTGCGCTGCCTTGGTTTCGGGCATTGCATATTCAACTGCCTTTGCTGTCGGCTTATCATGCTCTTCCGCTTTTATCTTGGGTTCTTCCCTCGGAACACTGCGTTCCATGGCGGGCGGTTGTGCAGTCTTGATTTTGGGCATTGCATATTCAACCGCCTTTGCTGTCGGCTTATCCTGTTTCTTTTCTTTCCCCTCGGGTCCTTTTTCTTCAGGTTTCTCTTTCGGCGATTCGGCGGGCTGCTCCGTCTGTCCCTTCCGGAACTGCCAATATCCGAGAGCACCGAACACAACAATCAACGCAAAGTAAATCAGCATATTTTGCAGATTCGGAATTGAAAGAATTGCACCCAAAACGCAGAATGCAGCGATTCCCCAAAACACATACACACTCTTTTTCATGTTCTTCAACGAAAAGTTCCTCCCGATTGATTAAGAATTGTTATCTATCTCTTTCAAGCGGCGGCAGCATTGCAGCAGCTCAAAAGGAATGATCTTTTTTCCCCGGCATTCAGCCAACAAAAATCTGATCCGTTCTTGCAGGCTTTTTTTCGATGTCATCGCAGACGTTCATAACCGCCTGGATAATGCGCATTCGTCCCTGTTCAGTTGTTCCGCGAAACATTTCCACCAACATCTTTTCCTGCTCAGTAAGCGCAGGCTCAGCATCAGATTTCATGCTCTGATTGCTTACCGGTACGGACGGATCATCCGTCTCGAACAGCAGATATTCAGGCGTTGTTCCTAAATCAGCAGCAATAATCTCAATAGAATTGTATGGTAACACACATGCACCACGTCTCACATCATTTAAATAACTACGCGTTTTACCTAAAAGACGGCAAAGATGAGCCATTGTTTTTCCCTGTTTCTTTGCCAATTCAACGATGCGACTTATATCCATAAAAAACCCCCTTCAACAAAATATATCATGCAAATGTCTGCCTATGTATTTACATTCATACATTCGTATGGTACAATACTATTGAAAGCAACAAACATTGAACACAAGCCCGCAAAAACGGACTGCGACAATGGTTCATTGGATTCAGCAACCACAGTATACCATTGTTGGCATATAATGTCAATGATTGTTGCACACAAAAAACGATAGAGGAGACTACTAAATGGAGACTACACGAAATGAAAGGCATGAAGTCAGAATAATGCTTTGCCGTAACGCACTGCCTAAAACTTGGCTGATTGCACAGCTGGAAGCGGCGGGCATCATCGTTGACGCGCCGCGTCTTAACAAGATGCTGAGCGGATCGATTCGCGGTGCAACAGCGGACGAAGTAATTGACGCAAGCACGAAGATCCTTCACCGCTACGAAGCCGCCATGGGCGTTAGTTTTGATTAAGGAGGGAACCACCAATGACAACAGAAACGCAAACGAAGCAGAAACAATACATTCAGGTTGGAATCATTGCACCGCGCGACAGGGCAACAGGCGAATTCGGCACCGCCGTTCCGCTGTATGTTGAAGCCGATATCGGCGATGCGGCCGCTGCCGACATTGCAGCCGCGCTTTGCGGCAGCAAGCCGTTCCGCGATATGGTTGAAAAGGCCGCACTGCAAAGCTCACGGAGGTGTGAATGAAAATACGCTTTTTTATGAAAAACGGAACTGTATCGCCGGATTTGGAGTGCGCTAAATTTATAATCCAAAGAGATGCGCGTGGGAAAGTTATCGGTTGGAGTGCTGAAGAATGTGATATCCCGCGTCTGATGTATATTGACTTGGAAGAAGTACTCATGGTTTGGAGGGTAGAATGATAAGGCGAAGGCATTCCAAACGCAATAAGGCACTGCGAAAAGCAATTGCCAAAGTGATAAAGTGGGCACTTATCACGCTGTTCGGATGGCTGCTGTTCAAGCTGTTCCGCCCGTATGCCGTGGAGTTTCGCGGCACCCTGCTGTACGGCGGCGAGGTTATGTTCCTTGGTATGCCGCTGTACTGGGCAGCGGTTGAATCGATTATTAAGGATATATGCTGAGATGTATGCTGAAAGGAAGGCTTGAAGTGGCGAAAAAAGAACTTGAAAACATCAAGATTAAGGGACATACCGGCACATGGTACGAAATTGACCGCCGCACACTCTATGGAAAAACATTCTATCTTATGGAAAGCGAAATCTATGGAGATGCGGCCCCTGGCATCATCATCGATGAAGCGCATGAACCGGTTATTGAAGACGTTTTTGACGGATTCGATCATGAAACCGTGTCAACGCTGGATTGGATCGCCGTGTACGGAAAAAACATTTGCTATGACTATTTAAAGAAAGAAGGAAGATTAAAATGAAAAGTGAAGGGAAAGTAACCTGTAACTGCATTGGCGGAGAGTGGTTTTATGATGTATACAGGCTGCGGGACCGCACAGATGTTGACCACAGCGGCAACTGTGAAACCCCGGATGAGCAGTTTTTTGCTGCGATTGAAAAAAACCTGCTTGGGCGAAAACTTAACCCGCAAGACGCAGCCGAGAAGATAGCACAATTGCTGAATGCTGCTCCCAAGGAATAATCCACAATTCAACAGGAACATGTGGATAACTGCGCTGCGTTCTGTCAAGGTTCGCAAGGTTGGCGAGGAAGCTCACAGTCCTTGCCGCACGAAGTAAATCCGAGGAAGGAGGAAAACATTATGAGCGAAATGAGCGATATGGCCATGACCATCGAAGAGTTCCGCAATGCTGCTGCCGCTATTAACGATGCAGCCGACTGGCTCTCCCGTCAGTTTAGCGATAATGCCGACGCTGCTGAACCGGCACCCACGAAGGAACCGGAACTGAAGCTGGAGGATGTCCGCGCAGTATTGGCGGATATGTCCCGTAAAGGCCACACGGCAGAGATCCGCGCCCTGCTTCAAAAGTACGGTGCCGCAAAGCTCTCCGGTGTTGATCCGGCAAACTACAGCGCACTTATGAAAGATGTGGAGGGACTGGATCATGCCAAATAAACACGCATTACTTTCCGCATCATCGTCAGACCGCTGGATTCACTGCCCGCCGTCCGCAAGGCTCTCCGAGAGCTACGAGGATAAAGGAAGCGACTATGCTGCCGAAGGTACCGATGCCCACAGCCTGTGCGAATTCAAGCTGAAGACCGCGCTTGGTATTGAGACCGAAGACCCCACAGAGGGCCTGTCCTACTACGATCAGGAAATGGATGACTGCGCCAACGGCTATGCCAGCTACGTGCTTGAGCAGGTGGAGGCTGCCAAGGAAACCTGCAACGATCCGGTCGTGCTAATTGAACAGCGCGTCGATTTCTCCCGCTGGGTAGAACAGGGCTTCGGGACCGCCGACGCCATCGTAATCGCTGACGGCACCCTGCAGATCATCGATTTCAAATATGGCCGCGGTGTGCTGGTCTCTGCCGAAGAAAACCCGCAAATGATGTGTTATGCGCTCGGCGCTTTGGAACTGTTCGATGACATTTACGACATCAGTACCGTTCGCATGACGATCTATCAGCCGCGCAGGGATAATCTTTCAAACTATGTACTTTCCAAAGAGGACCTGTTCCGTTGGGCCGAAGAAGTCTTAAAGCCCGCTGCCGATCTCGCCTTTGCGGGTGACGGCAACTTCCTTTGCGGAGAATGGTGCGGTTTCTGTAAGGCCAAGAACGCCTGCCGCGCTCGCGCCGCCTATCTTATGGAAAGCGAAATCTATGGAGATGAAGCCCCGGGCATCATCATCGATGAAGCGCATGAACCGGTTATTGAAGACGTTTTTGACGGATTCGATCATGAAACCGTGTCAACGCTGGATTGGATCTCCGTGTACGGAAAAAACATTTGCTATGATTATTTAAAGAAAGAAGGCGAATTGAAATGAAGAGCGAATGGAAAGTAACCAGTAACTGCATTGGCGGAGAATGGTTTTATGGTGTATACAGGCTGCGGGACCGCAAAGATGTTGACCACAGCGGCAACCGTGAAACCCCGGATAAGCAGTTTTTTGATGCGATTGAAAACCTGCTTGGGCGAAAACTTAACCCGCAAGACGAAGCCGAGGCCGAGAAGATCGCACGATTGCTGAATGCTGCTCCAAAGGAATAAAAATAATCCACAATTCAACAGGAACATGTGGATAACTGCGCTGCGTTCTGTCAAGGTTCGCATTCATGGATTTCCTCCCTACTCCCCGTTTAAGTGCAGGTGCTTAACAAAAACAAGCCATGCACAGACTGCGGGGCGGTGCGAAATTGACAGAACGCAGCGTATAAGCCGTATAAGCATAGAAAGGAATACCCTATGAATAAGCCAAAACCTATAAAAGAAATTCGAATAATGTTCGCTGAAGAGGTGCAGCAAATCCTCATTAGAAATGATTGGTTTGCGTTGGCAACCAATAAAGAATATGCGCAGTTCCTTGATTATGTGCGAAGGTTTGAAGGAACGCATGTTACGCTTGAAGATCTGCGTCAGATGGCAGCTGATGTTATGCGTTACAGCGATCCGGATACCTATGATCAAGAGATGGGCATTCCCGGAATCATGTTTGAGCTTGCGCGAGCGGTACATTCCATTTACACAGAGACGATTTACACAGAGACGCAAGAACGCGCTGCCAAGTGTATCAACGCTGTAACCCTGCTGGCACAGATAGAAAAGGATCTGCGCAAAACGGTAGATGAAAAAGGAGCAGAAAACAGCTCAATGCATGAGCCGTACAAGATAATTGCGGACAGCATATATATATTCATCATGGCGGAAATAGAAAAATGCCCTGCCGCCGATGCCGATATGATATGAACCTGCTGCCGCAAATGCGAAGGCTTGTGCAGCAAGCCTGTGCACACTACGAACTTTCCGCACGGGAAATCATACTGGAACGCGAGTTCACGCAGAATCGAAACGGGGACAGGCTGCATGTGCCGTGCCTGCGTGTCAGCATCGACTACCCGAATGCATGGCAAATCTGCGAACTGCAATGTGATCCGGTATCACCGAGCCGAGGATACTACAGCATGAGCAATAACAACATTGTTATGTATGCGGTGTTTGCTGACGGCAGCAAACGTATCCTTCCGGCATGGCGGGGCAAACTGATAACCGATAATAAGGAGCTTAACCAACATGAATACCACATACGCAAGGGCTATATGCCGATCGAAGCGGACAAGCACCTACTATAAAACCTGTCCGTATTGCGGAGCACGGCTTGATCCGAACGAAAAGTGCGACTGCAAAAAGAGCAAGGGCATGGCAGCGGCTAAGGCACGCGCCGGTGCCGAGAGGTAGAGCGTTTCTACTTATAATGATGAAGCCAAGTCTTTTTCGGGCTTGTATGAAGTATTAACAAGTCAACGTTTGAGCATGCGTGTGCGCTATCCTCTTCCGGGGTACTACTCGGGGGGGATGCAGGGGGTCTTAACCCCCTGCGTACATCACGCATCATATCGGCAGGAGGTTCACACATGCACAGTTCCGAACGATACATGCAGCTGTTCACGGACACTGCATCCGGCGCAATCGCCCCCAATCACACTGCCGTAGGCAGATACAGATGCAAAACCATCAAGGCAGGTAAGATGCTTGAGTGCGAAATCTTCCCGATATGGAACACTGCAAACGAGGTGCGAAGAGCGAAACACCACATAACCCGCACTGAGCAGATCGCACTGAATGAGCGCAATGCCCGCAAGCGATTGGAACGAAGGCTGAATGCAAACTTCACCGAAGATGATTGCTGCGTAACCCTGACATATGCTGGAGATTTTGTTCCGGATGCAGATCAAGCCCGCAGGGACATGCAGAACTATATTCGCCGGATACGTACATATCGCCGGAAGCACGGACTGAGTGAAATGAAGTATATATATGTCATAGAGTATGCCGATGCTGACGGTGTACCGAAACGTGTGCACCACCATGTTGTTATGAGCGGAATGCCGCGAGATGAGATAGAGCGGCTGTGGGGCAAGGGGTATGCAAACTGCCGCAGACTTCAACCAAACGAGTACGGATATGAAGCACTGTCCCGCTATATGACAAAGCAAAGCAAGGGCGGCAAACGGTGGTGCAGTTCGAAGAACTTGAAAGAACCGATTGTCACCACATCGGATACACGCATCAGCCGCCGAAAGGTTGAACGCATGATTGTTGATTTTACAACCGAACCAAAAGCGATTTTCGAAAAAATGTACAAGGGCTACACGTTTACAAACTGCGAAATCAGATATTCAAAGTTTGTGGCGGGTGCTTATATCTATACGCGAATGCGAAAGGAGTAACCATGACGAAAGCCGAGCTGCGGAATTACAAGAATATCAAAAGCGAGAAAGAAGAACTTGAAAAGCTGATACAGGAATACCTGGACAGCAGCACAACCATGAAAGCAACACGGCTTGCGAAACTATCCGCGCACGGCGGGAAAGCAAGCAATCCCATGCTTGCCGCTATCATCATGCAAGAGAATATCGCCGCCGTATACAGCCGAAAGGTCGAACACCTTGCGGCGGCTATGCAGCGCATAGAAACCGCAATTGCAATGCTTCCGTCAGTCGAGCGGAGACTGATGCGAATGCGGTACATCGAGGGCTATACTTGGGCTGAGGTGTGCGAACGCATGTCATACAGCAGTCAGCGCGTGCATCAGATACACGGTAAAGCCTTGCTGTCGCTGCAAACATTAGAGTAAATTAGAGTAAAACATGTGTTATAATACCATTGTTGAACTGTGCAAATCGAGGTGCGTATGCAAGAGTGGGCGAAAAAGTTTTATAACTCAGCCGCGTGGGATGCCACACGCGCAGCATATTTGCTTAGCGTCAACGGGCTGTGCGAACGCTGCCTGCGCCGCGGCATAGTAACACCGGCTAAAGTGGTTCACCACAAAAAGTATTTGACACCGAAAAATATCGGAACGGCAACCGTTACACTGTCGTGGGATAATCTCGAAGCGTTGTGCCAGGACTGCCACAACTCTGAGCATCATCAGCATCGCAAGAAGCGATATACGTTCGATGCGAACGGACACATAATCCCCCCCTATTCTCACACCGAGTAGGGGTTCAGCCAACCGAGGAGGGGAGGAACGAATTACTCCGCAGGTGTGCGCGTGTGCGGTGTAGCGCGTGTCGATGGGGGGTGGTGTCTCGGGCAACTGACGGAAAGGAGGGCAGATCTTTGGCTGCAAAGGCGATCATATCGAAAGATGAACTGATTAAGAAGGAATTAAAGCGACTTGGTAAAGTTTTTGCAGATTTAGACGGAAATCAACGCAAAGTTGTGGAACCGCTGTTGTCAACAGCGGCTTTTTTATCCGTGTCGCTTGCAGAATTGCAGGAAAGCATAAACGAAAACGGCTACACTGAAGAGTATCAAAACGGCGCAAACCAATTCGGGGTTAAGCAAAGCGAGAATGTGAAAACGCATATCGCAATGACCAAAAATCTAACTGCAATCGTTAAGCAGCTCTGTGATCTTGTGCCTCCGGAACGCAAGAAAGAGAGCCGCCTGGCTGCACTGAGACGTGATGAATAACTACATCATCGACTATGAACGCTGCATACGCACTGGAACCATGGCGGCAAGCATTGAGGTTAAAACGCTGTACAAGAAATTGGTGCAGGGCATATCGGACGGAAGCCTGATTTACAACCACAAAAAAGCAATGAAGCCAATAAACTTCATCGAGAATTTTTGCCACCACAGTGCGGGCCGATCGGATCTGCTTAAGCTGGAACTTTGGCAGAAGGCTGCACTGTCAGCAATATTCGGAATTGTAGATGAAAATGGCAATCGTGTTTATCGTGAGGTATTTCTGGTTGTTGGCCGGAAGAACGGTAAAAGTTTGTTGGCATCCGCAATCATCGCATATATGGCATACATTGACGGCGAATACGGGGCTGAAATTTACTGCCTTGCGCCGAAGCTGGATCAGGCAAGTCTGGTATTCAATGCATTCTACCAAATGATTCAAAAAGAGCCGGAGCTTGAAGAATTATCAAAAAAACGGCGCAGTGATATTTACATTGCCGATACAAACACAACCGTGAAACCGATAGCATTCAACGCAAAAAAATCCGATGGATTCAACCCGCACTTAGTTGTGAATGATGAAATGGCAGCATGGCGGGGCGATGCAGGACTTAAGCAGTACGAGGTAATGAAATCCGCACTGGGTGCACGTAAACAGCCGCTGATATTGTCCATATCAACGGCAGGATATGAAAACAACGGCATATTCGATGAGCTGATGAAACGCGCATCAGCAGTGCTGAAAGGCAGCAGCAAAGAAACAAGGCTGTTGCCCATTATTTATAAAATCGATGATCCCAATCGGTGGAATGATGCAACTGAAATCCGCAAAGCAAACCCCAATATCGGAGTGTCTGTATCGGCGGATTTTTTCCGAGATGAAGCTGCCGTAGCTGAAACATCCGCGAGCAAGAAAACAGAGTTCCTGACCAAATACTGCAACATCAAACAAAGTTCGAGCGTAGCCTGGATAGACTATAACACCGTTTCCAAGTCGGTATGCGCCTGTGCGATCGACGATTTCGCAGGCTGCTATGCTGTCGGCGGGCTGGATCTGTCTCAGACAACGGACCTTACGGCAGCAAGCTGCATCATCGAACGCGGCGGATCTCTGTACAATTTCACGCAGTTCTTCATGCCGCATTCGCGCCTGGAACGTGCGTGTGCGGAAGACGGAGTTCCGTACAGCGCATTCGTGCAGCGAGGCATTCTGACGCTGTCAGGCGATAATCACGTTGACTACAACGATGTATTCGCCTGGTTTCGCACACTGGTGGAAGCGCACAAGATTTACATACTTAAGGTTGGATATGACCGCTATTCAGCTCAGTACCTTGTAGATCAAATGCGTGAATACGGATTTCATATGGACGATGTTTTCCAGGGTGAGAACCTAACTCCGGTTATACGCGAATTCGAAGGTATCATGCTGGACGGCAAATTTAAAATTTGCGGTGAAAACGACTTGCTCAAAGCGCATTTTCTTAACGTTGCAATGAAGCAAAATCTCGAAACACGCAAGATAAGGCCGATAAAAATAAATCAACGGGATCGCATAGACGGGTTTGTGTCCGTACTTGATGCGCTGACCGTTCGGCAAAAGTACAATCAAGAAATAGGAGAACTGCTGAAAAATGAATAAAACTACCAAGGGTGAACGGCGCGGGTTGTTTGATGCAATATTCGGCAATGGCAAGCCTAAGGCACTGCAAGCAAACAGTTATTTTAAGCTGCTGAACGGCTACACACCTGTTTTTACGAACGCGCCGGAAAGCATCTATGAGATGGAGCTTACCCGAGCAGCTATACACCAGTTCGCCACTTTTTGCAGCAAACTAAAACCGGAAATGACCGGCAAGGCAATGCGGCACCTGGAAAAGACACTGCAAATGAAACCCAACCCCTTCATGGATACAACCAAATTTATTTACAGGATAGCAACGATCCTATCTGTAAACAATACTGCATTTATCGTTCCTATCGAGGATGAACGCGGTGTGATTATGTACTACTATCCCGTTCTTCCACAGCGGTGCGAAGTGGTCGAACACAAAGGTAAACCGTATTTGCGGTACACGTTCGGAACAGGACAGGTTGCAGCGATAGAATATGAACGTGTCGGTGTGCTGACGCAATTCCAGTATGAAAATGATTTTTTCGGCAGCAGTAACAGCGCACTGCGCCCGACAATGCAGCTGATCCATACACAGAATCAAGGCATAATTAACAGCGTAAAAAATTCCGCATCTATCCGATTCCTGGCTAAAATCGCCAACATCATTAAGCCCGAAGACATAGAGGCGGAGCGCAAACGATTTACGAAGGATAATCTGTCAGCAGACAATGAAAGCGGCATGATCATCTATGATAACAAGTTTTCTGACATCAAGCAAGTCGATTCGAAACCCGTGACGGTATCACCGGCACAAATGCAGTTGATTAATGAATCGGTTTACAGGTATTTCGGAACAAACGCAAAGATCCTGACAAACTCTTATACTGATGAAGAGTGGGGTGCCTACTATGAAGGCAAAATTGAGCCTTTTGCAGTGCAGCTTTCACTGGTAATGTCAAACATGACATTCAGCCCGCGAGAGATATCACACGGAAACAGCATTTTGTTTTCGGCCAATCGGCTACAGTATGCAAAGACTGAAACAAAAATCGCCGTATCAACGCAGCTTTTTGACCGTGGTCTTATAAATCGCAACAGCGTTATGGATATCTTCAATATGCCGCACGTAGAAGGCGGCGATAAGTACTACATACGCAAAGAATATGCAGAGGTATCACAACTTGGAAAGGAGACTGACAATGCCGATAGTCGCAACACGGGAGTACAGAGCACTGCTGGGTCCGCTGACACAGCAGTCAACAACACAGACGAAACGAATTGAATCATCCCACTATTATGTAGAAGGGTACGCAACAACGTTCGGAAAGCCGTATCTGCTGTATGATTTTAATAATACAAAAATCTACGAACGCATTGAACCTACTGCGCTTGACAATGCGGACCTGTCAGACGTTATCATGCAGTACGATCATCACGGCAAAGTGCTGGCGCGTACCGGCAATAACACGCTTGGCTTGATAACTGATTCACACGGGCTTTTGATGTATGCAGATCTATCGAAATCAACCGCCGCAAAAGAACTGTACGAAGAAATCGGTGCAGGCCTGGTAACAAAGATGTCATGGGCATTCACGATAGCCGATGAAGATTTTGACGAAAGCACCAACACACGAATAATTAAACGCATAAAAAAGGTTTATGATGTATCTGCGGTAAGCTGCCCTGCTAACCCGGATACTGAAATAGCTGCGCGTGCCTTTTGTAACGGAGTGATCACAAAAAGCAAACGGGAGACGTTAAAGCGCAAAATCAGAATTAACAGACTGCTTAACAAACTGGAGGTAAAATAACCAAAATGAACCGAATAGCTGAAATTGATGAACGACTGGCTGCGATTCAGAACGACATTACAACCCGCGCCGCAGAGCTCACGGATGCTGAAATTGCCGCATTCGAAGAGGAAGTGAAAAATCTTCAGACGGAGCGAAACGGCCTTATGCAGGCCGAACAGCGCAGAAGAGCACTTCTGAACGGCATAGCTAATCGCGGAGCAAACACAAACCCTATGCCCGGCATGGGACTGCCCAACACCGAGCCTGAAAACATCAATCCTGCCGACAGCCCTGAGTATCGCAGCGCATGGCTGAATAGGTTGCGTGGTATACGGCTGACAGATGCGGAGGAACGCGCATACTCTAACGCCACCGGCGCAGGCGCTGAGTTGATTCCCACACAAACCGCGAATGAAATCATCAGTAAAATTCGCGAGAAAGCTCCGCTGCTGGCCGAAATCACACTGCTGCAAGTGTCTGGGAATGTTAAGTTCGTGGTGGAAGGCACTACCAATGCAGCAGCACTGCACACCGAAAATGCCGCCATTACGGCTGCAACCGACACACCGGCTGAAGTGTCGCTGACGGGCTATGAAATTGTAAAGCTTGTGGTTATATCCGACAGCGTCCGTACAATGTCTATAGCCGCATTCGAATCGTGGCTTACAGAAATGCTGTCTTCAAACATTGCCAACAAAATCAATGCACTGATAATAAACGGCACAGGATCAAGTCAGCCGAAAGGCATAAATGCCGCTAACACGTGGGGCAACACCAACAGCGTAACTGTCGCTAAGGACGCATCATTGACCACTGCAAATGTGTTGAGTTTGATCGGGCTGCTTCCTTCCGGGTATGATGCCAATGCCAAGATCGTTATGAGTAAACGCACTCTGTACACCGATTTCATGCCGTTGCAGGATAACGCCAAGAACAATATCGTTACTGTACAGGGAAAAGAATATTTTGTTTACGGGTATCCCGTTGTACTGAGCGATGATGTAACACTGCACGAAGCATTCCTGGGTGATATGAAGAAGTATGTAGGCAACCTTGGCGAAGCCGTCAACGTAAAGTCGATGTACAACATCGATAACAACAACTATAAGTATGCCGGAATCGCTATTTTCGATGGTGCGCCTGCATTCGGAGAGGCGTTCGTCAAGCTTGTAAAGGCAACGGCATAAGGCGGTGCAAAGTGCTGCTTGACGATGCACGTTTAGCCCTGCGCCGCACATCAAAGAGCTTTGACGCCGAAATAATTAATCTTATCGAAGCGGCACTCGATGAGTTAAGGGCAGCAGGCGCGGATATTCCCGTACGAATATCACATGAAACCGAAGCATCACCGCTTGTGAATCGTGCGGTGATGCTTTATTGTAAGGCGCATTTCGGGTTCAATGATGATAATGAACGCTATATCAAGGCGTTCGAACACCTAAAAAGCACATTAGCATTGGTAGGTGATAACGATGCTGTATAGTGATGAACTGGTACTGATAGCGCGATCTGAATCACAGCGCGATGCAAACGGATTCCTGCTGCCGCCCAAAGAGCAGCGCACGCAGGTTTTCGGTGAGCGAAAATCAGTAGGAACGAATGAGTTCTATAAAGCGGCCATGGCGGGATACACAACTGTACTGAAATTTGTACTGTCATCCAATGAGTATCATGATGAAAAGTACGCCGAATTTGCCGGGAACCGCTACATCGTTACCCGCGCTTACACAGCATCGAACGGTGAAGAAACCGAACTAACGCTATCTGATATGAAGAGCGATAAAGGGGGTGAAACCGATAGCCAGGTTTGAGAGTATAGGCATACACGAAATTGCCGTGAGCATGAACAAACGTGCTGACGAAATCGGGGATACTGTAGAATCCATGCTGAAAGCCGGTGCCAACGTGGTTATAGCAGCGCAAAAGGACAGTGCTGTACGTCATCGACACATTGACACGGGCGATATGCTCAAAAGTATAAAGGCTACGCGCCCCAAACGCAAAGACTACAGCAGCAGTATCGACATTTACCCGCAAGGCAAGGACCGTAAAGGCATCCGCAATGCTGATAAAGCATTTATATTGAACTACGGATGCAGCAGCATCCCCGGATCGCGCTGGGTGCAGGAAGCGAACGAAAACTGCGGTGACAGCGTCAATGCTGCTATGTACGAAGTGATGCACGCTGCTCAGAAAGGCGGTGCCGATGGATGATGCAATTGCAGTCGCGGACAAAAAGCTGATTGATACGCTGACCGCCGCTTCGGCAGGGGCTCCGGTATCGCGGTTGTTTAATTCGGGCAACCATGATACATACATCACTCATCAGATCATATCAATCAACCCGCGCAACAATGCGGATGATGAAGCAAGCTCATATGAAATTCTGTTTGGAATAGATATCTATTCGCGTTCAAACTATATCGCGCTGATGCAGCGCATGATAACACAACTGGAATCAGCGGATTTTTTCGGTACATCCGTTGACGCAGAAATCTATGAACCTGATACGGCATATTACCATGTGCCGATGGAAACAAAATACCTAATCGAGGAGGTAACCTAATGGCAACGATAGGACTTAGAGACATATACTACTCTAAAATTACCCGAAATCAGCAAACCAACAAGTGGACCTATGCAACACCGGTGCGAATGGCGAAAGCGATCAGCGCGGAACTGTCAATCAACTATGCAACAGCGGCACTGTACGCCGATGATGCGCTTGACGATGAAGCAAAGGAGTTTTCAAGCGGAGAAATTAAGCTGAACATCAATGACCTGTCGCCGCAGGTGCAGACGGATCTATTCGGGCAGACGCTTGGCGAAGACGGCATAAGCTATGCAAACACTGCGGATGCAGCACCGTATGTAGCGGTTGGATTCCGTGCACGCAAAACGGGAGGAAAGTACAGGTACATATGGCTGTATCGCGTGAAATTCGCACCGCCTGCCGATGCATTTCAGACCAAAGGGGACGGCATCGAGTACAAAACACCCGAAATCACCGGAACAATAACCGCGCGTGAAGACGGAAATTGGAAAGCAGACTATGTTGGTGCCGAAACCGAAGATATTGCAAAAGCATGGTTCACGGCAGTGAAAGAACCTGCTGACAGCACCGGCACCTGATGTTGATGGAGGGAGAAATGAGCGCAATTAAAGACGGACGCACAACCATCATGCTGGATAAGCAGAGACATCTGCTGTTCAGTCTGAACGTTATAGATGAGGTACAGGACCGATTTCAGGACATTGAAGCTCTGCCCGCTAAGCTGCAAGGTAAAGACGGCATCAAAACCCTGCGCTGGCTGCTGACGCTGCTGCTTAATGAAGGCAGGGACGAAGCAGAGCCGGAGCTCACCGAACAGCAGGTCGGCCACATGATCCACGTTGGCAACATGGCGGCAGTAAAAGATGCAATTTTCGCATCCTTCACGGTCGGCAACGGCGGAGCGGAAACCGCGCACGCTGAACCCGATGACGAGGGGGAATAAACTGCGGGCAGGGCATTGACCTTGCCCGCATGATCTATATCGGTGTTACACTGTTGCACTTCCCGGAGCGTGAAGTGTGGCACATGACACCGTATAAAATTACAAAACTATTCGAAATCCACAGGGAATTCAATCCCGACAGGTTCGAAACAAAGAATAATCCGCACATGGATCCCATTGATGCGGCATTGGCAGGCTTCTGATTGTTCGGAGCCTGCCTTTATTATCTGCGTAAGGAGGTGAACACATGGCTGACAGAACCGACACGATGAAAACAAAAATCGAAATCAGCGGCGAAAAAGAGTACCGAGATGCGTGCAAAAGCATCAATGCCGGATTACGTGAAGTCGCATCGGAAATGAAGCTTGTTACCGCTCAGTATGCGGATAATGCCAACAGCACCGAAGCACTGACGGCAAAGGCTGCCGTGCTGAACAAGCAGCTTGTTGAAGAACAGAACAAGGTTGCAGCCGCCGAAGCCGCGCTTAAACGCATGGTATCCGAAGGCCTTGAGCCGACAGATCCCGCGTATCAGAGAATGCAGGTCAATCTGAACAACAACAAGGCGGCTATGCTGGATACGGAACGCGCGATAAGCAAAAATGCGGATGCGCTGAACAAGCTCTCCGAAGGGACAGGCAGTGCCGCAGATGCATCAACAGAGTATCAAAATACATGTAACGGAATCAACTCTACATTAGCCGAAGTCGCATCGGAAATGAAGCTTGTTACCGCTCAGTATGCGGATAATGCCGACAGCACCGAAGCACTGACGGCAAAGGCTGCCGTGCTGAACAAGCAGCTTGTTGAAGAACAGAATAAGGTTGCAGCCTCCGAAGCCGCACTTAAGCGCATGGTATCCGAAGGTATTGAACCGACAGATCCCGCATATCAGAAAATGCAAGCCAATCTGAACAACAATAAGGCGGCTATGCTGGATACGGAACGCGCAATAAGCAAAAATGCGGATGCGCTGAATGATCTCTCCGAAGAAGCAAGCGGCGCTGCACAGGAGATCGAAGAAACAGGCGATGCATCGGAAAAAAGCAGCGGTAAGTTTGAAAAGCTCGGCGGTGTGCTTAGAGGCATCGGAACGGCACTTGCTGCAGTTGCGACCGCCGCCGTTGCCGCTGCAATAAAGCTTGGAAAAGATGTTGTAACACAGTTCAGTGAACTTGAACAAAATCTTGGCGGTGCCGAAGCTGTTTTCGGAGAGTATGCCGATTCTATCGCCGCATCGGGAGAAAAAGCCTACAAAAATCTTGGACTGTCACAAAGCGAATACCTTGCGACAGCGAACAAGATGGGAGCCCTTTTTCAGGGAAGCGGACTGACGCAGCAACGAAGTTTGGAGCTCACGACTCAAGCGATGCAGCGTGCCGCAGATATGGCATCCGTTATGGGTATTAACATGGAGGATGCGATGAATGCCGTTGCAGGCGCAGCAAAGGGCAACTTCACGATGATGGACAACCTGGGTGTTGCTATGAACGCAACAACAATCGAAGCATATGCTGCCGGTAAAGGATTGGATTTTGTTTGGGCATCGGCCAGCGGTGCGGAACGTGAAGAAATGGCAATGCGGATGTTTTTTGAAACAACCGAACAGTATGCCGGAAATTTTGCAAAAGAATCCGTAAGCACGATATCCGGGGCACTGGGTTTGCTGAAGGCATCGGTATCATCGCTGACCGCAGGTCTCGGTAATTCGGGCGCGGACATTGCCCTACTGTCGGCCAATGTTGCAGATGCATTCGGTGCCGTGGTCGATAACATAGCTCCGGTGCTCGAATCCGTTGCAGCCGCACTTCCGCAGGCTGTCGGCGCGTTGACATCACAGCTCATGCGCCTGCTGCCGACGCTGTTGGAAACTGCATCACAGCTTTTTGCAGAAATCCTGTCCGCACTGGTGCAAATGCTTCCCGCATTGATTCCCGCCGCCGTACAGGCCGTGATTACAATCACGAGTGCACTGATAGACAATCTTCCGCAAATCATTGCGGCAGCGATGCTGATTGTTCAATCACTGATAACCGGCATTGCAGATGCACTGCCAACACTGATACCCGCCGCTGTACAGGCTATAGTCACAATCATACAAGGGCTAATTGAAAGTCTGCCCCTGCTATTGGACGCCGCCTTGCAACTGATTTCAGGACTTGCGCAGGGACTGATTGCTGCACTGCCCGTTTTAATCGAAGCCTTGCCACAGATTATTGCAGCTGTAACAACATTCATAATTTCAGCGATTCCCCAGATTGTTGACGCGGGTATACAGCTGTTTACCGCACTTATAGGTGCGCTGCCGGATATCATAACAGCAATCGTTGAAGCTATTCCGCAGATAATTGACGGCATTATTACCGCAATAATCGGAGCCGTGCCATTATTAATACAGGCAGGCATTGACCTTTTAACCGCACTTATCGGTGCACTGCCGGATATCATAACAGCAATCGTTGAAGCTATTCCGCAGATAATTGACGGCATTATTACCGCAATAATCGGAGCCGTGCCATTATTAATACAGGCAGGCATTGACCTTTTAACCGCACTTATCGGTGCACTGCCGGATATCATAGCGGCAATTGTTGAAGCTATTCCGCAGATAATTGACGGCATTATTACCGCAATTGTCGAATCTATACCATTATTGGTACAGGCAGGCATTGATCTTTTGATTGCACTTGTTCAGAACCTCCCCGCAATCATAAACGGAATTGTTGCTGCAATACCCAAAATAATCGACAGTATTATAACCGCTGTTATAGATGCCGTTCCGCTGCTGATTCAGGCAGGCATTGAACTATTCGTTGCACTTATCGCAAACTTGCCGCAAATTATCGTTGAAATTGTAAAAGCCATTCCGCAAATCATCATCGGTATTGTAGACGCAATCGGATCACTTGTATACATGCTTGCCGATGCCGGGTTAAACCTGATAAAGGGACTTTGGAACGGCATAAAGGATGCTGCGGCATGGATATGGGATAAAGTCAAAGGGTGGTGCAGTGATCTGCTGGGTAAAATCAAAGGATTTTTCGGCATACACTCACCGTCCACCGTTTTTGCAGATATCGGTGATAACATGGCGGCAGGTATGGGCGTTGGTTTCGGTCGCGAAATGAAAAACGTAGAACAAAACATGAAATCACGGTTAGGAACCACTGTCAGGGCTATGCAGCGCATCGGAGCATCGATGCAGCTGGCATCTGATACAGAAAGTATGAAAGCTGTGAATCAAACCGCACGGCGGCTGCGTGCTGCCGTGTCTGCAACATCCAGGCGATATCCGGAATTCAAAATCGCTGCATCTTCCTCGGGTGCATCTGACCGGGAAACCGAACTGACACAGTTATGCCGGACGTATCTTCCTGCCCTGCTTGCAAAACAGCAGCAATCAAAGATCATGCTTGACACCGGCACACTGGTTGGCGAACTGGCCGAACCGATGGATGCTGCACTCGGAAATCTCCAAATAAAAAAACAAAGGGGGCTGTGTTAATGGGCATAACAGCCCGAAAAATCCGTCTGAACGTGAAATTCGGACAATGGGATGCATATGAAGACTGGGGGCTGCAACTACAGCCCTACCAAATTCCGCTTCCTGAACCAAAAACGGAGTATCTATCCCTTGCCGGTGGCGATGGACAGATAGATCTGACCGAAGCGGCAGGTGATATTCGCTACAGTAATCGTACATTTACACTTACACTGCAAGCAATCGATCACACTCGATCATGGACGAGGACCGCAAGCACCATAGCAAATGCTATACATGGCAAGCGGCTTAACGTGGTATTCAGCCGGGACAGCAGCTACTACTATGATGCACGCTGCAAGGTGCTATCGCTGTCCACACAGGCGGCGGCACTCGGCACCGTCACAATCGAACTCAATGCTGCTCCATATAAAATGGCAGCCGCACTAACGACTGTATCGCTGAACATATCTGACGGTGCTGCAACGGCAACGCTGCGAAACGGACGGATGCCGTGCTATCCAACTGTAACAACTAACGTGCCCTGCACGATAAGCTGGGGCAGCGGACAATCACAAAAGCTTGCCATCGGGAAAACACAGCTGACTGCACTGCGTATTCCTGATGGCGGAATATCCGTAACAGTTACCCCTAATCAGACGTCCGCAGGCATCATAAGCATGTGCGCTATAAGCTATAGGCAGGGATCGCTATGAGCTATCGAATTAAAATAGGTGATGTTGATGTATTCAACAATGATATCCCGGGGATGCAGCTGGGCGATCCAACACTTACGCTGGAACTTTCCAAGGCCGGAACACTGACATTCAAGCTTCCTGCACTGCACAACAGCAGCTCACTGTTCTCAGCACCTGCCACTATTCTTCGTGTTTATGACGATTCAACCCTTGTATTCAAAGGGCGTATGCTGACCGAATCAAGCGATTTTTTGAAAACACGATCTGTGACCTGCGAAGGTCCGCTGGCATTTTTGAATGACAGCATAATACGTCCGTTTGATTTCAGCGGATCACTCAAAGAGTTTTTGACATACGTCATCACAGCACACAACAAGGATACGAAACCGTGGCAGCACATCGTATTGGGAACAATAAGTATAACAGATGATTATGTACATTACAGCAGCACGGATTACCTGTCTGCGTGGGATGTAATCCAAACACGTATACTGGAAACGCATGGCGGATACATACGTGTAAGGTACGATGTTAAAGAAAATGCAGTATTGGACTATGCAGAAAATTTTACAGGTGTGACACACACTGTCGCAGCAGACGAAAATCTAATTAATCTAACTCAGTCTCGCAGCGCAGAAAATACGTACACGGCATGTATACCACTGGGTGCAAAGATCGAGCAAACACTGTCTGACGGCACTACGCAGGAACGGCGGCTGACTATCGAAACGGAAAACGATGGCTATGATTACCTGATTGATACCGGACTTGCAGCATCATACGGTGTGATTTATGCACCAGTGACGGAAACCACATGGGATAATGTTACTGTAGCAAAAAACCTGTATGACCGCGGGAAACAATACCTGGAGAATAAAGCTGCAACTCTGCGCGACACAATCACAATCGATGCTGCGCTTTTGGGCAACCGTCCGGCACTGGGCGACACGGTGCAGCTGATAAGCTCTGCGCACAACCTGACTGCCACAATGCTGATAAATAAGATAACATATCAGCTATGCAGTCCGTATGCCGTGCGCATATCACTCGGTGCCGAAAGTCGATCCATGCTCGAACAGAACCTGACCATGCGACAGCATATAGCTCAGCTGACAGATGAATATCTGAACAAATCCGGAGCGGCCCGAAATATTGCGCTCAGTCTAAAAAACGATACAGCACCGCAGCTGAAAGCAGAAATAGAAAAAATCGTGCAATCCGTGATCTCAGGATCAGGTTCAAGAACATAAAGAGCATAAACAAAGAACGGAGGAATAACCTATGCCAACAATTAACGTTACCGTACGCAACCGTATCGCAACAGCACAGCGGTGGCAGTGCATTATATGCGGCAACAGCGACTATATCGTTGATTTCGATTTAGATGATGAATGGAACGATATGCCCAATAAGGTTGCCGTATTTGTAACAAATACACGCGGCAATATCCGCCATGAACGTGTATTATTTGACGGATCAACGTGCGGCATTCCCGTGCTGCGCGGTGTCAACATGGTTGATATCGGCATTGAAGCCGGAGACATCCGCACCACTACACCGGCGCATGTCAAGTGCGAAGCTTGCATCACTGACAGAGCGGGAATGCCGCAAGAACCTGAAAATAATGTGTACGGGCAGATCCTCGCAATGACCACTGACATAGCTCAAGCAGTCATAGCAGCATCTGAACAGGCTGAAAGCGCACAAACCGCTGCAAGTGCAGCAGCAAGAGATGCGCAGACCACACGGACGGCTGCAAGCGCAGCAGCGTCAAGCGCACAGACCGCACAAGAGTGTGCGCAGGCGATGGCTGGGACGTTTGACTTCACCGGTTATATGCGGTATCGAGTGGTTACGGAGCTACCCGAGCAGCAGGATGATAACGTGCTGTATCTCATCGTGGATCCCGAGACTCCCGAAGGAGAAAATGGGGGAACGCTGGAATGAAAGCTTTTCTTGCGAAGGCGTCTTTAGGAACGCTGGAAAGAAACGGGAGGTTTTACGCTGCCGGGAAGCAAATACAAAAGGCAGTGTTTAAAGGCGAAACGATTTATCACCTAAGGAAGAACCTCGCACTCAATGCTGCCATTCTTTACTACAACAAGGAGTATCCGGATTATGCGAAGAACGGGCCGCAGCACGCCTTTGACGGAAAGATGAGTAATCCCGAAGCCGACAAGTGGCACACCTCCGGCGTCAATGGTTGGGTTGCATTTGACATTCATATGATTACTTCCTATTAGGAACACTGTAAATACAAGGCTTTTCGGAGCCT
>ENA-UOJD01001311-UOJD01001311.1-human-gut-metagenome-genome-assembly--contig:-P48-NODE-1311-length-26257-cov-10.864056_pt1 | contig 26257 bp, 24 predicted proteins | sample MGYA00242342_ERZ723889 | MGnify/ENA metagenome assembly ERZ723889
TATTATCAACTATATAGTAGGCTTATTTTAAGCACATTTTCAAAATTAATCGCACAAACTAACTACAATTTATGTCAATAATCTCCGTCCCTGCTGACAACTTTAATTTTTGCCCATTCACAAAAATTAAACTCCAAAATGTTAAACTTTTTCTAACATTTTGGAGTATACTTTATTTTAAATATTAATTATTATATATCTTTTTTATCTATTATTATAATCTTGATTAATAGCATCTGGTTTTTTTGACTGTTCTCTATGAATATTTTCTAAGTATCCTTCTGAAACATCTCGTGATACTCTATATTTTTCTTGTGGTTTTTGAGTTTTTTCGCCAACGCTTTTGGCTTTTTCTGTAATTCCTTCATAAATTTTATTTTTGTTTATAAATCTTTTTATAAAAGGTATATTACGAATATGTTTAGATTTACCTAAAAATCTAGCTAATTTTTGTTTAAGAGTTAATTTTGTAGTTTCTTCTAAATCAGGACCATACTCAATGTCACTTGGTTCAAAATGTTTTTTTGCATATTTTAAATAACTTCCTGAAACTTTTTGTTTTTCTCTAATCTCTTTAGCATCATTAATTTTTTCGTTTAAATCCCTGTCATAATATAGTTGTTTTAGTTCTTTTCTATTTTCTGACTTAGTCGCAGATTTATATGTTCTTGTTTCACCAGTTCTTCTATGTGTTTGAGAATATCTATCTCTTCTATATGTAGGATTATATTTTCTATCCTCTGTGTGACCATAAAAGTCTTTATCACTTTTTAAGCAAAATTCATATTTTTTACCTACTTTATTAGCATCCCATGTTGGATCTGCATTATACCATTGACCATCAATTTTAGCTTTTACCCAGGCATGATAATTTGAACGATTTTCGTGTTTACTTTTTGCCATACCTTGAACATATTCCATTTCGATTCCTGCACACTCACAAAGATTTTTTAATGCATCAGCTGTTCCTGCACATACACTTTTACCTTGTAGGAAAAATCCTTCTAAATTTCTTGAAGTATATTTATTTTTGCTATTCTTTGATAATGCAGAATAATCATAATGCTCTGCTTTTAATACAGCATTATATATTGCCATAAATTTATCTCTTTGAGATGCTGTTTCTGGTAATCCTCCAATTGCTTTTTGTAACATTTTTTCTGCATTTGTTACAATCTTTTCATATTTATCTGCTGTATATCCTTTTTCTGCTGCTTCATCCCATCCGCTGTTTACATATACTTTTCCTATTTTGCATCCCATACTTTTAATAGTATCAAAATCAGATTTTCTAAATTCTGAAATACTTTTTACATCAACATCCATTGATATATTTAAATTTTGTAACAATTTTTTTGCATTTTCATTTTCTTTTAAATCTGATAATAATTCTATTGCTTTAGAATCAATTCCAACTTTAATTTTCATATGGTTTATATCTTCACAAATATTATTTATATCTTGTTCAGACATATTATTTATATCAGATAATATATCGGATAAGCTAATTGCGTTACTATCTTTTATTCCATCTTCAGCTTTTGGATTTTTTGTTTTATCCGATTTTTGTTTTTTCATTTTTTCAACCAAAGTTTTTATTAATCCACTTTTAAATACACCTTTTTTTGATTCTTCTTTTTTTACTTCTTTTGTAGCTGAACCCTTATTTCCTTTTTTCAATACATCCACCTCATTATTTTAAAATTCTTCATCATATAAAGCATTTATATCATTATGCTCTATTTCTAATCCTGTTATATTAGATATTTTTTCTAGATTTTTTATTTCACTTCCATTTAAATTCAAGTACTTTAAACTTTTTATTTCTTGTACTTCATCAATTTCATCTAATTTTAAATTTTGTAAAAATAACTTTGATAAATTATTCAATTTTGATATACCTGTAATGTCTACATCTTCGCAATTTACTATATGCAAACTTTCTAATGATTTAAACTCTTCATATATAGATATTTCTACATTTTCGCAATTAGTTATTACTAAATCTGACAAGTTTAATTGAAGTTTTTTATTGTTTGAAAAAGTGCAATTATCTAATTGTAAGAATTGTAATTTATCTAATTTATTTAATATATCTATTTCTTTATCAGATATATTCATATTTATTAAAGTACAAACTTTTAGATTCTTAAAAAAGATTAAGTCAAAAATTGTTACATCTGTTGGCTCTCCTATTAAATCTAATGTATTTAGCTGTAAATCTGTTATTTTTGCTAAATCTTCATCATATATAGGCTCTGCTCTATTTTTGTTTAATTCTAAATAAATATATTCTTTTAATTCTCTACTTTTTAATTCAATTTCAAGCATATTAATTCTTCTCCTTTAGTAAAACTATTTTTATTATAACATATTATACCAGTACTTTCCATAGTTTTATGTAAATTTTTTGTAAAAGTTGTTAACAGCTAATAGTTCTAACCAGTAGAGTAGTCTTAAGTAGTTGATATATATAATTTTCAAATATTAATGTGTGACTGGAATAATTTTAGAAATTCTTAGCGAGATTTAGGGGGGATGTTCGTGGCTTTTCGACTTTGGAGAAAAGAGCACAGAAAGGGGCACCCAAAATTGAGCTTAGAATTTCTTAAATTATGTAAGGAGCCATTAATATTTGAAAATTATATATATCAACTACTTAAGATGGCTAATTTTAAAGCTCTAACAAAAAATACAGAAAAAAGTTGTTGTCTAATTTTTTAGACAACAACTCCTACTTCCATATTTATTAAATTTCCATTTGCGTACTTAAAAAACTAGCTGCTGATTGTACTACTTTTTGCTCTACTTCTGACATTTGGCTATTTGGCTCTTTTGAAAGTAATATTACACTACCAATTGATTCTCCATCTACTACTATTGGATATACAACTTGTGCATTTTTTGTCTTATCTGTATTTTCATTATCTGTTATTGGGATAGCTGTATTATTATTATCTTTACTTGCATAATTTTCTTTATCATCCATTATTTGCTCTAATTGTTTACTAACACTTTTTTCCAAGTAATCCTTTTTTGATCCACCAGAAATTGCAATTACTGTATCTTTGTCTGTTATACATGCTATATGACCTGTTGTTTTAGCTAAAGTTTCTGCATATTCTGTTGCAAATTCTGAAAGCTCTCCTATTGGAGAATATTTTTTTAATATAATTCCACCTTCTCTATCTGTAAATATTTCTAGAGGATCTCCTTCTTTTATTCTAAGTGTTTTTCTTATTTCTTTTGGTATTACTATTCTACCTAAATCATCAATTCTTCTAACAACTCCAGTTGCTTTCAATTTATATTCCCTCCTTTATTTGTAATGTATAGTTTTATTATGTCAAAAAGGAAATTTTTTATGCTATTTTTTGTATTTTAATTATTTTTCTTATTTTTTAGCTCATCATAGCAATTTCTACATACTGGAATATATTCTGAATCACCTATTTTTATATCTCCACTTTTATCATTAGATTTATAATAACTAAAAATTGCATTATCTCTTTTGCATATTTCACATATTGATGTCATAGTTTGTACATTATCTGATACGCAAAGTAAATCCCCCATTTTTCCAAATGGTTTTCTTTCTGATGTCAAATTAAGTCCTGCTATAAAAAATTTTTTCCCAGATGCTGCCATTTCTTCTATGCAATCTATGTTTCCATTTAAAAATTGAAATTCATCTATTATATATACATCTGCATCATATTTTTTTAGATCTTCTATATTGTCTATATTTACAGACTTTAATTTATTTCCATTTCTGTCTGTTATATAATCTCCTGGAAATCGAGTATCTAGTTTGGGTTTAAATATTTTTATTTGTTTTCCTGCTATCATCTGCCTTTTAGCTTCTTCTATTATTTTGTTGCTTTTTCCACATTTCATAGGTCCTGTATATACGTTAATATCGCCCATTTTATTTTCACCTTTGTTCCTTTTTTTGATATTTTTCTACAGCGAATTATATCAATGTAGTTTATTTTTTTCAATACATTTTATAAATAAAAAATATTGTTTTATAAAAGAAGTATTAGTGACTTAGCACTTTTGGAATATCTGGTTCTAAATCTTAATAACTAATGGGCTTTTCTTTGGTATGAAATTAACTTTTTATTAATATATTAAACTGAGGTGTTACCATTGATTCTTAAAGTTATAAAAATAAACAAAAAACTTTTCAGTATCTCATTAAGTATAGTTATTCTAGTTTTTTTAGGATTATTTTTCTATACAAATTATTTTTCTAGTTTATTACAAGTTCAATCTTCTAATTTTATTTGGGATAATATTTCTGAAGGTGAATCTCAAGCAAAAAATGATTATATTAAATGGGTAGATTTTACTCCTACTTATGAAGCACTTGATAAAACTTCTAAATTGGATATTAAATCTCATAATGGTAATGAATCTATTACATATAATTGGATTGAATTATTGGCATACTTAGCTTGTAAATATGGCGGTGATTTTAAAAAATTCAATTCAAAAGATTTAGATTCATTGATAGAACAGTTAAATAGTGGAAATAGCATGGAAAATTTAACTAAAAATTTAAAATATTATTCTTATTATTATGAAGCTTATGATACTGTACTTCATGAATATATTGGTGAATATGAAATAGAAACTACTAATTCTGAAACTGGTGAAAAAACTTTTGAAAGAAAATACGGTTTAAAAGCTTTTTCTCCCATCGCAGCCAATTATAGTTTTAGTCATTATGATGATTTTGGAGCATCAAGATCTTATGGATACAAACGTACACATCTTGGTCATGATTTAATGGGAAGTATCGGCACTCCTGTTGTTGCAGTAGAATCTGGTATTATTGAAGCTCTTGGTTGGAATCAATATGGTGGATGGAGAATTGGTATTAGAAGTTTTGATGGAAAAAGATACTATTATTATGCTCATCTTAGAAAAAATCATCCATATGTTCAAGGTTTAGCAGAAGGTCAAACTATAAAGGCTGGTGATGTTATTGGCTATTTAGGCATGACAGGATACAGTAGTAAAGAAAATGTTAATAATATTAACGTTCCACATTTGCATTTTGGTGTTCAATTAATATTTGATGAATCTCAAAAAGATGGAACAAATCAAATTTGGATTGATTTGTATCAAATTGTAGAATTCTTGAAAAAAAATTCTTCTGAAGTTTATAAAGATTCTGAATCTGGAGAATTTTATAGAAAATATGAATGGTATGACTTAGATTTAGAATCTTCTTTTATGCCGTAATATGTAACAAATAATTGATTGACAATAATTTTTCCTATAAAAAAATAGATTTATTATATGTCCATAAAATTCAATTTAAGGAGTCCATAATGATAAATTTTAAATTATATAAAATTAATTATAACTTATAAATATAATACACAAACTATATACTTTTATCTAAAATTAATTATAAATTACTCACAATTATTACAATAATAATATTATTATTATCTTGTATTTTAATATTCTACAATGTAAAGGCTAAACAAACAGTTGAAATCAGTGTCCCTATTATCATGTATCATAGTATTTTAAAGTCTAAAAGTGGAAAATATATTGTAAATCCTAGTACTTTAGAAGATGACTTAAAATTTATAAAAAACAATGGATATACTACAATTACAATGACTGATTTAATTAATTATGTATATTCAGATTCTGAACTTCCTGAAAAACCAATTATAATTACATTTGATGATGGACATTATAATAACTTAACTTATGCACTCCCTTTATTAGAAAAATATGATATGGTAGCTGTTATTTCTATCGTAGGTAAATATACAGATACCTATACAGAAAGCGATGAAACTAATCCGAACTATGGATATCTGAGATGGAAAGATATAAATGATTTAATGAAAAGTGGAAGATTTGAATTTCAAAACCATACTTATGAATTACATAATATTACAAAAAATCGAAGAGGCTGTATGAAAATGAAAGGTGAAAGTTTTGAAACCTATAGAGCAATCTTATCTAAGGATTTATCTAAACTTCAACAAGAGTTTAGTATAAATACATGTTATATTCCTAATACATTCACATATCCATTTGGTGCTATTAGTAGCGATTCTATAGATATAATAAAAGAATTGGGATTTAAAGCAAGTTTATCTTGCAATGAGGGAATTAATTTGATAAGTAAAGATCCAAATTGTCTTTATCAATTGAAAAGATACAATCGCCCTAATAATCTTTCAACAGCTTGTTTTTTTAATAAGATAAAATAAATATATGCCAAAATTAATATACTAGCACTCTAGCAACTTCTATATTAAAATTAACATATATTTACTGTTCTAGCTTAGTTTCTATCTATTTTAGCTTGGAATTAAATTCAAACATCTTTACATTTATATTTACATATGTTATAATTACATAATCAATTTAAGTGAGGTGTTATCTATGCCAGAAAATACAAAACTCTTCCATAAGAATTTTGTTTTATCCCGGGATCTAATTGATTCTAGTGGAGACTCAGTTTGGAATGTGATCCCGAAAACTTCAAATTCTACACAGTTTGTTATTCATGTACGTAATAATAACAGTCTTTATGTTACATTTTTCAGACATAAATATAAATCTGAAAAAACTGCTGTAGACATAAATATTGTTACAGATGCACTGCGGTTACTATGTGAATATTTGAAATCACAAGGAGAAAATACTCCTACAATATGGATCAAACCTCCAAATAAGTTTCTATTCACAGCAGCTCGAAGAGCTGGTATGAAAATTTGCGGACCTAGGCGTTCATTGCTTAAATACAAATAATGAAAAAATAAAAAGCATACAAGTTTAATGATTGTATGCTTTTTATTTTGTATAGTATTATTTATTTAGGTTTTCTTCAGTTCTATTTTTGCAAGCTTTTACCCACAATATTCTTTTATCTTCATATTCTTCTATTTTATACGTTACATCTGTTGTTTCTATAATTGGTTTTTCTCCATCTTCTGGAATTCTTCCTAGCTCTTCTGTAAGATATCCAGATAATGTATCATACTCTCCCTCTGGTATTTCTACTCCTAATATTTTTTTAAGCTCCGCAATTGTAACACTACCCGCTATCTCAAATGTATTGTCATCAATTTTTTCATAATCATTTTCTATTTCATCATATTCATCAAATATATTTCCAACTAGCTCTTCTATTATATCTTCCATAGATACAATACCTGCAGTTCCTCCATATTCATCTAATACTATTGCTATTTGTTTTTTGTTTTTCTGTAGCTCTTTAAATAATTCATTAATAAGTTTGTTTTCAGAAACAAAATATGCGTCTCTCATTATATCTTTTATTTTTACTTTTTTATTTGAGCTTATATATTTTAAAATATCTTTTATATAAATAATTCCTTTTATTTCATCAATAGTTTCTTCATATACTGGAATTCTACTATATTTGTATTCATCCAATTCATCTAATTTTTCCGTTATATCTTCTGAAATTTCTATAGCAAATATATCTTTTCTATGTGTCATAATTTCTGATACTGTTTTATCGTTGAAATCAAAAACATTATTAATCAGCTCTTTTTCTTCTTCGTCTATAGAGCCTTTTTCTTCCCCAACATCAACCATCATTCTTATTTCTTCTTCTGTTACAATTTCCTCTTCATTTTCACTCACTCCAAATATTTTTGAAACTAGATTTGTTGAAGCTGTTAGCAATTTCACAAATGGTGCTGTTACAACAGATATTGCTTTTATGATTCCTATTGTAAAATATGCAAATTTTTCATGATATTTCATCCCTAATCTTTTTGGAACTAGCTCTCCAAAAACAAGTGTGAAATAAGATAATACCATTGTTATTATAATTATAGAGATTCCTTTCCAGGTTCCGATTCCTATACTTGGTACTAGATTATTTAAAATTGGTGCCAACTTTTCTGCAAAAGCATCTGATGCAAAAGCACTTGATAAAAATCCCGCAAGTGTAATTCCTATTTGAATTGTAGCTAAAAATTTACTTGGATTTTTTAACATTTTTGATATTTGCTTTGCCTTTTTATCTCCTTCTTTAACCTGCTTATCTATTTTTGCATCATTTAAAGATATAAATGCAATTTCTGTTGCTGCAAAAAAAGCATTAACTAAAATTAATATTGCTAATATTATTATTTGAGCCATATTTATTTTGATTCTCCTTCTTAATTTTATTTTATACATTATATGGATTTTATATTATATTTTTTTTATATATTTGTCAATCTAAATTTTCCCACTTTCTCCCAGCTCAAATATTCTTTACCGAAATGTCCATAATTAGTTGTTTTTCTATATATTGGATTTTGTAAGTCTAAATAATTTATTATTCCTCTTGGTGTTAAATCAAATTTGTTATAAATTATTTCTGCTATTTCACTTTCTGGTATCGTACCTGTTCCAAATGTATTGACATAAATTGATATCGGTTTTGCTACTCCTATCGCATATGATAATTGTATTTCACATTTTTTCGCTAGTTTATTTGCAACTATGTTTTTTGCTAAATATCTTGCCATATATGCAGCTGATCTATCTACTTTTGTTGCATCTTTTCCTGAAAATGCTCCTCCTCCATGTCTTGAATAGCCTCCATAGGTATCTACTATTATTTTTCTTCCTGTTAAACCACTATCTCCAAGTGGTCCTCCTATTACAAATCTACCTGTTGGATTTATAAAATATTTGGTATTTTCATCAAGTAATTTTTTTGGTACAATTTCATCTATTACTTTTTCTTTTATATCCTTTTTCAGTGTTTCTAAATCCGCTTCTTCTTTATGTTGAGTTGATATAACTATTGTGTGAACTCTTACTGGATTATCATCTTCATATTCAACTGTAACTTGTACTTTTCCATCTGGTCTTAAATAATCTATTATATTTTGCTTTCTTACATATGCTAATCTTTCTGCCAATCTGTGTGCTAATGAAATTGGTAATGGCATTAGCTCTTCTGTTTCATCACAAGCAAATCCAAACATAATTCCTTGATCTCCGGCACCTTCTGATATTATATTTTCACCTTCTTTTTGCTCTAATGATTTATCTACTCCTATTGCAATATCTGGTGATTGCTTTGATATATTTAAATGCACCTTACATGTTCTATAATCAATATCTAATTCACTATTGTCATATCCAATTTCTTTTATTGCTTGTCTTACAATTTTTTCGATATCAATATCTTCTGCTATAGAGCTAATTTCTCCTGTTACTAAAATTTCGCCTTTTCCAGCTACTGTTTCGCAAGCAACTCTTGCATTTGAATCCTTTTCTAAATAGCTATCCAATATACTATCTGATATGTAATCACATAATTTGTCTGGATGTCCCTCTGTTACACTTTCTGATGTAAATAGTTTTCTCATAAAAATTCCCTCTTTCTTAATAAATTCATATGTTAAATCATTTTTAAATCTTGCATTGTGATAGCTTTTGAATTCTTTTTTATTGATTATTGTTTGCATTATAATCTTTTTAATTCAAAAATAAAACCTTTGGCGTTAATTAGTGCCAAAGGTTAATAATTTCGATTTTATAAAAATCATCAGCCAAAGCACTTTGCTTTGTCGGTATTAGCACCTTATTAAAAAACAGGTTGCTGTGGAGTCATTAAGCCGATTCTCTCGTCCACTCTTGATAACATATTGTAATTATTATAGGGTTAGTTTTTGATTTTGTCAATATTAATTTAAACTTTAAAGAACGTCCCCAAAGTTCAACAACCTTAAATAATGATTAGCCTCTCTTAACACATGATCTGCTAGAAGTGGTAATATAATTGATTTTATTTCGCATCCTGCAATTCCTTCTGTTCCTGCTTTCTTGAAATCTCTATATTTTGTCGTTTCTTCAATTGTTTTGTCTGTAATACATTTCATTGTTTCATCTGTCATATTTTTAGCCTCTTGTAATAATTCTTTATATTCTTTTGCAAAATTATCCGCTGTATCAATTAAGTCTTCTTCTGAAGGATCTAATAAACCTCTTATAAATAAAGCATGTTCCATCATAATTTGATTCCAGAATAATTCTACCTGTTTCATATCTTCACAAGTAATATTTTGACCATTTTGAAGCATTGCAACATATTGCCTATATAATTTTGCTTCACGAATAATGTGCTCTATTAATAGTGGATAATTTGCTGTAAATAACTTACAAGCTAATACATCACATAAAATTCTTTCTTTTAATCTAATTAATCCATCTAATAATTGTAGAGCTCTATTATTTAAGTAGCAAACATTATTTGTTAAATTTGGGTCTACATAGGAATTTCCTTCAGGTTGTAATCGTAATTGTTGCAGAGTTATATTTGTATCAATAACAATTCCAGTAAGCTCTGATGTCTTTTTTTCAGTTTTAAATGTATATGGTGTTACAATTTCTCCTGAATTCAAAACATTTAATGGAATCATACAATTACTTAATCTTACAGTATCTGACAATAATTTTTCAAACTCTCCTTTGTACCATTGAGCTTCACATATGTAATCATTACTAATTGGCATAAATCCTGCTTGTAAAAATAAAGCATGTTCTTTCATAATTCTTGCAAAGAATATGTGTAGCTCTAATGAAGTTCTTATATAATTTTGCATAGCATTCTTCCCTCCTAATTGATGTTATTGAATTATATTCGCATATTTATTTTTTTGTTACTTAATAATAAATTTATTCACAATATGCACCTATCACCCACCATTTTGCATATTATGATATTATAGGAGGTGAAGTAATGGATTACCAAAGCTATGATGATTATATGAGAAGTGTGCTTGGCCAGTCCAATATGAACTGTTCAAATATGGGGTGCTCTAATATGAACTATCCTAATATGAATTGCTCAAATATGTGTATGAATAATCAGACACCATATCAAAACATATCACAATCTTGTGATTATTTGGAAACAATGTATCCTGATACTTATAGAGTTGTATATCCTATGGTAGTTTCTGCATGTAATATGGTTAATACACCCGTTACAGAGGATATGTTAGATAAAATGACAAATGATATTTATGATAGAGCCGAAGCTGACGGAAGAATAAATATTGATATTAATGTTGGAATAGAAGTTAGAGAAGATAATGACTCAAAACAAGTTTCTAATGATTCTAGACAAATGCGTCCTCGTCGTCGTAATAGATTTTTTAGAGATTTAATTAGAATTTTATTAATACGAGAATTATTGAGGAGAAGAAGACCTGGATTTCCAATTAGACCTTTTTAATCTCGTTCCAGGAAATACACAAAATATCTATTAAATATACAATTGCAAGTATTCTAAGTATCCAAAAAACAAGAAAGATATATTTATAGATATTTCAAAACTTGAAAAAAGCCGCTTTCACAAAATGTGACGGCGACTCTTTTTTATAGATTTATTAATTTCAATACTTTTAAAACTCCTTAAACTTATCTCTACATTCTAATTTTTCAATTGCCTCTCTTATAAATATTTTACTTCTACCACAATTTGGATCATTTAAAGGACATCTATTTGCACATCCTCTACAATATTTTTTACTTAGATATTCTTTTAATTTTTGCTCATCCATTTCCATTATAAAAATCCTTTCATTTTTTTACTGATTATATCATACAGTAGACTACGTCCGCAACTTAAGTTTTAAAATCTTGTTTTTATTACAGTTTTTTGGATGTAATAGCATAAAAAAATAGAAAACGCAAAAAGTAATAAATACTTTTTGCACTTTCTATTTTTAATGTTCAGCATCTTTTTTAGTTAAATGAACTGTTCCTCTTGGATGTTGTGGTGGAGCATAAATTGAAAATAATTTAATTGGTTCGCTTCCAGTATTAACTAGATTATGCCACTTTCCAGCTGGAATCACAAAGGCAAAATTTTCTCCAACCTTTTTTTGAAAATCCAAATTGTTTTGACTATCTCCCATTTTTATTATACCCATTCCTTGTTCAATTTGTATAAATTGATCTACATTTGGATGTATTTCTAAGCCAATGCTCTCATTAACAGGAATGCTCATTAATGTAATTTGCAAATGCTCACCTGTCCACAAAGCCCTTCTAAAAGCATTGTTTTGTCTTGCAAGCTGTTTAATATTTGTAGCAAAAGGTTTTGGACCATAGTCAATTATATAATTTGAATTTGTATTTTTTTCATTACGATATTGGGGATTATAATAATTACCATAATTTCTGTAAAACCTATTCATAATTTTATTCCTTTCATATATTTATATTTTAATATATGAATTTTTTTTAATTTTGTTAATAAGAAGATTAAAAAAATCATCCTATTCTTTTTCTAATATAACCCTCTAAAATATTAATTGTTTCTTCAACTCCAAGCACAGATGTATCAATTGTAATATCAAAATTATTCTTATCTCCCCAAGTTTGTGATGTGAAATATTTATAATATTCTGCTCTTTGTTTGTCTTCTTGTTTTATTAGTTTTTCAGCATTTTCCTCTTTCAAGTTTCCATATTTAAGTTTTCTCTTAATTTTAAAGTTCATATCTGATGCATACAAAAATAGTTTTATTACATTTGGTTTATCTTTTAATATGTAATCTGAACATCTACCCACTATAATACAATTTTCCTTTTCATATAGCTCTTCTATAACTTTTGCTTGTTTTAAGAATAAGTTATCATCTGCACTAACTGGTAAAACATCTTCGCCATTTTTTGAAAATACATAATTTGTAGCAAATCCATACCAGAAGCTAGATTTTTGTTTTTCATCTACTTCTTCTAGCATTTTCATATCTATATTATAATCTTCTGAAACTTTTGATAATAATTCGTTATCATAACATTTTATATTTAACCTTTTAGCAAGTTCTTGCCCTATATATTTTCCACCACTACCAAATTCTCTTCCTATAGAAACAACAAATCTTCCTTCTTTTATTTCAGATTCTTGTTTTTCTATAGATTTTTCTTTATTTTCTTCTACAACTTCTGCTGATAATTTCTTTATCTTGCTATATTCTATTGAAACTAATATAAGCGTAACAATAAATGCTCCTACATCTGCAACTGGTCCTGCCCATAGCATACTATATAAATCTCCGCATAAACCTAATATACATACACCTGGAACTAGTATTATAACATCTCTCATTAATGATAATGTCATTGCTTTATATGGTTTATCGATTGATTGAAGGAAAATACAACTTGCTTTTTGAATACAACAAAATAATATTCCTCCTAAATAAATTCTAAATGATAAGCATGCATAATTTTGGTAGAATTCTAAGTTATCTGCATGTCCACCAAACATACTTACTAATATATTTGGTGCAAATTCAAATATTAATGTTGTTATAATACCTATAATGATATTTGCAAAAATAATTTTTCTATAACATTCTAAAACTCTCTTATATTGTCTTGCTCCATAGTTGAACCCTATTATAGGTTGTCCTCCTACTGCAACACCTAAGCTAAATGCAAGTACTATAGCAAATATTTTAAATACTATACCTAAAGCTCCTCCAGCATCTGTAGCATGCTCTCCACCAATAGCTCCAACTACATTGTTTGCAACTATTGTGATAATTGCTATTGATAATTGTGTTATAAAACTTGAAATTCCTAGTTTTAATAATTTTCCAAGTACTGATAGTTTAATTTTAAATATGTCTTTACTAATTTTTATAAGTTTTGGTTTTTTAAAATAAATTGCACAAACTATAGCAGATACAATTTGACCTGTAATTGTTGCTATCGCAGCACCTTGAATTCCTAAATTGCATCCAAATATAAGTATTGGGTCTAATATTAAGTTTAATATAGCTCCAATTAATGTAGAAACCATTGAAAATCCTGGCGCACCACTTGCACGAATTATTGATGCCATTGCTGATGTAAACATATAAAATGGAACACCACATAATATTATTTTGTAATATTGGTTTGTAAATGTTTGGCAATCTGCACTATATCCATTTACTCCTAATACATTAAATATAGCTCCCTTAAATACAAATCCTGCTACTACTAATAATAAACTTGCTATTATTATGGCAACTATTGCGTTTCCAACGCATTTGTTACTTGTTTTCTCATCTTTTGAACCTAGTGAGATACTGAATAATGCTGCACATCCATCACCAATTAATTGAGCTAATGCTAGTGCGACAACTGTAAATGGATATACTAATGTTGTTGCCATTATACCTGCTGTTCCAGCAGAGCTATTTCCTATGAATATTTGATCTACTATATTATAAAGAGCACTTACAAGCATTGCAAGAACACATGGTATTGAAAATTTAATTAGTAATTTTTTTATAGGTGCAGTTGTTAAATAAAAATTTTCATTTTGATCGTTCATACTGATCCCCTTTCTTTATTTTTTATATTCTGACAGTTTTTGAGCAAAAATAAAAGGCGTAGAAATCACATTTTAGGATTTCTACGCCTTTTCAGCTGCCTGACTTAATTAGTATATTATTTTTGTATTTTTTTGTCAAGAATAGAAAATAAAATTTTTTATACAAACTTGTTTATTTTGTAACAAAAAACTATTTCAAATTCAGATATTAAAAACTATATATTTCTGTCACTTCGTTAGTATCAATATTATATTTAAAAGCAACTGTTTTTAATCTTTTATATGAGTATCTCCATCCAATATCTTCTTCAGAGTAGTGTTCACCATAATCTAAAACAACGAATATATCTTTTCCATCAATATTACTTGTATATAGACTTGTTGTATGTTCATCATCAGATGTAAAGCCAAACTTTTCATTTATTTCTGATTCTGTCATAAATTCTTTTCTTTCTTTTGTTTCTTCATCTACATACATTAAATTACTTATATATTCTCCATTTTGCTGAATAGTTTTAAAATATACACCTTCCGTTTTTTGCTCTTCCTCTGATGTTGTTTCATCATAATTTGAAGTTTCTTTTTTTAGATTTTTTCCATCTTTATCCATTGTTAAAATATATTGCTCTTGCAACATATTGGCTGTTCCAGCACGATAACCTATGTACATTTTTATTTTACCATTTTCCTCCCAGAGTTCTGTTACTTCTATTGGAGCACTTTCAGCATAATTTTCAAATTCACTTTTTGAAAATGTTGCAACTATTCTACTATCTTCTGTTCCTTTTAAGAATCCTATCTTTAGTATTCCTGTTGAAGAAGTATTTGCTTCTGCATAATATATGATTCCATCTACACAACCTAAAATATTCGCATTTTCTTTTAATGTTTGTATTTCATCTGTTTTTGTATTTATTCTAAATATATCACCATCATTTTGTGTTTGACATATTATATAGTCACCTACTATATATCTCATTATTCCATCTTGATATTCTACCTTATTTTCTCCTTTCATATTTACAGAATATATTTTTCTTTTTGAATTATATTCATCTTCTGCATATGATAAGAACATTTTGTTATCTGATATAAATATTTCTCCACTACCTTTATCTGTTAGTACCGTTTCTTTATTTCCATTTTCATCCATTTTTACTAAATCATTTTTAGTATTTAATGTTTCAGTATAATTAGCAAATAGCGCTGTTTTTGATCTGCTATTTGCTGTTAGTTTCCAATAATATGTATAGCCTTCATATTTTACAAAACTTCCACCTTTACTCGATACAGATTTTGTTTGCACATTTTCGTTTGTTTCTTGATTAACTTCTGTTCCTTTATTTTCTTCGTTACTTTCATTATTTGTTGTTTCTACTTTTCCACATCCTGTTAGAAATATTAACAATAAGCATAAAATTGCAATTAATTTTACACAAAAAAATTTTTTTCTTTTCATTTGATTTCCTCCTTTATTTTATAGTAAGCATATTATATCACTTTTAACTTTTATTGGATATAAAATTTATAAATATTTATAAGTTTTATTGATTTTATGTTAACTATGTGTTATAATATATTTAGGTCAGAACGAGTAAAGAGGTTTACTCTCAGGGCCATCTCTTCTAAACTATTCCATTACATATTTTTTGAATTTTATAAAAATTCTTTTAAGTTATTTGTTTGTAATGTGGTAATAGTAATCTATAAGTAAAGGAGGATTTTATGGAAGAGGTTAATTAGAACTCTAACATCTTATATAGGTAAGTTGTTAGAGTTCATTTTTTGCTCATACTTCCATAATTAATAATCTTCTCAAAATAAGTGAAAAATGGATGTAACAGATTTTATGGATATATATGATTATTCTTTTATTTTTGGTTTTATAATTCAAAATAAACCCATATCAAATATCACAAAAATTAATTTATTGTAAGAAATATTTTAATAAGTTCCTCTTGCATTTGGAATTCCTAAATAAGGACAAGGATTTACTTGATTATACATATTATTTAAGCATACTTCAAAATGTAAGTGTGCCCCCTCTGCTGCACCAGTAGCACCTGCATACATTATTACAGTACCAGTTGTTACTTTTGAACCAACAGATATTCCTGACGCAATTGAACTTGCATGTGCATATCTTGTATAAAGTGCTCTTCCACTACTATCTTTTCCATGATAAATTACTACATAAAGGCCCCATCCGCCTCCGTAACCACTATAATTCACATATACTACAGTTCCAGATTGCGCTGCATATATTGGCGTTCCTGTAGGTGCATAAATATCTACTCCTTTATGTGCTGTTCCTACATATCCTGATGTATCATCTCTACCACCTGGCGCATAAATTGAATTTACTTTATGTGCTAATCTAGTCGGCCAAGCCATACTTCCTGAAGAAGTTGTAGGCTCTGAATTATTTGAATTGTTTGATGATGGTGTTGATGGTTTTTCTGAAGAAGATGATGTTGTTGTATTTGAAGTATTTTTAGATGATGTACTAGCAACCTTTTTTTGCTGTTCTTCTATTTTCTTTTGTTCAGCTTTTACAGCTTCATTTATTTTATTTAATTCTGCTTCTTTTTGTTCAATTTCAGCTTGCATAGCTTGTTCCTGTGCAGATAATGATTTCACTTTTTCTTCTCTTTCAGTTTTTTGGCTTTGTAGTGTTGCTTTTTTTTCTTCAACTTGTGTCTTAGATTCTTCTAATTCTTTTTTTTCATTTTCCAAATCTGTCTTTGTTTGTTTTACTTCATTTATCAAATTATTATCATATTCTGCAATTTGCTTTATCATATCATAATTTGATATGAAATTCATTAATCCTCCTGAAAATAGTGCTTCAAGATATGTATTGTTTCCTTCCATATATACTGCAGATAATCTTTCATCTAATAATTTCTGTTTGTTATTTAAATCTTCTTCTTTTATTTTTATAGATTCATCAAGATTATTTATTTTATCTTCTAAATCGCTTAATTCAGATTGAACTTCTGAAATAGATGCATTTAGATTTGATACTTCTTCCTGAACGTTATTTTTTTCTGATTTTATATTTTCTAAATTTTCTTTTGATTCTTCTCTAGCTGCTTCTGTTTCTTTTTTTTGAGACTGATATTCTGATATTGTTGTTGCATATGTCTTAAAATATACTAATATAAACATTATTATTAAAACCACTGCAAGAATTTTTTTTCTCATTTTTACACCTCTTTTGTACTTTTACTTTGATTTCTATCATTATATAATAAGATTTTTTTTTTAACAATTATTTTCGTTTATTTTTCACAAAAAAAACACACAAAATGATTACATTTTAATCAAGCATTTATACAGCTCATTTTAATACATTGAACAGTAACCAAAAATTGGTTACTGTTCAATAATCTAAATGACCTTATTTATTTAATATATTTATTACAAATTTCAACGATTAAATTAGCTGTTTCGTCTACACCAAGTATACTCGAATCAATACTAAAGTCATAGTCTTTTCTATTTCCCCATATACTATTTTTATTAATATTTTCATAATATTTTTTTCTTTGTTTATCAACATGTTTTAATTTTTTTAAAGTTTCCTCATATGAAAGATTTTCTATTTCCATTTTTCTTTTTACTTTAAAATCCAAATCATTTGAATAAATGAAAAAATTAATAACATTATTTCTTCCTTGTAAAACTTTATTAGAATTTCTTCCTATAATAACACAAGATTCACTTTCTGCTAAATCTTTTATTGTATTATCAATTAAAACTTGACATTCGCTATCTTCAAATACTCCCTCATAATTATTAGTTTTTAAAAAGTCCATTGCTTTTAATATAGAATTTCTTTTTGTTTCGTCAAATTGCTCTAATTTAGAATAATTACACCCATTTTTTTCATATGTTTTTTCAATTAGCTCTTTATCATAAAAATTTATATTTAATTTTTTAGCAACTTGTTTTCCTATATATTTTCCTCCAGAGCCATATTCTCTTCCTATTGTTATAACTACATTATCCATAATTATAATTCTCCTCCCTTTGATTACTCATTTTTATAAAAATCTAGAGCTAATCATAAATTTCATTTTTATGATTAGCTAAAAATTATAATTCGAATTGAGAATTATACAAATCTGCATAAAATCCTTGTTTCTTAATTAATTCTTCATGATTTCCTTGCTCTATAATGTTTCCATCTTTCATTACTAAAATCAAATCAGCATTTTTTATTGTAGATAATCTGTGTGCTATGATAAATGAAGTTTTTCCTTCTGTTAATTTATCCATTGCTTTTTGTACAAGCTCTTCTGTTCTTGTATCAACATTAGATGTTGCTTCATCTAATATTAAGAATGGCGCATTATCTATCATACCTCTTGCAATTGTAAGTAATTGTCTTTGACCTGCAGATACACTATCATTATCTGATATTTGTGAATTATATCCATGTGGTAATGTTTTTATAAAATGATCTAATCCAACTTCTTTGCAAACTTCCTCAACTTGTTCATCTGTTACATCTGTTCTATTATAAACAATATTTTCTTTTATTGTACCATTAAATAACCAAGTATCTTGTAATACCATTGTAAATAAATCGTGTATATTTTCTCTTGTTAATTCTTTTGTAGAAACATCATCTATTTTTATTTCTCCAGAATTAATATCATAAAATTTCATAAGTAAGTTTACCATTGTTGTTTTTCCTGCCCCTGTAGGTCCTACAATTGCAATTTTTTGTCCTGGTTTTGCGACAGCTGTAAAGTCCTTTATTGTTGGCTTGTCATTATTATCATATTGAAATACAACATTTTTAAATTCGATTTTTCCTTTTACTGAATCCTTATTTAATGATTTTTTAATATTTTCTTGTGATTCCATTTCTTCTTCATCAACAAACTCAAATACTCTTTCACTTGCAGCAGCTGTAGATTGAAGTGATGTCATTGCTTGAGCTATTTGTGATAATGGTGATGTAAATAATCTTACATAGGTAATAAATGCTACAATAACACCAAATGATATTACATCATTCATTGTTAATAAAGCTCCTACAATACATACTGCAACATATCCAAAATTACCTATAAAATTCATTATTGGTTGCATTAAACCAGAAAAAAATTGACTTTTACGATTGCTATCTGCAACTTTTTTATTTAATTTATCAAATTCTTCATCTGCTTTTTTTCTACCATTATATACTTTTACAACATTTAGCCCTGAATATATTTCTTCTATATGTCCATTTAAATTTCCAAGCTCTACCTGCCTTGCAACAAAGTATTTTTGTGACCTTTTTAGTATAAGCATCATTCCAATAAAACCAATTAAACTGGCAAGTATTGCAGTAATTGCCATTATCCAGTTTGTAACAAACATCATTACAATTGTTCCTAAAAATAGAGTTACACTACTGACTAAAGTTGCAAGTGATTGATTCATTGTTTGTGCTATTGTATCAACATCATTTGTTACTCTTGATAATACATCTCCTGTTTGATGTCTATCAAAATATTTTAATGGTAATTTATTTATTTTTTTAGAAATTCTGCTTCTTAAATTTCTTGCAAATTTATTTGCGACAACGGTCATAGATATTGATTGAATATATGTACATAATGCACTACATAAATAAATAATAACTAATATTAATGCTATTTGTTTTATTCTATCTATATTCATAAATGGTTTTACAACATCTTGAATAGACTCTGGCATTTGATCTATTTTACTATATATTTCATTTGCATCTGCGTTTTCACTTAAAGTACTCATTATGCTTATAAATTTGTATTGATCATCTGCTGATATTTTTGTTCCATCAACTTCAATTTCTGTAAATAATATATCCTTCATACTTTCTGGTATTGAAAAATTTATATTTGTTTGGCTTGATTCTTCTCTATTTGGCATTATTTCTGCCATTTTTTCTTCACTTAAATTTGCAGTTATTTTGTTTGATATTTCTTGCATATTATCTTTATTAACTACTAATCCTGTAGAAATTTCATCTGTTAAGTCTGATAATATATTTGGTGCACTTATTGACAAGATTGAACCAACTATTGCAAGAATCAAGGCTATAGCTATTATAATTTTATATCCACGTAATTCTCTAAATAATCTTTTTACTGCTACTTTAAAATCTTTTGCTTTTTCACCAGGCCCCATTCCTCCTGGTCCGCCCATTGGACCTCTTGGGCCTCTTCTAGGAGTTGTTATTCCACTTTTTTCGTTATGCATTTTCCAATTCCTCCTTTGACAATTGTGATAGAGCTATTTCTTTGTATACTTCACAATTTTTTAATAATTCTTTATGTGTTCCCATTCCCACGCATGCACCATTTTCTAATACTATTATTTTATCTGCATTCATTATTGTTCCAATTCTTTGTGCTACTATTAGGCTTGTTGCATCTTTGGTGTATTTTTTTAGCTCTTTTCTTAATACGCTATCAGTTTTGTAATCTAAAGCAGAAAAACTGTCATCAAAAATATATATTTCTGGATTTCTTGCTATTGCTCTTGCTATTGCAAGTCTTTGTTTTTGACCTCCAGATACATTGGTTCCACCTTGTGCAATATGCGTATTGTATTTTTCGTCCATTTTTTCAACAAATTCTTTACCTTGAGCAACATCTATTGCTTCTTTTATTTTTTTTTCTGATATAGGACCTTTTCCATTATCTCCATAAGAGACATTTGAATTTACTGTTCCATTAAACATTACAGCTTTTTGTGGCACATAACCAATTTTGTTATGCAAAAATTCTTGTGTATATTCTTTTACATTAACACCATCTACTAAAACTTCTCCTTCTGTTGCATCATAAAATCTTGGTATTAAATTAATTAATGTAGATTTACCACTACCTGTAGATCCAATAAATGCTACTGTCTCTCCTTTATTTGCTCTAAACGATATATCTTTTAACAAATATTCATCTGCATCTGGATATTTAAATGACACATTTTTAAATTCTACTGTTCCTCTTTCATTTGTTATATCTTTATTTATTTTTCCATCTTTTATTGTAATATCTGTATCTAACACTTCATTAATACGATTTGCAGATACCTGTGCACGTGGTAACATCATAAATATCATAGCAAGCATTAAGAATGACATTATTACTTGCATTGCATATGAACTAAATACTACCATATCGCCAAATAATCCTAATTTATCTACCATTGAAGCATCTCTTATTAAATATGCTCCTACGAAATAAATTGCAAGTGTTAAAAAATACATTACGATATACATTACTGGTTGCATTATTGCAAATTTCTTTTGATTAAATAATTGTTGATTTGTTAATTTTTCATTTACATTTTCAAATTTGTTTTCTTGATATTCTTCTGCATTAAATGCTCTTACAACACGAATACCAGTTAAATTTTCTCTTGTTACTCCATTTATTTTATCTGTTAATTTTTGTACAATTTTAAATTTAGGCAATACTATAGCTACTAATACCGCAATTATAGATAATAAGAAAACAACTGCAACACCAGTAATTGCGCTCCATTGCCAGCTTTTGTTTAAAATTTTAGTAACTGCCCAAATAGCAGTAATTGGTGCTTTTATCATGAGTTGTAATCCCATAGCAACTAACATTTGTACTTGAGTTATATCATTGGTTGTTCTTGTGATTAAGCTACTTGTAGAAAACTGCTTTACTTCATTCATAGCTAAGTCTCCTACTTTGTCAAATAATCTTTTTCTAACTTTCATAGAAAAATTTGCTGCAATTGTGGATACTAAATATCCTACTATTACTGCAGAAAGTAAGCTACCTAATGCACAAGCAATCATATATGCTCCGTTTTTAATAATTTCACTCATTTGGCTTTCTTCTGTTTGTACAAGCACAGTTATTTCAGACATATAATCTGGCATTTTTAGCTCTAACCAAACTTGAGCGATAATTAGTACAAAACTAATTATTGCTAAAATCCATTCTTTCTTTGTTAAATTTTTTAATAGTTTTATCATATTCTCATCCTTTCTGATTTTTGAAAAAAAGTTGATGGAAAAAGAGACAGTTCTTATTCTTCTAAACTCTTTCCACTTTTTTTCTTATATTTCTTCAATATTTTTTTTCATTTTTTCTATTACATTAGAAAATGTATCTAATTCTTCTTTAGATATACCTTCTATTATTACCTTTTCCATTTCATCCATTTTCTTTTGATTTTCTATAAAGACTTTTTTTGCTTCTTCATTTAATATTATTTTCTTTTTTCTACTATCTTCTGAGTATGTAATTCGCTCTATGAACTTATTTTTTTCCATTGTTTGTAATACCCCAGATACAGTAGCTCTTCTTAAATTTAAAACATTCTCTAAATCTCTTTGATAAATATCCTCATTAATATGATCTAATATATAACCAATAATTTGCATTTGAGTTGGTGTAGTCGTTTTAGATATATTGTTTATAACTACTTTTGGAGGTATAACTTGATTTCTAAAGAAAACTCGTGCAATCATTTTTTCTAATGTTTTTATTTGATACAACACTTTATTCTGTTTCATAAAACCCCTCTTTTCATATTGTAAGTTGCCTTACAATATATATTATTATGGCATCATAAAATTGTCAACAGCCTTACAATTTTTTCACAAAAAATTCACATTTTAATGTTACTAGTTTATAGTTTGGAAAAAATAAAAAATGATTAACCGATATTTTTAATTAGTTAATCATTTTTTATTTTTATTTTTTAGGTATCATTCCTATTATTCTTCCAGCAAAGTCACCAAAATTTTGTGATTGAATAATTACTTTCCCAGGACCTACCAATTTTGTTAAAAATAATCCTTCTCCACCTAAAAATATGTTTCCTAATCCTTTTAGCATTTCTACTTCATATGAAACTGTAGTTTCAAATCCTACAACATTTCCTGTATCTACTTTTAAGACCTCTCCTGGTGCTAATTTTTTTATTACTGGATCTCCATCTACTTCTAAAAATAGCATTCCTTTGCCTTGTGCCTTTTGCAATACAAAACCTTCTCCACCAAAAAATCCAGCTGAAAGTTTCTTAGTAAAAGCCATTTTTACTTCAACACTAGGCTCTGCACATAAAAAAGCACTTTTTTGTAACATAAATCCTTCTGGATGTTTTTCCATATTAATTCCAACAATATCTCCTGGTACAGTTGTTGCAAAAGCTACTTTTGCGCCATCAATATTAGATGTATATGTATTCATAAAAATTGACTCACCTGTAAACATTCTTCCAATGCTTCTCATTACTCCGCCTCTTGCATTTGTTTTCATTGTTATTCCATCAGTTTGCCAAGTCATACCACCTTTTTGTGAGTACATAGACTCCCCTTTGTTTAATGTAACTTCTACTGTTGGTACTGTTTTTCCAATTAATTCATACTTCATTTGTTTTCTTCCTTTCCCCTTATATATATTTTCTCTTATGTATTTTATTGATTAATACATTTCTATATTGTCTGATTTTTCATATACAAAAAATATATCATAACAACATTATCACGTCAAATTTATTTTTATTTCATTGGTATTCTTACAATCATTCTAGTTCCTTTCTTTACATTCTTATCAATTCTTATATTTCCTTTATGGAGTTTGACTATATTATATGCAATTGAAAGTCCAAGACCCATTCCACCTTTTTCTCGAGTTCTAGATTTTTCTGCTCTATAAAATCTTTCGAATATATGCTCTTGATCTTCTTTACTTATACCTATACCTGAATCAATTACTTCAATTACACATTTACTATCTTTTTTATATGTTTTAATTTCAATACTATCATTTGGCTCTGTATATTTTAAACTATTATCTAATAAAATTATTAATAGCTCTTTTATTTTATTTACATCTGCATATATGTCTTCATTGTAATTTAAATTTAAATTCATAATTTTTTGTTGTGTTTTGGCTACATCTATATATAAATTAATTATTGATTTTATTTCATCATCTAAATTAAATTTTTCTTTATTTAATTTCATTTCTTTATTATCATTTCTTGCAAGTTCCATCAGCTCTTTTACTAATTTTGTTAATCTTTGTGTTTCTTTTAATGTTATACTTATATCTTCTGCATTATCTATTATTTTAGATTCTGGCTTTTCTAATAAATGTTCTTGCTTTGCTTTTATTATTGTAAGTGGTGTTCTTAATTCATGTGAAGCATCTTGAACAAATTGATTTTGCTTTTTCCATGATGCAACTATTGGATTTAGTGTCCTTTTTGATAGAATGTAACTTGCTATTAAAATTAACACTATACATATAATTATTGCTATAACTAAAGTCTTCTTAAATTTGCTAGCAATATCTTTTTCAGCATCTACATTTATCAAAACTTGATCATATTTTCCATCTTCAGTTTTATAATTAACACCTCTATATGAATACTCATTATTAATATTTATTTCATATATATAATTTAATTGATTTTTATCAAATTCTATATTTCTAAATAAACTATTTATCGTACTATTTTTTGTAGAATTTTCTATTATTTTTCCATCTTCATCTCTCACTATAAAAACAAGCCTTGGATTTTGTAGTTTGGGCTCCAGCTCATCTTCATTCATTTTACGAATTTGTATTTTTTGCGAATCTCTTTGATTTCCATTTGTCTGATGAATTACTTTTTCTAATTCTGAATCTGCTGATCTATATAAAGAATTATAAAATTGGCTATATATTACAGTTCCAAACATATAGAAAATAACAGAAAATGTAATTAGATTTAAAATCATATTTTTAACTAGTTGTTTTTTTACTTTTTTTTCTTCATCCATATTATCTCCTCCACTATGAAATCATATATCCTACACCTCTAATAGTTTTAAAATATTTATCATAGTCATATCTTTTTAGCTCTTTTCTAATTCCACTAGCATATACTTCAACAACATTAGTAGTTGTTTCACTATCGAATCCCCATATTTTATCAAATATTTGCTCTTTTGTTATTATTCTATTTTGATAATTTATCAAATACTCAAGCATATCAAATTGCTTACCTTGTAGCCTTAACTCTGCTTCACCAATATATGCTTTTCTAGTTCTTATATCTAATTTTAATTCTTTAAATCTTACTTCTTTTTTGTAATAATTAGGATTATTTCTTCTTATCATGACTTCAATTCTAGCCTTTAGTTCTTCTTTTGCAAAAGGTTTTGTTAGATAATCATCTGCACCTTTTTGGAATCCTTTTAATTTATCATTTAGAGCATCTTTAGCAGTTAATATTAAAACTGGTGTCAATATTCCTTCTGTTCTAATTTCATCAAGTACTTGATAACCGGTCTTTTATAGGTATCATTAAATCTAATATTATTACATCATAGATATCCTGTTTTGCATATAATTCTGCTTCTTCACCATCAAAAGCCTGCTGAATTTCATAATCTTCTTCTAAAGATTCTTTTATAGCATTTGATAAATCTCTTTCATCTTCAACTATTAAAATATTCATATAAAGTCACCTTTCAAAATATATATGTAAATTTTTTTATAACATTATACCATTGGATAGATGGTATAACAATAAAACTTTAGATTTTTTAGATATTTATAAATTGGAGTTTGTGAGGCTAATTTTCTTTTTGAAAATGAGCTTTAAAATAAGCCGACTATATAGTTGTTAATTCATATTGTGTGCTTTAATTTAGCCGTCCGAAGAGTTAGTATATACTGTTAAAATTAATGTATTTATTTTTAGTTATATAGTCTTCTCTACAGTGTTAAGGTGTATTTTTATTTTTAATAATGCTAGAATACAATTGATATTATAATATAATTTGTTTAATTTTATATTGTTTAAATTAGTTAATGTCTATATAAAAATGTTCTTATTTTTCAACAACAAGATGTCATATTTTTATATTAAACTCCAA
>ENA-UOJD01001312-UOJD01001312.1-human-gut-metagenome-genome-assembly--contig:-P48-NODE-1312-length-26251-cov-9.802527_pt1 | contig 26251 bp, 26 predicted proteins | sample MGYA00242342_ERZ723889 | MGnify/ENA metagenome assembly ERZ723889
GAATTGTTCACAAGTTTTATGGTATAATTTAAATACATAAATTGAGCAACAAATCGGTATTTATGAGGATGTAAAGATGTTTGACTACGAAAAGCATTTTAATCAGTACCGTGCCAATAATAAACTTGATTTAGAATTGTCCTTCAATATGCCTGAGGATATAAAACTGCTAACGGCACTTTTGATATTGAGTCAAAAACGGCATTCATCAATGCAGAGCTTTTGAAAGAAAGGCCTGATTATGAAAAAGCTTTTTATCTCTTTCATGAATTGAGGCATTCCTCACAGTATCTTTGCCCTGAATTATTCAGCGGCGCGGTCAGCCGTAGCTTACAATACGTAATAATGTATGACGGCACTTGCTTTAAGATAATTAACGGCAAGTATTATGAGTGTAAACTGGAAGGCGGCGAAGAGTATTTTACAAATATCTACCTTGGTCAGCCGTATGAAGCAGACGCTAACACATATGCTTATGAGCAGGTAAAGAAGATCGTTGGGGATTCAGATGACCTGCGTAAACTGTACGAATTTTGGATGCCAAGTCAGCCAGTGCCTGATGAAGTCTATGATTCGGTATATTCTTTAATCGATGAAAAAGTACAAGTGGATGACTGAGTAACAACTTCCAGTTTGTCGAACTGATAAAAACCCTTTAGGAACTAAAGGACGCACTTCTATACTCTCCTAACGGGAGTATCGTGCGTCCTGCGGAGCTTCATTCTCCGTCAGCAGGAGGATACTGCATGACCGAGAATGTTGCGTCACTTCGTTCCGTCAAGGTGGCTACACCCCCTTGCGCCGCTAAAGCGGCTATCCCCTGTGGACTTGCCGTCCGCAAACGGTTTTGACAAACCGTTTGCCGCCAGCAAGTTTGAAGATTAGACATAAACAAATCCTCCGCATGGTCTAAGCCATACGGAGGATTAACTGTTTTACGGACACCCGTCTATGCTGCACGCTTTTTTACTGAAATGAGGTATAGACGCCGCTGGGCCGGGTATACTACTTTACGATCTTTCAAGGGAAAGACGAATTGGGAGCGGGGAGGCCCGCTCCGAAGGATCTTGCAGAAAGGAGAAAGAAGAATGGACAATCAGAACGGAAAGCAGACCATTGGCTGCGAAGTAACCAGCTGCCGTCACAACCGGCAGGGCTGTGGCTGTGAGTTCAGCCGCATCGAGGTAAAGCCCGCCTGCAACTGTCACTCTGGCCGGGAGAACGAGAGCCTTTGCGGTTCTTACTGCGAAAAGTCGGAAAGAACTTTCTGAACCTAACCCCTCTGCAAACCGCCCGTTGGGCGGTTTTTTGTGTTGGTTGTTTGAATCTGCAGGTGCTTCACAGGAGGATGCGGCGCAAACAGAGCTGCAGTTTTATGGCAGGGTACGAATATTACAGGATCCGCAGGAAAACAAAAAAGGACCTGTAGAAACCGCAGTTCAAGAATGATGCCCCATCCGCTTCTTATTTATATATTACATCCTTTACAAACCCCCTGTTTTATGATATACTGTGCAGTAAATTGAGGGGGTCTGTACCATTGCGCATCACCGGCCTGAAACTGCATAATTTCCGCAACTATGCGAGTCTGGAACTGGTCCCGGAACCGGGGATCAATGTGTTTACGGGGCTCAACGGAGCGGGAAAAACCAACGTGCTGGAGGCCTTTTTTCTGTGCGCTTTGGGTCGGAGCCACCGTACCGGCCGGGATGGCGAACTTATTCGTCTGGGTGAGCAGGAAGGCATGGTGCTGGTACGGCTGGATACACGGGGCGGTACTCGGAGCATCCGCTGTGAGCTTCGTTCAGGCGAACGAAAAAAAGTAAGTCTGGACGGATCGCCTCTGCAGCGTTCGGGAGAATTGATGGGCTGCCTGAATGTGGTCATGTTTTCTCCGGAGGATCTGGTGCTTATTAAGGGCGGCCCTCAGGAGCGGCGCAGGTTTCTGGACATGGAACTCAGCCAGCTCAAGCCCGCATATTATTACACCCTGCAGCAGTACAATATCGCCCTGAAGCAACGAAACAACCTGTTGAAAGAGCCGGATTGCCTGCAGAATGACATGTTGGAACTGTGGGACGAGCAACTGAGTAAATTGGGCGCCCGGATTATGACGGACAGGGCGCAGTTCTGCCGGGCGCTTTCCCGGGAAGCGGGAAGCCTTCATGATCACATGAGCGGCGGAAAGGAAACGCTGGAGGTCTTTTATGACCCGGATGTACGCTGCGCCGATGAAGGGCTTTTGCGGGAATCCATTGCCGAAGCGCTGATAAACGGTCTGGAACGGGACATGTACCGGGGCTTTACCGGAGCCGGTCCCCACAGGGACGATCTGGGGCTGCGGCTCAATGACCTGGATGTGCGCACCTTTGGCTCTCAGGGGCAGCAGCGGACTGCAGCCTTGAGTCTGAAACTTTCGGAGATCGCACTGATCCGCCGCATCCGGGGAGAAAATCCGGTACTGCTGCTGGACGATGTATTCTCGGAACTGGATGGCCGCCGGCAAAAGCTTCTGCTCAGCGCTGTGGAGGGGTGTCAGTGCTTTATCACCTGCACGGGGTTGGAGGAACTGGGAGAACTGGGGGATGTGCCTCTGCAGGTCTATGCCGTATCCGGCGGAGAGCTGAGCGAGATATAAACGGGGTGCATTGCCCCCTGAAGGTTTGAAAACAGCTGAAAATGGAGTAAGAAAATGCATAACACGGAAGATATTCGCAACGAAGTAACAGGAAGCTATGACGCTTCTCAGATCCAGGTGCTGGAGGGACTGGAAGCGGTCCGCCGCCGCCCGGGCATGTACATTGGTTCCACGGACGAACGGGGGCTGCATCACCTGGTCACGGAGCTGGTAGACAACAGCATTGACGAAGCGCTGGCGGGCTTCTGCACCCACATCGAAATCAATATTCATCCGGATAATTCCGTCACCGTCCGGGACAATGGCCGGGGCATTCCCGTAGGCTATCACGCCAAGACCGGAAAGGATGCGCTGGAAGTGGCGCTGACCATTCTTCATGCCGGGGGGAAATTTGGCGGCGGGGGCTACAAGGTTTCCGGCGGACTTCATGGGGTAGGTCTTTCCTGCGTCAATGCGCTGTCTGAAAAACTGTATGTGGAGGTGCGCCGGGACGGCCACATACATGCCCAGACCTATACCCGGGGCATCCCCCTGGATAAAGTGCATATCATCGGGGAATCCGGGGAGGAGACGGGGACTTCCGTCACTTTCTGGCCGGATCCGGATATTTTTGATGCAGTGGTGTTCAACTTCGATACCATGACCAAGCGTTTCCGGGAGCTGGCTTTTCTCAACGCGGGTATTCGCATCACCGCTACGGACGAGCGGCAGGAGCCGGCAGTAGTACACAGCTATCACTATGAGGGCGGCATCCGGGCATACGTTACCTATCTGAACAAGAATAAAGAGGTTTTGCAGCCGGAGCCTTTGTATTTCTCCGGGGCCAGAATGGAAGGGGATATCGAAACCGCTTCTGTGGAAGTGGCCATGCAGTATAACGACGGCTATAACGAGCTGATTTTGACCTTTGCCAACAACATTGCCACGCACGAAGGCGGCAGCCATCTGGTGGGCTTCAAATCCGCTCTGACCCGGGTAGTAAATGACTACGCCAAGCGCCACGGAATGCTCAAAGCCAGCGATCAGCCGCTTTCGGGTGACGATATCCGGGAGGGTCTTACCGCTGTGGTCTCCGTAAAGCTTACGGAGCCTCAGTTTGAGGGGCAGACCAAGACCAAGCTGGGCAATGCAGATATCCGACCCATGGTAGACGGCGCCGTGGCGGACAAGCTTACGGAATATATGGAGGAGAACCCCGCTCAGGCAAAGCTCATTGTGGAGAAGTGCATCACGGCCTCCCGGGCCAGGGATGCTGCCAGAAAAGCCAGGGAGCTTACCCGGCGAAAGTCTGTGCTGGATTCTGCCGCTCTCCCCGGAAAGCTGGCGGACTGCCAGGAGAAGGATCCTTCCCTGTGCGAGATATTTATTGTAGAGGGAGATTCCGCAGGCGGCAGCGCCAAAATGGGCCGCGACAGAACTATTCAGGCCATTCTTCCGCTGCGGGGCAAGATACTCAATGTGGAAAAGGCTCGCATGGATCGTATGCTGGCCAATAACGAGATCAAGTCCATGATCACCGCCTTTGGGGCCGGCATGGATAATGACTTCGACGAAAGCAAGCTCCGCTACCACAAGATTATTTGCATGACCGATGCGGATGTAGACGGGAGCCATATCCGCCTGCTGCTGCTGACCTTCTTCTTCCGGCACATGCGGCCGCTGATCGAGCACGGGTATGTGTACATTGCGCAGCCGCCTCTGTATCTGGTCAAGAAGGGAAAGTTTGAACGGTATGTCTATTCCGATGAAGAGCTTTCCGCTACGCTGGATGAGATTGGCCGGGACGGCAAGCCGGAAGTGCAGCGTTATAAAGGCCTGGGTGAAATGAATCCGGAGCAGCTGTGGGAGACCACCATGAACCCTGCCACCCGGGTCATGCTCCAGGTACATATGGACGATGCGGTGCAGGCCGACGAACTGTTTACCCTTCTTATGGGAGACAAGGTGGAGCCCCGGCGGGATTTCATCACCGAGAACAGCAAGCTGGTAGAGTATCTGGACGTATAAGAGGAAAGCAGCATGAGCAATCAGATATTACCCATTCATCTGGAAAAGGAGATGCAGAAGAGCTTTATCTCCTATGCCATGGCGGTCATCGTAGACCGGGCGCTGCCCGATGTGCGGGACGGCCTGAAGCCCGTACACCGGCGGATATTGTATTCCATGAGTGAACTGGGCCTTTCCGCCGATAAGCCCTTCCGTAAGAGTGCCCGTATCGTAGGCGATGTACTGGGCAAATACCATCCCCATGGAGATTCCTCCGTATACGACGCCATGGTGCGTCTGGCACAGCCCTTCAATACCAGATATCTGCTGGTGGAGGGCCATGGAAACTTCGGTTCGGTAGACGGAGACGGGGCCGCTGCCATGCGGTATACCGAGGCACGCATGTCTAAAATGGCCATGGAGATGATGGCCGATATCGATAAGGACACCGTGGACTTTGGCCCAAACTTTGATGAAACGCTTCAGCAGCCATTGGTGCTACCCAGCCGTTTCCCCAATCTGCTGGTCAACGGCTCCGGCGGTATTGCCGTGGGCATGGCCACCAATATTCCGCCCCACAATCTGGGCGAGGTCACGGATGCTCTGTGCGCCATGATTGATAACCCGGATATTACTGTAGACGACCTGATGCAATATATCCCCGGGCCGGATTTCCCCACAGGAGGGATCATTATGGGCCGCCTGGGGGTAGCGGAAGCGTACCGCACGGGGCGGGGACGCGTCGTAGTGCGGGCCAAGACGGAGATCGAGCAGATGAGTGCCAACCGCAGCCGCATCATCGTCACGGAGATCCCCTATCAGGTAAACAAAGCACGGCTGGTGGAGCGCATTGCCGAGCTGGTTCGGGAAAAGAAGCTGGAGGGAATCTCTGACCTGCGGGATGAGACGGACCGTACAGGCACGCGCATCGTCATTGAGCTCAAACGGGATGTGAACGCCCAGGTGGTGCTCAACAATTTGTATAAGCATACGGCCATGCAGGATACCTTCGGAGCCATTATGCTGGCGCTGGTGGACGGCACTCCCCGGGTGCTGAACCTGCGGGATATGCTCTATTACTACCTGCAGCATCAGAAGGACGTGGTCACCAGAAGGACACGCTTCGATCTGAACCGGGCTCAGGAACGGCTGCATATTCTGGAAGGCCTGCTCATTGCTCTGGATAATATCGATGAGGTGGTGGATATTGTCAAGACTTCCCGTAATGCGCAGGAAGCAAAAGAACGACTGGGTGCCCGTTTTGGCCTTTCCGAACGGCAGGCGCAGGCCATTCTGGATATGCGTCTGCAGCGTCTGGTGGGATTGGAACGGGACAAGCTCCGGGATGAGGAAGCGGCTCTGAAGATTCGTGTGCAGGAACTGCGGGACATTCTGGGAGATGAGCACAAGCTCATGGATATCATCAAGACGGAAGCCATTGTGCTGAAGGAAAAATACGCCGATCCCCGGCGGACGGAGATCACCCAGGTGCTGGACGATATCGATCTGGACGATGTGATCCAGGAGGAGGACATGGTGGTGACCATGACCCATTTCGGTTATGTAAAGCGCCTGTCTCCGGATGTATACCGCACCCAGAACCGGGGCGGCAGGGGCGTTGTGGGTCATGTGACCAAGGAAGAGGACTTTGTGGAGCGGATGTTCGTTACCTCCACCCACAGCGATATCTTCTTTTATACCAACCGGGGACGGGTATTCCGCACCCGCTGCTATGCTATCCCCGAGACCAGCCGCACCAGCAAAGGGGTGCCCGTGGTGAACCTAGTACAGCTGCAGGATGGCGAAAAGGTAACGGCCATGTTCCCTGCGGACAGGGCTTTAATGGAAAGCCCCACCTATCTGGTCACCGCTACCCGGCAGGGACTTATCAAACGGACCCGCCTTTCCGAATGCAGCAATATCCGCAAGGGCGGCCTGCTGGTACAGACCATTCGGGAAGGAGATGAACTGATCTCCGTAGAGGTTTCCGGCGGGCAGGATGATTTTATCATTGCCAGTCGGGAGGGTAAGTGCATCCGCTTCTCTGAGGAGGATGTGCGGCCTACGGGTCGGGGCGGCATGGGTGTGCGATCCATCCGTCTGGACGGTCAGGATGTGGTAGTAGATATGGTCAAGGTCATTTCCGGCGGCAGTGTGCTCACCGTAACGGAAAAAGGCATGGGCAAGCGCACTGAGGAAGAACAGTACCGGCAGCAGGGTCGGGGCGGCAAAGGCATTCTTGCCATGACGCTGACGGAGCGTACCGGCTCGCTGGCTTGCCTGAAAATGGTTACTGACGAGCAGGATGTCATGCTGGTTCGGGACGACGGCACCGTGATCCGGACGCCGGCCAGCCAGATACCCGTTATCGGCCGGGCTACACAGGGTGTCCGCCTGATGCGGGTGGATGAAGGAACCCGCATCGCCTGCGTGGCGCTGGCGCCTCATGCAGAAGAAGAGGAGCAGGAGCCTGCGGCCGCAGCCGATACCCCTGAAGAATAAACGGAATACGGCGGGGCCGAAGGTTCAGCTCCGCCGTTTGCAAATTCGTCTTTTATGTGGAAAGAGTGTTAACTCTGCTTCCCGGTTGTGGCACAGAAAGGGAAAAAATGCTACTATAAGCTGAATTTTCCCGCAAAAGAAAGGAAACTACATGAGCAAACGAACCGTTTACGGCATACCCAGGAAGAAGCTGCTGCTGATCATTGTCCTGGGAATAGCGCTGGTGCTGTCTATCGTACTGGCCAGCTGCCTGAACCGGAAACACTCCCAAGGCGCGGGGACACAGCAGATCAACGCTCCGGTCATGGTCAGCGAAGTCATGATCAGCAATACCGGCAGCGTTACGGATCCCAACGGCAAGCATCCGGACTATGTGGAGTTGTATAACAACTCCGATGAAGTGCAGGACATTTCCGGGTGGACCCTTTCCGACCGGGAGGATAGAGCCTGGCTTTTCCCCAACGGTACGCTTATTCAGCCCAGAAGCTATCTGGTAGTCTGGTGCACCGGGGAGAAGGTGAATGATGCCCTGATCGCAGATTTCAAGCTGGGTTCCGGGGATGTGCTGCGCTTTACTGATGGCTCCGGCAATCTGATCCTTTCCATGGAACTGAAGGATCTGTATGCGGGCTATGTGATGGCCTACAATATAGCTACGGGCCAGTGGGAGCAGCAGCTGCCCAGCCCGGGGTATCCCAATACCGCCGAAGGCATTGCTGCTTTTGAACAGAGCAAGGAGCTAAAGAGCAGCGAAAACCAGATCCAGCAGGGCAACGTCACCGCCGCACACAATGGGGTATACATCAGCGAATTCATGCCCAGCAACGGCCTGACCACTGCCGGCCCCGACGGCAGCTATCCGGACTGGATAGAACTGCATAACGTTAACTCCACTGCGGTGGATCTTTCCGGCTGCGGCATCAGCGATGATGAAGCCAAGCCTTACAAGTTTACCTTCCCGGAAGGCACCGTCATCGAAGGGGGAGCGTATCTGGTGCTGTGGAGCTGCAAGGAGCAGGTGGACGGCTATATCTGCCTGAACTTCTCGCTTTCCTCCAGAGGAGAGACTATTGTTCTTTCCGATAAGAATGGCGGCATTCTGGATAAGGTTTCCTATGAGAATGCCCAGAAAGACTGTGCCTTTGCCCGGGCCTATAACGATCTGGGGGAATTTGACTCAAGCTCTTCCTTCGGCGTAACGGATAAGCCCACTCCCGGATATCCCAACACAGTGGCAGGCTTTAATGCCTTTGACAGCCAGAGAAACCCGGAAATCGGCGTACACGATATCTCTCTCAACGAGATCCTCTCCAGCGGCTATCGCTGGGTGATGAAGGGGACCACTCCCTGGGACGAGGATCTGGGAAAGTGGGTGGAACTGTACAACGCCTCTGACGAGCCGGTAAACCTGACCGGCTGGTCCCTTTCTGACAGTGCCAACAAGCCGGATAAATGGGTTTTTCCCGATGGAACGAGTATCGCCGGGAAAGGATATCTCATCCTGAATATGAAGGACAGCCTTCCCAGGGAGGGGCTGGACGCAGACTCCGTTACCTCTGAAATGAAAGCCCTGACCCTGAACTTTTCCATAGCCGGGGAAGGGGAAACTCTGTATCTGTATGACCGGGATAAAAACCTGGCTGACCGGGTCACGGTGCCTGCGGCAAGAGCCTGTGTGAGTTATGCCCGGGGCAGCGATGGGGAATGGGGTTTTTCTGAAACGCCTACAGAAGGAGCGGCCAACACCGGCGTTACCAAGGCCAAGACCTATTGCGAAGAGCCGGTGTTTTCGCTGGGCAGCGGGCTGTATCATGGGGCGCAGGCAGTCACCATCTCGGTGCCCGCCGGGTGCTATGTGACCTATACCACCGATTGCACCACGCCGACGGAGAATTCTCCCCGGTATCAGTCAGGGCAGAGTCTGCAGATCAGCGAAAACTCTGTGCTGCGGGCCAGGAGTTTCGCCAACGACGGCAGCGCCTATAAGAGCGAGGCCGTCTCTGCCACCTATGTGATTATTGGGGATACGCCCACACAGGAGGCCCATGATACCAACCTGAACGTGGTATTTCTGGTAACGGACCCGGATAATCTGTTCAATGTAGATTCCGGCATCTATGTGATCGGCAGCCATTATAAAGGCACACAGGATGCTAACGACTGGTATGAAAAGACCCATTATATGGGCGCCAACTTCAACCAGCGGGGTCGGGAATGGGAGCGGGAAGCTTACATGACCTATACCAGCCCCGGGGGCAGCCAGGTGGAATATGAGCAGAATCTCATGATCCGCATCTTTGGTTCCTTTTCCCGGTATGATTCCATGAAGGGCATTGCCCTTATCGCCCGGAAGGGCTATGGAAGCAGCCGGATTCAGTATCCGTTTTTTGCTGACCGTCCTTTTACGGAGTATAAGTCTCTGGTGCTGCGGGCTTCAGCCAAGGACTGGAACAGATCCCGCATCCGGGATGTGCTGATCCTGGGATTGGCGAATGATGCAAATTTGGACATGGCCGTACAGGCTTATGTACAGACGCTGGTATACATAAACGGACAGTACTGGGGCGTCTATAACCTGCGGGAAAAGGTCAGTCGGAACTACTTGGCCCAGCATTATTCCATAAAGGATGTAAACTCCATCGATATCCTGCGGGGCAACGGCACATTTGTTTCCGGCAGCGATGAAAAAAAGGCTGAGAATGATTATAAGGCTTTGATCCAGTATTGCAAGGATCATAACTGCGACCTTTCCGATAAGAGCGCCTATGACTATGTGTGTTCCCAGGTAGATGTGGAGAATTACGCCATGTATATTGCCCTTGAGATCATTGTGGGCAATACGGATACGGGGAACATCAAGTTCTGGCGGTCTTCGGAAAAGGATAACCGCTGGCGGTGGCTGCCCTATGATTTTGACTGGGCCATGAACCCCAACGATGACAAGGCGGTGGAAGTGACCAGCGGTTACCGGCGAGACTTCTTTTACCGGTACTTTAAGGAAAAAGGACATGGCGCCAATGCAGGTTTCTCTACGGTGCTTTCCCGCAGCTTGCTGCAGAACAACGAGTTTGTGGAAATATTCCTGAAGTATTGCGCCATCATGTTCAATGATGTATACTCCACGGAGAAGCTTAATGCCAAGATAGACGAACTGGCGGATAATATTGATGCCGAGATGCAGTGGGATTTCCCTCGCTGGAAGCAGACACTGAAGAACTGGCGGACGCATATCAACAAACTGAAGAGTTATGCAAAGAACTACCCGCCGTATTTCTTGAAATACTGCAAGGAATACATCAACAAATACACCAACTACCGCCTGACGGACGAAAAGATGATAGAGCTTTTCGGCCGGGCAGAATAAGGAGGAAAGGAGCGCCTATGGGATATCGCCATGAACTGAAATTTCTAATGAGTCCCGGCGAAGCGGAGTTTCTTGCCACCCGCCTGCGGCTGACACTTTCGCAGGATCCTTATGCGGCCAGAAACGGCGGAAAATATCTGATCCGCAGCCTGTATTTTGACACTCCCTATGAGCGGGCGGTGGAAGAGAAGGTAAGCGGCGTGGAATTCCGGGATAAATATCGGATCCGCATCTACAACTTCTCGGATAAGACCATCAAGTTCGAGCGCAAGCACAAGAACAGCCAGTTTATAAAGAAAGACAGTCTGGGGCTGACCAGAGCCCAGTGCGATGCGGTTTTGAACGGGGAAACGGAATTCCTGCTGCACAGGAAAGAGCCCTTCGCCCGGGAACTGTATGCCGCTATCCGGACGGAATACCTGCGGCCCAGAGTGCTGGTGGATTATGAGCGGGAGCCCTTTGTGTTCCCGTTGGAGGATGTGCGTATTACCTTTGACCGGAATGTGCGCACCAGTATGCGTTGCACCGAGCTTTTTAACCCGCATGCACCCACCTACCCAGCCACAGAATATGGAGACTGCTGCATTCTGGAGGTGAAGTTCAACAAATACCTGCCGGGATATGTGCGGGATCTGATTCAGGTAGGTGCCGCCAGTCATGTGGCCGCCAGTAAATATCTGGTGTGCCGTCAGTTCGATTTCTGATTCACGAAAAAATAAAGGAGAGAAAAAATGTCCGAAACCTTCAGCTACATGTTCCAGCTTCAGAACTATCAGCCCTGGCTGACTATTTTCACGGTGGTAGCGGCCTTTTTGGTGGGCCTGTATGTATTCTTCATCTATCGGGTGACCTTTTCCGGTGTCATCTATTCCCGGACCTTTAACCTGAGCCTGGTAATGCTCAGCATGGTCAGCGCCATGGTCATCATGTTTATGTCCAACAACGTGAAGCTGTCTTTGGGTATGGTAGGCGCATTGTCCATCGTCCGTTTCCGCACAGCCATCAAAGACCCCATCGATACGGTATTTATGTTCTGGGCCATTGCAGAGGGGATCGCACTGGGGGCAGGTTACTTTATCGAAGGCGTGGTAGGCGCAATTTTTGTGGGCCTGCTCATGGTGATCCTGACCATGGTCAAGGGGCGTTCTTCTGCGCCTTATCTGCTGATCCTCCACTATGACGAGAGCGCCAGCCGCCAGATCAAGCAGATGGTGGCCCAGCTGCCCCAGGGGCGCATCAAGTCCAAAACCGTGCAGCGGGACGGCATTGAGATGACCGTGGAGCTGCGCATTCGCCAGAGCGAGACCGGATTTGTAGATAAGTTCCTGCGGGTGGAGGGCGTGTATGACGCTACCCTCATTGCCCATCAGGGGGATATGATCTCCTGAGGAAGCCTTTGCCGCCAGAGCCCCCGTAAGGGGGCTTTTTGTATAAGCGCAGTTCTTTTCAAAAAGCGGACTTGACAAATTTTGAATGGATGAGTACAATGAAAAAGCATTTTATGCCTCCTTAGCTCAGCTGGCTAGAGCACCTGACTCTTAATCAGGGTGTCCAGGGTTCGAATCCCTGAGGGGGTACCAAGTGCAACGGGCTGTAAGTCTTCTCTTATAGCCCGTTATTTTTATAACGGTACGGCTTATTGAAAAATCCAGACAGCATATTAGCATGAAAACAGAAACGAATCGGAACTTACGGAGAAATCTTATGAATATAATCATAAAAAGAATGGAAACAGATGAGGAAATCAGAGGAAAAGCATTTGTTCACTGGAAAGCCTGGCATGAGTCTTATCCTGGGCTCATCGGTCAAGAATACCTCGACAATTTAACATATGAGAAATGTGAAAGTATTGCTTTCAATTGGCAGGATAATCTGATCGTTGCAAAAGACGGAAATACCGTAATTGGCTTTGTCGGATATGGAGACCGCGGGGAAGAAGCTCCTTGTGTGGGGGAAATATTTGCATTATATATTCTGTCGGAGTACTATGGAACAGGCGTAGGGTTAAAACTGATGCAAGCAGGTTTGAAGGAGTTGTCTGCTTATCCAGAAGTGTGTCTATGGGTTTTGAAAGCCAATAAGCGTGCAACACGATTTTATGAAAAATGTGGATTCGTTTCTACGGGAGAAGAATGGATAAGTTCAAGAATCAATGCAGCAGAAATCAAAATGAAATTGACTCGATAAATGACGATTCGCAAGGGTGATTTAATGAGAGCATTATTTTGCAAGTGGATATACGAGCCCTAAAAATGCTTTTCGTCCGAAATACACATGAAATTTGTTCCCAAAACGAGGTTTTGATGTACACACGGGCAGAACTGCCCATAAGGTTTATCTTACGGGCTTTTTTCATGCTGTAAACCCTTATGAAAGAAATGGCAATATGCGCGCATATTTGATATACTGCATACAGCATAAAACACCGTATAGCATTTTTGCGTTTTCCGGCAGAAAAATGTTCTGCGTATCGTAGCCCACGGCATTTGTGAACGTGAAGGTGCAGGAAGTTCGAAGGGGGCAAATCCAATGAAAGATATTCCCGGGTTTGAAAAGACGATGGGGGATCGATATGCCATAGAACACTTTGGAGAACGGATGCAGGCCATGGAGTTTACAACTTTCAGGTATCACCGATGGTTTAAACTTGTTAAAGACGAAATGCTTCTGTCCTTTGGCCTGATTGATTCCCGAACGGTTTGGAATGCTTACGCTTTATATGGAGATTCAGCCAACACTGACGCCCTTTTTTCTACGTTATTATGCAAGCGAAGGGGCCAGCATTCTGGATCTGGATGCACTTCGTATTTATGAAGGCATGAAAATGCGGGATCCGGACCATGTTTTTGGCTGGTATCCAGTCCATGATCCCCATCTAAATGAGATGGAACGCATTTTCAGCACGGTGGTGGAGCCGGTATTCAGCCGTATTCACAGTATCCGGGATGCCTTTGTTGAACTTCATTGGCTATGGTTTATTTGTCAAAGAAACTATCCCTGCGGAAAAATCGATATTCACGCAGCGCCAACTGTAGAGAATTATCAGATCCCTTGCCCTTATCGTGAATGTAACAGCTATTTCTATTTTCACATACAGGATGAATTAGAGCGTGCATTTACTGTATTCAGCGCAATGCGTGGATTCAAATCCCGCCCCGACGTACTGCCCGGCTTTGAGCAGGCTAAGAAGATGCTGACGGAAGAGGACCTGGCCGATCCGTTTTGGAATATGATCCGAAAACCTAGGGAAGAGCTGGAAGTAAAAATCCAAAAAGACTATACAGAGACACTGTCACAAATTGACGAAAGCTGAAGCTGGTTCCGGATTGCTGCGATACCCTGTGGGACAGGGATCAACGGCACCCTATTGATATTCGCCGGGAACTGGAAGATCGTTTTGCCCGCTGCGCCCCTTATGCCGCTCAGGGCAATTATACCATTGTGAGGATCTAAAAGCATAAAAAGGGAGAAATATTATGGCCATTACTATCGGAACGCTGCACCTTCCTACAGATAAGATTCAGGAGGAAGCGTTAAAGTGCCTCCCTGCTTCCACATATCCCCTCTATCAGCAGGAACGCCTTAGCCTGTATAATGCGGAATGGGAAAATCCGGATCTGCTGGAAAGCTGCGGGGTGGCATTATCAAAAGCCGTGGAATTGCCCGTGCTGGAGGTTTACTGTATGGACGAAGACGTATTCAGGTTGCGGCTGTGGGAAAAAGGAGAGCCGAAAGCCCAATGCGGCTGCTTGCTCTTTGATGATTTTTCCATCGAAGAAAAAAACATTGCTGCCTTTCCGGCAGCCTTTAAGGTTGAGGATCCGGAAGGCCGTGCGCTGTCCGCTTTGCTTGCAGCGGCGGATGAAGACGAGTACAGGGACTATCTGGCGGAACTGTCTGCATACTTTTCCATGCCATTGGTACCGGATGCAGATATTTTTCTATCTATGGAAGAGGAATCCGAAAATTATAAACCGTAAAAGACACAAAAAAGCAGAGCCATAGCTCTGCTTTTTATGCGGAACCGTATTCCGACCGTTTAGACGATGGCGTTTTCTGCGGGTACAAGACCGTCTTTCGTCAGCCGGTAAACGGTATCCACGGATTCCTGCAAATACAGGCGGTCGTGGGAGACGCTGAGAATACAGCCGGGGAAATCTCTCAACAGGGTACGCACCGCCGGAGCCGACAGGGGAGAGAAGTTCCGGGTGGGTTCATCCAATACCAACATATTGGCCCTTTCCAATATCATTTTTAACAGCAGGAGCTTGGCTTTCTGACCGCCGGAAAGCTGGCTTACCGGGTGCTCCATTTCTTCGATGGTATACTTCATGCTGCCCAGATAGGTGCGGGCCCGGGTCACCGCTTCTTTATCCCCGTCGGGGCAGAGAAAGTCCTGAGGCCGCTCCTGCAGATGCAGAAGCTCACCGTAATTCTGGGGCATATAGAAGGGACGGATATCCTTTCGCTGCCGAAGGAAGTCCCATATTTGATGGAGCAGTGTGCTTTTCCCGCAGCCATTGGGCCCTACAAGCGCCACATGCTCCGGGCCGGTCATCTTCAGGCGGATATTTTGGGCCAGCAGGATGTCTCCTGCCTGCAGCTCCGGAAGAAAAAAGTCCAGAGCGACCTTTCCGGCTGGGAAATCCATTCCCGGTTCCCACTTGGGCAGGATGGCCCATTCCGCCTCGGGCAGCTGGGTGAGAGACTCTTCCTCTTTATCCAGACGCCGCCCCAGGGATCTGACTGCATGCATCTTCTTTTTCAGCAGCCGGCCGCCGGAAGGATCTCCCCGACTGATGGTATCCTGAGCATGCTCCACGGCGTTGGAAATGGACAGGTACCGCTCTTTCTTCTTTTCGAAAGCGGCCCGTTCAAACCGGGCTTCACGGCGCTGCTGTTCCATTTGTCCGCTGCGGCGCTCCATATAGGTATCGTATGGCATCTTTGCCACAGTACAGCGGGGAATGGTCTTGCGGCGCACCTGCTCCAAATGGACAATGCATTGGGCAGTACGGCGCAAAAGCGTTTCGTCGTGAGAGATATAAAGCACGGTCTTTTTCGTCTGGAGCAAAAAGCTTTCCAGCCAGTCAAGGGTAGGCAGATCCAGATCGTTTCCAGGTTCATCCAACAGAAGAATATCGCAATTCTGAAGCAGCAGGGTTCCCAGATGCAGCTTTACCCGTTCTCCACCGGAAAGGGTGCCCATGAACTGGTCGCTGTAAAACAAAGCGGTATCCAGCCCCAGAAGCCGGGCAGTTCGAATCAGTTCCTTTGGGGAAAGGGTGTCAATGCTGCAGCTTTCCTGCATATAGGCGTATACGCTTTTGTTTCGGTCCGTTTCAGGGAGCTCCTGAGGCAGATAACCTGCCCGGCCTTTAAGGCGACGTTCCCCGGTGACTTCGGCATAGCCCTCCACCAGAGAGGGATCGTAGATCCATTTGAGCAGGGTGCTTTTTCCGTTGCCTTCTTCCCCAATGATGGCAGCTTTTTCTCCGGGATTCACCGTCAGGCAGAGATCTTCCAAAAGCACCTTAAAGTCTTTATCTTGCAAAATGTGTACGTGTTTAAGTTCCAGCATAGGATCCTCCATAGAACAAAACAGCCTGTTCCCCGCAGAGGAACAGGCAAAGAATCCCATCAAAAAAGAGGGATCCCGCACCTATGCACCTGTCCGGGGAACGTCAAACCACAACCTCCTGACGGGCAGGGGGCCTGGGGGACAAATTCCTTAGGACAGTTAGTTGCGCATTCCCTCGTCTCCTTATGTACTATATGCTTATAGCATACCGTCTGCAAGGGTCGATGTCAAGGCCTCTTTCAGGGCAGCAGGGGTATTGGGCAGTTCTCCGGACAGCTGTCGGAAAAAGAGATGCTCCAGACAGAGCTTTACCCGGGGGCCGGGGGTTACTCCGGCGGCGAGGATCTCCCGCCCGCTTATGGCCAGTTCCCCCAAATCCATGGCGGCGCCTCGTTCCCGGCAGGCAGCGTACAGAGCGCGGGAAGGTTCCAGCACCTGCAGTTTGGAGGCTTTGCCGTAGTCGGAATGTGCCAGGGCATCTCCCTCCATAACTGCATAAAGCAGAAGCAGCATTTTCTCGCCATGCGCAAGGAGAAAGCGCCCCAGAGCCTCCGGGGTCCGGGGAGGGACGTCGTCATGATGTTCTACCAGAAAAAGTACCTGCTCCCGCAGAACGGCGGGAGGATGGAGACGGGCAAGGATCCCTTCAGCCAGACGGCGGCTGATAAGAGGGTGTCCCGTAAAACGGCGGCGGCCTTCCTGCACATACAGGGCTTGAGGCTTTCCAAGATCGTGCAGCAATAGAGCCATGCGCACGGTAAAATCGACCGGGCTAAAGGCAATGGCGCGGCAGGTATGGGTCCATACATCGTAGATATGGTGACGGTTTCCGTGAGGAAAGCCCAAACTGGGGGCTATTTCCGGAATGGCACCAGTCAGTACGGAACCATAGGCCTCCAATACCGACCCAGCCTGCGGGCCTAAAAGCAGGCCGCGAAGTTCAGAAAGAATCCGTTCTCCACTGATGTTCTGCAGCAGCTCCCGGCATGCCAGCATAGCCCGGGCGGTAGGCGGGTCGATGGAAAAGCCCAGCCGGGACGCAAAGCGCAGGCCACGCAAAATGCGCAGAGCGTCCTCTTCAAAACGGGCTGTAGGATCCCCTACGGTGCGCAAAATATTGTGATGCAGATCTCTTTCTCCATCGAAGGGATCAAAGAGCGTTCCCCGGATATCCATGGCCATGGCGTTTACAGTAAAGTCCCGACGGCTCAGATCTCCTGTAAGGGAAGGCAGAAACACCACCTTTTCAGGGTGGCGGTGATCCATATAGGCGCTCTCCCCCCGGTAAGTGGTGATCTCTACCTCATGGCCGGAAAGAAGCACGCCCACGGTGCCGTGCTTTTCTCCGGAAAGCACCAGATGCATGCCGGGAAAGCAGCTTTTTATCTGTTCCGGCAGGGCGTTTGTACAGATATCGTAGTCCTGCGGGACAAAGCCCAGCAGTGCGTCCCGCACACAGCCGCCGACCAATCGGGCCTCATAACCGGCGGTTTCCAAAGTAAGCAGCGTTTTTGCCACATAATCAGGAATTTGCATTCACAGCCTCCCGGAGACGGAAAGCCTCTTTTCCCGGAAGCATTTCCGCAGTATAATAAAAGAAAAACAAACAATGGAGAAACATATGCCACATCTGCGTATGCAGACATTGATCCAGACGGCACCCATGCTGCGCTGTCCTCTTTGCGGTGGTTCCCTTCATGAAGCGGGGACAGCCCTTGCCTGTGAAACCGGCCACGCCTTTTCTTTAAGCAGCCGGGGCTATGCCGATTTTGTTCCGGGAAAACAGGGCGGCATGTATGATGTCACTCTGTTTGAAGCCCGGCAGCGGGTGCTTAACGGCCCCTTTTATGATCCGATGCTGGAACAGACCCGAGCACTTATGGAGAAATATGCGCCTTCCGGCCCGGTACTGGATGCAGGCTGCGGAGAGGGAACCTTCCTGAAGCGGCTGTGCCCCCAACGGCGTCCTGCTTTGGGAATAGATCTTTCCCGGGCGGGGATACGTTTGGCGGCCAAAGGCGGCAATGACTATGGCTGGCTGACAGGGGATCTGACCCGGCTGCCCATAAAAGACGGTACGGTCAACTGCCTGTTGAACATCCTTTCTCCGGCAGAATATCCGGAGTTTACCAGGGTACTGGAGCCAAAGGGCATCCTTATCAAGGTTATCCCCGGGGAGCACTATTTGCAGGAATTGCGTGGGTTGGCCAGAGAGCAACTACAAAAGGATACCTACAGCAACAGGGCGGTCATGGAACGATTTGAAAGCCGATTCAAGCTGCTGGAACAGAGGGAGGTGGAGGCATGTTTCCCGTTGCCGGAGGAGATCCGGGAGGACTTTATCCGCATGACGCCGCTGATGCATCATGTAGACAGAAGCCGCTTGGATATACAGGCACTGGAGCACATCACCATCCACCTGCATATTCTTTGCGGGCGGCCTGAAAAGTAAAGCTTACTGGCCGGCGGCCTTTTTTACCAGACTGTCATGCTCGGCATCGGAAAGCCCCAGCACATGGGAGCTGCTGCCGGAAAAGTACAGGCAGGCCCGGCTGCTTCCGTCCCATTGTAAGGAGGCGGCTATGGGCTGTCCGTCTATCAGAGCGGTGACGGCGATCTTATAAAAACTGTTCTGGCTGCCCAGCCAGGCGGTCATGGCGGCGGCATCGGCAGCTCCCGAGGGGGTCAGGTGTGCGTGGCCGCTGCCTTCTTCGTACAGAAGCGTACAGGTGGCGCCGGTGGCGCAGTTGGTGACCGTCAAACTTTCCCCGCTTTGAAGCCGGCTCTTTACCGTATCCCAGGGAAGGGCTTCCCCTGTGACTGAAAAATAGCTGCTCTGAGCCGTAAAGGTCAGTGGAATAGTGGCTTCAAACGGCTTGATTGGAGCATTTGTGCTATACAGAGCCGTCAGTGCTTCCGGCTCCATACGGCCTGTGGGACTTTGTCCGGCGGCGGCCTGATAGCTTTGGACGAACCGCTGGGTAAGACTTTGATAACTGCCAGTGGGTTTGTAGGTGTTGTAACCCAGATCCATCAGGCGGGTTTGCAGACGCACTACGTCCTCTCCTTTGCTGCCCTTATCCAGAGGTTCCAAGGAGCGGCCGTAGACGGCTAAAGCCCCTGTACAAAGAATGCTCCCTATCAGAAGCAAAAAGATCTTGCGTTTCATGCCTTCATTATATAGGGGAATTGCGCAGGGTGGAAGAGTGTAGTATACTGAATTTACAAAATAGATCCATTGGAGACAGATCCGGGAGGCAATAAAATGCGTTGCAGCTGCAAGATTTGCGGTACTTATATGGTCCAGCGGGAACGCGGGGTAGAAAGCGGATGCGTGTGCCCTCAGTGCTTTAATGTGTGTACGGCCTGCATCAGTCCGGCCGGGGGCAGACCCTTGAGCCCGGAGGCACTAAAGGAGGCATACTTTTTTGGCCGGTTTGAAGGAGATGATGCTCCCATAGGCGCGCAGGCAGAAGCAGACGGTGCAGATACGACGATGGATAAAAGCCCCATGAGGCCGGAGGAATATATAGATTGAATAGAAATAGCCGGGAACCTTGTTCTTCATACAGTGCTCGCTTACGCTGTGCATGACGAGATGCAGTAGCTGTAAAACATAGCAGATGGAAAGCAAGTCCTGGTGAGTGGCAGTCTGGATCGCACGGAATTCTTTTTGCAGCAGTTTGTCGAGGCGGGTATTGTTGCTGCGGTGGTCGATCAGGATAATTGTTTTTATAAGTTAAGTGCGTGATGGGCACGAGATAGATGCTCTGACATCTTGACACAGGAAACAGGCTTTGCTACTATACGGACGAAAGAGTCGAATCTTATTCATAATTGGAACAGCCGCAGAAATGCGGCTTCTCATATGATATGGGGTTAGTTATATCTAACTGGAAAATCAGAGGGGAATAAAAGTGGAACGAAAAGAAGCCATTCGCAGTGCCTACCGGCTGACAGGCAGCAACAGCTTTTATGACGGCATGATCACCTGTACCACGCTGAGCGGGAAAGCGGTGTGCCGCCTGGTGTGGGATATGGACAAGACGGAATGTGACGCTTATCTGGAAAAGGCGTTGTCCGGTATTCCGGAGCATTTCTCCGGTAGACTACTGGATGTACCAGTGGGAACGGGCATTCTGACCATGCCGGTTTATCAGACCTTGCCGGAGGCGGACATCACCTGCCTTGATTACTCAGCGGATATGATGGGGCAGGCACAGGAAAAGGCAAAACGTCTGCATCTAAAGAATGTAACCTTCCAACAGGGAGACGTGGGCGCGCTCCCGCATGAGGACGGCACGTTTGACATTGTTCTGTCATTGAACGGCTTTCATGCATTCCCTAACAAGGAGGCCGCTTATCGGGAAGTTTTTCGGGTACTGAAGCCCGGCGGGACATTCTGCGGCTGCTTTTATGTAAAGGGAGAGCATAAGCGAACCGACTGGTTCATCCGGCACGCTTACGAAAAAGCGGGTTTCTTTACGCCGCCCTATGAGACGGTCTCCAGCCTGAAAGTGCGGCTGGAGAGGATGTATGCGGATGTGAATATGGGCAGTATGAAAAGCATTGTCTGGTTTTGCTGCCGCAAACAGCATAATGCTGCTTGGAACTAAGGAGTATCAACATGGAGATCAAACAATTTGGCGTTCAAAAGGGTAAGAAAATCATGCTGCTGCATGGAAATCTCATGTGCTGGCGGCAGTTTGAGGACGTGATTCCATTGCTGGAAAATACGTATTGCGTGTATGCCGTCAGCTTCGATGGCTTTGACGGAACGGGAGAGATCACCTACACCACAGCACAGGAGCAGGCTCATAAGCTGGAAGTCTATATCAGAGAAAACTGCGGTGGACATCTGAACGTTCTGTTTGCCGAGTCTCTTGGCTGTGGCCCGGCGATCCTGCTGAAATCATCTCCACAGGTTCAAATCGACCACATGATCCTCAGCGGACCGGAATATCTGGACTTCGGCATCCTGAATAAACTGCTTCTAAAGATTATGCCGCAGAAGCAATATAAAACAGCTCGTGAAAAATCCATGCCGCTCTGGGCGCTGCGGTTCATGGGCCAAACGGAGCAGGGCATGAACACCATGCTGCGTCGGATACCAGATCATATATCGCTGGAATCCATCCGGGCCACATGGGCGGTGGGTTATATCTCTATCGGATGCCGTTGCCGGTGCAGCCGGATGCACAGATCGCCTGTTGGTATGGCGAAAAGGAAGGACACATGAAAAAACCGATACAGAAGCTGCGGGCAGTATATCCCAAGTTGTCTGTCCGATGCTTTCCCAGCTTCGGACATGGAGACATCATCAACCATCCAGCGTTGCTTGTATCAGAATTGAAATGCTTCTGTGAGTTGTAAAGACAGGAAAGGAAGATAACGTGAAGGTCACAACACTGGGAGAAACTGCGATCCATGATATTGGTCACGCCTTTGGATACTATGACTACGGACAGGAAACGGGAATGACAGCTGCCTTTTCCGGCAAGGAGGCGACGGAGGATTATATTTGCGCTTATGTGCGGGGGATGCTGCGTGACGGATTTCTCCACACCATAAGTGAGCGCGGAGAGGGCTATATTGCTTATAAGCTGCCGGGGGAAAAGCTGGGTTTCAAGACCATGTGGCCCATCGTGCAGGGAATGCTGCGCAATTCCAGCCTGAAATGGCTTATGGGTTTTGGTATGGCCATGAAGCGGGGCGGAATATCACTCCAAAGTCGTATGGACAAGGAGAAGAAACCCTATATCTTTGTGGGACTCGTCTGCGTGCGGGAAGCGTATCAGGGGCAGGGCTATATGCGAAAGGTCATGGATATCGCTTTTCCGAGAGTGATCGTCTCCGTGTGCCGGTGATCCTTGAAACCGATGCTCAGTCCAAATGCGACAAATATGTCCACTTGGGTATGGAGCTTGCAGGAGTGCGGGATATGGGCGAGTATGGCAAGATGTACGATCTGATCAGATATCCAGCTGCCGAAAAGCAATAAGGAAAAACACCGTTGTCTGCGAATAAGAAAGGAGTGAACAGCAAATGAAAATAACCATTTTCGAGACGCTTATGATTTTTCTGGCTTATTTTCTCGTTCTATATGGTGCGGTGGGTTTCATTCAGGACAAGCGTTTTTTCTCCTCTGCACCGAAAGAGAATCTGGCTGCGATTCCGGACAGAAAAGAGCGGTTCCGTGGCGCCCATGTAGTGGGCTGGATGATAGAAGGGATCGCCATCCTACTTTTCCCTGCCGCAGCGGCCCTTAGCGTATGGGACGGTGTTCGGAATGATTTCGGCTTTTTGCATTTCTTTGCCCGGTTTCTGGTCATGCTCTATGCCGTGGAGGTCTATGACATCCTTTTCTTTGACTGGGTGCTGCTGTGTCACTCTAACTTTTTCCCCCACTTTTATCCGGAGCTGAAAGGTGTGGTTGGTGGGTATAACAAGCGGACACACATCCGGCATTTTGTACTCTACATCCCCGCCAGTGTGGCTGTGTACGCTTCTTTGAATAAGTATATGAGGCCCAAATAATATGTCATTAAGTAAAGACAAGACGATCTCTTTTTATTGAACAAGCTGCGAAGCACAGAAAAGTTTTCTCCATTCTCTCGCTGGCCGTTCGTGCCATCGTTGACGGCAATGAAGCGTACATCATAGTGGAATACGTGGGTATCAAAGCATTTCAACCAAATGACAACAGGGGTATCCCATCCACGAGAATTGCTGACGAGAGACATTGCGATTGAAACAGCGTGCATTCAATCAGCGTGGAGAGTTTTTACAATGCTGAAAAATGGTTTTGTAATCGGATGTATCTGTTTATCTTTCGGCGGCCATTGAGGGAACTGCGCAAATTGAAAACAGCGTGACTTCAAGCACGCTGCTTTAGTAAAAAGCCCGAGGGCAGCGTGAGAGAATCATTACAGATTCAGCTCATACAAATCGAACAGAGGGATATCCTCGATACCCCGGAGCAGATCTGCCGTACCGGCATAAGTAAACCCCATTTTCTCATACAGGCGGATGGCGGGAACATTGCCGGGTACCACATCCAGACGGATAGCCTTGTATCCATTTTTGCGGGCATATTGGATGCATAGTGCTACCATTTTGCTGCCGACACCTTGCCCATAGCAGACAGGCGATACAGCAAGCGTATGGAGCACAAGATATTCTCCTTGCCGCAGGGAACTTGCCCAGGAAACGGCTTCATACCGACCGCCCGGTTCTTCGTTGAGTACTACGGCGCCCATCGGACACCCATTTTCTGTGCATATGAACTGAGTTCCAGCCTGTATGCAGGATCGGATGCTGTCTCGGCAGGGGTAATCAGAATGCCATTTAGGATAGTTGACATGGGATTCCAGGTATTTCACAGCCTGTGCATATAAAGAAGTGAGGACATCCAGGTCCTCAGGTCCGCATACAATCAATTCCATGGGCTAAGAGTCCGCCAGCTGCACTTTGTCCAGCAGACCGTCCAGAGGAGCGGCTGCCTCGATGGCGCGGGCCGTAAGTCGATTCAGAGAAGGAAGTTCCAGCGTGGCATAGCCGTATACCAGGCAGCAATCCGGATGTGTGGTGCTTTTGCCAAGAAAGCTTTGTCCCGGGGTCAATCCGCAGCGCAGAGCACCATGTAAAAAAGCACTGCGATCCTCCGGATTCATAAAGGCCATGGTCAGGGCCATTCGCCGGACAAAACCTGGCTCGTCCCCCTTACGGTGGAGACTCTCCAGAAAAGCGGCATTCTCTACGGATTGCAGGCGCCGGTCATCAGGGTACAGAAAACGGTAATAGGTGGCAAAGCGTTCTTCCCAGGCATGGCCGCAAGTCGCCGCCAATCCTTTCTGTTCCAGACACAGGGTCGAAAACTCCTGAATAATAGCCGTTTCGGATGTATAAAAATACATACAGCGCAGGGAATCCGTAAACACACTGCCTACGAAAATGGTTGGACCGGAAAGTTTATTTACCAGTTTTTTTCGAAAGAGATTGAACAGATACTGCTCCCGGGCGCTGAACTTTTTTGCCTGAGGAGACAGAGGAGAAACGGATACAGCGATCAGCTGCGTATAGGAAAGAACAGGGAGCAGGTTCCAGTACTGCATATCCACCCGGAACGTTGCTCTCTGTTCTTTATAAGTCCATTCGTAAGTCAGCCAGTCCGTCATGGACAGCTCAATCCTTCACCAGCACAGCCTTGATCCGGCGGACACCGGAAGAAGAAGCTTCTTCTTTTTTGATGACAAAGTGCCCCAGATCCCCGGTATTCTGAGCGTGGGGGCCGCCGCAGATCTCTTTGGAGAAATCTCCCATGGAGTAGACCTTGACCTTTTCACCGTATTTGTTATCAAACAGACCGATAGCACCCTGGGCTTTTGCTTCAGCTACGGTCATCTCTTCGCAGGTGATGGGAAGCTTGGCTTCTATCTCTTTGTTTACCAGATCTTCTACTGCTTTGATCTCTTCGGGGGTCAGCTTGCGGGGGAAGCTGAAGTCGAAACGCAGGCGCTCTGCCGTGATGTTGCTGCCTTTCTGCTGGACGGAATCATCGTGAAGCACCTGACGCAGTGCAGCATGGAGCAAATGGGTAGCGGAATGCAGGGCAGTGGTGGCTTCCTGATGGTCAGCCAGGCCGCATTCAAAACGTTGAGCGGAGCCGACCTGAGATTTCTTCTGGTGCTCGGCAAATGCGGCTTTGAAGCCTTCAATATCTACCTTCAGACTCTGTTCCTGAGCAAGTTCCTGGGTAAACTCAATGGGGAACCCATAGGTATCGTACAGATGGAAGGCCTCTACACCGTCTATAAGGTCGCCCTGCAGGTTTTTGGCCACCTTGTTGAATTCCTTAATGCCCTTCTTGAGCGTGTCGGCAAAGCGGTTTTCTTCCCGGCGGAGTTCGGTGAGCACCTTTTCGCGGTTCTCCTCCAGTTCGGGATAAAATTTGCCGTACTGATCAATGACGGCGGAAGCGATCTCACACAGACCATACCGGGGAATGTTCAGCTGCATGGCGTAACGGATACTGCGGCGGATAAGACGGCGCAGGATATAGCCCTGATCTACGTTGGAAGGAGTCACGCCCCGCTGATCGCCCAGAATAAAGGTGGAGCAGCGGATATGATCGGCAATGATCCGGAAGGCTTTGATCGTTTCAGGACTGTCCTTATAATTCTTATGAGAAAGCTTGGCGATAATGGCAATGATCCCGGCAAAAGCATCCGTATCAAAAACGCTCTCTACCCCCTGCAGCGTGGCGATAGTCCGGTCAAGGCCCATGCCCGTATCTACATTTTTCTGAGTCAGAGGCTCAAACTTGCCCTCCGCCACCTTGTTGTATTCCATAAATACATTGTTCCAGATCTCCAGATACTTGTGGCAGTCGCAGCCGGCATGACAGTCGGGGCCGCAGGGTTCTGCGCCGGTATCGTAGAAAATCTCCGTATCCGGGCCGCAGGGACCGGTAAGTCCGGCAGGTCCCCACCAGTTGTGCTTTTTGGGCAGATATACGATATGAGAGGGATCTGCGCCCATCTCTACCCAGCGGTCGTGAGATACGGTGTCGCGAGGACAGTCGGCGTCTCCTTCAAAGCAGGTAAAGAAGAGCTTTTCTTTGGGGATACCCAGCCACTTTTCGTCCGTAAGAAATTCCCAGCTGTAAGCGATGGATTCCTTCTTAAAATAGTCGCCCAAAGACCAGTTACCCAGCATCTCAAAGAAGGTACAGTGGGAAGTGTCGCCTACTTCGTCAATATCCCCAGTACGTACACACTTCTGGACATCGGTAAGGCGGGTACCGGCCGGATGCTTCTGTCCCATAAGATAAGGAACGAGGGGATGCATGCCCGCAGTGGTAAACAAAACAGTGGGGTCATTCTCAGGGATCAGAGAAGCGCTGGGGATTACCGCATGTCCTTTGGACTTAAAGAAATCAAGGTAGAGCTGACGCAGCTCCGTACTTGTGAGATTACGCATACTTTCCTCCTTAATATGTAGAAAAATGCCATGAAAAATATTTTACTAAAAAGACTTGCTTTTGTCAATCGGATGTGTTAGCATACTGCAAGTTCGCGGGAGACCTTCATCCTTCTGCAAAAACAGCAAAAAAGTTTTTTGAAAAAAATCAAAAAAAGGTGTTGACAAAGCGGAGGAGAGCGGGTATACTGAGGAAGCT
>ENA-UOJD01001338-UOJD01001338.1-human-gut-metagenome-genome-assembly--contig:-P48-NODE-1338-length-25656-cov-7.531815_pt1 | contig 25656 bp, 31 predicted proteins | sample MGYA00242342_ERZ723889 | MGnify/ENA metagenome assembly ERZ723889
GCTGTCCGCTCCCAAAGGTGTCATCAAATGTACGCTTGATAGGATTGTTTGACTTTTCTTTCGCTCGTTCGACTTCCAAATCTTTAATGACTTCCACGCCCAAGTTCGCAACGCCGTTAACCTTGTTGTTCATCTTGTACCTAAACTGCGAGAATATCTTTAACTTGCGCTTTAAGGTCTGTTTCGTCCTTTCGTTCATCGCGCATCCGAAGCAGATCCCCGAGTAAATAGATATCAAAATCGTTACGCACTGAAAGATAAGCGGAATAATCATACCCTTGTTGAAGTCCTGCCACGAGTACAATAATTGCCCCGAGAAAGCCCCAAAAGCAACGAGTGATAAAATCTTCCAACCGAATTTTTGTGCGCCGTAGCGGGCTTTGTGCGACCTTAAATCGCTCTCGTCGTCGTTCGGTGATACATCGTTCGCACCGCTCACCATTTGGCTGAAAGTTATCCGATGATACTTGACCTTTTGCCCGCTTTCCCACAATTCTTCTGCCGTAACGGTCAACGCTTTGTTTATGTGTTCAAGCCTTTTCGGAGTTCCCCACTTCTTAAAGCGACTTGCGAAACGGAGTTTCTTCTTCCATTTATGGATATAATTTTTGTACTTGTTTGCTTTGTTCAAGTTCTCGATGTAGGTTTCCAAGTCGGCGGTTTCGTAGTTCGCCATTATGGTCTGATAATGCGTATCTAACGCGTTCAGTCGGTCGTTAATATCCTTGTCTTTGGCGAGCATTATATTCTCGGTAACATTCGCAATGGAGAACATCAACAAGAACGTTGCGACCGCCATAACCGATTTTTGTATCCAAAAGTCCTTTCCCGACACTTGCGTTTCGATACCTTTGAAGATAAAGAAACTCGACAAAATCAACGCCGTCGTGATACACAACGCTATTGCCGCGTTAATGGTTATTCGACTTCCAACAAGCACAACTCTCTTTTTCTCACTACTCATTCGGTCTCACCGTCCTTTTTGATTGTCGCAACTTCCCGTAAATGAACGGTAAGACAATGCAAGCACATTTTGCCAAAGACACTCGCCGCAATGATTTCGATAATGAGTTCCAACTTTTCGATTGCATCGCGGAACGCCGAAAGTACAGCCAACGCCATAAGAAGATAGAACATAATCGGAATGTAGGTTATGTTAGATACGACCTTTTCTTCCTTTGCCACGGTTTTGACTAACAGTTCCGACGGGTTATCCGCGACCTTTAAGTCTGCCTTGTGTTGGTAATAGCCTTTAAGATACTCGTCGTATCTTGACTTAAAAATGCCGTAAATTATAGCACATAAAATCGCAAGGCTGATAAGCGTCCAAAAGAAGCCTTTTGAGTTCGCGCTCATCGTGTATTGCAATGTGTCGGTGTACGAGTAAATAGCATAGCCCGCAGTCGGCGCAATAAGCACAATGTACTCCATTATAGCCGACATTATGGTTTTCGGGTTTCGTTTCATACTCTCACCCCCTTAATACAAGGGCTTATTTTCGTTTTCTGCCACTTTTTCGATTTTGACGATAGGTTTATCGACTTTGGGCGTTTCGACCGCCACAAGCCCATTTTCGCCGTCCGCAAGGTCATTCATACTTGCTTTCAGTTCGTCGCGCGCCGAGGTAGATATAGTCTTAAAGTCCGAAACAGCGTTTGCGATTGCTTTTTGCGATTTGACAAGTTGTTTGCAAGCCTTTACTAATTCGCCGTTGACTTTCTCGACTTCCGTAAGTCTGTTACGCGTTGCCTTGTCGATTTCGGACGACATATTGATTTCGATACTACCGTTTGTTTTATCAACAATAGCGTTCGCGATTGCTTCATAGTCCGATTGATTGAGTTTGACGGGTTTCTTCCTTGCGACAAAAGTCGTGATGATTTTTGCGATGCCTGCAAGTCCGCCGAGAGAAGCGAAAGCCGCCATAAGCCATTTGCCGCCGACTGCCGCGATGTTGCGAAGTTGGTCGATTTGTTCAGCCGTGAGTGATAAAGTTACCATAAATTACTCCTTTGCCCGTGCCGTTGCTACCCGACGAGAGCATTTAGATTTTTTGAGCGGTAGCACGCTTAAAATTCGCCTTGTTCGACAGCGTTGTACAGTTTTTGGATATCTTCCTGTTGTCTGTTCGCGGTGTCGATGACTTGATTTATCTTGCTGATAAGTTCGTTGTAGTTCGCCATAAGCAGGTCGTATTTCGCCTTAACTTCGTCGAGTTCAGCAAAGCCCTTGTAGCCGTTGTCTATCAATGCGATGATGATAGGCTCGACTGTGTAAGTAACGACGATTTTGCCGCAATATAAAAGGCTGACCGTAACTTCCAAAGTACCCGCTTGCAAGAGTTCGTTCGGCACTTCATAGGAAGATACCGAAGAAAGCCTGTATTTTGCCGATTTGTCGCCGTTTTTGAGTTCGATGTAATAATCCGTCAACGGCGTTGCACACGAAAAGTTAAGGACAAGTTTTTCGTTGTCTGCCAAAATGAACGGCTCTCGCTTGTTCAATCTGCCGATGTTCCCGATAAGTTTAATGTTCAGTTCCATAGATTACTCCTTGTTCTCGGCAATGCCCGTAAGTTCGGTGTACAATGCCGTAAGTTTAGCGATGTGGTTGAGTTCGTCGGATATGATTTCCGCAATAATAGGAGCGCATTTATCGCCCGTTTCCGCGTCAAGGGCATAGATTTCCGCGAGTTCTCGGTTGTAGTCCTTTAATGCTTCCGCCTCGCCCTCGATACCCTCTTGTATTAGTTTGCCGATAAGTAAGATTTTTTCTTCCATTTTACAGTTCTTCCTTGAATGTAGTCTTAACTCCGTAGAGTTTTATATCGCCAACAGTGGCGTTTCGCACGATATGAATTTTGATGACAACTTTCCATTTATCCGCTGTCTTTGTCTTGTTTGCAAAGATATGGTTTACGCCAGATTTAACGACCGTAGAAATATCTTCCCACACGGGTTCGGTATCGTTGCCGTTGTTACAAATTTCGACCGTTGTAGAGCAACCAAAGGTCTTTACAAGGTCTAATTCGACGTTGACAGCGGTGGGCATTGTATCTGTTTCCTTGACATTATAGGTAAGTTCGATTTCGCCCGTTGCGTCCAAGAGTAACGAGTAATATCCGTCGCTATCGGGTTGGTCTGACACGGGAGTTTCAGAGTTCAGATTACAAAGCGGACGAACCCCGTTTATTCCGTTGTTCGCACCGTAGCCGCCCGAAGAACCGACCGTTTCGACACCGTCGGCAGTAAAGCCTTTCGTCAGTTCGCATCCGTCAAGGTTATCGAAAGTCTTGATAATTTCCGTCCCTTTTAATGTGGTAACGAGTTCGGACGATACACCGCCGCCCCCGCCTTGTTGTTGACTGTTACTTATTCCGTACATAGTTTATCTCCTTTTAGTTTATTTTACGGTATTTGAAGCCTGATAAAGTTGACGTTGTTTTCGTCCACGTTCCATTTTCTTCTGTTATAGTATCGTAATTTATCGACAACACGCCTTCTGCTGTAATATGCGGGTATCGACAGTTAATAAATGGTCTGCCACTCGTTACCGTTGGCACGGTCGAACATATGCCGTCTGCGCCATTTGTGCCGTCCCAATATATGATTGATTGAAGGCTATTGCTTGCACCAAACAACACTTGATAAGTTCCCGCTTGCGTTAAGGTTGCCGTTTCACCCGCTACATCCACCCATTCGCCCACACTCGGTATATCCGCGGCGGTAATAAACCCGCTGTCGTTCGTGAGTTGACTTGTTTTGGTAGGTATATCCGAAGTGGTAGCAAAGTTACTGTCGTTCTGCAAATCGCTTGTCTTTGTCGGTATATCCGAAGTGGTGGCGAAATTACTGTCGTTCGTGAGTTCGCTTGTTTTGGTAGGCACATAAGCATTTATGACTTCAAAAAGCCCCTCTGCGCTCGTTTGTTCAACTTCGTATTCGTAAGGAATAGCCGTTGTCGGCACGCTATCGCGGATAACCGTTATACTTCCACTCGCTTTGCTATACGCCTTTACGCCACCCGCATCGGTTAAGTACATTTTGACCGAGGTGTTTGCGGTTATGAAGGTGTCGGAGATGGTATAAGTTACATCAGCGGCGACTTTCCAGTATGCACCGTTTGCGCTACTCTGTGCAACAGCGACAAACTTACCATCGCCATATGTTACATCATTCCAACGTATACTCTCTGGCAAAGTAGTTTCGGTCCAATTTATGCCATTCGTAGAATATGCTCCTTTGTTGCTACTATATGCTACTGCAACAAATTTATCATCGCCGTAGGTTACGCCTATCCAACTCCCAGACGCTGGCATACTAATTTCAACCCAAGTGATGCCGTCAGTTGAGTATGCACACTTGTCGCTTGCCGCCGCCACTGCAACAAACTTGCCGTTACCGTAGGTTACGCGCCGCCAAATTCTACTCGCTGGCATACTCATTTCTGTCCAAGTAATACCATCAGTTGAGTATGCTCCATACAGACTATCGACTACAACTGCAACAAACTTACCATCGCCATATGTTACACTCGCCCAATCTCTACTCGCTGGCATACTCATTTCTGTCCAAGTAATACCATCAGTTGAGTATGCTCCTTTGTCACTACTGGCAGCAACCGCGACAAATTTTCCATTACCGTAGGTTAAACCGTTCCAACTTCTACTCGCAGGCATAGTCATTTCCGTCCAGGTAATGCCGTCAGTTGAGTATGCTCCGTTTGTGTCACCACTCGATACTGCAACATACTTTCCATTACCGTAGGTTACTATCCAACTCCCAACCGCTGGCATATTCATTTCAGTCCAAGTAATACCATCCGTTGAGTATGCGCCTTTGTCGCTATAAAATTCTCCTGCGACAAATTTATCGTCGCCGTAGGTTACACTTTTCCAGTCAGTGTTCGCAGGCAAAGTATTTTCTTTCCACCCATCATCGAGCGAAATCCACCCACTTGTCGGCAACTCTCCGCTCGCCTTCTTATACGAAACTGGTACACTTGTTGGAGTAGTCGGTATATCCGCAGTCGTTAAAAAGCCGCTGTCGTTTTCGAGTTCGCTTGTCTTTGTAGGCACTGCGATTGTTACCGCACCCGTTTGTCCGTTCACGCTTGTTACAGGGACATTCGGTACAAAGTGGTTTACCAAAGTAAACTGTCCGCTTGCGTTGGTCTGTTTGACCTTGTAGGTGTACGGGATAGGCTGCGTAGGCACTGTGTCGCGGATAACAGTTACCTTGCCTGCTTCCATTGAATAGGACTTTACTCCGCCGTCGTCGGTGAGTTCCATAAGGATATCACTGTTGGCGGTTATGGAAGTGTCGGATATGGTGTAAGTTTTTACTGTTTTTTGTGTATTATAAAATTGAACCACCGCTAAATCATAACTAGTACTTGTAATTTTGGCTACTGTTACATCTCGTGTAACTTTATCAATTAGCATACCAATTTTATAACCTGTACCAAATACAAGATAATAAGAGTCAGTTCCTTCGTTATGTGAGTTCAAACTGTATGTATATGTTCTCGTTCCGTCTTCCGAAACTTTCAGCTTATTCGCGCCCCAATTATTTACAATAAGGGTTAAGTCGTTTTCCGACAATGTTGTTATTTTTTGGTACGAAGTGGATAAATGTGCATTCCCGTCAAAAAAGAAACCTGCTATATCTGTCCATCCACTCGTAGGCAACTCCCCACTTTTCAACGCACTCGCTTCTTGCGGTAACGCTTCGGGAACAGTTCCTTTCGCTCCGACTTTCAAAACGCCGTTGACTTCTTTCGCGGTCATCGTAGTTTCGTCGAACGCTATTTCAACCGCTTGCGAGCCGTCAAAAGTCTTTTGCACGTTAGTCCCATCAGTGTTCTGTCCACTGAATTTCAGTGCGTTTTTCGTCTTGCCTGTCGCAACAAAAGTCGCTTGCCAATGTTGCGTGTCTTGTTCGGGACTTGTGGTCGAAGTGATACCCTCGATACAAACATACTGCCCGTTGTCAGTATAAACAAGGTCGTCAATCGCATAGGTCGTGCTTGCAACCCATTTGCCGTTGTTCGTATATCCGCCGCCAGTTACGCTTGCACCATTGACATTAGGCGCAAAAGTAACGACTGTCGGAAGCGTGATAGCAGTATTGACTTTGCTATAAATGTAAACCCCTTTGTCGCCCGCTTTACAAATCGGCGCATAGTTCCCGCTCGTCGCTTCGGTCAGCCCGAACACCACTTGTGGAATAGACGAAAAGTTCACAAAGTCCGAAAGAGCAATCTTCGCTTCATACGCAAAATCTTCAAACTCCGTACTCGCAACCCAATCGCTCGCCGCAACAGTCATATTCTGCCACGCAACCGTGCAAGGCTTTCCGTCGCTTTCGAGATACGCAAACTTGTAATACCCGACTTGCACAAGAGTATTCTCCACAAGGTCATCGTTGAACGCGTCGTTCGTCGTGTAGTTATAAGCCACACTGTTTTGCTCAACAGCCGCAACCCATAAATCAGGCACGCCCGTTTCCACAATATAGACATTATCGCCCACTTTGAGTTGCGTGTTACTATACCCGTTTAACGCCGTTATTGCCGCTTGTAAGGTCGCAAAACCGATTGCCCGCTGACTTCCTTGCGCGATTGCCTTTGCTTCGTCTGCGGTCGCATTTGCGGCGTTTGCAGTATCTACCGCACTGTTAGCGTTATTCTCGGCGGTCTGCGCGGTGGTCTTTGCTTCGTTTGCCATAGCGACTGCGCCATTAGCCGTTGCGACAGCATTGTTTGCCAAAGTTGTGGCGTTGTCCGCGTGATTATCCACTTCGTTGATTGCACCAACAAGCGTAGCCTTTTCGTCCGTTGTAAGTGTATTAAGGTCGCCTATTTCGGCTTTATTAGCATCGGCGTGTGCATCGACTTCATTGATTGCACCCACGATAGTGGTCTTTTCGTCGGTGGTAAGCGTGGAAAGGTCGCCTATTTCGGACTTGTTCGCATCGGCGTGCGCATCGACTTCGTTTATCGCCTTAACAAGGTCGTCCTTTGCATCGGTCGTAAGTTCTTGCAAAGTACCAATGTTATTAAAGTTCGTCGTTATTTGCGCTTGCAAAACAGCGTGCGCGTCGTTGTTCGCTTGTTCGTATTGCGAATAGTATTCTTCCGCTTCTTCGCCGATATTGTCCAAAACGTGAGCCGTGTTTATAGCAATCGCTTTGACTTTTTGGCTGATAACCTTTTTCACACCGCCCGTTTCCGATAAGGTCGCTTCGATAAATTGTGCAGAAATTTCCAACGCGCCTTTTTTGTACAAAACTCCGTCCGTGTTCGTGATTTCGTACTCAAAGAAACTTTTTCCCGTCGCATCGGTTTTCGGACTTGCCATAAGGTGTTGGATAACGTCGCCGTCCGCACGCCTAAACGCCACCGTAACATAACTCGGCTCGGTGTTGCGATAGATAACGCTCGTATCGTCCATTTTGTCGATAACATCGCCGTTTGCGTTCGTTACAAAATAATATCTTATGTAATTGCTACTGTCGTTCGCAACAAAAGTATTATCTTCCACTTTAACGCATTTGTATTCTTTGTTCAAGTAAACTTTCATACGCTTTTTTGCTCCTTGTTTTATTCTTCGTCATACAGTACTACACAATTATATTGCGGCAAGGCTGTGCTGCTTATTCTGCTTAATTTCTCGACCGCCAAATAAATGTTTCCGTTGTCGTCTGCGATTATACAATTATTATACTCCGTATTGTCGTTTTTTACAACTAAAAACGCCGTTTTTTCTGCCCAATATTTAACTTCTAAAAAGTCCTGCGTTTCGCCCACAAGCGTTCCGTCGCTCGCATTAAACACTTGTATATTTCCGTCAAAGTATTTCGCCGCGCAATCTTTGTACAGTTTCAGTTTCGGACGTGTTCCAAATTCAAAAGCATAGTTATCTTTAATCAACGCGTCGCCAATTCTCAATTTGCCTATACTTGTAAATTTGCGTTCATCTTGAACAAAACTGTAAATTTTTTGCAATGTGATACTTTCTGCACGGTCTTTCGTGTAAGACAAATTATCGTTGCTTATTCCGATAAAGTTATCACTGCTTCCCAAAACAGGGCGTTCTTTAATGCTTTCAAAATTAAACCCTGCCGTGTTCCCAACCGCAATATCGAAAAACCCCAAACACACACCGTTGTTGTTAACATACGGATTTTGACAAGCCTTGTTGCCGCCCACCCATTTGAAAACATTTCTTTTTGCGACGAACGATAACCCAGCGCTGTAATTGTCGTAAAACCTTGCGATAAAGTTTATCGTGTTTCCCGCACCAAACCCAACAATCGGCAACACAAACGTCTTTCCCGACGCCGTTACTTTCATAAGCATTAACTCCGTCATTCCCGACGGTTTTGTGTTTACCAACCTTTGCATTAGATATGCACTTAAAAAGTTTCTGTCGGTAACTTCCGTTGTGTTCGGCAAATATATAAAATTTCTATTATTGAACGCTATGCGCTGTCTTATCGGCAATGTCGAACGATAGCCCGTAAGCGGTATTTGATATATTCTCTTTTCGCGCGCAAGCCCGATTTTTTCTGCAAGATTGTTATAACCTTTTGTCAACGAGTACCTAACTTTGTACCAGTTCTTATCTTCGGCGGCGGTCGGATTTGCTTTACTCATTATTTGCATTTCCGTTTTGTAAACAACATAATCGTCCACCTTGTCCAAAGGCTCAAAAACGTTCTCAAACCCGTAAATATTTGCGTCGATAGAAAGTTCGTCATTCCCTATTCTTTTCGCCTTACCTACCAAATTGCGCCCGTATCGTGTTAAATCAATAACGTTGTCAGACTGCCCGTCGTTTATTGACAACAACGAAACATTATAATCAACTTGCTTTGTGTTTTTGGTCGCTTCCAACACCACCCCGTCTAAAAACGGAGCGTATGACGCGAAAAAAATCCACTTGTCAACCGCGAACGGATTAGAACTCGCTATTACAGTTGTAAACGCTTCGATTTGACAATCCGCCCCGCCTAAAAGACTTACTCTGTTTCGGTCGATATACCTGAATATCGCTTTTTCAGCCGTAGTATCAAAAACACTAGTCGTGAACACGATATTTTTGAACGTCCTTGAAACATCTACCGTGTCCGCGCCTTGCTCATAATACAGCGTGTTGTCTTTGACGTAGTTCGTCATCGTCGGAGTGTTCGCGGGCAAAGTGTCCCAAAACTCTTTGTCAACGAGTAAATCTTCCGAGTTCCCGTTAAAATCTTTACTGTCAATTAAATCAATCGGATAGCCGATTGTTATTTGTTTATTCTTTTTCTCGCCGCCTTGCGTATAATTGACTTCAAGCAACATTTCGTCTTTGTATGCAAGCGCAAAGGACTTAAAATACTCAACCGCAAACGGTGTTGATATAACTTTATCGTTCGTTGTCGCGGTGTTCAGCGTGGATTTGAAACTATCTACTGTGTAAACAAGCGATTGCGGCGTTGCGTTGTTCACTTTCGATACGATTTTCCCGCAAAAGTTATCTATGTTGTTTTGCCAAAAAGTGCCAAGTCTATTTGCAACTTCCGTTTTGTCGGTCGTCTTGTTAAGTTCGATTGCGCCAACTTTGATGATATAATCATTCGTAATGTCCGTAACGACTACTCTTGCGTTTATCGTGCTGAAAAGGTCATCGAAGATTTCCCTTGCCGTTGCGTTTTCGTTTACATAATCTTCCGATTGCTGATTTGCAAGGATCGCAACTAAATTGTCGTCCGCAACCAATTTGAAAAAGTAATTCGGCTCGCCCGTATTGTAATGGTCTATGTACTTTCCATAAATAAGCGTGTTTAAGTTTTCGATTGCCGTACTAACTTGCACTGCTAACGTCGTTCTCGCCGTTGATACGTAATGTAAATTTGTAAACTTTTCAAGAATTTTCGTAAGTTCAACCAAAGACAACGTATGAACAAACTTGCCCGCCGCCTTTGCGTAAGGCTCGACCGTATCCGCACCGACAAGCATTTTAACGCTATCAATTTCCGTTCCGTCGCCCTTTTCAAAAACAAGCGTCGCAATCGCCGTGTTTTCATACGGTTCGCTTGTGTCCGTAACAATTCTAACCGTCGCACTGTCCAAAGTGTCATCGGCTATCCACGTCATAGTTCCGCCAGCCAGCGGTTCAAAAGTCTTTAATATTTGATGTGTCCAGAGTTTGAGTTTCATCTCCTGCCCCCGCTGCTTAAAATACCGCCTACTCTTTCGCGCAACACCTGCGCTTCTTGATTTGCTTTCGTTCTCTCGATATAGTTATCGACTGCCTTTTTCGCAATAACAACGCCCGCAATAATACCCCCTTTGACGGGCGATACCAATATGCCGCCGATAAGCCCCGTAAGTTCTATGCTCTCGTTTATCCAAGCCTGCCCGACATAATCGCCTGTTAGATTGCCATAATTTGACGTTGCCCATTGAAACGCTTGCTTGCCGATATACACGCCGACAAGTTTCGCCGCACTACTTCCCGACTTCGCTTCTTCCTGTTGTTTCTTTGCGGTTTTTTCGGGCGACGTTCTACCCGCAATTTGACCGCCCGTTTGTTCGTCCGAAGTTTCAATATTATGGTCGATGTAAATGTGATAATCTTTACTCATCTTATCAAAGTTAAAGTGTACGACTTAACGCCGTTTTCGTACGCTTTTTCAAGCGTATAGTCGGTCATTTCGACCGTTTCACCGTCTATAATCAAAGACAGCGTTTTGTTGTAAATACTACCCGCTTTGCCGTTAAATGACCTATCTAACAACTCCGCCAAAGTGTCATTTTCTGTTGCTTGAATATTCAAAATGTAAGTCGTAGTCAAAACAGCGTTTTCTCTCGTTGCCCTGATATGACCTTCCTGTTGAAAAACAACGGAGTTCGGGTTTTCCGAAAAGTTATAACGGAACAGTCCTTTGATTTCGTATTCGGTCGTGTCAACTTTCAGTTTCAGCGTGTCCGTTCCGAGTTTAACATTGTCGCTGTAAATCGCCGTTATAAACCATTGTATGGTCAAATACCCGTATGTTTCGGAATATCCGTCGTCATCTATGCTTTCCGTCGGAATATCGTACATTCCCGCCACGAAAGGCTTGTTGATATTCAACTGCATATTGTAAGACTTTTCGTCGCCCGAAAAAACCGCATATTCGGCGTTGTACTTGTTTGTAAACTCGTCAATCGCTTTATAGATGTCAGCCTTGCGGTTTTCGTCGCAAAGTATTTTAATCGACAACTGCTCCGTCGTGAACGACACTTTCGGAATGTTCGTCGGCGTTGCGTTCGTTACGGATAAGATGATAACAACCGCTTTCGGATTTTTCTTGAACGGCTCGAAATACAAGTCTTGCGCCGCATCTACTTCCTGTTCGTAAACAACGCTTAAATCAGTCGATATATTGATTTTGCTCGATAAACTGTCGGCAAACTCTTTTTGTAAAAACTGTAAAAATAAACTTTCAAACATTCTTTCGCTTTCTCCTTATCTCCGCTTGCCTCGTTGCCGTTTGTTTCTGTAAATCGTCCATAAGGTCATTAAAATCGTCTATCGTCATTCCCGAATACACTTGCCTTATAAGCGGCAAAGCCTTTTCAATGCCCCGTTCTATCCACCCTTGATTTGGGTTTTGTTTTCCGCCCCATTTCGGACTTATCCACGGCTCGTTGGTATAAACCGCATACTCGCCCAAAACCTTGCTTGTGTCGTGTCCGATTTCGACGCACATACTGCCGTTACTTATTTTAACGCGAATGCCGTTTCTTTCAAGGTTTCCCGTCCTATACGGACACACCGATTTTAACGCCATTACAAGCACGTTGTACGCCATAATATCTCGATTGTTCATTTTAGATAAAGCACCGTTAAAAAGCCGTTGTACGCCGTTCTCGTCCGTTTCGTTGCCGTGTTCTGCACCGTGTACCTATGTTTATTATAAATAACCATATCGCCCGCCTGTATTTCTCTTGCGCTCGGCGTGTCGCTTTCAAGCACCAAAGTCCAGTCGTGCGACGTTACTCCGTCCGTCGGGTTCGCGTCAAAACGAGTTGCGCCCGTTTCAATCACCCGAATAGACTTATCGGCAACTTCCGTTCCCGTTTTGTCTTTGTTATAAGTCCCTTTTCGCCATTTTGCTATAATCATTGCGGCACCCCGTAAATTCTATAAAGCAATCGTGCGTGTTTCAAAATCTTAATCGACTGTTCGCACAATTCCCTTTCCATTATGGTCTTTTTATCAACCAACGCGCCCGTTGCCGTGTCATAGCCGCTTAAAGTCGAAAAATCAACGCTATGGAATACATAAAACGCTTGATAAATTTCCGCATCCAACACGGCTTGTTTTTGATAATCTTTACAAGTGTCAAAATCATAAGCACTGTTCTTGCTTAAAATGTAGTCCTTAATTTGACGATGAATACGATTATAAGCACCTTGTCCGCTTATTTGATATTGCGGGAAAGTTTCCAACAACGTGGCAAGGTTCTCGCCAAATTCGCTTTGATAACGGTCTAAAAAGTCTTGATATGTCATAATTACCTCGTTTCGCAAGTTCGGGGAGTTGCACCTCGTTTATCTCTTACTTGCATATAAGGCGGTTTTTACGCCGCCTTTTTATTATTTCGCTTTCTGAACGTAAATCGCTTTTGCACGATTTGACAAAACGAAACAGTCGTGAACGATACGACCTTCCGCAACCGCACCGTCAATGCCCTGAACGTCGGTCAACACTCTGTAAGTCGTGAGTTTGACAGGCGCAACAACAGCGTCTTTGTGGCACATTACAAGGTAAGTGTCGGCAGGGAAATACGATGCAGGAAGCATACGCACCTGAACGCCGTCAACTTCGCCCATAATGCCTTTAACAAGCATTTCCTGCGTTCTGCCGCTTTGGAGTACGAATGCGCTGTTTTGTTTGAGCAGTTTCAAGTAAGCAGGCGTTACGAACGCAACCCTACCAACCGACGGCACTTTGTTTTCGTCCAAAGTCGCCGATGCGTCAAGGAACAGCGAGTAAGCGTTTTCTTTCGTAGCCGCCGCCGCAGTACCCGCAGAAATACCCGTTGCGGTCGCCATTGCTTTGATACGATAACTGTCGAGTTCGGGAATGATAACTTGTTCGATTTCGTCTTTAAGTCTTGCGCCGACTTCGTTTGCAAAGTTCGTTCCCTCGTAATTCATACGGTCGATAACGAACGTGAACGCTTTGTCCTGCGACAAGGTCATTTCCTGTTTCGGAAGTTCGAGTTCGGAAAGAGTGCCGAAACGGTCGCTACCAGCGATAGTATAATTGCCGAGCGCAACAGTCTGTCCTTGATATACTGCAACTGTTTTGACACCGATAAAGTCGTATTTACCGTTTACAAAATCCGCAGTTTTAGATTGAAGTTTGAATGCTTCCGCCACAATAGGCGAATACTTTTCAGCATAATTGATTGCCATAATTGATTGCTCCTTTTATTAATTTTTTATTTTCCCAAAAAACCTGAAACAAAGGCATCGCACTCTTCGCTCCCCGTGGTTTTGACGGGCGTAGCAGGCTTAAAACCGCCTTGTGTTTCTTTTACAACAAAGTCGGGATATTTACTTTGCATTTGATTGATGATGTCTTGCGCGTTTTCGAGTTCGTTATTCTCCGTCCATTTCGGATCAAAATCGTTGACTACTTTCTTCAACAACTCCGTTACTTTACTGTCGAATTTACCGTCCGACAGCATTTTGCCGATTGCCGCTTCTCTCGCAATGTTGATTTCTTTTTCCTTGAACGCTTTATTTTCGTCTAACAGTTTTTGGTAGTTTTCTGCGTCAATATACTTTTCGCCGCCCTGTAAATACGGCTTTATCGCCTCGTCTGCGGCTTCCTTTTTGAGTTTCTCCAAACTCTCTTCGCTTAATACCTTTGCGCTGTCTTTCGCGGCGTTGACGTCATCGCCGTTCATCTTCATAATCGCGTCCACAATGTCTTTGATTTCAACATTCTCTGCCAACTTGCCGTCGAATAACTTTTCGATTTCTGCTCTTTTCATAAAAACTCCTTTACGCTTTTAACGAGGTTGCTTCTCGTAATTTATTTTTATTTGCTATTTTTTACGACGTATGCCCGTCATTTATACTCAATAACCGCCATTCTGCAACGACAGTTTATCGTATTCTTTGCGCTTGCCCCCAAACTTATATCAGCAGGGTACATCAATTTTTCACCGCCAACAATAAAAGGTTTGTCAAAGTCCTGCACTTGTCCGCTTGCCGCTCTATGTGCCTGCCTTGTCCGATTGTCCCCGACTGCACGCCATACTTTGCGGAATTTCCGTCCTTGTTTTTTAGCAACTTCTACAACGTCCGCACGCCCTTTGTTTTCCGTTTGCGTGGTCGCCGTGGTCGCTATTCGCACATTGTCCGACAAATTACTTTCGGCAACATTCTTTATCGCCGTAATGATAGGACGAACGCCCGCCTTGCTCATCAACGCCTGCACAATCTTTGACTTGATTTCACGTTCGATTGACTTCTTGTCCGTCAACGCCGCAAATGCTATTGTATCGAAAATATCTACTTCTTCGTATGCTTCCTTGCTTTCAGCCTTGTTTGTGCCTTTTAAGCCCAGTTGTTCGGCTTGCCAATCGTAATTTATCTTATACACCGACACGGCAAGATTGTTGACTTCCTTTTTGCTTGCTTTGTTTGCGTTCACGAATATGTCCGCAAGTTTCTCACAAATCTTATCCAGCCTGTCATATTTCGACAACTCGCCAAACCGTTCTTGCGCCGTTCCCGACAACTCTACTTTTGCAAGTTCAATCGCCAAAAAGTCCCTCGCTTCTTTATAAGCCGCGTTGTATTGCTTGTTCAGCATTTTGGTCGTGTCGTTCAACACATCGTCGCTATGTTCGTGTATTTGTCTTTCCGTCATTCTTCAATACCGTTATTTCCAACACCGAAACGAACGTCTTTTTCTTCTTGCACCGCTTCAATCTCATCGTCAACGTTGTCGATAACGCCCACGCCCTGCAACATTTTAAGATAAGATTTCTCGCTTATCGTTCCCCTTAACATCGTCGCGTTTTGCACCGTTTCCGTTACGTTGTCCAAATGGTAAGAGTTGAAAGTAATGTCAAAGTCCGCCGCCCGTCCTGTTTTTTCAAGATACATCTGTATCATTTCCGTTGCGGTCTTGTACGCTTCCCACTCGAATTTTGATACTCTCGTTTCAAGGTTAGCCCTTGCCGCTTTAATCGCCGTTGCTGTAAGGTTTCCGTTCGTCAGTGCCTTTGTGTCCACAACACCGCCGTCGCGTATCAAATCGTCTTTCATAATCTCGACAAACTTTGACCTTGCTTCGGTAGGAATTTGAAACTGCTTCATTTCCGCACCCTCGCCGATTATCTTTCTCGTGCGGTTTATGTTTGCCATAAAGTCTTGATAATATGTCTCGCCCATTCCTGTGGTATCTTTTATTACCCAATAAGCGTCCGAGAAGTCTTGTATGTTATTAGCAAACCCCGATTGCACAAGGTCTATAATGTCTATCTTCGCCCTTATGTTCGGAGTTAAGTCGCTCAATCTGTATTCGTTATTCCAAAACTCAACAATAGGCAATTTAGACTTTTCGTTTTCGATCTCTGCCGACAACGCACTTGCTTTGACCTTATACTTATAAGCCGTCAAAGGCTTAACCATTCGCACGCTCGGACGATTGCAATAAGTAGTTACTCCGTCTTCTGTATAGACTTCCCAATACATACTCGGTAAGTCGTTCATCATCATTCCCTGTATGTTCCACCAACGAATAAACGCTTTTAATTTCCCCGTTTGGTCGTCATAAAAAGGAATTGCCCTATCAGCCGAAAACACCGACAAATTATCGCCGTCGCAATAAATATAACTTATGCCTTGCGCTGAACATCTCTCCGCGCCGCCTCTCATTACATAACCGAAACGCTTTAAGAATTTTCCGTCAAGGTCTATTCCGTTCACCGTCGGCGTTTCCTTAAAAAGCGTATCAACCTTTTGCGTTACCATATCGGTGAAAAACGAAAACCCTATCTTGTTGTTAGAAACATACGGATTTTCCACAAACTCTCCACCCGTGATTGCGCCCGTTTCTTCATCGCGGCGGTCTTTCCAATACATTCTGCGGACTTCCCTTATGGACGTGTTATTGCCCATATAATAATCCCAGCCTATTTGTGCCTGATTATATACCGAAGTTCCTGTATATTGCATAATGAGACCGTACGTCCTCGCACCGTCCATATCCTCGCCGTTATTAAAATCAATCTGATAACTTGCCATAATTAGAACCCTTTTATTCCTGTGTTTTTATAATCTCGTATTATGCTCGCGCAACTATCTGGGCTATCGTCGTGTACTGCGTCTTCTGAATAATCAAGTATCTCATCCAAATACTCCGCATCCGTGTTTCTTGAAAAGTAAACGTTTTCCCATTCGCCTTTCAGATAACTCGATATTTTCAGATATTTGTTCATCGTTTCGTGATAAACCATTGCACCGCCGCCCTTGCGGATTATCTCTTTCGCCAAATACCCTTTGTCGCCGTTATCTTCGCACCTTATAACGCCAGCCCGATAATACTTGACTATCGCCATAAATTCATTCAAGTGCGTGTCTATGTGTCCAGTTCTTCGCTTGCCTAAAACATAATACTTTCCGTCCACCTTTCGGCATATCGTCAAAACGCTTCCGTCTTTGCCGCCATATGACGCGTCTATGTGCGCTCTTCCGTTTTCAAGTATCTTGTCGTCGTCGAAAAACTTAATGTTCCCAAACAACGCATTCTCGCTCGCTATGTGCTTCAATTCATAGTTCGCCGCAAACAAACTCGCCGTCATACTTTTTCTTAAAGCGTCAAGTTCGTCGTTCGTTAATAACCCCGTTCGATAACAATCGTACTTCTCGGCGGCGGGCATTAAAGTGAAACAGTCGTCTTTGTGCCACGGTGTCCCCGTATTCGTTATCCGCCCGCCAACCATTTTGATATTTTGCAACTCCATATAAATGGACTTTGTATATTCTCGTTCCGCTCGGCTCACACGGTCTTTTATGTTGACTATATCGTCCGTATGCACCCAGTACGCGTGTTTGCCTGTCAAACTGCCTTTTATGCCTAAACCCAACAACTGCACCGCGCCCCTTGTTGTGTCCGAAAGGTTAGTTGTTATCTCGTTGCTGTTCGACTTTATGATTTTAAGGTCTTTCCGATAAATCTTAAAAGTTATGTATCGCAACACGTCGCTTTCGAGCATCTTCCGCACCTGTTCGATTATTTCCGTAACATCATCGTCCGTCTTTCGCATAAAGATTATGTTTCGGTTCGGATGCAGTATCATATATATCGCAAACGCAACCGATACACAAGTTGTTTTATAACTCCCACGGTGCGCCTGCAAAGTCCAATCTTCTTTGCCGAACACAAGGCTCTTTATCCACTCGTTATGTAAGTCTTTCGTTATTCCGCTAAACCCTAACCAGTTCGCTACCTTGTACGGCTCGGCTTTTAAGAAGTCAATGTACTTCTTTTGTACTTCATCCAACATAACCGTCTATCTCGTCCGCTATGCCTTTGTCTATGTCGCTAATTTCTACCCGATCAACTGGTTTTTGTCCTATCGTATCTCTTATGACTTCGAATGCCTTTGTATCGCCGTTCTTTATGGCTTTCTCAATTTGTTTAAGCGATATAAGGTCTATCCCCGTCATTTTTTCGCCGCTCTCGGTTTCATATTCTTTTTCGAGCAATATTTCGAGTGCTTCTTTAAGCGATTTGCGCCTCATTCTATTCTCTGCCGTCTTTATGCCGCCACGTCTTCCGTATTCTCGTGCTTGTTCCGAGGTGGGAACTCGTAGGTTTTGTACGTTCCCCTTTTTCTTTTTTTGAGGTTCTTCTTTACAAGCAAAAACGGCGGACTGCTCCACCTTTTCACCGCCTATTTTATTTTTTTCAGGTTTCATAGGCAACCTCGCTTTTTGGATTAACTTTATTATAACACGGTTTTGATAATTTGTCAAGCATAAATTATTTTTCGGATATTTTCCTTTTTGTAAACATAACTGCGGTCGTTTTTTTTTTAGATAATAATCAGCATGTAGGTTTTTATTATTTTTATATCATTTCGCCTGAAAGATATGTTCTCGCCGTCCTTGAAATAAATCGTCATTGTTTCATAATGAAAATCGTCTCGGATTTTATAAGTCGAACACCCGACAAAAACGCCCAAACACATTACTATAATAAGTGCTATAATGAGTGATTTGAACGATTTTTTCATTCTTTCTTCTCCTTTACTTGTTTTGTCAACCAAATGCTCCGTCCGACCATTACTCCGCCGAACAATAGAAACATCAACGCTATGCAGATATATATCACTTGCACCGCAATCGGAAAGTGCTTCCAACACACCCCGACACATACCGCTGTTATCACCGACGATACCAACATTACGATGCCGTTCGCTCTTAACGCTCTGATTTGTTTCATTTTTCATACCCCCTTTATAAGTTCGTCCCGCCCTTCGAGTATCTCGTGCATTTCCCTTATTTCGTCATTTCGTTCTTCTGGTGCGAGCACAGTCGCTCCGAATGGCACTTTGCGGTAGCCTGCTTCATAAAGCGCTTCGGCTTCGCATTGTTTTTGATTTTTGCACTCACCATACAACCTGTAATCACATTCTGCACAATCCCTTTTTGTGTAATCACCGCAATGTTTAATTACTTCAAGTATTTCTTTTACTTGCTCTTGTTTAGTCATTTTACACTCCTTCGGGCATTGCCCTTTACTTTATTTCTCCTCTTATTATACTCCCCCGTTCCGTGTTTGTCAATAGTTTTTCAATAGTTTTATAAATAATTTTTCCCGAACACTTTCCGAAACTCGTCAACCGTCCAACCGTACTCACGCATCGCCGTTTGTTGCCCGATTTGCTTCAAGCGTGTGTCCGCATCCTGATTGTAATGTACTCCGTTCGGTGGCTCGTTATGACACCAATGGCACAAGTGGACGGTTAGTCCGTACTTTTCCGATTTTTTCCTGTTCGCCGTTCCGTTGAAGATGTGATGTCGTTCTATCCACTCGGTGCGCCCGCAAATGTAACACTTATCTTCGCTATCGCCTTTAATGATTGATTTCATACGCTTTTATCCATTGCGAATTCTATGTACTCCGCTGTGTTGTCTAACCTGACCTTGTAACTATCGCCCCGCAGCGACGGATAGAGTTCCATAACCTTGCGCCTTGCTCGTCCCACGGTTTCCATACTCGGCAGTTCTTCCGCCTTGACTAAATTAGCCAACTCGTTGAACGGTATGCTGACCGAATATCCGTACTTGTTTAACACAAAACCATAAAGGACAAAATCGCAGTCCCTTGCTCTCGGCTTTTGCTCCAAAATCTCCTTAACAATCTCCGCTGTATTCCGTATCTTCATTTTCGTTCTCCCTTAAAAGTTCCATAAGTTTAGCAAGGTGCTGTTCCTTGCGCTTGTTCGGACAGTCTATAACAAGCCGAATATCTCCCTTTGTAAGCCGATTATTTATTTCGTCGATGACTTTCTTTCGCCCTTGCTTAATTCCGTCGTAATAGCCTTTTGCGGGCTTTTGCTCGCCTAATGCCTGTTTGCCTTGCCCTTGACTTCCCGTCGTATGGTTATATAATTGATAGCCGAGTTCGTGGCACTTCCGTATCCATTCTTGCTCCAAGCGGTTGAGTTCGCTCTCGTCGCAATGGATAATCTTTTCGCATTTCCACTTGTTTTCTCTCGTGAACGCCGAGCCGATGCCGTGTTTCTTCAAAGACAGGTCTATGTGCTGATACCCCATAAGGTGCTCCGCAAGCCGTGTAAGGACTTTTTTTGCCTGCCCCACATAAGCAAACTTAAAGCCGTTGTCATCGTAGCGTGTAAGGATATATATCCCGCTTTCGTCTTTAATCGAATAATACTGTAACCACTGTTCTTTGTTCTTCTTCAATATGGCGTATCGCTGTTTGTTGTTCATTTCCCGTTCTCCCATAAAGATTTCATTTCCGCAAGTTCTTCTGGCGTTCTCGTGTCTATACCCAATGCCTGCGCTTCCGATACTATCCCGTCGATAAATATACTCATCTCTCTTGTGTCGTATTCCGACGAGCCTTTGAACACTCTGTAATGCGTAAACTCGATACCGTTGACCTTGCCATATCCTGCAATTTCTGAATACTTGACAAACCCGCTTATGTCAATACCCGTCTTAACGCTTATGAGTTCGCCCTGCCCGTACTTCTTCAACATATCGAAATAGATTTCATCTTTGCTCGCTCTTAACTCGTCCGCTATTGCTGTGATTAAAACCCACGCATACGCATTTGCATCAAGGCTTCTCTTCTCTCGGTGCTGTTTCACCGTAATGTCAAAGTCCTTGTCCGCAAGGTTGGTTAAGGCTTCGAGTTTCGCCCGTGGAGCGGTGAACGTTACTTCGACCGCCCCGTCAAGGCTTATTGATAACTTTGGTTTTTTGCTTTGGAATTCTATCATATCTTAAAACGGCGTTTCTTCTTCTCCGCCAACGATGCGCGTTTGCGCCAAAAAATCTCTGTAAGTACACAATTTGTCTTTTAACCACTGACTTTTTGTCGTGCCGATAAGGTCGATAATTTCTTCGTAAGTCAGGTCTCCGACGGTCTTCCCATTATAGCGATTGTCGTACTTCAACTCCACGGTCTTGATATATCCGATGTTTTGTTCGGTAAATTCGCCCATTTCAAACACTTTGCGTTCTTCTTCGCTCCATTTATCGACTTTTGGCGTTTCGTCGGTTTTAGCCGCCTTTTTCGGCGTTTCCTTGCCGTACTCGTAGATTACTTCTCCGTCGCCTATAATGACAAGTCGGTTAATCTTGCGGTCGTCGGTATATCCTATTTCCTGCACTTTCATATTTCTGATGTCGGGAACATACTTGCCGTTGCGTTCCTTGACGTGGTCGCTTATCCATACGAACGGCGATGTGTACAGTTCCCTACCGATGCCCACATTGACACACGCTCTCTTGAAACTGTCCGATGCTTCGCCTTTTTCCTTCTCGGTGTTGCTTTCCGTTCCGCAGTCCCATTTGGTTATCCATTGTTTTTTGGTTTCGTCCCAAATTGACACTCCGCAATAGATGTTGCCTTTAAGTTCCTTGTGGTCGCGTTGCCAGTTCCCTGCACCTACCGTCTCGTCCAACAAGTCCATATCTACCCTTGCGTTCTTGTACAGTAAGAGCGTGAAGCCCTTTGCGCTTATCTGCCCAACTCGGCACTCGATTTCATCTTCATTTAACGTTCTGAATTTCATTTTTTGCACTCCTGTAAATATTCTTTCAACCGCTCTATGTCTTCGCGGTCGTGTTTGTTTCGTTCTTCACGATACTCAATGTACCGTTCAAGCCTTGCTATCTTCTCCGCCTTAACCGCATTCAAGGTCTCGATAAGTTTGATAAGGTCGGCGGCAGTCGGAAGTTCGTCAGTAATTGTCAAGTCTGTCGTCGTCGGGTACATATCCGCCATTGTATCCGCATTCGTGGCACTCGTATTCTCCGCTTCTGTCGTCATATTCCAGGTACTCTCCGCAATAGGGACACACTCCCTCGAATTCTGCTTCTTCCTTAATTTCTTCCTTGCAGTCATCTCGCATTTCTTTGAGTTTCGCAAGTGTTCTCTTTGCGTAGGTTTCAAAGCCCAGTTCTTCAATCTCGCTGATTGCGTTTTCAATCGCTTCAAGTTTCTCGACCTTTTCGCCGTCGCTCCAATAATCATAGAACGCGTCTGTCAACTCTGTACTCTTTACCATTTTCATTTTTCACTCCTTTTCATTCTCGCAATGCCAAACACCACTGTGCCGTTCTTCCGCGCAAAATAGTCCGCATCGCTTAATTTGCTAAAATTGCAACATACTCTTCCGCAAAACACCGTGTACATCAGTCCTTACTCCTATAATAAACATAATTGTAGTACGCTTTGCGTGTCTTTGTTTCTTCCTTTTCTTTGCGCTGATACTCGGCTTTCCATGCTTTGTAAACTTCGCAATTATCGTGGCACGCTTCCTTTCTGTTCGGGCAGTTATAGCAACTATTTTCCGTCGTTTTCATCTTCGATACTCCTGTACTTCTGCGGTCTGCCCGTCTTGCGGTTGCGGTTTTCGATTTCATCATTAGTCGGCAATCTGCCGAGTTTCTTCGCCATATTATAAATAAGCGTATGGCTCACTCCGTGCTTCTCCGCTAATTCTCTCGCGTTCATATCTTTCTCCTTTGGCTTGCGCCTTTCTTAATCGTTATAGTTACATTATACACCCGCCCCGTCCTATTGTCAATAGTTTTTCAATATTTTTTTCAAAATTTTTTCAAAAATTTTTCGCACAAAAAAACACACCCGTTATCGAGTGCATTTTTCAAGTTCTTTCTCATATCTGTGCCGTGCCTTTTCTTCCGTGTAGTATATAGCGGTGTAGATTTGGTTATCTTCCATAAAATAAACCGCCCACTTACTTTCTCCGATTTTCCGCATCGACGGAATTGCCACAATAACCCTGCCGTCATTTGTTCTTATCATTCCCATTTTTCTTCTTCTCCTTCCATTTGTCAAAGTAGTGATAGCAATGTATCATTCCAACGCACCCGAACAAGTCAACAAGTCCGCATTGAGCATACAGAAGATACTTTGTTTGTTGCGCCGATAACCGCCCTATGCACGCTATAAGACCTATGTTCGCAACAACTACCAAGGTGATTACAATCGCCGTTCCTAACGCCTGTATCGCCCTGTTGCGGTATTCTTTCCACTTTTCTTCAAAATCAGTCATTGTTCGCCAAAAACGGAAACACTATCAACAGTGTTATCCCGATTACTATCATCGTTATCGTACTCATAAACTATTTCCCGACACCGTCCAATTCGCCGTAAGGTTAGAATGCAGTTGTTGCAATAATTCGTTCGCCTTTGATTTACTCATTATATCACACTCCTGTGGTTTTGTAAAGTCCTTTTTTAGTCAGCCGAGAAAGGGCGGTTTCCCGACTTCGGGTGTTATTTTATTATGTTTTTGTGTATTTACGCCGTTCCCGCCCAAACGGTGCATTGCTTATTTATTGAGTTTATAGTTGTATAACCCGCTCTCAATGAGCCTTGTCATAAGTCTTTTTATCATCAATGGCGGAACACTCATACCGCATATATATTTAGGTTTTTGCTTGCAATAATTATAATCTTGTGGGAATGTTTGTGCATTTATGATTTCATTTTGGTTGATTTTCGCTCCCCAATTCTCAATCCATATATCGCTTCCCCCTGCAACAAGTGTAGGACATATTTTGTCTCTGTAAACAATACGTTCGCTAAAATATGTACATTTATTATATAGTCTCATCATTGTATCGCTCAATTTTATATCTTCTTCTCTTGACAGTTTTGCAACTTCTGCTTTTTTACCATTCTCAACAGCGTGCTGTCCTGTCATAATATCCCCAAATGTAATCGGCTCATAATTGAATATAAGGTCAATATTTGACAAGTCAAAGTCAAGTCTTGTTGCAACAAAAAACACTCTATGCCTTGTTTGAGGGACGCCCATATTTTCGCCCTTTAACAGCCAATGCCTAACCGTATATCCTATTTCTCTGAACCTTGCATATATTTTCTCAACATATTTATAAGCGTTGCCCAATAATAGTCCCTCAACATTTTCCATAATTATCGTTTTCGGACGAAGTTTTGCGACCGTATCAATGAGAACGAAAGATAAATCATCAAGAGTTTGCTCGGATTGTCCCTCACGGAATTTCTTTTTCTTCCCCCAACTATCCTCTCTTTCGCCAGCCATTGAAAATGTTGTACAAGGCGGTGAGCCGTCAAGAATATCAAGGTTGAAAAGTTCTTCGGGCAAATCTTCAAGTTCGTTGAATTTGCGAATATCCATAAGATAATTATATTTAGGCTTATGATTTGCAACATATACGTCGTTCATCTTCTTGTCTATTTCGCAACAACCGAGAACGTCAACCCCGCATAATTTATATCCCATTGTGCTACCGCCGCCGCACGCAAAGCACGAGAATGCAGTAAGCCCGTTTTTTGCAGGATAATCGGTCGCCATATTCCATTTCCAATCGGTAGATTTGATTGCCTTATAATCTGTAAGTGTTTCGTCAATATCCCATAATGCTACTTGTTCGTTCATTCTTTCACTCCTTATAAATCGTAATCTTCAATGCTCGGCACGCGCCCTATTATATCCAGTTGCTCTTTGGTGTACTCCCGCTCTGTGAAGTTCGCTTTGCATTGCTTTGCTCGTTGCTCTTTAAGTCCGTTGAACGCCCACTTTCTTATAGCCAAATAGTCGCTCTTTGCCGTATAACCCTTATAAGCCCGATATTCGCTATAAAAGTCTATTGCTTCCTTTCCGTCGGTCATTCCGATAAGAGTGTTATATTCCTTTTCAGTCAATAAAACATTCTTATATTGCCCATACTTGTGTTTTGGAGCAGGCGACGACGGCTTGTCCGTCGGGCTTTCTTTTTCTACATTTATGTCTTTTTCTTTTATATCTTTAATATCTATCTCTTTATCTCTTAATCTCTTTATCTCTATATCTGGTGGAAAATTTTCCACCTTTGTTCCACCTTGTTTTCCACTTTGCCTATTTGCGATTTGAATTTGCTTCTTTTCGGCGGAAATTGTTTGACTTCCTATAAGCCTGTCGAAATTCGTAATCTGCAATATTCCGTCTTGCTGTTCATAGACAAGTCCGAGTTTTTTATAGAGTTCCAAAGCCACCCGAACGGTGTCAATATCAAAGTGTTTGCAATCTCTTTGTATCTTTTCAACATCGTAGGGGACAATGATTTCACCGATTTGTCTTGCAAGCAAGCCGTTTGAGTTTACCGATTTTAAGCAAAGCATTTGATATAGGACAACATAGTTTGCGCCGTTCTTTTGCGAAAGTAAAAAATCAACCGTGTCGCTTGTCAAAAAATGGTCGGTAAGTTTTATCCAATAATACCTTTGTTTGTTATATTCTGCCATAATACTCCTTTTATCCATAAAAAAAACCACTTAAACTTCCCTTAATGTGATGGATAGGGTTGTTTAAGCGGTTATGGATAACCGATATTCAGTTTGCCGATACTTAATGCCATCACCCACCAAATATCGATTACTCTTATATCATACACCCCTTTCCTGCGTTTGTCAATACTTTTGTTGCAATTTTTTTATAAATTTACACTTGACTTTTTGCGCTTTATCGCTTATAATAAAATTATCATTTAAGTTTCCCCCTTTGTTTAGGCGATGATGTGGTAACACTTTGTCGCCTTTAATCTATAACTAAACTATGAATGAGAATGTAGTCATAACCGACAAAAAGAAAATCGAAGAAATACGAAAGGCGTTGCAGTCGCCCGACAAGGGCTTTGCGAATATCAAGCCCGCCGAACGGGATAAATTGCCCGAAAACGCAAAAAAAATATGGTTTGGTATTGACAAGCCTTAATCAGTATGCTATAATACCATTGTCGCCACACGAACGACTGACATCATTTTTACACTCCTATTGGAAAGCAAAGCCCCCGACGAAATGCCGAGGGTTTTGTCTTTTAGTTAGCGGTCATTTTTTCCGC
>ENA-UOJD01001347-UOJD01001347.1-human-gut-metagenome-genome-assembly--contig:-P48-NODE-1347-length-25539-cov-14.660611_pt1 | contig 25539 bp, 32 predicted proteins | sample MGYA00242342_ERZ723889 | MGnify/ENA metagenome assembly ERZ723889
TTATTCTCACAGTCGAATATTCGTGTAGCCAGTTCATTCAAACTTTTGTTTTCAAGGCTGTAACCGGACACTTCTTGATTGTAAAAGAGCGATGTCGGCATGTTCAGAAACATACTCATGGCGTGAGGGTGGAATACAACCACTATCATTTCTGTATTTCCGTCTGCATATAGGTGTGACGAGAAATTAACTTGTCCACTGATGGTGAGTTTGTCTTGTGCAGCATTCAATTCGGGAATATATAGTGGTGCTTGCTTATGGAAGATGATTTGAGGACAACCGATAGGAAAAGTCAGGGTATCCAAAAACTGGTTACTTTTGAATACCCAATAATATCTTACGTAAGGTTGCAATAGCTTACATGGTCTGTAAAAATCGAATTCCTCTTGAATCATTTTACAAAGATAGTAATTTCATATTGATAGCTAAGTGAACATTTGCAACTATTTATCCTCTTGAATATAAAACGACTACCTAAAACGACTGCACCATTATAAATGATACAGTCGTTTCAATTATAAGAATTTAGTTTTCAAGTCTGTTAAGTAATACTTGTCTTTGTTCTAAAGTTCCGAATGTACGATTACAACATGATTGACAATGAAATTGTCAGTAAAAATGCGTTCATTTACCGAATTACGTATCTGTAATGTGTATCTTGGGTATGTAACAGAATTATTCCCTCTGTTGTTACCACTTGGCATACATCTCCCTTGAAAGCTCCACAATCTCCCGGCTCAACTTTACGAGGTCGATGGTATGTTTCTCCAACTTGTAGAGCAACGCCATCGCCTTCTTCTCCGAAAAGTGGATGCGCAACTCTTTAACGACCTGATTGTAGTTCGTACCGATGGCACGGAATTGGGCGTGGAAGTCCGACAGTTTGGTGTAGTAGTCCACCAGCGTCTTGTCCACTTTCAGCACCTTGAACTTCTGCCCGAAGAAATGCGCCTTGAGAAAGACGGCTTTCGCATACACGTTCGATTCCTCGTACATCGTCAGGAACCTGTTCCATTCCACATCGTCGAAGCGCACCATCACGCAGTGCGTCTTCGGGTTCAATTTGGGATTTCTCCCGTACTTGCTCTTCTTTTTCATTCTTCTTATTCTTTTAATTTTATGGTTTGTCCATTGTTTAATCTTTGATTAAGGAATCCCGAAATTATCCGACTGCGGAGGATAATTCTGCCCACGGCGGTGCTGGGATTTTCAGTTACTCGGAAGCATTCGAGTAACTGAAAATATACCTTGCTGTGTCTTTGAGGACACAAAAATCCTCCGTTTGTCGGATTGGGAAAACACCTTTCAAACTCCAAGTCGCTTCATCCGGGTATTCCTCACTGTTCGGGTACAAAGTTACACCTTAACACGGTATCGGACAGTGGTTTGAACCGGACAATGGCTACCTATCGACGCAATATGCAGCCACTTATCGAAATGCAGGTTCAATCATTTCCTTATTTAGTCAAACAATGATTCAAAAGATGAAAGTTCTGAGTACATGAGAATAGAGAAATTCAAATACTGATCAAAAGGATTTGTTGAATACCTGCCAAAACGAGTATTGAGGAAAATCAAACAATGGTTGTCTGACAATTTGATGATACATTGATTTAATGATTTCATGACGTAATGTTGTCACTCTCCAAACGACCAAAATTTTGTTTCACCACACAACTATATAGAGAACTATTAAATAAGCGGATTGTGAAATAGTCAGCCTTTCTGTTTGAACAGCATTCATGCGAAAAGAACCGTTTCTGTATGATACCCACGGACAATGATTACCGTATCGGTGCAACACGCTGCCACTTTCTGGAAATCCATTGCAAGGTAGTAGATTATATATTCCTTTGTGGCAAAAGAAACAGTAACAATAAAAAGTATGTATATGGAAATCGTATCAATTGAAAGAAAGACCTTTGAGGCGATGGTCGCCAAGTTCGACCGTTTCGTCAGTCGCATGGATGCCATCTGCCGGCGGCACGGAGAGAAGACAATGGGCGGGTGGATGGACAATCAGGACGTTTGCCGGATGCTCAACATCAGCCCACGCACATTGCAGACGCTTCGGGACAACGGGACGCTGGCTTACTCGCAGATAAACCACAAGACGTATTACCGTCCCGAAGACGTGCAGCGTATTGTTTCCGTTGTGGAGGACAGGCGCAAAGAAGCAAAGTTCAAGGGCAGGACGATTTAATCACCCGCATATAGTAAACAAAGTAATTACACTAAATCCAAAGTAACATGAATGAACTGATTAACAAGGACAACGAGTGGATAATCCACTTCATGGGTAGTCTCGACCGTCTTTTGGACAGCTTCGAGCATCTGACCGCCAATTACCGACCGACACTGAACGGAGAGCGTTTCTTCACTGACAAAGAAGTGTCGGCACGGCTGAAAGTGAGCCGCCGGACACTTCAGGACTACCGGAACGAAGGGCGCATAGCCTATATCCAGTTGGGCGGTAAAATCCTCTACCGTGAATCCGACATCGAAAGGATGCTTGCTGACGGCTACCGCTCCGCCTATCGGCTGACAGGCACATGATTTTCTTGAAAGAGCGCAGTTTGCCGTCTGCCCTATGATTGCGTCAGCAACGGACTTTCGGCAAAAAGAGAAAGGAACGGTTTACGGACGGAGCATCAAAATACCGCTTCGTCTGTAAGCCGTTCCTCTCTTCTTTCTTCTGATTTCCAGTCAGTCGCTTGTTTCCGTTGCCGGATGCTTTTCAAGCGAGTGGCAGACAGTGACAAGGTTTTCGGGTTGAATACGCTCAAACTTGTTTGAGGAAGATTCTGCCCGAAACGGCTCTGCCGCCCGACCTTGCCGCTGCCATCAAGCCATACGCTACCTTTGCATCCGTGCATCGGAAACGAGTGGCTGACGGGATGAACCTCAACTATACCATCGGTTATTACCTCTGACGCTGGCAACAAATAGTGTAATCGGTGTAGCTTTCTTAATGGTGCTAATTTCATTTATTATAAACCGTCTGAACAAGACACTCTCTTTACTGCATATCCTGAATGCAACGGCTATAATCACTTCAATGTTATAGACATCATAACTGATACCATCCGGTTGCCTGACATACTTTATCGTGTCAAATTCGTTCAGTTCCTTATTCTTGTAAATGGTATGAATCGCCTTGCGGATATCGCATGAGAACATCCCGAACAGGTCGGCTATCTCGAATTGTGTCATCCATACGGGTACTGTCGGCATAATGACCACACCCGTTTCACTGATTGTTATTATTCCTCTGTCCATAATGTATTGAATTGATACTGTTTACTTATTGCTGTCTGGCTTTTCGCCGGTAGATTGTATCTTCCTGCGTTCCATTAGCTTGTCCATGTCCTTCGAGATTTTATCATCGGTTATCCGTGCGTAACCCTGTGTCGTCCGGATATTGGAATGTCCCATCATTTTAGCGATGCTCTCGATAGGTATATCCGCCGAAATCAGGAATGTTCCGAAGCTGTGCCGACTTTGATGATAGGACAAGTTATCCTCTTTCCCTATGATAACGCCCATCTCATGGATATCAAACCAGAGGGCATCACGGCTGGGAAGAGGGAACACGGGCTGTTCATCGTCAGTCGTGTTATACAGCGACAATATCCGCTCCGCTATGGGATGCAGTGGAATGAACGCCTCTATCTTTGTCTTCTTGCGGTTGATGCGGATGTACCGCCTACCATCCGCATTCGTCCCGATATGATGTGGATGCAGGAGCATTATATCCACATACGCCAGTCCGGTCAGGGTCGAAAAGATGAAAGCCCGTCTTGCCAGTTCCATCCGCTTGTCATACATCGGGGTGGAAAGTATCTTCTTGAACTCCTCACGGCTGATATACCTGTGCCTTGCCTCCGGCTTGGTTTCATATTCCATTTCCTCACAAGGGTTCACGCGGATAATCTCCTTATCAACTGCCAGATACAGCAGGCGGTTCAACCAACGCAGGCAATGGTTGGCTTGGGAAGCCCCGAAATTCTTGCATCTCTTCAAAAACGCTTTGTAGGCTTTGCCGAAGTCTTCCGTGACTTCTTCAAGGCCTATGTCTTTCTTGCCCAAAGACATGAGATAATTTGTCAGGTACTTCTGGTAATACATTGAACTCCGATAGGAAGAAGTTGAGTCTATTTCCTCGGAATGTTTCTTCAAACGCTCCCTTTCCCATTCCCCCATTTGCAGGAGGGTCGTCGGATGGATGTTGTTCAAGGTGATATGGTTCTTCAGCATCTCCGCACTGACCACACCTTGCGATTTCAATATCTCATTATAGGCTTCTTCCATCAGGCGCAGGTATTCCCGTAAACGGTTGTTCTCCCTTGCGGACTTTATCTCGTTCTTCCTGCCGTTCCAGTCTTCCGGTCTGCAATAAATTCCGGGACTGATGACGGTCTGTTTGCCGTCAATGGTTATACGACACAATACGGCGGTCGTACCGTCAGCCTTTACCTTGCTGCGGTTGATGTAGGGTAATAATGAAAATGTACTTCGCATATTATTCTTTAAGTGTTAAAGAGTGAGTTTGAAATCTTCGGTCGCTTTAATGAACTTGTCCATGTCCTCAAATAGTTTTTTCGGGCTTACACGGGCATATACCTGAGTGGTGGAGATATCGGAGTGTCCCAACATCCTGCTGATGGTCTCTATCGGAACGCCTGCTTCAAGCGTTATCAACGAGGCAAAGCTATGGCGGGCCTGATGGTAGCACAAGTCATCCTTGATTCCTGACAATGCCGCCAACGCTTTCATGTGCCTTCTGAGATTTGACCAGCGAAGTAAAGGAAACAAGGTTTTCCTGTCCTCACTATGGTACTTATTGATAAGCGCAATAGCTTCGGGCAATAGTTTTACGCTGGCACGGAGTTCGTTCTTCTTTCTGCGGTATTTCAGCCACAAAGCCCCGTCCTTATCCGTATATAAATTGGTATGTGTAATTGAAACGACATCTGCATAAGAGACTCCGGTATAGCATCCGAAGAGAAACATATCCCTTGCCAGCATGTGGGATTTGCGGTAAGCAGGTATTTCCACATCCCGGATTTTCTCAAACGATTCACGGCTTAATGCCCGTGGTGTCGTTTCAGTCTTCTTCGGCAAGGTAAAATGCTGGAAATGGCTCCTGTCGGCATACCCCTTCTTATAAGCCAGACGGCATATCTTCTTCAGGATGGCAAGATGATGGCGGACAGTATCTATCGCATATCCCTTGTTTTCCATAGCGAATGCTTGATAGTCGTGGATGAACTGTTCCGTCAGTTGCCCGAATGACAGGTCCTTGACCTTGTACTGATGCTCGATGAACTCTCCGAGGGTCAGACGCATATAGTGATAGCCGGGATAAGTTCCTTTCGCGCGGTCTATGCCGATACGGGCTTTGAGGTCGTCACAGACAACATCCGTCATTTTCATGAGAGTCATCTGTGTTTCCATGCTGCCTTGAAAATGATTCTTCACATCGGTGGCTTCAAAATCCACTTTACGACTCACAAGGCTGTTGAAAGCGTTGTTCACCGCCAACAGCAGTTTTTCAATCCTGGCATTGGTTTCCACCGCTTCCTTGCTCTTGCCGTTCAGACGGCTTTCACGGGGATTCCACAGTTCGGGAGTGCAGGACAGCTTAGATCCGAACTGCGCCATCGTGCGGTTCACGGTTATGCGTCCCATGATGGGAGCCTTGCCCGACTTGTCCAGTCCGCTCTTTTTGAGGTAGAGCAGCACCTTGAATTTTTCTACTTTCATACGCTTATATTTTTTAGTGCAAAATTACTTGCCGTATAAGCGTTCCTTGATATGCAAAACACTGTGTATGAGCGCAAATAAAACGGTGAGGGTTTCTTTTCATTGCTTGCCGTTACCTATTCCCGTTTCGGTAACTGCCCGGCTAACGGTTTGGTAACTGAACAACCTCAATATTCCGTTGCCGTTTGCATTTTCTCTACTTGGCAGAATGCTGAAATACCGTTCATTTCAAACGACTTACGTTTAATCTTTACCTCTCTGTGTTTCTTTGCATAGCCTATCACTTTTCACTGCTCTCGCCATACTTATGCAACTTTATTGCTTACGTTAGGAACCGATCTATACACTGTTAGCAAAATGTTAGGGCACACTAATGTGGCTACAACTCAAATTTATGCCAAAGTGGTGGATAGGAAAAAAGTTGACGCTGTAAACCTTGTAAATGATGTGTTTAATAAATAAAGTGAGTAATGATGGATAAAATAAGAACTCTTAAGTATCTTGGCGAGGAAAGCTACAAATATAGCAAGGAAATATTGGGCAACAATGGTAAAGTATGGTTCGATTTTCACTTTGATAAATTCTTTAAAGTATGCGATTTGGGGCTTGTTGGTGAAAGGTGCATTGAAGTAATATCGGTAGGCAAAGATAAGGATATAGCCCAATTCCTGCGTGAAGCAACGGAAAGACTAAGAAATGCGGGAGCAAACTTTGTGGTGATAGATGCGTTTAATTGCGAAACTATGTATTTTGATATGATGGCCAATGAATCATATACCGATGAAAAAAGTTTGTCAGGTAAACAAGAAAAGAAAGAAATTCTCAAAAGAGGGAGAAGAAGTAAGCCGTTTAAAGATTACTTACAAAATGATGATGGCTCTAAACTTCAGACTTTACACGATGTTATGAGTGGAAAAGGAGGTAAAGAGGTGGCTTTAGTGATTAAAGTAGCAATACAAATAGGCTGGATTACAAAGCCTACTTATAAAGCGGTAGCTGATGAATTTGGTGATATCGGGAATAGAAGCAACTACAACAAGTATATTAATGGCGATAAATTTACATCTGATGAAATAGTGGGTATTAAAGCTAAATTACAAAATTAGATACTCTTAAAGCGGCATTTAATAGCACTTAGTAGACACAAATAAAGTGGCTATTAAGTGCTATTTTTTTGTTTGATATTAGGTTAATTTTCTTGTTTATGTTTGCATTGTTCTTACAACGGTGATAGTTGGTAACACCGTTTTGAATGAGCAAATAGGCAGAACCGACCAACGTTCTGCATTAAGGCTCTTCCATATAAAAACAAGAACAATGGAAGAAAAGATTAATCAGATATTAGTTTATTCCTTGTTGGCAGCAAAGAACGTGCTGACATTGGATGATGTATCGCTATTAACTGGGCTTAGTAAAAGTCATTTGTATAAACTTACCTGTAATCATCAAATACCGCACTACAAACCTAATGGAAAGCAGCTGTACTTTGATCGTACTGAAATAGAAGCATGGATGAAGCAGGGGAAAGTGAATACTATTGATGAAAGTGAACAGATGGCAGCTGTTTATTTAGCAAAGGCTTCAAGGAAGTAAGGAGGTAGGCTATGGAAAAAAGAAAAAGGGCAGTCTCCACAACCACCCAATTCCATGATGATGAGGCAAAGATAGAAAAAGAAAAGGGAATAAACAAGGTGTACAATTACTTTCGATATACAACAGGAACTTCTTTAGATTGTATGTTGGAAATTGGTATCCTTCGAAATTGTATCACCTACTATATTCGTGATTTGGAAAAGATGAACCTATTGCAAGCTGTATTCAGAGCTAGAGATAAACACACTCGTAGGATGGCCAAACATTATTCTGCCGATCCTGCTATGTGGAAAAATATAAGTGATAGGCAATTAAATATAGTTTTCGATGAAAGCATTTAATTTAAAGGATGTAATAGGTGACGAACTAAAACGTTGTGTTAGTACAGCTGAACGCAAGTACAGAACTCCTAAGCCGGGAACATGCGAGGCAGTTCTCACAGAGTTATTAGAGCAGATTAAATCCATTGACTTTCGGGCAAAGTCAGGATTGCCAGATGAAGGAAAGATATCACGGAAGATTTACGTGGTTGTTACTGTTGACGAAGTGCTAGATGTAGCCACCGCTAACAACTGGGGATTGGCTACCCGTGATGGATTTATCTATATCTTCAACGGTGAGTACTGGCAACCAGTAGGCGCAGATGATTTCAAACCCTTTCTTGCAAAAGCTGCGATGAGAATGGGTGTTCCTGTGATGGAGTCAAAGTATCATATGTTTAAGGATGAACTATACAAGCAGTTTTTATCAGAGGCTAACCTTCAACCACCCACCAGAGGAAATAAAGTACTTATTAACTTAAAAAATGGTACATTTGAAATATCTCCAGATTGGCAAGGACTTAGAGAATTTGACAGGGACGACTTCATCAAATATCAGCTTTCATTTGAATATGATCCGAAATCTGTATGTCCAGTATTTGACAAGTATCTCCTGCGTGTTTTGCCGGATGAAGATTGCCGTAAGGTATTGGCTGAATACCTAGGATACATATTCATCAATAATTTAAAACTAGAGAAGGCTGTTATTTTGTATGGAAGTGGTGCTAACGGGAAAAGCGTGTTCTTTGAGATTATAAACGCAATTCTAGGCACAGAGAATATTTGTTCCTATTCATTGCAGAATCTAACTAAATACGATAGCTATCAGCGTGCAGAGTTAGCTAACAAGTTATTAAATTATGCCAGTGAGATCAACGGGAAATTGGAAGCCTCAATATTTAAGCAATTAGTGTCAGGCGAACCGGTAGAAGCTAGACAGATTTACGGTAAGCCGTTTGTCATGACTGATTATGGGAAGTTGATGTTTAATTGCAATGAGCTTCCCAAAGAGGTAGAACAGACAAATGCTTTCTTCCGACGCTTTATCATTATTCCATTTAGCGAGACCATTCCACCTGAAGAGCAAGACCCCGAATTAGCAAACAAAATTATAGGTCAAGAACTCTCTGGAGTTTTCAATTGGATATTAGAAGGTCTACGAAGGTTGCTTCTTAATAAAAAGTTTACACAATCAATGAAGGTGAAGGAGCAGATAGATAAGTATCGGATGGAATCAGATAGTGTGGCAATGTATGTGGGTGAATATAGTTATGTTCCATCTTATCGAAGTAGTTACTCGTTAAAAGCAATATACGATGAATATAAAGCTTATTCTCTAGATAATGGCTATAAGGCTGTGAGTATCAGAACTTTCTCGGAAAGATTGAGAATGCTTGGATTTGATGGTGAGAAGAAAATGAACGGACGTATTATCTATGCAATTCGCGAATAGCAAAAAAAATAAAGTTTTATTCTTGCGTCATTTGCGTCATATCCGTCATGAAAAAGAGATATGAGTATGACGCACATGACGAATATGACGATGAAATAAAACATTTTATTTTCTAGTTAGAATATGTAAAAAGTTAATAATATGAACATCTATATTCAACCATATTTAGAAAAATATACCGGGAAATCATCCCGTCATAAATGCCCGAAATGCGGTGATCCTCATTCATTCGCTTATTACTTGGACGGTAACACTGGAGAAGTGATAGATAAGGCAGTAGGCAGATGTAACCATGAAAGTGGATGTGGCTATCACTATACACCTAAACAGTTCTTTATTGATAATCCGGTAGAGAAGGATCGGTTTACCGATCCCGTCAAACAGAAGACATTCCGGAATCCGATACAGGAATCGCAACGGGAAACGGGATATATTCCATTTTCATATGTGGAAAAGTCAGTAAGTTATAATAGTTCATTTATCTACTTCTTATGTGGCTTGTTTGACCGCTATACGCTTGAATCACCCACTATTGAGAAAATGATGCAGGATTACGCATTAGGAGCTACAAAAGGCGGTAGTGTGATTTACTGGCAGATAGACATCAAAGGAAAGGTAAGAACCGGTAAGGTGATGAAGTATGACCCGAATACTGGGCATAGGATTAAAGACGGTGGAGGTATTAACTGGATTCATTCAATAATGAAAAGACAGGGCTTGTTACCTGAAGATTTCAATCTAGTACAATGCTTGTTTGGTGAGCATCTTCTGAGAATGTACCCAGATAAAGTGGTCGCTTTAGTTGAATCAGAAAAAAGTGCTCTAATCGCTTCTGGTGTTTATTCTGAATATATTTGGCTGGCTACCGGAGGGAAATCTCAACTCTCTATTGATAAACTAAAGGTACTGCAAGGAAGAACTGTTATCATGTTTCCGGATGTAGACGGCTTCGAGTATTGGAGTGATAAGGCTAAAGAGGTTGAGGCAATCGGCTGCAAAGTGGTGGTCTCCGATCTACTAGAAAAGAACGCCAGTGATGTAGACAGAACCAATAAAATAGATTTGGCGGACTGGCTTATTAGGCAGTTATCTGTGGAGACAGAAATGTCAGATACTGTTATGATAGTAAAGACTGAATTTACTGAAACAGAAAAAATGTTGCGATACATGACAGAAATGAATCCATTTCTACAGATATTAATTGATACATTTGATTTAAAGCTTATTGTCTAATTAAAGTTGAAATTTTCATGGTTGAATCATAGTGTTATTTTGCAAAAATATATTATATTTGCATTCAGAAAATCAGGAGAATAGGGACATTCTCGTAAAGATATAAATTCTGAGGGTGTTTTAACCGATGCTAGTCCCCGCATTTATGTGAGCAAAGGTTAATCGCCCTTTTGTTTTATTAACCGTGTGAAGATGCACGGAACCGTAAAGTTATGAACAGAAATAATACTCTTTTTTTTCGTTTCCCGATCATAAATCTTTCTAAGGCGATTTAAGCTACTTTCTCCAACTGGATATACAAAGTATCATCCACGCGGAAAAAGTGGCTTTGTTATTAAAGAACGGTTCCCAGTGTCTTCTATAAACAAACCATCATGGAAAAGAAAACCTATACTTCCCCTGGTTGTCTCCGATTATGTGAAAACGGTGATAAAATCCGCCTGTGTGTCGGGAATACTTACCGGGATTTAAGTATCGCATTCGCTCGCACATTTTCAGGAAAAATCAAAGAAGCTGCCGACAGGCTGGCGAAGAAACAAAAACAGGATGCAAATGAAAAGCCGTGATATAGCAACGGAATATATTGCCAAATGCGAGGAGATAATCAAGCATGACACAATAGAAGCCCTTTCCTATCTTGGTGAAGAATGTGTTAAACGTGTACGTGATCGAAGCCCCAAAGACAGTTGGAACGACCAGACGGGAAATCTGCGTAGCTCTATGGGGTATATGGTTTTGTATAACGGGCAACCCGTACAACAAGGCGGATTTATCCCTACACCAAACGCACCTAAAGGCGACGGAAGCAAAGGACGATCCGACGGGGAAAAGTTCTTGCAAGAAACAGTGGCAGAAGTAGCAAGAGATAACAGTTTTGCGCTAGTCATAGTAGCCGGAATGAATTATGCCGATAAGGTTGAAGCGCTAGAAAATAAAAATGTTCTTGCAGGTGCTCATCTTTTTGCTGTAGAAGAATGGAGGTATATGGAAAAAGCTTTGAAAGACCAAATAGAAAACGATATTAATAAAATTCAAATGATTTGATTTATGAAGAAAGAAACAAGAAAAGAGAGAAAGGTAACGTTCCGAGTTGAGAACATGCCAAAGACGCAAAACGTGTTCCTACATCACGAACAAGGCGTATATGTGCTTTCATACGAAGAGGCGGAAGAGTTCTACATGACATGCCGCAAAATCTTATCGTCTCCTGTTAACTACTACGAGTTCAACATAGATGCAAAAGGCATTTCAAAGCGTCTTGAATCGGAGAAACTGGTAGTAAACCGTGAAAACATCTGGAAAGTATGGGTAGATTTAAAGAAAATCTTCCGTTATGAATAATGTAAACATTTAGAAAACAACTAATATTTACTAAATGGGAAGCGTAAACGGAAAGAGTAATAACCCCAAAGGTCGCCCGCTAGGCTCTAGAAACAAATCTACAGCAGAGATTCAAAACTGGGTTCAAAAGCTGATTAGTTCCAACCTGAAACAGATTCAGAAAGATATGAAGTCATTGGAACCTAAAGAGCGTTTGAAGATTTTTGAGAAACTGCTTAATTATGTTTTACCGCGTAAATCTTCCGTATCTACACAAATAGACTTTTCACGGCTTACTGATGAACAACTGGACGAACTGATAAACCGTATCACTAAAGACGAAGAAGAATGAGAATACCGATAAACCGTGAAATAAAGATTATTCTTCTTAAATGGCTGCAAAAGGGCGTCATCAATACGGACGATATACCGGCGTTGAAGAAGGAGCAGAACCAGGCGCAAAACACTTGGTTTGCCGAACTGATTAAACGGCGGACGGACAACAAGAGTACTAACGATTAATTATATCAATATGAGAACAGTAGAAGAGATTAAAGCGGAATTGAAGAAGAAACAGGAGTGTTTGGATGCGCTCTACCTTCATCAAAGTATCAAAGGTGATAAATTGCCTAACGGTCAAAGTGCATTTGATTATGTACTAAAATACAATCGCAGTATTAAAGCCTTGAAAGAAGAATTGAAACAGGCGGAAGCGTTGCCGGAAGATGAAGTTATTGCCATTGCTCGCGGTACAACTTATCAATCAGCAAAGGAAAAGAAACGTGAGGAAGATGATTGTAAAGAGATTCGTGAAATACTTGGCATAGATCCTCCTGAGGGTGAAGACGGTGTTATGTCAAATGATGAAGTTATTGCTATCGCTAAAGGTGGTTGGTAGAATCAACGGTTGTTTCTGCCTGCATAAATAAAAAATACCTTCATACGATGGCAGGCAGGGACGCCGTTTAAAATCCTTGTATATGGCAATATGTGATATGTGTTCCCATAAACGGAAGGTCTTTGATGAGTCTTTAGGATGGGTTTGGAGATGCAAGGCTTATCGTTCTTTTATCCTTCCTGAATGTCTATCAAAGTGGGACGTTATGGTAGCAATAAGAGATAACGAATGCGAGTTCTTCAACAAGCCAGTAAAGTTTGACATCAACGGTTTTGCATACATATGTGCGGAAGAAGAACTACAACAACAGATTGAAGAAGACGATGATTTCCCGGTAGTTTGTGACTGATGGACGATATAGCATTAAAATATCTGGCAGAATGGCGCAGTGATTGGTGCGCTTTTGCATCTGACGTTCTACGGGCTAATCTGGACGAAGAACAGAAAGCCGTGTTGCGTTCGGTGCAAAAGAATCCCATGACCGCTGTAGCCAGCGGCACGAGTCGTGGCAAAGATTTTGTGGCAGCTTGTGCTGCCTTATGCTTTATGTATCTTACGCCCGAATGGGACGACGACGGAAATTTAATCCGTAATACAAAGATAGCCCTATCCGCACCTAGTCAAAGACAGGTAGAAAACATCATGACTCCGGAAGTTAGAAGACTGTTCCGTAACGCCGGTATATTGCCGGGGCGACTGGTTGCAAATGACATTCGCACGGACTACGAGGAATATTTTCTAACCGGATTCAAGGCAGACAACAAAAACCAAGAAGTTTGGTCGGGGTTCCATGCGGCAAACGTTATGTTTGTCATTACTGAAGCTTCCGGCGTATCTGAAACGATATTTAGTGCGATAGAAGGAAACCTACAGGGAAACTCACGCCTTTTGCTTGTATTCAATCCCAACATTACTACAGGTTATGCAGCAAATGCCATGAAATCGGATCGTTTCGCAAAATTCCGTCTCGATTCCCTGAATGCAACCAACGTAACGGCAAAAAGGGAGATTATCCCCGGACAAGTTAATTACGAATGGGTAGAGGACAAAGTTAAACACTGGTGTACCCCTATCACGAAAGAAGAATATAACGAAGGCGAGGGGGATTTTCTCTTTGAGAACAACTTGTACCGACCTAACGATCTGTTTCGCATCAAAGTACGCGGAATGTTCCCCAAAGTTGCGGAAGATGTGCTCATCCCCTACGAATGGATCGAGATTGCCAATAAACGTTGGCAGGAGAACCACCCGTATAGACCGCGTAAATCTTGTAAACTTGGTGTTGATGTTGCCGGCATGGGACGCGATAACAGTGTGTTTTGTCCCCGGTATGGGAACTATGTTTCGCAGTTCGACGTGTTCCAGTCCGCAGGCAAAGCAAGTCACATGCACGTTGTAGGCAAAGCACTTTCATACAAAAGGACGGATAGGGATATTATCTTTATCGACACTATCGGGGAAGGTGCGGGCGTGTATTCCCGCCTAGTGGAGCAAGGGATAAGAAACATATTTTCCGTTAAAAACTCACAAGGAGCGAAAGGACTGCATGATATAACGGGTGAATACAGTTTCGCCAACATGCGCGCGTATTTGTATTGGGCTTTGCGTGACTGGCTGGACCCGAAAAATAACTTCTTCCCGATGTTGCCGCCGTGCGACCAGTTCACGGAAGAAGCAACCGAAACAAAGTGGAAATTCAGGAGCGACGGAAAGATACTCATAGAGCCAAAGGAAGAGATAAAGAAGCGCATCAAGCGTTCACCCGACTACATGGACGCGCTTTCAGAGACATTTTACCCGTATTCATTCACATACAAGGATGATGCGGAATTATTACAGGATTTTCTATAAATTTATAGTAAATGGATAATTATATAAACACTGAATCCCTGATACTGGACACGTTGACAGATGCGCCGGTAGTATTTGAGGTAAATAATAAAAAATATAGTATCTATCCCCCTACCTTGGGAAAGACATTGCTTATTGATCGACTGAAAAGAAAGTTGTCAATCAATTCTGAATGCTCAAAAGCAGCCCCCCTGGAAGAAGCTTTGAGGGTATGCGAGGAAAACAAAGAGATAGTTTTGCAGTTGCTCGCATATTGTACCCTACGACTGAAAGAGGAAGTACAGAACGAAGCCTGCATAAAAGAACGTATTTCCGTTCTTTCCAAACTGGAAGCTGATGAACTGGCGACGCTGCTTTTGACTGTTATTTCAGACACCACCGTTTCCGATCTTATCAAACATTTCGGTATAGACCGAGACAACGAGAACCGGCGGAAGATAGCCCAGGTAAAAAACAGTAATAATACCGTTGCGTTCGGTGGACATTCTATCTGGGGCACACTGATAGATTTTGCGTGCGAGCGTTACGGATGGTCGTTTGATTATGTCATGTGGGAAATCAGCTATAATAATCTGCTGATGTTGTTCAACGATCGCCCAGATAGTGCCTACTTGACAGATGAAGAGCGAAAGAAAGCACATCTGAAACATATCGGAACAGTTATAAACGCAGACGACCCGGCAAACATGGCGAAAATCAAGGCTATGCGTTGGGATTAAATCATTTTTATATCAATCTTTAAATTGTACCATTATGGCAGGATTAAAATTTACTTTCACAGGAGATAATCAGGACGTATTAAAAAAGATCAATCAGATACAAACCGAACTAAAGAAGGTCTACAACAGAAAAAATACAAAGATAGACCTTAGCGCAGGGATTGATTTTTCTTTGCTGGGTGAGAACTTCAAACGGTTAGACCAACAGAGTCGGGAGGCGTTCGACAACATGTCAAAAGACGCCCAAAAATACGTGAAAGAGATACAAGAGAATATATTAAGCCTTCAGCAAGTAGAGAAGATGCAGGCGGGATTAAATTCCCTGTATGAAGATGGGGATATTGACTTGAACGCATATATTCAGTCACAAGCCCGGTTAACCGTTCTACATGAAGAGCTGGCTAAAGGCATTAATGAAAGCCGGGCGGCACTCGAATCCGAGACGACTACAACCAAGATTGCAGCGGATTCTATCGCAGGGCTTCATGCAAAGGTGCTGATGTTGACGACTGACTACATGAACCTTTCCAAAGCCCAACGGGAAGGGACCGAAGGCGCGGCACTGTTGAAGAACCTACAGGAAACCCAAACGCAATTGGATAACGCTTCTTTGTCTATGGACAAGTACGCATCCGGGGCAAAGACCAGATTTGACGCTTTAGGATTCAGCATCACGCAGATCGCACGTGAATTGCCATCTTTGGCAATGGGGCCACAAATGTTCTTTCTAGCTATCTCTAACAATATTGGGCCATTCCAAGATGCATTGGCGGCTGCAAGAAAAGAATATCAGGAAATGATAGCAGCCGGGAAGACTGCTACGCCTGTTTGGAAACAGTTGCTCAAATCTCTAACTGGTACCGGTCCTATTTTGGCGGTATTAACTACGTTGTTCGTGGCTTTTGGTGATAAGATATTTGATTGGATAGGAACATCAAAAAAGGCTGAAAAGACCCTTAAAAAATTGTACACTCAATTAAGAGACTTGAATAATGTTCTATCAACATCTATAGAACAGAGTGCAGGCGAAGTTACCAAACTTAACAGTCTATATAAGATTGCAACAGATGTAACTAAATCTACAAAAGAAAGAAATAACGCAGTAAAAGAGCTAAAAAGGTCTTATCCTGAGCATCTGAAAAATCTATCAGATGAATCTATAAAAAACGGTGAAGTTTCCAAAGCTATAAAAGAACAGACTAGCCAAATTATAGCAAATGCGAAAGCTACAGCGGCAGCTGATCAGATAGCAAAGAATTGGTACAAATCATTTCAGGCTGGCGTCTCCAAAAATATAGCTTATATTACAAAACAGAGATTAGAACAAGAATTAGTAGCAAAAGAAGCCACAGTTCAACAACTTTCCCAAATGAGAGCCAGACCGGAAAGTTATGCCGGATTAGCTAAAGAAATTGAGGGAATTAAGGACCGAATAAAAGAAACTGATAGAGAAATCGCAATACAAGAAAACCTACAAGATTCTTATCAAAAATCGTCTAAAGCTCTTGAAAAATTAGTAACTGTATCCGGATTAGGCGGAAAGTATGAAGATACAGATAAAAACTACAATTCCATCGTAGACCAGCAAAATAAAATAGCCGAGCTTTTGGATAAACAAGCCATTGAGAGAAGACGTAAAGAAGAAGATTTGGAAAATCAGGCTTTCCAAGCTCGTATTAATGCGATGGAGGAAGGAGAAGCCAAAATACGGGCGCAAAGAGCCTTGGATAACAAGAAGGAAATCCAAGATTTGAAACGCCAAAGAGAAGACTACATACGCACGGAAATCGAATATCAGAAAAAAGTCTTTGATGAGCAAGAGGAGCTAAAAGCCAAAAAGACCAAAGGATATAAAAAGAAAACGTTTGATTCTGCCAGTGTTTCGGTAGATACTTCTGCATTTGATTCTATCAATCAAGACACCCTAAAAGGACAAGTCAACGATGTAGCTAAATATTATAAAGAAGTCCTTTCTAAGTACCAAGATTATACAGCCCAACGTATAGCCGTAGAAAAGCAGTTTCTCAATGATGAAAAGAAGCTTAAAGATGGTATTGGAGCGGCCAAAAACGAGACAGAAAGAAAACAGTATGAGGATGCCTTAAGAGAGCTAAATAAGCAACGGAAAAAGTCAATGGACTCCATATCAAAAAGCGAAATAGAGGATTCGGGCATTTGGAAAATGTTAATGGGAGATGTTGGCGCATTACCTACAGATACATTAGAAAAACTATTGTCTGATGCTGAACAACTTGTCAAAATAACAAATCTTTCAGCTACCGATATGAAAGCTATGATGGACACTATAAATAATGCCCGGCAAAATCTTATAGCTCGTAACCCTTTTAAGACATTAAAAGAAGAATACGAAAAATATAGAAAAGCGGTTAAGAAGGGAGATACACAGGGTGCTTTTACTTCATGGAATAATGTTGAGCAGGCCAGTGAGTCCATAAAAAATAATATTTCAACATTAGGGGCTTCTCTATCTTCTCTTGGAAATACTTTTTCTAATGAACTGGGTGAAGGTATCCAAAAGGCAGTAGATGTTATAGAGGATGGCATCACAGCTTTTGAGGTATTCGGCAAAACAGGTAAAAAATCGGCAGGTGATACTATAAAGGGGATAGGCGGAATTGTTGGAATCGTAACTACTCTAGTAGGCACTGTAATGAATGCTTTTGATTCTACTGCCGAAGAACAAGCCCGTAATCTTGAATACCAGCGCAGGCAAGAAGGATATTGGGATTCTATTAATTATCAAGTAGAACGATATTTGGAGCTATTAAAAGAGGCTACAGCAAATGATTATTTTGAAATAGCCGGCAAATCATTAACTACACTTGAAGAGGCTAGAAAAAAGGCGTACGAAGATATAGTCAAATCTTTGCCTGTTGGTGATGTAGATGGAACAACCTTTGGCTTATACCAGCTTCTTATGAGTGGTAAATTAAATCCTATGGTTGAACATACTATGGGGTCTCAAACTGCTAAAGAAATATTTGATTTTATAAATGCTAATGGAGGATATGATCTAAATAATAAACTCATATCAGAGGAAGCGATCTGGGCAATGAAAAGCAATGCCGAGATTTGGTCTAAGTTGCCTGAATGGATGCAAGAAGCTATAGATGAGTTTGTTGAGTTAAACGACCAGGCAAAGGATTTAGAAGAAACTTTAAATAAAGATTTATTTCAAACAACATCGCAGAGTATAGAAGAAGCTATTTTGGAGGGGTTGAAAGGCGGAAAGAGAGGAATTGCCGACTTTGGAGACGATTTTGAGGAGATAATGCGTAATGCTTTGTTGCAGTCCTTTGTTATAGATCAGTTAAGAGGTAAGGCACAAGAATTTTATAAGAAATATACCCTTTTGGCTGATAGTGATAATAATGGAAAGTTGGATCTAACAGCAGAAGAGATAAGCGATCTTAGAAATGATTGGAATGATATAATAAGATCTGCTACAGAAGAAGCAAAAAATATAGATGCCATTGTTGGCGGCACATCTACTTCTCAGGAATCTTCCAAAAAAGGATTTGCCACGATGTCTCAGGATTCTGCTGACGAGTTGAACGGTCGTTTCACTGCTTTGCAAATTTCCGGGGAAGAAAGCAAAAATCAACTTGTATTGCTCAATCAGGTAACAAGCGCGTTGTTAAGTGTAAACGAGGCGGGAAATGCCACATTAAACAACATGTTGTACCAACAGGTATTAACTAACAGTTACCTAGAGGATATTGCCAAATATACAAAAGTACTGCAAGAAATGAATGCTAATATATTAGCAGTAAAAAATAACACGGCAGCATTAAATACACGCAGATAATATGGCCAAACCTAAAATACCCAACCAAAAACAGCAGTATCAGGAGTTAAACCGACGTTTACAAAAGTATATACTTCTAGTGCAACAGATATACGAAGATTTGGCACTCGAAGTGTCAAAACTCGCACTTCGTACCGGGTACGATCCGGAAGGAAAGAAGGTTTTCCGGTTCAAAGACTATCCCCAGACGAAAGCGGGAATAGACAAACTTTTGCGCAACTTCGTGGAAGATATGCAAGTACTCATCTACCAAGGGACGTCCAAAGAATGGAAACAAAGCAACGAGATACAAAGCTTGCTCGCAGATAAGGTTATCAGCTCCTACACGGGACAAATAGACAGGGAGAAGTATAAAATATACTATCAGACCAATTCGGACGCCCTGAAGGCTTTCCAGCAGCGAAAAGACGAAGGAATGAACCTTTCCCAAAAGTTGTGGAACCAGTCGCGGGAACTGAAAGAAGAGTTGGAGGAAACAATATCTACAGCTATTCAAAAGGGCTACAGCGCAATAACTCTTAGTAAGCGGGTTAGTAAGTATCTGAATGACTTCCCGACGTTCCAAAAGGACTATAAAGAGAAATACGGCAAAGCATCCGACATACACGACTGTGAGTTCAGGAGTGCCCGGCTCGCCGCATCTGAAATAAACATTGCATACAGAAGGGCGGAGCAAATGAGATGGGAGCAGATGGATTTCGTAGTAGGTTATGAAATCAAACCAAGCGGGATGCACAAGAAGAAGGATATTTGCGACCTGTTGGCGGGGAAATACCCCAAGAATTTTAAATGGGTCGGCTGGCATCCGCTTTGCAAAGATTATTGTCTCCCAATAATGAAAACTGAAGAGGAGTTCTGGGCGCATGGGTATTTTGATGATCCGAACGACACAACCAGCGTGAACGAGGTTAAGGACGTGCCGGACGCCTTCAAACAATGGGTAGGTACAAATGCGCTCCGTATCGAAGCAGCCAAAAGAAAAGGGACTTCTCCGTATTTTATTAAGGACAATCAGGAAATAGTAGATAATATCCTTTATCCACAAAAAAAATAGTATATTTGTAACGAATTAAACCAAGCGTTGTGAAGAGGCAGCGCACCCGAATTATGAAAGAAATAGACCAAATTCTAACCGCAGGATCGGTTAATGTTATCATTGAAGCATTGAAAAGGAAATCCGTCTGTGTTCCTTCATGGGATAAACTTATCAAGGATTATGAACCCAAAGAGCACGAGATAGTGACGGATACAGTCACCCGGAAAAATAAAGTAAAAACAGATGGTTCGGTAGAAAAGGCTTCCCGGATCTATCTCGGACTGGAGAAACTTCTCACAAGGCGAATGACTGAATTTACTTTCGCTATCCCGGTCAAACGTGTATATCACAACATCGAAGATAATGAAACTCGCCAAAGTATTGCAAAAGCGATTGAAGCAATATACAAGTACGCCCGCATTGATGCGGAAAACATCAGGCGAGGAAATGCCTATTATGCCGCATGTGAAATCTGTACGATATGGTATGCAGTTGAGAAGCCTAACAGCCTGTACGGATTCAGAAGCAAATTCAAACTTAAATGCAAGACTTATTCACCAATGGACGGTGTTACCCTGTATCCTCTTTTTGACGAACGGGGCGACATGCTCGCAATGTCACTGGAATACAATAAAAAGATATTGGATAAAGATATAACGTATTTCGAGACATACACAGCCAATAAGCATTACAAGTGGAAACAGGAAAATAACCAGTCCTGGGAAGAAGTAACCAACGAACCTATCGTTCTGATGAAGATACCGGCTATCTATGCTTACAGGGGTTCTGCTATCTACGCTGATTTGTCATATATCAGAAAAGAAATCGAATATACCCTTTCACGTAATAGCGATGTCATCGCATATAATAGTGCACCTATCCTGAAAGTTGCGGGAGGAATGCAAGGGAAAGAGGACAAAGGGGAAAGCCGTAGGGTATTTCGTGTCGAAAACGGCGGAGATGTTTCTTATGTTTCATGGGCGCAATCTATCGAAGCCCTGAAGTATCATGTAGAAACGCTTACTAACTCCTTCTGGTCACAATCACAGATGCCGGATATCTCCTTTGAAAAGATGAAGGATTTGGGAAATATCGGCTACGATGCACGCCAGACACTTCTAACTGATGCGCATCTCAAAGTCGGAGACGAGGCGGGGAACTGGTTGGAGTTTCTGGACCGTGAAAGTAGTATTGTGAAAGCGTTCCTTTCCCTGATGAATATACAGTGGAAGGAAGAGATAGATAATGTAGATGTTGAAAACATCATAACGCCGTTTATCCAGAACGACGAGAAGAACGAAATAGAAAAACTTACTACCGCAAACGGCGGTAAACCAATATTAAGCCAGCTAGAAAGTATTAAAGCGCTCGGTTATTCCAACGACCCGGAAGCAACACTAAAGCAGATTCAGGAAGAGGAAGCCGTAGCGCAAGAAAACAAGGGTGCGATAAATGTTAGCGCATTGTAAGGATTCATGTTGTTTATTCATAATAATGTTCTTAGAAAATTCTGAAGGGGCGGGCGTTGTGAAACGGTCGCTCTTTTTTGTGCCATGAAGATATAAAAATAACCTACGCACTTACACATGCGTAGGTCTAATTTGAGCAATAGAAAAGGGGCAACGCTGATATTATTTACATCCCCCCCTTTATAGACCTGGGTTCACAATATAGTGAATCAGTGTATTATATCAAAGGCTATTGAGCCATTTTTTACCGGATTTGGTGTTAAGCCAAATTGCTATCCCAGCCCCCACGACGCTAGTAAACATGAATATTATCGTTAATCCGTTCATAACTATTTATTTTTAAGTATTTTATAGCCAATATATGCAAATATAAAAGAAGTAAAAGCACCAAAAGAAACAAGTATCCAGTAATTAATGTTCTGAAAATCCAATACTAAAGATACTCCACCACCTAAAAATAAAGCAGTAAAAGAAAGTTTTGATAAGTCATAAAAATACTTTCCGAGCGTTTCCCGGCTTATCTTCTCTTTCTCCTTTCCTTCTCTTTTTTCTTCTTGTCTTTCGCTCCAATTACCCATTTTGCACTGTTGTATATGTATTGCAAATACAAAGATAGTCATTTGCAGTAATAAATCAAACGAAATCAAGAGAAATTAATTATTTGACTTTTTGGACTACCGGATAAGGTGATAAAAATACCGTATTCGCCAGAATTGTTGAAAACCCGATCCCCTTAATTAAATTAACCCCACCTTGGTTTCCCGCATTTTTGCGTATAACTTGCACCATAATTTTGTGGAGTATGAAAACCTGTTTTTGCCACTTAGGGCAAATTTCCCCTGAGATTGATAATCAGGTGGTTACGTTTTAAAGGTGCTAAAATCGCACTTTAAAGGTAATTGTGAGTTACGTTTTAAATACGGGCTTTATCGTGTTTCACGTTATCGCCTGATTATCACGCCCTAAACCTGAACTAAACATTTTTAGGGCAGATAACAAACGTTACATAGGGGTAATTTCCCGTATGAGCGAAAATCAATGTGAGCGCATTTTTGCGCTGACATAAAAAAGGGAGTGCTTTACAGGCCCCCCCCCGGCACTATGGAAGAATGAGCTACTTATTTTTCAAAATCGCTCTAATAAAGATTTCACGCTGAACTGGTCTATAAAATATTTGTCTAAAGACTCGGCCCCCTCTCTAGTAAAAGAAGTTTTTAATTTACCGTCCTTAATATACTTATTATCGATGATTGACGAACGATTTCCCATATTTCCCCAACCATCAATCATAATTCCTCCATCCTTTGAAAATTGTATATCTAGGATAGTAACCCTATACTTTTTCTCATTCAAATCTATTATTACTTTATATGCTAGATTATCATCAAAAATAGTATTACCAATTTTACTACCTTTATACTTATTAAAATCTATTTTATTGCCATAAGATCCCCCTATTATTCGCTCCCCAGTTTGTTCGGCTATGCTTATATTACAGAATACTTTAAAATAATCTATTATCTCTTGCTTAGAATGAGATGTTTCATATACTTTTTGCCAAATGATTCTATCGTTGAATATTCCAAAATTCAAAAAAGAATCTTGAGAATAAGATATAGAACACCAACCTATAAACAGTAAAAATAGTGCTTTTTTCATGTCTTTGTATGTTTAAAATTATGCAACAAATTAACAGACAACCACACAAAAAAGCAAACATTTCTCTATTTTTCTTCTATCTGAGATATGATTTTTTTCAATTCGTCTACAGATGTGGCTTTATAGTAGTCACTTTTGTGTTGAATTAGGGCGGTTAGCTCTTCGCCTTTGGCTTCTTCAGGTTCGGCAAACAAATCTCTTACCGGAACATCTAAAGCCGCTGCAAATCGTTCCAAAGTTGTTAAAGTCGGGTTCTTCATCAAAGAATTTATAGTTTGTTTAGGTACACCTAATAAATCAGCAAAAGCAGATTTTGTTAGCCCTTTTTCTTTTAGTAATACTTCAATATTCATATAAATCTATTATTTAATGATGTAAAGTTACTGATATGTTACATTTGTAATATCACTATATTACTAATTAATGTTAAAGTAAATATTAAAAGTTACTCGTTTTGTTGTTTGGTAATATTTTATGCTTACTTTTGCATTATCAAAAACAGAAAATCATAATAAACACCAATAAAAACGATTATGGCAAAGAAGAACATTTCTAAGATTTTGGAACAAGTGGAGCACATCTTTTTGAAACACTGTTCCAGTTATGAAGAAGTAAGTAGCAGAGAAGTTTGTATAGAACCGAAACGTTACAACAAACTTTATCTTACTGCACAAGGTCGGAAACATAACTACAACGCTATGTTTGACATAAACAAGGATTATCCCTGCTTAGTGAATTTTAAGACGGTATAACTGTGTGTAACTTGTAATTACATTTTGTCTACTTTGGGGATACTGGTTTGTGAAAATAGGTATCCTATCTTTACAAGATTATTAACCCGGGGATGTGCGTTTGACGTACCCCCATCATAAAGATATTAATTATGAAACAATTTCCTTTAACCATTAACGAAGAGTTGGCGGACTTGTTGCGGGCTGCAACAGAGTTGAACGGCTTGCTTAATAGCTATGTAAAAAAGCATTTTAAAGGCTTGGATTATCAGGATTGGCAAGAATATCCGGCAAAGCAGATTGCAGAAATGCAGAATAGTACTTTAGATATGATGTCGGATTTATCCGATATTATCGGCTACGATATCGCACAACAGGCGCACGCAGAACTTAACAAGGAGGTGAAAGTATGAAGACAATCAGAGTAACAGACGCGGCCGTTCGGTTCATTAAGCAGATCAGAGAGGAGGAATTAGAGGAAAGAAAGGTTTTTCTCTGTGAAGCCTATACAAAGGCTGTAGAACATGCATTGGCCAATGATGAATACAGTGAAGAGGATTTCTACCCGTTGATGGTAATACATGATTATCATAAGTTGATAGAGGAATTATCTATAGATGATGAGGGGCGGGTATGATAAACGAGGAAATATTAAAGATTGTACTTAATGATAAGACTTTTGGTCAGCGTGAAGCAGCTGACATTGTTGGAGGTAGAGGGCGTTTGTTTAAATTGGTAGGTTCCGGTGATATTCGCGCTGAGAAAATACCGCCTAACCGTCAAAATGGGAGATGGTATTGTAACGCTTATGATGTTATCAAATGGGCAACAATTGGAAAAGGAAGTACACATAGGAGTGATGAGAATACATAGTAAGTGTCAGGGGACTTCGGTCCGACACTGAAGTTGACGCCATCAACAAAGACGCCCCGGTAACAATATGGTTGCCGGGATTACATTTCTTGCAAATTATTGAAGAATATTTAAAGATTAGCATTATAGTTGCCTTTGGCAAGTCGGTTTAAATGCCACCATTCCCGGCAATAAACCATGCTTTTATGACGGATATGACGGATATGACGCAAGAATAAAACTTTATTTTTTTGAGATTTATCCTTGTAGACGGATTGAACGGCAACGCATAGCGAGAATGTGACAAGGAACGAATGCACACTTAACCGGCACATAACATAGTCGGAGGTGAAGATACAGGACATAAGCAGATACGGACGGAAAATGGCCGTTTGTTGAGAGCGGTCTTATTTCGCTTGCATAGGTTCAGCTAAAAGAATACTTATGGGGAGAGAAAGTCCAAATGCTTCTCTCCCTATAAATATTGGCTTTCTCTTTGGAAAGTTTGTGTATTAGGAAAGAATATGTAACTTTACACCAAGAAAGCCCATCAGTAGAGCATAAAAATACTTTTTGTTACTATTTTGTTACCCATCATTAGTAATGATGGGCTTTTTATTATCTCTATTTGTTTTGTAAATTGCTGATAAATAAAAAGATAGACCTTATTTCTCAATAAAGCCTATCTGCAAACTTAAAACAACCAACAAAAGAAATAGATAATTTCTATCTTAATGTAGGTGTGTACACACCTTCATTTCTTTTTTATCTTACAAACAACAGTTCTCTGTATTTCGGCAGTGTCCACAT
>ENA-UOJD01001349-UOJD01001349.1-human-gut-metagenome-genome-assembly--contig:-P48-NODE-1349-length-25516-cov-4.743686_pt1 | contig 25516 bp, 37 predicted proteins | sample MGYA00242342_ERZ723889 | MGnify/ENA metagenome assembly ERZ723889
CTTTGCAATCCACGTCCCATGCGCCGTCGAACTGGTTGGCTGCACAGGAACCGCCCCACACGAAATCATCACGGAAAACGCTCATAAGTTTCTACTCCTATCCTATTTTGTTCTGGTTCAGGCGGGGTTCTGTTCAAAGAACAGCTTCAGGGCACCGATCAGGTTGGCATCGTTGCCATAGCGGCAGCGCACCAGCTCCGGCTTGACCGCCGGCATGACTGTGCAGCGCTCAAACAGCCAATCCAACTCGGCCTGAATCGCAGGCAGCAGAGCCTCCGCTGCGCTGATACCGCCGCCAATGGCAACGCGCTCCACATCCAGCACATGCTGCAGGCTCAGGATGCCAACGGCCACCCGCCGGGCAAAGATTTTGAGAGCCTTCTGCGCTTCCGGCTCCCCGGCATTGTAAGCCGCAAAGATTTCTTCCCCGGTGGGCATGGGGCTGCCCGTCGGCAGATGCTTCTGCCGGGCATACTCGAAGATCAGGCCACTTGCCGAGGCCATTCCCGCCCAGAGGGGTGCATCCGAGAAAGTTTCCACCTTGTTCATCTCAAAGGTTTCTGTCTCCATGGCTGCCATATTGGAAACAAGGCCGCTAACCTCGCCTGCGGCAGCGTGAGCGCCCATCAGCACCTTCCCGTTCAGGATGATGCCGCCGCCGATGCCGGTGCCCAGCACCAGCACAAGGCCATTCTCCACACCGGCCAGCGCACCGGTCCACCCCTCCGCTGCTGCGGCACACTTGCCATCGTTGGCGATGGTCACCGGCACGCCCAGCCGTGCCTCTCCCTGCGCAGCAAAGGGCTGCTCCCACATAAAGGCACTGAGCATTCCACCGGTATGGGCGATGCCGTTTCTGGTATCGATGCGGCCCGGCATAGAGATGGCGCAGCCCACAAACTGTCCCTGAAGGGGAGCGGCAAAGCCCTCGATGGCCGCCAGAAGGTCATCCATATTCGTCAGCGGTGTCGGAACCTTTCCACCAGAGATTTTCCGGGCCTGTTCATCGGCCAGGCTGTACTTGATGAAGGTTCCGCCGATGTCGATCAAAAGATACTGTTTCATCTTATCTCCTGCTTTCTGTTGGTTGTTTTCAGACTCAGGCAAAGCCCAACGCGGCAGCCAGCTCCACAGCTCCCTTTTCCGAATACTCAATACAGAATGATTTTAGCACAACACAAGGCAGCTCGCAATAGAGCAGCAGCGGCAGCAGAGCATTCATCACAGGGCGGTAGCCGTTGGCATACAGGTGCATTCCTGCCGCGGCAGGAATCTGTTGCATAGGGGCAGCACTGTTCGATCATAGAACAGGAGAAACGGGATCGCCGGCAGAACAAAAACAGCGCCCATCACCAGCAAGATCTGATACGGCGCAAAGTACACTGAACTCTATCAGAAATATCGTCAGGCCTACAATATTGATGCCATCCTGCAGGGTGTGTGGGATAAGGATGTCCTCACGCAGGCACGCAGCGCCAAGATGGACGAGCGGATGAGCCTTGTCAGCCTGCTGCTGGAAGCCGTGTTCCTGCAGATGGAACGCTGCACCCTGCGCCACGATGCGCTGCGCCTTATCGTGGCCGCCCTCAAAGCCCAGCGCGGGACGCTGGATGTTCCCGGCGATGCCCTGACCGCCCTCGCCGGGCTGGAGGACAACTGGCGCGCCGAAGCCAACAAAGCCCCCTCTGCCCGGCAGAAGGTCTATCTCGATCTGCTGTCGCTGACTGCCCAATGGCACGGAGAACTTTCCGGCTCCACCCCCTTTTCCGCCCTCAAGGCCCGCTATCAGCGCTCGGTCGCCGACCTGCAGGCTGAGGTCGCTGAAACGCAGAAGAAGCTTGGCAATCTGCTCCGTTTTTTACAGGAAGCTTTCGGTAAGGGAACGGAGCTGAGCATGGCGGTAAACGATCTGACCGTAGCCCCCGTAGCCACCGCATTTCTGGGGCAGTTTCTCAGCACCGATTACTTTGCAGCCAGCCGGGATCTGCTGCTGCACCGGCAATCGGAGCAGCTGCTGCACCAGATTGATCTGACAGGACTGGTGTAAAATGGAACTGCTGCAATTTGAAGTAACCAACGCCGGAACGCTGGGCAGCCGCTGGACACCCCCCGCCCCGGAAACAAAAAAGGCCTCCTCCCTGCCCGGAGCCGCGCTGGCAGCTCTCTTGCAGGAGGAGGACGACGAGGATGATTGGGGCGGCGATGCTCCCGACATGAGCGCAGAGTTTGCACGGCTCGGCCATCTGAACGAAGAGTCCGACACCGATGCCCTGCCCCTGACAGCAGACTTTGCCCCTCAGCCGGACGGCTCTTTGGCGCTGGTGCGCTGGCCCCGGCTGGCACGGCCTGCTGTGGTCCCCGACACTGTAGAAGGCCGCACTGTCACCGCCATTGCCGCTACCGCCTTTGCTGCCAGCCATCTGGATGAGAGCTGCTTTGCGCAGTTCGGGCAATCGCCTATCAGTTTCAGCATATTTTGTATGCGAATGGGCCGCGCAGTCACCACCGAAACGCTGGACGAAGGCGGGCCGACTTCCGTCACACTGCCGGACAGCATCACTCACATTGGTCCCTACGCGTTCTACCACTGCACAAATCTGACTTCCATCACCCTGCCGGATGCCATTTCCGCCCTGCCTGCCGGTGTATTCGGCGACTGCAGCCGCCTTACCAGCGTCCATCTGCCGGAGCAGCTGCAGGCTCTGGGCTATCTGCCCCGCCCCACGGATCAGGTCATGCCGGATGTGGGCACGTTTGCCGGGTGTCATGCTCTGAAACAGCTGACGCTCCCCCCACAGCTTAAAATGCTGGGCGCTCACAGCTTCAACAGTTCCGGTCTGGCGACCCTGACCGCCCGGGATGCTGGGTGTGAAAATTGGAGTCGTACTGTCACTGTGGCTGTGTCTGCATTTGATCACACTGCCGCACTGCTCTGGCTGGAAAAGGCCGATGTTTCCGGCCATGTGGTGGCGCGGCTGGGTCTACCCGTGGCCCGGGATAAAATTCTGGCAGGCGATGCCAAATTCGGAGCCATCCTGCGGGTACCGGTGCTGTTCTTCACCCAGCCGATTCCCTACTTTGACCAACTGGCCCGGGACGCGTTCCGGCTGGATTTCTCGGCTCGTATGGCGCTGGCTCGGCTGGAAGCCTCTGCTGGACTGTCTCTAGCTGACCGTCAGTGGTACTGCTCCGTTTTGGTACAGTATTTTGACCATGCCGCGCAGTTCATGCCCTGCCCGCCTCAACAGGCTTACGCAGAGCTGTTCCGCTTCCTCTGCCGCACAGACCTGCTCACCGCATCTGATGTCAGCACTCTGCTTCGGATGGCCGGAGCACTCGCCCTTCCCGCCGAACTCATCAGCGAGATGATGGAGGTGCGCACCCGCCGGTTTGAAACAGTCACCGGCTTTGAGGATCTGGAGTTGGATTGATCAGAACAACAGACATTGCGTAGAAAGATGCTCAGTTAGTACAGGCTGTTGCAAAACAGCGCCAATGGAAGCAGAAAGCCGTTCACCACGCAGATTTTCCAGCGTGGCGAACGGCTTTTTTGCTGCCCCTATATTTACAGGTAGGAGGAATCGAAGAAGTCTTTTAAATGCTGATACGGGCGCTTCTCTGTTTTACACATCTTTTGCCGAAGCTGAATATTCAACCTTTCCGGGCTTTTCTTTATCTTCTTATACAATACCCTGGGCGTTCATCGCAATAGCGTAAGGTCTGCTTATTTTTCTATGTGTATCTGCATTTTTGTCGCTCACCCGTATCAAATAATTGTCTGACTATTTCTTTTTTCTTCCTCGTATTCCTATTTGTAGAATACTTCCTGAATAGAATTGTATCCTGCCACGCCGTCCTGTGTAAGGTTCAGCAGCTTCTGAAGCTGGATGGTATCTTTTCGCGTTTCCTTGCCGAATTTTCCATCAATGTCGTTGCTGTGTCCGAGGATTTCATTGCAGCGTGTCTGCCACCACTTCACCACAGCTCCAGTGCTTCCCACCTTCCATGTGAATCCGACTTTCTTCGCCTTCAGGTTGATGCTTTTTCTTGCATGCTGTGTATTCGCTCCATCGATTCCGTCCTCTTTGAGAGCTTTTCCGTCCGCTCCCTTGATTCCGTCCTTGTTACATGCGACCTGGAAGCTCAGGATGTTCAGGTTGACCTTCGGCTCCCTGTCGGCTTTCTCTGTGGTCAGGTCGCTATAGAAATGATTCACATCGACATTTCCACTGATTCCCGGCCAGGAGCCGGATGATGTGCATTGCCAGATATCGGCCAGTCCTTCCTCTGCTCCCGTGAGTTGTCCTGTGTATCTTGCGTACCAGATGTATATGCCTCCGAGTGCTGTTGCGATGTCGCAAATACTGAAATAACGGTCTGCATAGTCCTTGTTGGTGTATAGCACCGGAATGAATCCCGCATCTTTAACCTCCTGCAGGAACGCAATGGCGAACTCTGTCGCTTTGTCCTTTGAGATTGCTACTCCATTCTTTCTTGCGTAGTTCACGGAATCATATTCAAAGTCAAAGGCAATCGGACAGCTCTTCCAGTACTTTGACACCTGTTTAATCGCTTCCAGTGCCTCATTTCTCGCCATTTCCTTTGTGTATGCATAGCTGAACCAATACAGAAGTGGTGCCACATCCAGGTTGAAACATGCCTCAGCGTTTGCGATATACTTCTGATCTACGTTTCCCTTTCCGTATCCCGCTCTGATGCCGACTCTCTTTGCTCCTGCATCTCTGACTTTCTTCATATTAACCTGGCCGTTATGTTTCGAGATATCCGGTCCGTCATATAAAAGTTGCTTTTTCATATTTTTCTCCTTTCATACCCAAAAAGGGAGGCTGATGCCTCCCTTCTGTTACTCCTGATCTTCCTGATCCTCTGTGCCGGTGTTTGCATAATCTGTCAGCCCCTCTCCGATGATGTATGCCACCACGGATGCTCCGGCCATGATGAGGGCTGTGACCTGTGTTGCGGTGTTCTCAGCTCCTCCCGTTGCTACAATCATCATGGACACAAAGGACGCAACTGCTGTCCATAACTTTCTGCTTGTCAGTTTTCTCTTCCAGTTAATACCTTTCATCTCCGTATCCTCCTTAAATAATTGATAAAATTGCAGTCATCGCTGCAGATATAATTCCTGTAGCGATGGCTGTGATAATTACGGTTTTCAGGTTGCTCCACGCTTTTGCCGGAGCTTCCTCTGTCTTTTCCACCTTTTCCACAAGGTTGTCAACTTTTTCCCCTTGCTTCTGGACCTCCTGAGCCAGTAGCTGGATGGATGAGGACATGCTCCTGATTTCTTCAATCAGATTCTCTGCTTTTTCCATCCGGTGCTCCAGTGATCCGATCCGGTGCTTATGGTCCGATAGCTTCTCAGCCAGTTCTACCTCATTCATGACCGATGATCCTCCTCATTTTGTATTCGGCCAGATCCATCATCTCCTCACAGTGCTCTTTTTCTTGGAATATGCTTTTCTGCACCTCGTCCGCTATGTTTGCCTGCTCGATCTCCGTTGCCATCCTGCTTACAAGAGAGGCGAGCCTCGAATTGATCTCGCATAGCATGTCAATAATCTCCAGATTAGCCATGTCACTGTTCACTCCTCGTATACCTCTCCTGTAATCATTTCATATTCTTCCGGCGTGAGCTTTCCTGCCCGGACGAATGTGGCTACATTCTCCTTGTCATAGATTCCTTTGTCGTAGTATCTTTTCACCGTTTTATAAAGTCTGCTCATTGTTTACTCCCTCCATCTGATTCAGCAAAATGTTTGCAAGTGTTTCGTCCTGGCTGTTCTGTGCCTCCTGAATCTCTGCCTGTCCCAGGAGGATATCTGCCTGTGTCTCGTCCTGTGCGTCCAGCCGAGCTCTGAGGTCTTCATATACCGCTGATTTCATAACGGAATATTCTTCCTGCGTCAGCTCCGCCTCTTCCATTTTCCAGTGGGTTCCATCATCCTCTGCATTTTTTACGCTCCGGATATTCTTCCGGATGTAGACTGTCGTCTTGCTGGATGTAGTGTCTACCTTTGACGGTCTCTCCGCCTGGTAGCTCTCGATTGTTTTATACTGCATTGTCTTCTCCTTTCATTTTCTCGGCGCTGGTGCTTGCTGATGATTTTCCTCATGCGCCTTTTTGATACGGACGGCTTTACTTTTTCGAGATGCATGTTGTATGTGTCGCTGTGATTCAGCCACCCCATCTGTTCCTTTCTTATCCTTCCGAATCCACTTTGATATCACCCGTGCAGACTGATATGGGGCTGTCGCACTCCGGATCAGGACGAAAGGCACCGCTCCGACAAGCCCCTTAGATTTTCCTCCTTGATTATTTACTTTTGTATTTGTTCCAGGTTGATCGGGGGCGATCCCCCGGTCCCCCCTGTCGCTACGCTCCTGCCTGGGTATTTTTATAAGCAGGCGACGGGCCGATGCCCCAATTCGAGTCCGAGAACGGACTGGCCACGCCAAAGGCTGCGCCGACACGAAACGAGTAGTCGCAAGACGCACTCCGAATCAGGAAATTCGTTCCGTTAGCGAACCAGCATCCATCCGGCACGTACTTGTTCTGTGCGCCTGCTGCCGTCTTTGGAATCATACCGTGCTCATCATAAGTCACTTCTGAAATGTATCCTCCAGATGTTCCTCCGATTCCTCTCCCCAGGTTCTTGTAGTTCGTCACATCACCGTTCACCGTATAAGGGGCAAAATCTTTCACATAAAGAATGCTGTTAATGAACCAGACTCCGAATGTTCTCTCCCACCTATCACCGATCCAGTTTTCTAACCACATGAATTTCATGTTCGTGTTCCCATTTCCGCCATAATATGGTCCATAAGTTACCAGTGAGCCTGTTTTGTGCAGATGTGATGCCTGGCTTCCTCCTGTATAGTGACCGTTTCCCCAGTGCGCCTGTACATCCGTGGATTTTCCCATCATAAACATGTAGTCGATAATCATTGCGGCGTCGCAATAATCATCGAATATCCATCCGCTTCCGAGAGCCTGTATCTGCGTCCACTCTGTGGCTCCTGTTTGCGTATTCATCGGCGTTTTCCCCGACACCGACCTCACTTTTGACGATATGGAGGAACCTTCAAACATCGGCAGATATATCGCATCATTCTCAAACGCTGTCGCTTCCGTGTCTCCGTACATCCAGGGATAACACTTCCAGTCTGCTCCAAGCTTCAGTCTTGATACTCTAAAATGTGCAACTCCTTCCTCGTCTGTCCACCGCTTGAAGTATCTTTTCGGAAATTCCACCATGGCGTTCGCATTCACGCTCTGATCTGCCACACTGGAAGATGCTCCTGTCGCTGTGAGTGTCTGGTTCTTTGCGTTCAGTTCCTGAAGCACTTCTCCGTCAAACCCCAGCATGACCGGTCTGATTCCAAGCCAGTCGTGGAACTGCTGCCAGTCTCCGATATCGATAGACGCATCTGCTCCACGCACCGGCACACCTTCATACTCTGCATTGTCTACTCCTGCCGGATATGTGATATTGCTTTCTGTGTTTGCCTCTGCCAGTGTCCAGTCGTATCCGAAAAGCATCTCGTTGAGTGTTATCATCTCGCCAAGATTGCTCACTGTGACCTTCTGGCCTCCGACTCTCCACGTTCCAACCTCCTCCAGCTCAAAGGATGCCATACCCTGGCTGTTTACTGTCGCCGTATGTGTCAGGCTGCCTTTTTTTGCTTCAATGCTTCCCCCAACGGCTTCCAGTGCTTTGTATATGATGATGACCTTTGCTGTGTGTGACGGTGTAGCTTGCCCGATATTTGATGCTCCTCTGTTGTAGACATAATGGTCAGAATACGGAAAAGCCTTGTAGTAGTACGTTGTTCCGTTTGACAGCCCTGTGTCTGTGTAGCTCCCTTTCAGCTCTGCCGAGTTGATAACAAGCTCTCCCTCCAGTTATGTCTCCGTTGTCTTTTCCGTCGATCTCCGAATCATGACGCCCTTGCTGTGGCAGATGGTCTGTCCGTTCACTGAGGTTTTCTCGTCCACTTCCCACTGTAAAGTAACCTCTTCGTCTCCGTTGATTACCAGAAACGACGGATCTGGTGGCGCGATACCCCAGCCTCCTTCGTCTCTGTGCGCTTTATATACCAAATCAGCCATTTACTTTTTCCTCCTTTATGCTTCCATCTGTCCCGAATGTGGTGACATTCTTCCAGATTACCTCTCCGGATGCCTTCGTAAGTGTTTCCACGATGCTTCCGTCTGCCGGGAAGGTCGTGGTCTTTATCCGTCCATCTGCAAGTGTTTCCACGATGCTTCCGTCTGCCGGGAAGGTCGTGGTCTTTGTCTGCGTCTTCGAGGATACTCCATCGTTGATGTCGTCCACTTCGTTTTGTAGATTCCCTGCTGCATCTTCAGACAGCTGTCCCTTCATACTGTCGAACCACGTGGTAAATAGTGTGGAAAACTCCGTATCCTTTTCGTTCAGTGCCGCTACGAATGCCTCATATGCTGTCTGTCCTTCGCTTTCCAGCCTTGCCACATCGTTCCGAAACGCTACAAATTCCTCATATACTGCTTTTTTGTAGTTCTCAAAATAACTGTCAAACTGAGCAGAGAACTGACTGAAATCCATTTCCTGAACCGTTCCGACCACCACTCCGCACAGCTCCGTGTCTGTTCTCGTGTCTGTAATGTCCGCCTGTGTAATCTTGACGGCTCCATGTACCACGCTGATCTGTGCCACCACGAGCTGATACACTCCATTCTCCCGCACCGGTACCAGCGGTGTCGGATTGCTGGAATATCCTCCCGTGACTACTTTTGCATTCACATCCCGGTCGGAGTCGTTTCTTTCAATCACGATGCTGTCAATCCTGTCATAAGTTGCATGTGCTGTCTCCAGCTGCAGCTTCTGGCTCTGCTCGAAAAATTTCACTTTTCCGTCTACGTTCGCATATCCTCCGGCCAGAGATACCGTCATGTCATCGTTTGCTGTGACCTGCAGGTCTCCGGTGAACACTCCCGTAGTAAAAAATTTTTTCAACCAGTATTCAAAACTTGCCGCATTATATATGCGGTCATGGTTCTCGCTGGCATAGAAAAAAGCATGTTCAAGTCCACTTGCCATGTTATGTGTCGCTCCAGTCTATTGACTCCGGCAGACTGTCTCCGAAAGTCGGCTGGATCCTCCTTCCTCCATATTCATAAATTTCCTGAACCTCTGTCATCCGTTGGTCCTGTGTGATTCCCCAGGCTTTTTTCTTTACAGTCACAATGTCGCCCAGGTCATAATTTTCTTTGTACTTATAATTCACATCTGCTCCGGTGTCGCACTCAAACGACCTCGATACGATATCCTCTGCCAGTTTCTCCTGGCCTCTCGTGGTCAGAGCCGCCTTGTACTGGTCTGCGCTCAGTTCATCCTGTCTGATGTCCTTTGCGTCCACAAAAACCTCTCTGAGGTCCAATCCTGTCGCATCTCCGACCTTTACGATGGTTCTTGCGCTTCCTTCTCCTTCGCCTCCCACATACGCCACTGTTTTCAGCAGTTGGTCATTCTCCCGGTATATGGTATTATTCAGGTTGTTGTAGCTCTCCGAGAACGTGACTCTGTTGTTCACTCCCTGGGATGTTGTCCTGTCTACCCCTTTGTAAACTTCAAAGTATATGACCTTTTCGTCGAAATCTGGCCGGAAGCGGAATCCAAGTCCGGCGCTCTTTGCCAACTTCTCCTCGTAGTCCAGCAGATTCTTGTATGTGGCCTGAAAATCGACCAGTTCCTCGAATCCCTGCAGTTCTCCGAGTTGCACTCGTGGAATCGGCACAGCGCCGCTCAGGAGCTGTCTCATGGCTACCTCCACCTTTCCCGTGAAGTTTACCGTATCCTTGATGAGCCGCCTGTCCATATATGACGAAATGAACCGGCCTTTTGCTGTGATTTCGTTCTTTGTATCGCTTTCTTCCAGTTTCCTGTCCTCTATCACGCCCGCCTCGTCGCATCCTCTCATCCAGATCAGATTCGTCTTTTCCGTGAGCTTCAGGTTGTCGTCTGTTATCGGAGCGTACAATTCAAACTCTCCAGGCTCGTTATACCGGCGGCGCCAGAGGAGTGATGTCTGGTTCTCCATCACTCCCAGGAAATCCATTTCTCTGTTATAAAATCGTATTTCCATATCACACCCCCAGATATCTATACCGGTATGAAATCTGAACCGTCATGTAGTTCTCTCCTGCTGTTGCTGAGTATCCTATAGTATTCTTTCCGTGCTCCAACTGGATGAACTCAGAATCCTCTGAAAGATACTCGTTGATTTCCGTTTTTACTCCTTCATGCGTCAGATATACGTGTTTATTATTGGTGCCTGTTGTAATAGTCACCTCGTCACCCGCCACCAGATGCAGAGGCTTTCCTGAAGTCCCCACAGTGATCTGCTCTCCCTGCTCCACATGGTAGATGGATGGGTTTGTTACTGCTCCCGCTGCCTGGATCACGATTGCCATGCCTATATTGTCTGCTGCAGATGTATTGTCGATAGTCTTCAGCTTTTCCTCTACTCTTGCCTCGAGCTCTTCTCCTTCCGGTGGAAATTCATGCGCAAATTCAAAATATGATATCCATCCGGCCATCGTTACTGTGATATCGCTCGGAGCCACAAAAAACGGATCAGGACATAGCAGGCTTATTGTTGCCTGCCTTGCTCTTTTTTCTCCATCTATGTCTATAGATTCCACATAGTACTCTATGGACCTGTTCTCTGCCTTTGCGTTCTCCAGATAGATCAGTGTTCCTGCTGACTTCGGCTTGAAAAGGTTATAAAGCAATGTCCTGTTTTCCTGATGGTCTGCCTTTGGATGATCTCTCAGTGTTAGCACAATATTTCTCATCTGAGTCGTGCTCCCCTGATATGTAGCTCCGTCGGTCATAGTATTCTCCGATGTTGTAACTGTATTTTTTACTGTATAGATGCCATCACAATCCTCCAGCAAGAACGGGCTGAAGGTATCTGTGAAAGATACCTCCATGCCATCCTCATTTTTGCAAATTATAGATCTTGCCATTTCTTACCCCTTTCTCAGTGCCAGCACCATATTTTTTGTGGCGTTTCTTGTCTGTCTCGCCACTTCTGACGGTGACAGCTCCTGTGGGCTGTAGATGTTTACTGTCTGGTTGTAACCGCCTGCTGCCGTATCTTGTCCCTGCTCTGTCGCCTGGTTCAGCTTTCTCTGTCCCTGGTTCAAACCGACTGCGAGGTCTGTCTGCAGTGTTCCTGCCGTTTCTTTGGTCAGCTGTTTCATTGCATCGGTCACTGGCTTCGTGTTCTCGACGATTCCCTCTGCCATTCCGGCCGGTATCCATCGTCCCACTTCTTTCTTCATTACCTTTGACGGGCTCGCTATTCCCAGGAAGTCCTTTGCCGCATCGAGCGCTGCTTTTGCTGCATTCTTCGCTGCATCTACAATAGTAGAGACTCCCGCCTTGATTCCATCTGCTATTCCGGCGATGATATTTGAACCAAGACTCAGCCAGTCATATGCCAGGAATGCTGACCTTACCTCTGCTATTATGCTCGGGATTTTCGCCACAAGCTGAGGAATTGCCTGTATCAGTCCTGCGGCCAGCTGCGCAATCAGTTTGATTCCTGTCTGCAAAATAGTAGGCAGGTACTCCATGATAGTCGCTACCAGATTGATCAGTACCTTGTAGATTGACGCTATTATTTCTGGCAGATTCTGCAAAATTCCAAGTGCCAGATTGCTGATGAGCGTAACTCCAGCCTCTAAGATAGTAGGCAGATTCTGCAGAATAAACGCCACCAGCTGTGTCAGTATCGTTCCCATGGATGAGATGATAGTGGGCAGGTTCTGCAAGATTCCGAGTGCCAGATTGCTGATGATTTCCACTCCCTTGTTCAGCACTTCCGGCAGTTTTTCTGTTATGGACGAAAAAACAGACTGGATTATGTTCCCGTCTGTCCCTAAAATTTCACCCGCTGCGATGCCCATATTGTCTCGCAACGTGGTTATGAAGTTGTTTGCTATTGTCACCCAGTCAGCATTGATGAGTGCGTTTCCGAGTGATGCTACAAGCCTGATTGCCGCCTCTATCAAATACGGGGCTGCTGCCAGTATCCCATTCGCCAGCTCCGATATGATTTCTATGCCGCTTTGTACGATTTCATCCGCATTGTTTGATGCTATATTCAGCATCCGGATTGCTCCAGTCAGTACTCCAGACAGCAACTGTGGAGCTCCTCTGATGACATTTGCCACCATCGGAATCAGATTCCCTGTCAGGAATGTAAATACTGTATCTGTCAGAGCTTCCAGCGATGGTCCTATATCCTCGCCGAGCGCAAGATTTCCGAGTACATTCGTGAATGCCGCTTTCATTGAGGACAGTGAGCCTGACAATGTGCTCGCCGCCTCTTTCGCTGTCGTTCCTGTGATATCAAGGTCTTCTTGTATCACATGGATTGCGCTGTACACATCCGACAGGTTGTCGATGTTATACTCGACTCCGGAGAGCTTCTGTGCGTCTGCCAGCAATCTCTCCATCTCGGACTTCGTTCCTCCGTACCCGAGTTTCAGGTTGTCCAGCATTGTATAATTCTGCTTTGAGAATCCTGCGTATGCGTTTTTGATGGACTCCATATCGGTACCCATCTTGTTCGCATTGTCTGACATGTCCGTGATGGACATATTTGCAATGTCTGCCGCTTTCGCCGTGTCTCCTCCGAGCCCCTGCAGTAATGATGCAGCGAACCCAGTGGCCGTCTCCATGTACTCATTTGCAGACATTCCAGCTGTCTTGTACGCCTCTGATGCGTACTGCTTCATCGTATCTGCACTGTCTTTGAACAGAGTTTCTATACCGCCGATGCTCTGCTCCAGGGCGGCTCCCTCTTCAATGCTTTCCTTGATTGCTGTGCCGATTCCTGCTGCCACAAGAGCCTTCTTTAGCGTCCCGACCAGGTTTCCTCCGATGCTCTTTCCTGCAGATTGTCCGGCCGATGCTGCCTCTCCTCCGAGCGCTTCTGTGATTTTTCCCTTGATGCCCTCTGCGGATGGGATAATCTGGACATAGGCTTTCGCTAATTCTGTGCCGCTTGCCATTTTTTACCCCTTTCCTATGATTTTTTCTCGCTCCGCCTCAAATTCTTCAGCCGTGTCGAATGCCATGATATTGCTTTCCGCTTTTTCTCCTGTAATCGATGCCAGGATTGACTTCGGCCTATTCAATCCCTTTTCTGCGTCTTTTGTCTTTGTCCATGCAATCCATGTGAGCCGGTCTACTGCTGCCGCCAGGAGCATGATGTCTGATTCCACCTTTATCCCTGCCAGCTTCATCTTTATCCTTGAATTTTCCCTCAGCCCAGCAGAAAGAGCCGCCAGTGTTTCCACTGGCAGCTCTCTATAATTTAATACTCCGTATGTTTCAGCCAGATCACAGATCAGTGCTGTTCTGTCTGTCGCCATCATGCCGGCGAGGGTTATCAGTTTTTTCCTTTTTCTCCGAACGCTTCAAAAATCTCTTTTATCGCATCGCTCACTGCTGCGACGGGCACTCTGCCGTCTTCGGTCCGCAAAGAATCATATAACTTTTTGCGTCCTTCCGTTCCAAGTACCAGCTTGGTCATTCTGGACACTGCAAGAGGATCGTCGTCTGCCGCCTCTGCCAAGGTATCCACAAGCTCCATGTTGTCCATGGTATTCTCATTCATCTCGAGCTTCAGTCCGTTTTTCAATTCTATCGTCTTCATGCTATTCACCTGATCCTTTCACAATGTATTCATAGTGTGTCTGTCCGTCCGTATCCGGTACGGCACTGATTGTGGTCTCGTATCCTACCGGATCACCGTCTGCATAGGTAATATCTCCTACTTCTGTGACCTTTGCGCTCGGGATGCAGATTCTTTTCAGGACTCCTCCCTTCAGGATCATATCGACAACCCATGCACAATAGTCCTGTTCGTCGCTGTTTGCCTTGATTGCTATTCCTTTGTCCAGCTCTCCTGTCACATTAGCATTACCGTAGACAGCTTTCAGGACTTCCACATTCATCGCTTCGATGAGTGTAAACTGGAAAGTGTCCGGCTTGTCGGTCTGTGTGTCGAGCACGGTGTCTCCGCCCCATGCTTTCACCTGGTCATTCTCCGGCGAATTGCTATTCACAAGCCCGTCCTCGGAGCAGTATCCCAGGCTTTTGAATGCCGGATCCAGAGCCGACTTTGCATCTACCGGTAACGTAGTACCGAGTGGTGCTCTGAAGATTGCCCCACCTTTTTTAGGCTTGCCTGTCGTTACATTTTTTGTATCTGACATCTTTTTCCTCCTGTTATGTTAATAATAAATAAAATCATACACAGCCTGGTATCTATATCTTTTTGTGGCTGTGTCCGTGTAGTTGTAATCTGTGTTGAGTGCTGCCCTGCTTACCGGATTTTGGTTTTCAATTTCCTCCATAACGTTCTTCACTTCCTCGTTCAGCTCTGCTGCCTGCTCCAGAGTTGGGGCATAGGACTGTATCGCCAGAGTTGCCGTCTGCAGTCCGTCTCTTTTTCCTCCGGATGTTTTTTCGATGAGCAGGTATCTCTCCGGTTGTTCTTCCGGTTCTTCCATGTAGGCAGGTACACTCATATTCTCGTTCAAAAATTTCAGAACTACTTTTTCAATCATCCTGTCACCTCAATGCTTTCAATATGATGTTGTCCTTCGAGTTTTCTTTTCTCGCTTTTCTTGATACTGCTGCCACCTCAGCATTTGCTCTATTCTTTCCACTTCGGTATGTAACCTCATAGCCTGCTCCCAGGGCTGCCTGCGTGGCGTATGCATGGTCTTTACATATCTGCATCATTTCTTCTGACTTTAATAAGTTTCTGACTCCTGCCCGGTTCAGCTTAACTTTCACTTTTTTGGCCGTACCTCTTCACCGTCACTTTCTTATTCCACCCCAGTGGAATCAGCTTTTCAATTCCTTCAAGTGGTGCTCCTATCGTCTCCCACTTTTTCCCGAAAAACTCCACTGTTCTGTTTTCCCAGTCATGTGTGTCTCCCTTCGGGATTGCCAGCGAATACACCGTTTCTTTTCCTGAAAGGTTGTTCTGCGCCAGGATGTCATCTGTGGATGCAGGGGCTACGAGCACATTCTCGATGTCAACCGGAGTCTCTTTGTATATCGGACGGTTGAATCCGTCCGTCCCCGTCTGCGTCTTTTCATACAGTTTGATTGTTATTCCTTTTATCAATCCCATACATTTCCACTGCTCCATATTTTTGTCTTCTCAGCCCGAGTCTGGCCAGTTCTGACCGCTTGATGAAGAGTCCGCCTCCCGGAATTAGGAATGTGGCGCTTGCCGTGTATCCCAGTGCCGACTCTGATGCTTGCGTCATTGGTTCCTGGTCTGTTGATGTCATCAGCGTCCTCGCTGTCACATCCACGGTCACGGATTTTGCCACCATGGCAAGGTCTTCATCTGCGTTTATCATTTCGTCCAGATTCTTTCCTACTTTTTTCGCTTCCGTCCGTAGAGACGCTGACACGATTGGAAGCAGCGCCTCTGCCCTCTGGGTTTCCTCTGGAGTCATTGCTCTCCATAACATAGTCATGTCGTCGGTTGTGGCGTATACGTTCATTCCTTTTTCACCGTCTTTTTCTTTGCCTGGTTCTTAACCGGCGAGACGGCGGGAGTTTTTTCCTCCCGCCATTTTTCTCCCCGGATAGTGTTATGTGTTTCGATCATTGCTCCGGTGTCAATATTCCGATATCTTTTCACGGGCTCTTCCTTACGTTGCAGACTTGATGATGGAAAAGGCTGTCTTGTCAAGGATTCCGAATCCGATGTATGTCTGTGCTCTCAGATATACCTGGCCGTATCCCTGCAGATCTTTTCCGCTGTTATCCGGATCGTCGTAAGGAATAACCTCCAGTGTTACCTGCTTCGCATAGCCCCACTTAAATGCTCTCTGAAAGTCTCCCAGAATTGCCTTATCCTTCGATGTCCCGAATGATACTGTGGAGTTTACTTCCACCTGGCAGCCGTTAATTGTTCCCGGATTGGATCCCCATGCAAGCTGAGGATAGAGCTTCGCTCCCGCCTTGTCTGTCTGCTTTGCCAGTGCGCTTCTCATATCTTTAGAGATTGCCATTCCGGACATATCAGAGTCTACCGTATCGAGTGCAGATACTGCATCCTCGATACATCTGTCAGGAGCTGCTGCATCGTAGTCAATTCCTGTGACGCCGATTGTGTCAAAGCTGTTTGTTCCAATCAGGGAAGAGGCCACTCCGGTTCTCGGATTTACTCCGTGCATTGCCATGATATCAAGGCCTCTTGCTGCCTTCATAGCAAATCCATCGTTGAACGCTTTGAGGATTTCCAGCTTTTTCTCCTCTGATGCATACATAAATTCATTGGATACTCTTGCACCGTATTCGATCAGGAGTGGTACTACCTTCACGGGTTCAACCTTCACTCCTCCTGCGCTTCTCTTTCCATTTTCAGCCACGAGATCCACCTCTGCATCCATGGAAAATGTCATGATCTCGTTTCCGTTGAATGAAATCGGCTCCTGTGCGTGCAGGGCGGCGATGGATGACTTTCCTTTTACCTTGTTGTATAAATCACTTACCAGTTCCTCTGGGAATAATGTTCCCTTGCTTAATACTTCGTCCATTGTTTACTCTCCTTTTCCTGTTAATCCTGTCAGCAATTTTTTCATTGCTGCGTTTTTACTTGCCGCTCCTTCCTCTGGATCTGCCAGTGGCGGTGTCGGCTGTCGTCTTCCTGCGAACAGTTTCGCCATTGCTTCGGCGTCTTTCTTGATACTCTCCTCATCTTCTCCCGACAGTCTCGCTGCCATCTCGTAAGGGAGTCCTGCTTCCAGCGCTACTCTCGTTTTTACCGAGTCGGTCTCGTATTTTTTCAGCGCTGCGTCCTTCTTTGCAACCTCATCCGGAGAGAGGAATCCTTCGTACTGCTTTTTCACCTCGTCAGGTGAGAGGTATCCCTCATACTTCTTTGCCGCCTCGTCAGGTGAGAGGTATCCCTCATACTGCTTTCTTATGGTCTCCTGCTCTCTCTTGATTCTTTCGCCGATTGCTTTATCAAACTGCTCCTGTGTTTCAATTACATTAAATTCACTCATTTCGAGCTCCTTTCCCCACTTAACCCGGTGGTATCGGTAATTTATTTACTAACGCCTTAGGCGATTAGTAGCTGATTTTTTGCTTTTTCTTTTCTTTACTTTCCCCACATATCCAGCTCGCCAGAATCACGCTGTCCATCAATGACACATCTATCGTATCGTTGATGGACCTATACCCGAATCCTCCATTTGATCCGATTGCTCTCTTCTCACAGTTACTCACAGACCTTGTGAGTGATGGCTGGTTCATGTGACAGAGCGTTTTTGCATATAGCCTCTGTTCAAATGCTGCATTTGCCACTATGATCTCTTTTACCGTCGGCAAAATTGGAGCTTTTAGTTTTTCCTCCTTCATTTCTCCGGCCAGCAACTGTTGACCGTTTGCCCCATCTATGACGACCTTTCCCACATCAGCCTGTGATAAAAATTCCAGAATCCAGTCATTTCCGGCCCGTGTCGGTCTGCAATCTACCACTTCCACGAATATCTTTCCGCCTGCTGCCTTTGCAGCAATGGCGAGAGATACGTTTGTTCCGTCGTGTCCGTATTTGATTCCTACATATAGCTTGCTCTCCAGCTTCGGCATCTTTTTCGCTGCCAGCTCTTCCCACTCTGCTCTGCTTATCGCTGACTGCAAGTTGTAGCGAATCCAGTACCCCAGACGCTGGATGTTGAAATCCAGGTCATCTGAGCCGATTTCCGCCATGATTTTCCTCTCTGTCAGAATGGTTCCGAGCGATGGATTCGTTTCGTACCATGCGGCTTTGTCATGTGGATCTGTCTGCTGTTCTACAGACCACTCGGCCCATCCGGTGTCTACCGATGTGCCTTGCAGTACTGTGTCTCTGAGTTTCATGAACACGGTGCCTGATGATACCGGAGTCGGAGGCGTTCCGCAAAAAATCGTCTGTGGGTTTTTGCTGTCCGATACTACATACTTCAGCGCCGTCTCCTGGTCGTCCTGATACTCCTGAGCCTCATCGATAATCAGGAGGTCGAATCCTTCTCCGAGGCCTCCCTTTGATGAACGTGTGCGGAAGTCAATCCTTCCTTTTCCGTCAATCAGTCGGATGCTCTCCATTCCGATAGCGCCGGTTGCCTTGTATGGTATTCCTGCATCTTTCAATAATTTCTTCAAGCGCTCCCATGCAGCTCTGCTCGTTGTTGTTCGGTGTGCCGTGTGCAGGATGTGCTCGTCATCCTTCAGCCCGAACATTTCCCTGATGGCTACAATCTCGTTCTTTCCGTTTCGTCTCGGTATCGAGTATCCGAATTTTGAATGTGTCCACAGTCCATCCTCATTGATTGCCAGGATGTCGTACAGAAGCAACTGCTGCCATTCCTGCGCCTGTCGGCTGGTGGAATTGTAAAGATCAATAGCTTCTTGTCCCCTTGTTTTCTCGTAGTGGATAACCACCGATTGAGTGGGAGTCTGTCGGCCTAACTCTGCCATGTCCATCCTCCGCTCTTCTCTGTGCTATTTACGTTCTTTTAATTCTTTTTCTTTCTGCCTCGCCTGCTCCCTTGTTCTCCTTGTTAGCCCGAGCCTTAAATTTCTCCGCTTTTCAAGTTCTTTGTCGTCCGCCGTCCAGTTCTTTTTTGTCCACACGTTTTCCAGATATTTACCGGACTTGTATGTGACTGTGCATCTGCAGTTATCATGCCGCCTGTACACATCAGCTGGCACATCTTCGTATCCATACGCTCCGGCCAGGTTTCTGCACCACGCACATGCTCCTCCCTGCAGCTTTCTGACGATCACCACATCCAGTCCTTCTCTGTATCTGAATTTCGCATTCATGGCTATAAAATCATCCAAAAAACTCTGAGAAATGTTTCGGACCGGCTCGTCCATTCTTCTCTCCACTTCCTCCCACTCGATCCCTTCCTCGCTGATTGCACTGACAAGTGTTTCTACTCGCTCATCCGGAAATGTTCCGCTCATTGCATTCAATCCGATTCCGTTCTCCTGGTCTATGGCTTTCTGCACCACCTTCGCCGCCTCATTGGTCAGCTCATAATTTTTCATAAGCACCGGCTTGATGGTTCGTTCTGCGATGTTGTAATACATCCGGCCATTTGGCAGTACATCCTGCGTGATGTCTTTCTTCAGGATTTCCGCCAGGATGTCTCCGAGATTTCTTGCGAACAGTGAGGTCTCGTCCATGGTTGCGGTGCCGTCTCTTATTTTTTTCAAAAACTTCCGGATGTTCTCATCAGCTGATACTGCTTTCTGGAAATCGTCCTGTATCTTCTGCAAGAGCTCCGGTACAATGTCCTGTGCCATCTTATTCCTCCGCCTCTATTCCCGTCAGGTCTCTCAGGTTGCTCTTTCCGAAATATCCCTCTATTGCCTGGTTTATTTTTATAGCTCCGTCTCCGATTGATGAGAGCATTGCTGCGTCCGGCTCGAATACCGGCTCCCACTTCGGTCTTGTCAGATATACCTGCTGCCGTTGATATCCGTAATCATCTCTGATACATGCTGCGAGATATCCTGCATTCAGAAATCCGACTCCGAATGTTCTCTGTGCTTTTCTCGCTGTCAGCCTTAATGTTTCATGCGTTGCTTTGATTGCCTCTGCAGATGATGGATTGTCTGATGGAAATCCCAGATCATCCAGTGTCAATCCTGTTTCTCCGGAGAAGAGTCCGGCCAGCATCCTGATCTGATCCACGTAAGGGCTCATTGACTGCTGCGTGAACTGTCCGACTTGTGGAATAGTTCCATCCTCGTCCTTGTCAAATTGCATGAATGAGGAGTATGTCGCTTTCCACTTGTCCATTCTTTCTGCATCCTGGCTCAACCCTGTCACATATTTCTGTGGAAACGAGTAAAACTCTGCACTGACCTCCACCCGTCTCAATGTTCTCAGAGCTTGTTGCATGATCCCCATGCATGCCCTTGATATCCTGGAATGCCCGAATGGTCTAACCGCATCCGGCCGTAGAATGACCGGTACCAGAAGAGGATACGGTGCCATGTTCTCGATGTCATACGTCTGTTTGCCTTTTTCTATGATTTTCGTGTTTCCCGGAGTGAAATATGCCTCTTTTATAGCTGATCCATTGTCGTCTCTCTGCAAAACGGCATATCCTTCTTTTAGCATCATTGTGATAGGATCGATTATTCCCGTCGCATTGCCTCCGTCAATCACCTGCAGCCTTGGATACCCTGTTTCGTCTGCTGATATGTAAATAAAGCAGCATGAGCTGATTGACGCCGACAAGACCGCTGAATCGAACAGGACATCCTTGCTGTTCATTTCATAAATTTCATTGATTGCAAAGTTATCGTCTTTAAATTCCCGGAACACGAGCCTGTCTGCCAGTGAATCCGCTGCTTTCCCACACCATCCAAGTGTCTCCTTCAGGAATGCAAATTTCGGAGGAACGCTGATCTGAAAGTCTTTCACCGCATTTTTCATTTCATAATACTCGTATCTGAGCAGCACTCTCGGCCTTTTCTGTGCTAATTTTGTTTGAAGGTATCCGATACCTCTCAGATTATCCATGTCTGTTTTTGCTCCTTTCAATTTTCGTGAGAAAATGTTCCCAGTGACGGCGTGAACTACAGAGTGCACCCCGGGGAGGGAGGTATGCCCCCCTCTTTCATCACTGCTGCCCCGCTCGATATTTCTTCCAGTCACGCGACTGGGGGAGCATCCGGTTCGTTACAACCTCATCCTTGCTACTTTTCTTTGTCTCTATCAGCTTGTTTGATTTCTGCCGGTTGCAAATCCAGTGAGCCAGCTGCAGGTTTGAGATGCCCGACGGATGCCCTCCCCGGTCAATCGGCACAATGTGGTCGATGCATGGACTCAGTGGGTTCGGGTATGGTATCGTTTTATCGACCGGCTTTCCGCATATTCCACATGTGTCCTGTGTCGCCATGATTCTCTTCTTGTTCCTCTCGAATGCCATGCGGTGGGTACCATCGTGGTCCGGGCGGTTTCTTTTTGTGGGGAGCATGTTTTCCCTCTCCTCTCCGTTGTTCTTACTTTACAATTTACCATCGATGTGAGTGCTGTCGTGTGCTGACTTGTCCATCCTCTTCTCAATCTCCATCAGCGCCCATCCGTGAAAGTGCTTCACTCGGCTCTCTGAATATCCCATGATATCCGCCACTTCGTTCCATTCCTTCGACCTGTCGCCATCTATGTAGTACAAGATGAGCAGTCTTCTGTAGTCCGAATTGTCCAGACTGTATATGAGTGTGAACGCCTGCAGGTAGTTCATTAACAGCTCTTGCTTTTTCTCTGCGATGGTATCCTCCAGCTCCTGAATCATCTCTACCGTTTTCAGCATCCTGTCCTTCGGCGATGTCTGTACTTTTATTCCGTCGTATGCGATTCCCTTCGGTGAGAGCATCAACCTCTCCTCCTGCTGCAGGAGTTCAATTTCTTTTCGTAATGATCTAATTGATTTTAGTAATGCCTTTGCTCTCACGTTTTCCTACCTCCCTATGAGAACGGAAGCTCCTCATTGATTCCGTCTGGGATATTCATGAATCCATTCTCATCATATTCCGGTTGTGGACTGCTGCCGCCTTCTCTTTTACTTTCTGCAAACTCCTGACTCTCTACCATGACCTCTGTTGTGTATACTTTCATCCCTTCTCTGTTTGTGTAGCTTCCCGTCTGTATTCTTCCCTCGACTACGATTTTCGTGCCTTTTTTCAGGTACTTCTCAACAAACTCTCCATTCTTTCCTAACGCCACACACGGTATATAGTCTGCTGACTGCTGCCCTTCGGCCGCTCTTCTCCTGTCTACTGCTAGCGTGAACCTTGCTATCGCTATCTGGTTCTGCCCTTGACTGTATCTCACATCCGGATCCCGTGTCAGGCGTCCCACCAGTATCACCTTGTTCATTTGTTCTCCCTTCCTGCTCCCAGAGCTTTCTTCCCACTGTATATCAGGCTCTTATATGGCTGTTTCTTTCTCAACTGCTGCCGCCTGATCGCTTCATGCCTTGTCACTGCTTCCAGTGTCTTCTTGTCCTTCCTTGCTCTGCTTCCCATCTTTTTCTCCCTTCATTGCCTCTCTCACAATCAACATCAATACATACAATGCCAGTACGAGCAGAAATCAGTGCTCCTACTGCTTCCGTTCCCATCAGTGCCAGCTCTAACACGGTTTTCAGAATCATTGTTGCATCTTCATAAAATTCCATCATCCTTCAGCCCCTCCTTCAGAAACATAAACCCAGGAGAGGCATCCTGCTCCCGATCAGCAGGCTCCTCTTCTGGTTCTGTATCGTAGTTTTTCCCGAATATGCTCATCCAGTCCAGCTCCGGGAATACCTTCCGGAATATCCTCTGTGCTGATGCTTTTAGCATCTTGGCTATCTCTGCATTTTTATGTACCGCTTCCGGACCTTCTGTGTGATGGTAGATGCAGAGGTAAACCTTCAGCCCGTACTTTTCTGACAGTTTCCGGTTTGCCCTCCCGAATATTACATGGTGCTCCTGGACTGGCTTCATGGAATAGTCATCATGCAGCATCATGCACAGGTAGCATCTTCCATCCTTTTCCTGTATTATGCTTTTCATTCAAGCTCCGTCTCTCTTGAGTACTTGCTGGTTTCCGTTCTCTCGACTTTGATGGTTCCTTTTGATATTCCGATTGTTGCTGTCACCTTTGTTTCCCATTTTCTTTCTCCTCGCATGCTTATCTGAATGTGTTCCAGGCACATCTTTCGCATGCTTTCGGACACACTCCTGCTGCTACCGCTCTCCGGCACATTTCCGCCTTTGCTTCGTCTGACTTCTTTTCCTTTTCCTCTTCTGTTCTTTTGCAGAAAAGTTCTCTTATCTTTCTGATTGCTCTTTGTATCCATGTTTCTTCTCTCACCTTCAAAGCCTCCTTAATCTCTCATCATCTTCTAATCCGTTTTCCAAAATCATAAATCCAGGAGAGGCATCCTGCTCCCGATCAGCAGGCTCCTCTTCTGGTTCTGTATCGTAGTTTTTCCCGAATATGCTCATCCAGTCCAGCTCCGGGAATACCTTCCGGAATATCCTCTGTGCTGATGCTTTTAGCATCTTGGCTATCTCTGCATTTTTATGTACCGCTTCCGGACCTTCTGTGTGATGGTAGATGCAGAGGTAAACCTTCAGCCCGTACTTCTCTGACAGTTTCCTGTTTGCTCGTCCGAATATGACATGATGCTCCTGGACGATCTTCACCGAATAGTCATCATGTAATAGCATACAGAGATAGAACCTGCCGTCCTTTTCCTGCATTATGCTTTTCATTCAAGCTCTGTCTCTCTGGAGTATTTACTTGTCTCCGTCCTCTCGACCTTGATAGTTCCCTTGGATATTCCGATTGTGGCCGTGACCTTTGTCCCGGTATTTATGGTCATTTTCTTTACCTTTTTGGTGACCAGGAGAGGAATTGCATTGTTGAGAATCTCCTCCACTTCTGGAAAATCATTATGGAACAACTCGAACGTTGTCCCTTTTGCGGAGAGCTTCTGTGCTTCCAGCCTTTCCTCTCTTTCTTTCTTCTCCTGATAGGCTTTCGCCTCGTCACATTTGCATTCACATGTGACTTCCTCGTCGATTTCTTCCTGTGTGTACCCGTTCGGCACCTCAATCATCTTGTTCTGCCCGCAAAATCTGCAGGCTCCTTTCTTTGTTTCCATCCTCTTAACTCCTTTCCTCTTCCACATTGCTCGGTCTATACTGATTGAGCCTGTCTATCTCGTTTATAGCTGATTCATAGCAAAATCTAACGATGTCACGGCTTCCCTCGTCGTCATAGCACATGAGGGAGGAGCTCATGTCCTCCTGCAATGCTTCCAAAACGCTGTCTTTTCTCAGATACGCCATTATTCTTCCTCCTCTTCTCCGTCCTCAGACAAATCTATGAACTTCATCAGCTGCTCGATGTCAGATGCCATGTTATAGACTGCTGCCCGGAGCTTTCTATACTCTGACAGTTCTTTTCTATCTTTTTCTTTCATGGCGTCCGCTATTTTTTCGGATTTGTAGGCTATCGTATCAATCAGCTCACAAATCGCCTGATCGTACTTTCCAGTTTCTACCTCATCGACGACTGCTGCCTCTTCACTTCCTGATTCAGCTGTCTCACACATTCCAGTTTCTTCTGATCCGTCTCCGTCCACTCCCCGAATATCACCGGGAGTTCCTTCCTCGCTTCCAGCATCCCCAGAAGTGAGTTCATCGCTATCGTCAGTGACGGTCTCCGCATCGTTTTTCGTGCTTCCCTCTTCAGATTCTTCATTTTGCACGACTGCTGCCTCTTCATCGTTCTCATTTTCCTCCTCTTCTGACGCATTTTCTTCGGATTCCGTCTCGTTTTCACCTAATTCCGGAGCGTTTTCCGCATTATCCGGTGCATTTTCCACATCTTCCGGTTCGTTTTCTTCTCCCTTTTTTTCTGTCTGTTGCGACGTCGCAACAGGAGGCTCAATTCCTTGATTTGACTGGGGCTCGCTGACTTTTTCCTTCTTGTAAAAATCGGTCCATACATCTTCCTGTGAACACAGTGCATATATTCCATAAATCTCATTCAGAAATTCCTGCCATGTCATACTCACCGGCTCCGGTTGTGTCATCAGCTTGTATTTGATTCCTGTGTTCCAGTCATACATGAACAGGAACATGATTCCTTTCTTGTGTGAAGACTGTCCGGATGGTGCCATGGTCTCCGCCGCTTCTTTGTACTCCGGTGGATCTGCATCCATGCATTCCATGACTTTGTTCAGCATTTCTCTCCTCGGCTCAAAGAAGTCAATCAGGCATTTGTCAAGTGCTGACCATGTGGTCTCTGCCTCCTGCTCCGGCTCCGGATCCTGCTGGTTGAAGTTCTTCAGCTCTCGAATCTCCCGGATTGTGGTCTTTTCTGTTATAAGCTCAATCTCTGAATCCGGAAGTGTGAGCATCTCTGACAGCTTCGATGACGAGAATGCTTTGAACTCCTCTTTCAGCTCCAGGGAGTTCCCTCCCTCGGAGTATTTCTCATTGATTGCGATAAATCTGGAAACGGTGCTCTTACCAAGTCCGTATTCCTTCTGTGCAAATTCAAAGATGTCGCTTGCTCCGTCATACATACCGGAATCTCTGATCTGCTTTAGCCGGTATCCGATATACACGAAATTTCCAGCTGTTTCCGCCAGTTTTCTCCGGATGTCCTCCTTCCAACTTGTCCACTCATCCAGCGTGATCTGCGTATACTCTTCCATGCTGTTCTCCTTTCTTCTCTCTTAATATGTTTTTGATGAGGTCTGCTGCCTTTTCGTAGCATTCAGCATCTGTATCTTCCTCGCCCTTTTGTGTCTTTACCTTCAGCACAAGTCTCCCTTTGACTTCTCCCCTGTATTCCCAGATTTCTATGTAGTTATCTGTGTACATAGAAAAGTGAC
>ENA-UOJD01001355-UOJD01001355.1-human-gut-metagenome-genome-assembly--contig:-P48-NODE-1355-length-25375-cov-8.165324_pt1 | contig 25375 bp, 24 predicted proteins | sample MGYA00242342_ERZ723889 | MGnify/ENA metagenome assembly ERZ723889
TTGGCGGCTTTGCCGCCTTACGGATGCGGCGTCCCCTTTACGGGGAGTGAGCGCCCTGTACAGGAAAATTCAACGGCAGGAGAGCACTGGTGCACCGCAGCACCACCCTGATGTGTCATTGCGAGGAGCGAAGCGACGTGGCAATCTCGCAGTACCCGGCTGGATCGTGGGAGAGCAATCGGCAAAATCGTAAGTGCCTTCCCGAGATTGCACCCCAAGGGCACTTCCTCGCGCTTCGCGCTCAGGGCGCCACGTCGGCCGTTGGCCTCCTCGCAATGACAAACCTTTGGCTTTTGCCATTTTAATGACAGCCTGTTAATCGCAGCAGTGCGTCGCCGGGCCGGGCTGTCCCCTCCCCTACAATTGCATATCCTCAAAAAACCAGCGTTTTGATCACGACCGGGAGGACCTGTCCGCTTGCGATGGGGGCGGCGACATCGAGGTAGCTGCCCGGCGGGAGCTGCACGCCGTCGAGGCACAGCAGCGGCACGCCCGGCAGCCGCACGGCCAGCGCCTGCCCGAGGGCCTTGCCCACATCGGCCGCCACGGCCACGAGCACCGGGCCGTCCCTGCCGCGCAGGCCGCCGGCCAGCCCGTCGGCAAGGGCGCTCAGCGCTGCAAAGTGCAGGTCGCGCCGCCCCTGCAGGGCCAGAACGGCCGGGCCTCCTTCAAACACGGCCAGCCGCGCCCGGACGGTTTCTGCCAGCTCCGCGGGCGGGAGGCGCTCCTCCTCCGGCGTCAGAGCGGCGACGGGCAGATTTTTCAGCGGAAAGGCGATGCGGTCAAAATAGACCGTGCTGCCGGAAAGCTCCGTGGCGTGGCAGCCCGCGCCGATCACGGTGGCGCGGATGGTCTCGCGCGCGGGGATGCGCGGGCCGACGGCGCTTTTTGCCACGGCCCGGCCGAGCAGCACGCCGAGGTCGCCGTAGGCAAATGGGGCGCGCGGCCGGTCTTCCATCAGGTCGGCCACGCCGCCGGAGAAGCTGTAGACCGCGCCGGGCGCGGGGCCGGGCAGGCGGTCCGTGACAAAGCCGCGCAGCCGCGCCTCATCCTGCACGGGGCGGAAGCCGAGGGCCTCCTCCAGAATCTCCGTGAGCAGGGCGACGGTCGGCGCGAGGTCCTGCGGCGTCAGCCGGTCGCCGGGGGCGTAGGGCACGAACGGCCGCAGCACGGGCGAGACGTAGGTCACGCGGCCGTCCGGCTCCAGCTTGACGAGCCGCCCGCCGACATTCAGGCAGGCCGTGTCCGTCAGGGCCCCGTTCGTGAAGCGGGCGATGTTCGTCGTGCCGCCGCCGATGTCCAGATTCACGACGGTGCAGGCGTGGGCCTGCGCATAGTCCGCCGCCCCGGCTCCGCGCCCGGCCAGTGCGCTTTCAAGCGCGGGTCCGGCCGTCGCCACGACGAAGTCCCCGGCATAGCCCGACAGGGCCTCGAGCACGGCGCGGGCGTTCTCGCGGCGGGCCGTCTCGCCCGTGATGATGACGGCCCCGGTCTGCACGGCGCGGCGGTCGATGCCCGCGGCGGCGTATTCGGCGTCCACGATGCGGGCGATGGCCTCGGCGTCCAGCTCGCGCTCTGAGCGCAGCGGGGTGAAGTGCACGGCGCTGCGCCGCAGGACCTCGCGCGCGGCGACGGTGTAGTTCGGCACGGAGAAGGCCGAGCCCTCGTTGCGGACGGTCAGGCGGGAAAAGACGAGCTGCGTCGTCGTCGTGCCGAGGTCGATGCCGACGGACAGCAGCGTTTCCGCGCTCACAGCACCTGCCGCAGCAGGACCTGCAGCGCGTCACGGGTCAGGGGAGCGGGGGCCTGCGATGCGCAGGGGTCGGCCAGCGCGGCCTCGAGCACGTCCGTTTCAGCCTCCAATACGGCCTCGCGCGGGACCCCGGCCTCCGGCAGGCTTGCAGGCAGGCCGAGCCGGGCGCGCAGGCGGACGATCGCCCCCGTCAGGCCGCGCACGCCGGGCAGGCCGCAGGCCGCGGCAAGGGCGGCATAGGGATGGGGGTCTTCGGCCGCGTGGTGGGCGATGACGTGCGGCAGCAGCATGGCGCACAGGCGTCCGTGGGCCACATGGAAGCGCCCGCCGAGGGCATGAGCCAGCGCGTGGCAGGCGCCGAGGCCCGCATTGTCAAAGGCCAGCGCCGCCATGGAGGCCGCCAGATGGACGTCTCCGCGCACGGCCGTCTCGCCCGCGAACGAGCGCGGCAGCAGCCGCAGCAGCGTCCGGCAGGCGCTGCGGGCCAGCGCGTCCGTCACGGGGCTGGCCTCGCGTGCGGCCACTGCCTCCACACAGTGAGAAACGGCGTCCATGCCGGATTCCGCGATGAGGCGCGGGGGCAGAGCCTCGAGCAGAGCGGGGTCCAGAATGGCCAGCTCCGGCCGCAGGGCCGGGTCCACGAGGGGGTGCTTGACGCCGTCCTGCGTCAGGATGGCGAACGACGTGACCTCTGAGCCGCTGCCGGACGTCGTCGGCACGGCTACAAGGCGGACGGGCAGACCGCCGAGCGCGGCGATGCCCTTGGCGCAGTCGATGGCGGAGCCGCCGCCGAGGGCCAGAACGGTGTCCGGCCGCAGGGCCTGCAGGCGGGCGACGCCCTGTGCCACCAGAGAAAGCGGGGGATCGGGCGCGACATCGGAGAATTGTTCGACCTGCGCGCCGGGAAAGGCCGCGGCATAGCGGGCGGCCGTGCCGTTTTCGGCAAAATAGGGGTCCGTGACGAGCAGCACGCGCTCGGCGTGCAGCCCGGCGAGGGCCGCGGGGGCGTCCGCGCCGAAGCACAGCCGCGTGCCGCAGACAAAGCTTTGCATGACATCGCCTCTTTTCGGCGATAGTATTTCCGCCCGGCCGGAAAACATGTGACAAAATTGAAAATTTATGCCCGCCGGGTTGACACCGGCGGGCATTTGTGGAAAAATAGAAGAAAAATGGCGGGGCTGACGAACGGCCGTTGTAGGGGCCGGGCTGTCCCCTCCCGGCGCAATGCTGTCGACTAATGCAGGCTGTCGATAAAACGGTGAAAGCCAAAGGTTTGTCATTGCGAGGGCGCTTTGCGCCCGTGGCAATCTCGGGAAGGCACTGCCGTCCCGAACCGGCTGTTGTAGGGGAGGGGCATGCCCCTCCAGGCGGTAGGCTGCCGATTCGCACAGGGAACCGATAAAATGGGAAGGCTCCCGATTTGTCATTGCGAGGAGGCCGCAGGCCGACGTGGCGCCCTGAGCGCGCAGCGCGAGGAAGTGCCCTTGGGGTGCAATCTCGCAGGACATGGTTGGATAACAGGGAAACCATCGGCGAAATCGCAACTGCCTTCCCGAGATTCCCACGTCGCTTCGCTCCTCGGAATGACACATCAGGGCGGTGCGGCGGTGGGAATGGTGCATTGCATCGAATCAGCGGTACTTTTGCCGCTTCGCGGACGGGAGGGACATGTCCCTCCCCTACAATAATTACAATGTTTAATGTTTATCTGGAGGAATCAAGATGGCGGATATGATCCGGGGCGTATGCCCGCAATGCGGAAAAAAGCTGGAGATCCCGGCGGAGCTGGAGGAATTTTCCTGCCTGTACTGCGGGGCGCGTATGCGCACCGAGGCGCTGCGGGCAAAGCCGATGGAGGAGCGGGCCGTCGAGGCGCTGCTCACGCAGCTGCCCGGCTGCATCACGCGCTATCCGGACCTGCACCTGCGCATCGGCAAAAAGGACTTTTTCCCGACGTTCGCGCAGTATGAGCAGGACAACGCGCCCCTGCTGCAGGAGCTGGACGCCTGCTGCGCCGGGTATCCCGGCGGGGCCGAGGCGCTGGCCGGGCACGCGGCGGCCGTGATGCTGGACGGCCTTGCCGCCCATATGGAAAAGGACCCGCGCTGGGGAAAGCGCACGCGGGACAATGTGTTTTTCGACACGAAGGTCGCGCTGGCCATTTTCTTTACGCCGCTGCTGCGCAAGCTGCAGCTGGAGCTGGCCGAGCCGCTGCGCACGCAGCTGCAGACGCAGTGGCTCGCGCGCTGGCCGAAGCAGCTGTGGAGGCCGGGCGACTATGACACACTCGCGGGCGGGTTCAAGAAGTTCCGCTTCTGCTTCATCACGACGGCGACGTGCGCCGCCGAGGGCAAGCCCGACGACTGCGCGGAGCTGACGGCCTTCCGCGCGTTCCGCGACGGCTGGCTGCGGCAGAGGCCGGACGGCCCCGAGCGCATTGCGGAGTATTATGCCGTCGCACCGTCCATCGTGGCGGGCGTGGAATACTGCGACGATGCTCCGGCGCGCTATGCCGAGATCCGCGCCCGCTGGCTCGGCCCGTGCTATGCGGCGCTGCAGCGCGGCGAGATGGAGCGGTGCTATGACACATACCGGGATATGGTGCAGACGCTGCAGGAACGGTATGGGGTGCAGTGATCGGATAAAACTGTGAGGGCATGTCCTTCCACGAACAATATAATAGGATGATATGCTGTTTTTCGGCAGTCTGTGCCGCGGCGGATGGGAGCTTTCCCGTCCGCCGCGGGATTTTTTTGTTTTTTTCCGGATTTTTTTTTAACGGATTCACATTTCGCGTGAATTTTTAACGGGTGCGGGACTACGGGTGAAAGAGTACTTTTTCAGAAATTGGAGGTTGAAGACGAATGGTGGAAAAGCACCGGAATTTTGTGCAGGCCTATCTGCAGTGCTTCGACGCCGCCGAGGCCGCGCGGCGCGCGCAGTGCGGGGCAGACGCACTGGCCCGTCCCGCCGTCCGCCGCGAGCTGGCCGCCCAGCGCAGCCGGGGCGTGCCCGGCCGGGAGGACGCCCTGCGCAGGCTGGCGCAGATCGCCTTCGGGCGCGCGAACGACTGCGTCCGCCTTGTGCTCGAGGACGACCCGCCCATCGGCGAGCTGGACCTGACGCTGCTGTCCGAGGTGAAGCGCAGCGAAAAGGGGGCCATCGAGGTGCGGCTGGCCGACCGCATCCGCGCCCTCGAGGAGCTGCTGCAGGCCGGGGCGGCGGACGACGGCGCGGCCGCGGCGTTCTTCGCGGCGGTGGAGGAGCCATGATGCGATTCTCGGCCAAGCAGCGCCGCGTGCTGACGTGGTGGCGGCCCGACAGCCCGGACGCTGCGTTTGAGGCCATCATCTGCGACGGGGCGGTGCGCTCGGGCAAGACGCTGTGCATGGGGCTGAGCTTCTTCCTGTGGGCGAGCGCCTGCTTCAGCGGCGCGCGGTTCGGCCTGTGCGGCAAGACCATCGCCTCGCTGCGGCGCAACGTCGTTACGGAGCTGCTGCCGAAGCTGCAGGCCATCGGCTTTTCCGTCCGGGAGCGGCGGACGGAGAACCTGCTGCAGGTGAGCTACCGCGGGCACACGAACGAGTTCTACCTCTTCGGCGGGCGGGACGAGGGCTCCGCCGCCCTCATTCAGGGCATCACGTTCGCGGGCGTGCTGCTCGACGAGGTGGCGCTCATGCCGCGCAGCTTTGTGGAGCAGGCCTGCGCGCGCTGCTCCGGCACGGGAAGCCGCCTGTGGTTCAACTGCAACCCCGAGGGGCCGTACCACTGGTTCTACACGGAGTGGATCGGCCACGCGGCGGAGCGGAACTGCCTGTACCTCCACTTTACGATGGAGGACAACCCCGCGCTGTCGCCCGATATCCGCAGCCGTTATGCGCGGCTGTACTCCGGCGTGTTCTACCGCCGCTTCGTGCTGGGCCAGTGGGTGGCGGCTGAGGGCCGGGTGTATGACTTCTTCGACGCGGCAAAGGCCCCGCCGCCGCCCGAGGGGCCGTTCAACCAGTGGTACATCTCGTGCGACTACGGCACGGTCAACCCGGCGTCCTTCGGGCTGTGGGGGCGGAAGGACGCCGAGTGGTACCGCGTGAAGGAGTTCTACTTCGACTCGAGGCGCGAGCAGCGCCAGATGACGGACGCGGAGTATGAGCGGGCGCTGCGGGAGCTTGCGGGCGGGCGGCCCATCGCGGCCGTCATTGTCGATCCGTCGGCTGCGAGCTTCCTTGAGACGCTGCGGCGTAACGGCTGGAACGTCCGCCGGGCGGACAACGACGTGCTCAGCGGCATCCGCCGCACGTCGGACCTGCTCAAATGCGGCAGGCTCGTGCTGTGCGACACCTGCACGGACTGCCTGCGCGAGATCGAGCAGTATGTCTGGGACCCGAAGGCCGGGCGCGACGCCGTGCGCAAGGAGCACGACCATGCCATGGACGACATGCGCTATTTCGTCTCGACGGTGCTGGCTCCGCAGCGCCCGGCCCTGGCTGCATGTACGGCTATCCGGAGGGCGTAGGTGTTGGCGCATTGTAGGGGCGGGGCACAAACGATTCGCATAGGCAGCCGTTAAAACGGCAAACGCCATTGTAGGGGAAGGGCATGCCCCGCCCGGCACTGCACCGCCGATTTGTACAGGCTGTCAGTAAAATTGTAAAAGCCAAAGTATGGGGTGTAGCGGCGCTCAGTGAGCGCCTTGTAGAGGGGCCTTAAACCGCTGAACGGCATTGGTGCACCACGGCACTTGCCTGAATTGTCATTGCGAGGAGCGAAGCGACGTGGCAATCTCGCAGTACGCAACCGCATCGTGGGAATGCCATCGGCGAAATCGCAGCTGCCTTCCCGAGATTGCCACGGCCCCGTTGGGGCCTCGCAATGACAATTCGGGGGCGTTCACCATTTTAACGACGGCTTGTACCGGCTGTGAGTACCGCGCCGGGAGGGGACAGCCCGGCCCCTACAATGGCGTGAGCGAAATCAAAGGCGCGCGAAAAATCAAGGGAAGCTCTGAATTGATCAACAAGAGCGGATGGCGAGAGATTTTTTGGCAAGGCGAGGTTTGGAAAGTGCAGTTGTACTTTGTGTACTGCAAACTTTCCAAACCGATGGATTGCCGAAAAAGATCCGGCATCCGCCGCAGATGATCGATTCAGAGTTTCCCCCAATAAAGGAGGAAAAACATGTTTCGAAAAAAGCAGAGCGTCGCGGCGGCGGCGGCGCAGCTGCGCGGCGGGACGCAGAGCCCGTTCGGCGCGGGCCTTCCGGCCGTCCCGCCCGGCGAGGCGCAGCTCTACCGCGCCATGCGGCAGTCGCTTCCCGTGCTGGATGCGGCCATCGGCAAGCTTGTGCGGCTGAGCGGCGGCTTCACGGTGCGAAGCGCCCAGCGGGAGACCGCGCTGAACGAATTCCTGCGGACCGTTCCGTGCGGGCGCGGGCAGACCGGCATCCACAGCTTCCTCTCGGCCTATCTCGACAGCCTTCTGACCTACGGCCGGGCCGTCGGTGAGATGCTCGTGGCGCAGGGCGACCTGCGGGCCGTGTGCTGGGGCGATGTGAACGCGCTGGAGCTTCGGGAGGGGAAGTCCCCCCTCGAGGTCGTGCTGTGCGGCTGCGATGAGGACGGCCGGATGCGGCCGCTGCCGCGGCAGGAGCTGCTGCTGTTCACGGCGCTGAACCCGGAGCCGGGCAGCCCCTATGGCGTCTCGCTGCTGCGCAGCATGCCGTTTCTCGCGGACATCCTGCTGAAAATTTACCGCACGATCGGAAAAAACTGGGAGCGCGCGGGCAATGTGCGCTATGCCGTCGTCTGCAGGCCGGGCGGCGACGGGATGGAGCGCGGCTCCGCCTCCGAGCGGGCCGGGGCCATCGCCGCCGAGTGGAGCGAGGCCATGCGCGACAGCCAGAGCGGCGTCGTGCGCGACTTCGTGGCTGTGGGCGACGTGTCCGTCAAGGTCATCGGCGCGGACGGGCCGGTGCTTGACGCGGCCGTGCCCGTGCGCCAGCTGCTCGAGCAGCTCGTGGCCAAAACGGGCCTGCCGCCGTTCCTGCTCGGCCTGAGCTGGTCGAGCACGGAGCGCATGAGCGCCCAGCAGGCAGATCTTCTGACAAGTGAGCTCTGGGCGCTGCGCCGTGCCGTCGAGCCGGTGCTGCTGCGCATCTGCACGCTGTGGCTGCGCCTGCACGGCTGCGGCTGTGCGCCGGAGATCGTCTGGGACGACATCAGCCTGCAGGACCTCGTCGAGGAGGCGCAGGCGGACCTGTACCGCGCCCGGACGGAACAGCTGAGAAAGGGGACATAACATGGAGATTCGCAAGGAGGGCGGGCTGCGCGGCGCGGGAGCGCCGGACGAGGCCCGGCTCGCAAAGATCAACGCCTATGCGCGCACGCCGCTCACGGCGGAGGCCGTCTACTGCTTCCGCGTGCGCCTGTGCGACGACCGGCCCGACCGCGACTTTGAACGCTTCGACACGGCGGCCCTGCCGCGCATGGCGGAGCTGTTTCGCGGCAAGACCGGCATCTGCGACCACCAGTGGTCGGCCGACCGGCAGGTCGCGCGCATTTTTGACACGCAGGTCGTCCGCGAGGACGACGGCGCGAGCTGCCTGATGGCCGAGGCCTATGTGCTGCGCACGGAGCGCAACGCCGACCTGATCGCGGACATCGAGGGCGGCATCAAGAAGGAGGTCTCCGTCGGCTGCGCCATGGGGCAGGCGCGCTGCTCGATCTGCGGCGAGCCCTACGGCACCTGTGCGCACCGCAAGGGCGCGGTCTATGACGGCGAAACGTGCCTGGCCGTGCTCTCGGAGCCGCTTGATGCATATGAATTTTCCTTTGTGGCGGTCCCGGCGCAGCGGGCGGCGGGCGTGACGAAGGCGGGAAAGGAGGGATATGGCATGACACTGCAGGACTGTGTGGCAAAGCATGGCTCACCGGAGCTTTCGGACGCCCTGCGCAGGCTCTCGGCCGAGGCAGAGCTGGGCCGCGCCTGGCGAAAGCAGCTCGAGGACGGGCTTGTGGCGCTGGGGCTGTCGCTCGACCTCGGGGCCTCGGAGCAGACGCTCCGCAAGGCGGCCGCCGCGCTGGACGACGGCCAGCTGCAGGCGTGGAAGGCCGCGCTGGACCGGCGCGCCGCGGAGCGCTACGGCGGCGGGCCGCAGCTGGTAAGAACGCAGGGAAGCGGCAAGGACGACGAAGCCTATCTGATTTGACGAGAGGCTTCCATTGGAAACGGCATGTTTCAGAAATTCGGGCCTTCTGGGCCCCATGGGCAGAACCGGAATATGAAAGGAGAATCAGGCAATGGCAATTTTTCATCAGGAGCTGGGTCAGGTCTGCACGACGATGTATCTGCAGGGCAGCGCAGCGGACAACACGGTGTGCAAGATGCACGCCAACGACACCGTCGCGGCCTGCGCGGCGGGCAATGACTTCATCGGCGTGGTCGTGGGCAAGCGCGACGGTCTGGCCTGCGTGCAGGTCGCTGGCTTTGTGACGCTGCACTACACCGGCACGACGGCCCCGACCGTGGGCGAGTGCGCGCTGGCGGGCGACGGCAAGGGTGGCGTGGCCGTGACGGAGAATGCGAAAAAGTACCGCGTCCTCCGCGTGGACACCGCCGCGAAGACCGTCGGCCTCTATCTGTGAGTCGGAAAGGAGAAACGAACATGGCATTTGACAACATTCATCTCGAAAAGGGCATGTATCACGAGGCCGGCCGCAGCTTCACGCAGGTGCTCGAGCAGCTCGACCCCTCCGAGGGCTACCGCGGCACGCCGCTGGAGAACACGGACGCCTTCCAGCGCCAGCTCAAGCGCTTCGCCATCCGCGTGAAGGGCGCGGGCTCGGACACGGTGGAGAAATTCTTCTCCACGTTCGAATCCGCCGTGCTGTTCCCGGAATTCCTGGCCCGCGCCGTGCGCCAGGGCATGGACGAGGCCAACATCCTGCCCGCCATCACGGCGACGGTCACGCGTATCGACGCCATGGACTACCGCAGCATCTACTCCGTGCCGGAGGAGGCCGACCGCAGCCTTGCCTATGTGGCAGAGGGCGCTTCCATCCCTGCCACGGCCATCCGCACGCGCGAGCACCTCGTCCGCCTGTACAAGCGCGGCAGAATGCTCGTGGCGTCCTATGAGGCCCTGCGCTTCCAGAAGCTCGACCTGTTCTCTGTCATGCTGCGCCAGATCGGCGCGCAGATCCAGGCCATGCATCTCGAGGATGCCGTGAACGTCCTGCGCAACGGCGACGGCAACGACAACGCCGCGGCCGTGTTCACCGTCGGCACGTCGCCCATCTCCGGCGAGCAGGGCACGCTGACGTATGCACAGCTTGTGGAATTCTGGGCGCAGTTCGCCCCGTATGAGATGAACACGATGCTCGTGAGCAACGCCACGATGGTCAGGCTCCTGAAGCTGACGGAGCTGCAGAATCCGCTCACGGGTCTGAACTTCCAGGGCACGGGCAAGTTCGAAACGCCGCTCGGCGCGTCGCTGCTGCGCACGCAGGCCATGGCGGACGGCTGCATCCTCGCCTTTGACCGCCGCTATGCGCTCGAAATGGTGCAGGCGGGCGACGTCGGCGTGGAATATGACAAGCTCATCGACCGCCAGCTCGAGCGCGCGGCCATCACGTCCATCTCCGGCTTCGGCAAGATCTGCACGGAGGCGGCGAAGGTGCTCGAGGTATGATGGGCATGAGCGAGGAGATCACGGCGGCCGCCGTGCGCATCCTCGGCACGGAGGAGGAGCTGCTCCCCGCTCTGTGCACCGCAGCGGAGGCCGGGCTTCGTGCCCGGCTCCGTCGGGACGTCGACCCGGAGAAGGAGTGCCGCGAGTGCTTCGTGATGGCCGCCGCCCTCGTTGCCGCGTCAACGCTGCTTTCGGCGCAGGCGCAGGGCGTGACGGACTTTGACGCCGGGCAGGTCTCGCTCCGGCTGAAGGACCCCGGCGACTCCATGGTGCGCGGCGCGCTCTACATGCTCACACCGTGGATGGAGGCGGACACCTGCTTTCTGGGGGTGCGGGCATGAAGCGGCGCATCGCGGCCCTCATCCGGCGCTATGGCAGCAGCGTGCAGGCGGTGTTCCCGGACCGGACGGAGATCGTGCGGGCCTTCCTGCAGCCCGTGACCTCGCGGAGCTGGCAGAACATGGACCACATGATCCCGACGGGCGGCGAGGTGCCGCGCGGGCAGTTTCTGTATATCGGGCCGCCGGAGCTGGATATCCGGGGCGCGGAGCATCTGTATCTTGCGGGGCGCTATTTCCTTGTGCGCCGCGCGGACATGATCGTCTTTGACGACGCGGAGCTGTTTTTGTGGGGGCTGTGCGTCGAGGGCGGAAGGGAGGACCCATGGAGCAGCTGATCGAAATGGTGCTGCAGGCGCTGCGCGCAGCGGGCATCCACTGCGTGCGCGCCCTCGACGAGGAGACGCTGCCCCGGCTGAAGGCACCGATGGTCGCCGTCGGGGCCGATCCCTCGGCCTGCCGCCAGCATGCGCTGGCGCGGTATCTCGGGCAGGATGCCGACGGCGCGGAGCGCTACGGCATGGAGCTGCAGGCGACGCTGCAGCTGGAGGTCTATTCGCCCGGCAGACGGGCGGGCGCGCTGTGTGAACGCGCAGCGGCGCAGGTGGTGGACGTGTTTCTCGGCGGCATCGAGGGCCTGTATTCCGGCGACCTCGAGCTGGGGCGCACGGCCTATGACGCAAGGACGGACTGCTTCCGCTGCGCCGTCCGCGCGCCGCTGACGCTGCGGCTTTATACCACGGCGCAGGACGGCGCGTTCACGCACGCGGACATCAGGGGGGTATTGCAATGATCCATGAACGGCCGGGCGTGTGGTCCGCCTTTGGGGCGCAGGGGACCACGGAGCTGACGGACCGCCGCCTTGCGGCGGTCATCGCCCCGGCGGATGCGGCTGAGGGCGTGCAGCTCGTGCACAGCGCGGCGGAGGCCGTGTCGCTCTACGGCGGGAACGCCCTGCTCACGCGCATGCTGAAGCTGTGCCTTGCCAACTGCGGCGATCCGGTCTATGCCGTCGCCGTGGACGAGGACACGAAGGTTGCCTATGAGACGGCGCTCACGGCTCTGTTCACCGCGGCGAAGCCGGGCATCCTCATCGTGGGCAGCGCCCGCGAGGACGTGCAGCTGCTGCTGCGCGAGACGGCTGAGGCCAACGAGTGCCTCGGCGTGGCGGGCATGAAGGGCGCGTCGGCCGATGCCCTTGCCGCGCGGGCAAAGGCGCTTTGCTGCGCGCGCATTGTGTTGACCGGGCCGGACGTGCTGGCGCAGGACGAGGCCGTGGCGGACGGCTTCTGCGCGGCGGCGGCTGTCGGCGGGGCCATCGCCTCGCTGTCCACGCCCGTTGTGCCGCTGCACGACGTGGCCCTGTTCGGCCTGCAGAGCCTTTCGGCCCTCTATACGGATGGCGAGCTGGACAAGCTCCTGCAGGCGGGCGTCACGCCCGTGCAGCTGTCCGGCGGGCGGATGTGTGCCCTGCGCATTCTGACGACGCGGGCCACGGCCGAGGGGCCGGAGGGCGAGAGCTTCCGCAGCCTGAACGCCACGCTTGTGACGGACGAGCTGCTGCGCGATCTGCGGGCGGCGCTGGCGGCGCGGTTCCGCGCGGCGCAGAACAGCACGCTCACGCGCACGGCCATCCGCAGCGCCGTGCTGCTCGTGCTGCAGGACTATCGCGCGCGGGGCTGGCTCAGTGCGTTCGGCGCTCTGCGCGTCTATGCCGATGCCGGCGATGCGTCGCTGTGCCGCGTGGAGTTCACCTATTCCATCCCGGCGGGGCTGCACCGCATTGCCCTTTCGGCACAGATGACCGGCTGAGGAGGGGGAGCATGACGGGAATTTGCATTCCGACCTCGGCGGACATCCGCATCGAGGTCGCGGGACGGCGCGTCGCGGTGGTGCAGAGCTACCGCGTCGAGGAGGAGGCGTCGTGCGAGGTCGTCGGGGCCATCGGCTCGAATGAGCCGGTCGGCGTCGTGCGCGGCCCGGCGCGCTATCGCATCACGCTGCAGCGGGTCTATGCCACGGACGAGGCCATTTCCGACGGCCTGCGCTTTCACGAGCTGCGGCAGTTCTCGCTCGTCATCGCAAAGCCGGACACGATGGTCGTGTTTTCCGGCTGCGAGTGGGAGCGGCTGACGGAGCGGGCCGAGGTCGGCAGCTCCGTGCTGGAGGAGGCCGTGGTGCTGGCCGCCGTGCGCGGCGAATATGAACAGCAGGAGGGATGAGCATGCAGTTCCGCAATTTTACCTGGCCGAACGAGCCGTCCTCTCTGCGGGTGACGAGCCGCAGGCGCACGGCCCTGCTCGAGGAGCCGGGCGGCGGCTGGACGCTGCAGGACCTCGGCACGGCGGCCCGGACCGTGACGGGCGAGGGCGTGTTCTTCGGCGAAACTGCCTATGAGAGCCTCCGAACGCTCGAGGCTCTTCTGGCGCAGGGCGGCGCGGGGGCGCTGACCCTGCCCCATGTGGGAACGCTGCAGGCCGTTCTGACGGAGCTGGAGGGCGGGCAGGAGCCGCGCGAGAACTTCGTGCGCTACCGCTTCACCTTCGTGGAGGCGGCATGATCGCCCTGTGGACCGCGCCGCAGGACGGCGCGTGGACGCGCCTGCCGGGGCCGGTGACGGCGTGGAGCATTCTGCGGACGGACCGGCTGGGGAAGGATTCGTTCCGTGTGGAGCTGGCCGATGCCGCCCTGCCGGACGGACGCCTGCGCTTCAGCGCCCGCGTGGACGGCGTGGGCTGGTTCACGGGCCTTGCGGACGAGGTGCTGCGCACGGAAAGCGGGGCCGGGCGCAGGCTCGTGCTGCGCGGACGCGGGATGGACGCCCTGCTCGAGGACTGCGAGTTCGACGCGCAGACGGGAACGGGCATCACGCCTGCGGCGCTTGCCACCCGCGTGCTCCAGCCGGTGGGGCTTTCTGCCTGGAGCGATGCGCAGTCGGCTGCGGGCACCCTCAAAACAGCCCTCGGCAGCACGGGCAGCTCGATCGTGCAGGACTACTGCGCCTCGCCCGGGCTCCTGCCGCCGCGCATGCTGGCAGACGGCCGGGTGTGTCTGACGGCCGCGCGCAGGAGCGGCGGCACGGCGCTGCAGGGCGGCACGGTGCGGGAGCGCTCCGTGCAGGCGCTGGCGGGCATCGGCGTGCTCCACGCCGCGGGCACGACCTACGAAAATCCGGCGGGCGGCCGCGAAACGCGCTGGCGCAGCGCACTGGGCTGGCCCGCCGCGGCGGAATTTGCCCTGTCCATGCGCGATCGGGACTCCGTGCGACTGACCCTGCCGGGCACGCACGCCCTCGAGCCGGGCACGACGGCGGAGTATGGCGGCCGGACGCTGACGCTCACGGACTGCACCCTCCGCGGCGGCGCGGCGGGCATTACCACGGAGCTGACGCTGGCGGCACTTTAAGCGGGGCATCGTTGGCACACTGTAGGGGAGGGGCGTAGGGAAAATGAATACTGAAGACTGAAAAATGAAGAATGAATAATACGCAGGCCTTCGGCCGTTCACTGTAGGGGAGGGGCATGCCCCTCCCGGCTCCGCACCGGCGCAAGTAACAGGCTATCGTTAAAACGGTATGTACCGATTGCGTCTGTAGCGGCGCTCAGTGAGCGCCATGCAGGCTGGCGATATTTGTGGTACAAATTCAGTGGCGCAAGGCAAACAGGTTTGTCATTGCGAGGGCGCTTTGCGCCCGTGGCAATCTCGCAGTACCCGGTCGGATAACAGGAAGGCTTCCGGCGAATATGGTAGCGTTACGCAGCGTGGCGTCGAGGACGCCGCCCCCTACAAGGCATGTGCGGTCGACATAGTGCACGGAAATTTGCAGCTGCCAAAGGCGCTCACTGAGCGCCGCTACAGACGCAATCGGTTGGTACGTTTTTGTCGACAGCCTGTTCGTATCGCCAGTGCGCCGCCGGGAGGGGCATGCCCCTCCCCTACAACGCGCCGCCGATGCCCGGATCATACAACAAAAACAGGGACGCACCGGTCTCGGTGCGTCCCTGTTTTTTCAGCTGCTTATTCCGCCTCCGGCATGGGCTTGCCGAGGCGCTTGTACATGGTCTTCTTCACGGCGCGGAGGATGTTCTCATAGCCGGTGCAGCGGCACAGGTGGCCGGAGAGCAGCTTGCGCAGCTCGTCGTCCGTGTACTCCCGGCCGGTCTCGAGCAGCTCGACGGCCGTCATGATGAAGCCCGGCGTGCAGAAGCCGCACTGGATGGCGGCCTCGTCGATGAAGGCCTGCTGGATGTCGGACAGCTCACCGTTCGGGCCGAGCAGGCTCTCGAGCGTGCGGATGTGCTTGCCCTCCGCCCACACGGCGAGGTAGATGCACGAATTGAAGCACTCGCCGTCGATGATGACGTTGCACGCGCCGCACTCGCCGACCTCGCAGCCCTTCTTCACGGATGTCAGGCGGAAATCATTGCGCAGCATGTCCGTCAGTGAGGCGCGGACGTCCACGATCTGCTCGACGTCCTTGCCGTTGATGTTGCAGCGCACGAGCTTATACTGCTTGTTCATTTTACCGCACCTCCTGCAAGCTCGATCGAGCGGATGAGGCAGCGCCGCGCCAGCTCGACGGCGATGTGCTCGCGGAAGGCCTTCGAGGCGCGCCACGAGTCACGCGGATGGATGTCCTGCAGCACGGCCTGCGCGAAGGCGTCGACCGTCTCGCGGCAGACCGGGCGGCCGTTGGCCTGCGCCTCGGCGCTCGGGGCGCGCATGGGCACGGGGCCCGCCACGCCATAGGCGATGCGCGCGCGGACGATGGTCTTTTTGTCTTCGCTCAGCACGACGTTCACGGAGCAGCCTGTCGTGGCGATGTCCATGGCGTTGCGCATGGCGTATTTGATATAGTGGCCGAAGCAGTTTTCATAGCTGGCCTTCGGGATGAGGATGGCCGTCTGGATCTCGCCCTCCTCGGCGCGGATGTCCACCTTGCCTGCACGGAGGTAGAAGTCCTTGATGGGCAGGCGGCGCACGCCGTTTTTGCCGGTCAGCTCCACGATGGCCTCCCATGCGTGCAGCGTGGAGGCGGAGTCGGCGGACGTCACGCCGTTGCAGGTGTTGCCGCCGATGGTGCCGATGTTGCGGATCTGCGGGCCGCCGACCATGTCGACCGCCTCGCCGAGCACGTTGATGTATTTCCGGATGATGGGGTCGCGCGTGATGTGGGAAAAGCTCGTCAGCGAGCCGATGCGGATGTTTCCGTCCTCGTCGATGCAGATGCCGCGCATGGCGTCGATGCCGTAGATGGAGATGAGCTCCGCCCCGGCACGCTTGCCCTCGCGCATCTGCACGAGCACGTCCGAGCCGCCTGCGATGATCTGCGCCTCCGGATGCTCCAGACGCAGGGCGACGGCCTCTTCCACGGAATGCGCCTCATAGAGCGCTTTCATATCATACATGGGCGGTTTCCTCCTTTTCGAACAGGCCAGCCTTCTCGAATGCGGCGAAGAGAACGTGCGGGGTGATGGGCGCGACGTCGATGCCGATGCCCGTGGCGTTCAGGATGGCGTTGCGGATGGCCGGCGCGCCGGAGCAGGCGGGCGGCTCGCCGAGGGCCTTCGTGCCGTAGGGGTTCGTCGGCTCTGCGTTCTCCACGAACTGGGCCTCGAGATGCGGGTGATCCATCATGGTCGAGAGCTTGTAGTCCAGCAGGTTGTTGTTGAGCGGGCGGCCGGTCTTCGGGTCGAACTTCAGCTCCTCGGACATGCCGTAGCCGATGGCCATGGACATGCCGCCGTGCACCTGCGCCTCAGCAAGCTGCGGGTTGATGAGCTTGCCGCAGTCGTGCACGTTGATGAGCTTCAGCAGCTTCACCTTGCACAGGGGGATGTCGACCTCGACCTCCGCGAACGAGCAGCCGAAGGAATAGGCGTTGTTCTTGATCTGGTAAGTAGATTCCGCCGTCAGATGCTCGGAGTGCGACAGGCTGTAGAGCGCCTCCGTGGCAAGCTCGCCGAGCGTCATCAGCACACGGCCGTCCGTCCTGCGGATGATCCTGCCGTCGACGATGTCGAGCAGGGCGGGCATCTGGCGCGTCAGCTCGCAGGCGTACTTCAGGATGCGCTCCTTGAGCAGCGCACCCGTCTGGGCGATGGCGAAGCCGCCGACGTAGGTCTGGCGCGAGGCATAGGCGCCCGTGCCGAACGGCGTGACATCCGTGTCCTGCGCCGTGACGACGTGCACGTCCGAAACGGGGATGCCCACGGCATCCGCCGCCATCTGGGCGAAGGCGGTGTCGCAGCCCTGGCCGATCTCCGTCTCGCCGGTCTGCAGCTGGATGGAGCCGTCCTGATTCAGGACCATGCGGCACGAGCAGCTCTCCAGGCTGATGGGCCAGACGGCCGTGTTGTACCAGAACAGGGCGCAGCCGACGCCGCGGCGCACGGGACCGGTCTGGTTTTCGTATTCGCGGTGCTTGCGGCTGTAGTCCATCCACGCCTCGCCCTTGTCCAGCACCTGATTGAGCGTGTCGGAATGGTTCTCGTTCTTCGAGAAGCCGTCGACGAAGCCGACGGGCATCATGTGCTTGCGGCGGTACTCCAGCGAGTCGACGCCGAGCACGCGGCAGACGTCCTCAATGTGCGATTCGCCCGCGAACATGGCCTGCGGGATGCCGTAGCCGCGCATCGCACCCGCGGCGGGGCGGTTCGTGAACACGGTGTAGGCGTCGCCGTCGACGTTCGGGCAGGGATACAGCTGCGGGAACGCGCCCATGCCCTTGGCGACGATGCCGTGGCCGTGGGAGGCGTAAGCGCCCTGGTTCGAGAAGCACTCGATCTTGCGCGCGGCGAACGTGCCGTCCGGCCGCACCCACGAGATGATGTGCGTGCGGATGGCGTGGCGCACGCGGTTGCAGACGAACGTCTCCTCGCGCGTGCAGTCGAGCTTGACGAGGCGGCCGCCCACGACGGTGGAGAGGTAGGCGCACAGCGGCTCATACAGCGCGTCCTGCTTGTTGCCGAAGCCGCCGCCGATATACGGCTTGACGACGCGTACCTTGCCCCAGGGGATGCCGAGAGCCTGCCCGACGACGCGGCGGACGATGTGCGGGATCTGTGTGGAGGAGTAGATGACGATGCGCCCGGCCTCCATGGAGGCGAAGCACATGTGGTTTTCGATGTGGCAGTGCTGCACGGTCGGCGTGTCGTACCAGCCCTCGACCTTGATGAGGCCCGGCTCGCGGCTGGCCTCCTCATAGTTGCCGTTGCGGATGGTCGTGTGGGCGAGGATGTTGTTCGGGAATTCCTCGTGCAGCAGCGGGGCATCGGGCTTCATGGCCTCCTGCACGTCCAGCACGAAGGGATATTCCTCATATTCCACGCGCAGCGCGCGCAGGGCCTGCGCGGCGGCGACCTCGTTCTCCGCGACGACGGCGGCGATGTCATCGCCGTAAAAGCGCACGCGGGACGTCAGCAGCAGGCGGTCGGCGACGTCCTGATGGTGCGGGTCCGTCGACCACGGGTGGCCTGCCGTGGGGAATTTGATCTGCGGCACGTCGAAGCAGGTGACGATCTTCACGACGCCCTCGATCTGCTCGGCGGCGCTCGTGTCGATGGACTTGACCACGCCGTTTGCGATGGTCGAATGCAGCACGCGCGCGACGAGCGCACTGCGGTCACAGAGGTCATCGCAGTACTTTGCGCGCCCGGTTGCCTTGTCGAATGCGTCCACACGGCGGACGCTCTTGCCAACCTCCATGGGGAACCCTCCTTTTGGATCGCAGCAGAATACCGGCAATGTGCACAGATTCTGCGAAAAATTTCTTTGTAATTTGAAGTATAGCATAAATTCCGCAGCGTGGAAAGCGAAAACGTTATTCTATGTTATAGATAACGGATAATTCGGCAATGGCGAACGCTCCGGCTGGAAAACCCCGCCGATTGCGGATATACTATAGATAAAAACGGAAAATAATGTGAATGCAGGGGAGCGGACAGCCGGGCCCGGCGCAGAAGCCAAAGGCTTGCCATTGCGAGGAGCGAAGCGCCCCCTGGCTCTCCCTCCGGGAGAGCTGTCACCGAAGGTGACTGAGAGGGCCTTGCAGGCACTTTTGAATGGCAATAGCAATCAAGGGGAGGGCTGATTTTCCCTCTCAGGCGGCTGCGCCGCCAGCTCTCCCAAAGGGAGAGCCAAGCGACACGGCTTCCGAGCGCGCAAGGCTCGCAATGACAAGCTCGGGGCCTGCTCCATTCGGAGGGGTGCAGGGACAAATTCGGGGGGTGGTCTGCCCCGATCAATACAAACAGGAGGTATCACCATGCTCGGTTGTGTCATCATGGCGGCGGGGAACGCCGTGCGCTTCGGCGCGAACAAGCTCGAGGCGGAGCTGGACGGCAAGCCGCTCATTCGCCGGGCATTCGAGGCCGTTCCGGCCGGAGTATTCGACCGCGTCGCCGTCGTCACGCAGTATCCCGCCGTTGCAGCCCTCGCGCGGGAATTCGGTTTCGAGCCGGTGCGCAACGACCGGCCCGGCGACGGGCTGAGCCGCACGGTCCGCCTCGGCACGCAGGCGCTGGCGCAGTGCGACGGCATCGCCTTCCTCGTGGCCGACCAGCCGCTGCTGTCGGCATCGGCCGTGCGCGCGGTCGTGCGGCAGTGGCGGGAGCATCCGTCGTGCATCGTGGGCGCGGCCTGCGGCACGCGGCGGGGCAATCCGAACGTGTTCCCGCGGGAATTTTTCCCGGCCCTGTGCGCGCTCGAGGGCGACCGCGGCGGCAGCGCCGTCATCCGGCAGTATCCGGAGCGCTACCTTGCCGTCGACGTCCCGCCGGAGGCGCTGGCCGATGTCGATACCCCCGAGGCCCTGCGCGCCATCCGGGATACTCTGTAGGAAACGGCATACAGCAAATTGAAAATGGGAAAGGAACAGGAAAAAGCTGCGCACATCCGCCGGTTGTGCGCTGTCGGGGAGAGGTATGCTCCTTCCTTGCAAATTCCATATCAAAAAACAACGAACGGCACGCAAAGCGTGCCGTTCATGTTATTTCTCATTCCACGCGGAGGCGGGCGGGGAGGGCGGCATCCGGAGTGACGAGCACCGTGCGGTAGCGGTCATACACGACCATGCCGGGCTTGGCCCCGTTCGGCTTGCGCAGGCAGCGTACCGGCGTCACGTCGACGGGAACGTTCTGGCTCTCGCGCGCTTCGGAGTAGTAGGCCGCAAGCTCAGCTGCCTCCGTGATCGTCCCGTCCGGCGGCTGCACGCCCGCGCACGCGATGATAACGTGCGTGCCGTGAAATTTCTGCACATGCAGCCACAGGTCGTCGCGCCGCGCCGTCTTGAGCGACAGCTGGTCGTTCTGGCGGTTGTTGCGGCCGACAAAAATGTCGAAGCCATCCGACGAGCGGAAGTGCATCGGCTTTGAGGGCTGCTGCTTGACCTGCTTGCGGCGGTCCGCCGGGCGGACATAGCCACCGGCCTCCAATTCCGCTCGAATCTCGCTCAGATCGCGCTCATTTTCGGCGCGGGCCAGCTCCTCGAGCACGCCGCCCAGATAGGCCTCCTCGATCTCGCCCTGCGCGATCTGCTGCGTGAGCACCTGCTCGGCATGCTTGGCGCGGGCGTAGTCCTTGTAGAACCGCGCGGCGTTCTGCTGCGGGGAGAGGTTCGGCTTGAGCGGAATTTCAATTTCGCGCAGATCCTCGTCATAAAAATCCTCGGCGCGCAGCAGCGTCTGCCCGCGCGTGATGGCGTGCAGGTTCGCCGTGACGATGTCGCCCTGACGGCGCAGCTGCTCGCGGTCGTGCGTGGCCTCCAGCTCCTGCCGCTGCAGCTCCAGCTTGCGGCGCGTGCGCTCGTGCAGGTTCGAAATGGCCTTGCGCAGCGTCTGCGACCGCTGCCGCATGCGCTCGGCGTGGTCCGTCTCGGTGTAAAAGCGGTCGAGCAGGGCGGAAAAGCTCTTGCACGGCACGGCGCGCAGATAGCCGCCGTATTGCCGGATGTCACGATAGGTGAAATCCGTCGGTGCGCCGTCCTTCCACAGCAGCATGGGCTGCATCTGTACGGGCGGCAGGGCGGCGAACTCCGCCGTCAGGAATGCCGCCAGCCGCGCGGCGTCCAGCGTGGGGATGGGCGCGTCCGTCTCGCCCGCAAAGCGGAACGACAGCTCGCGCGCGATGAGCGGCGACAGGCCCGCAAAGTGGGCAAGCAGCCATTTGTCCAGCCGCATGGCCGCGTCGGGCCGGGCGAGCAGGGCAAGCAGCTCGGCCTCCGTCGTCTCCTGCGGGATGCGGCGGTCCTGCCGCGGCGGCTCGTGGTAAAACAGGCCGGGCAGCAGCTGGCGCAGCTCGGACATTTCAAAGTCCACGCGCCGCAGGCAGTCGAGGATGCGGCCGTCCGGCCCCGTGAGGATCAGGTTGGAATTGCGCCCGACCAGCTCGAGGATCAGGTGCTTGCGGCAGGGCACGCCCAGCTCGTCCGTGCAGTCGAACGTCAGGTCGAGCATGCGCTCGGCCGCGGGCTGGCGGATACCGGCAAGCCTGCCGCCCGCCAGATGCTTGCGCAGCAGCATACAGAACATCGGCGGCTGCGCGGGGTTTTCCAGCTGCGCCTGCGTCAGGTGGACGCGCGGCCGGTTGCCGTTGGCGGACAGCAGCAGCCTTCCGCCGCCGTCGCGCCCGCGCAGCTGGAGCACGACGGTGTCGCGCGCGGGCTGCTGGATCTTGTCCACGCGGGCCCCGACGAGGGCGGGGCGCAGCTCTGCGGCGACGGCCGTGAGAAACATGGCGTCAAATGGCATGGTCTTCCTCCATCATGGCGGCAAACAGCGCCTCGATGCGCGCGGTCTGCCCGGAGAGATACAGCGCGCCAAACAGGGCCTCCAGCCCCGTTGCGCGGGCATATTCGCCCGGCGTGGCGTGCTTCGGGATGCCGTGAGGATGGGCGTTGCGGCCGCGGCGATAGACGGCGGCCTCCTCCGGCGTGAGCAGGGGCTGGATGCGCAGGGCAAAGCGCGCCTGCGCCGGGGCCTGCACGAGCGCGATCGTCGCCTGATGCAGGCGGCCGTTCGTTGTGCCGCCCTCGACGCACAGCTTTGTGCGCACGAGCAGCTCAAACACGGCGTCGCCGATGTGCGCCAGCGCCAGAGACGACATGGCCAGCAGCTCCTGTTGGGTCATTTGCGGGTGAAAATAGTCCTGCATGGCGCAGTTGCCTCCAGAATGATCGAATTTGAATGATTTTGAGTGATATTGCCGGGCTGCTTTTGCGTGCTGTAGGGGAGGGGCATGCCCCTCCCGGCGCAGCGCCGCCGACCCGTACAGGCTTTCGTTAAAATGAAACCGGCCTCCGATTTGTCATTGCGAGGAGGCCAACGGCCGACGTGGCAATCTCGGGGAGGCACTTCCGACTCGTACCGGCCGTCGATAAAACGGTATGCACCAATTGCGTCTGTAGCGGCGCTCACTGAGCGCCTTGTACAGAGACATTCAACGGCAGGAGGGCACTGGTGCACCACGGCACTCCCCTGATGTGTCATTGCGAGGAGCGAAGCGACGTGGCAATCTCGCAGTACAATGCCGGATAACAGGGAACTTCCGGCGAAAACGTGACCGGTCGCAGGAGATTGCCACGGCCCCTTTGGGGCCTCGCAATGACAAATCTGGGAGCGTGGCGCTAACAATGGTGCTCTGCACCGAATGGGCCGTCCTTATGCCGCTTCGCGGACGGGCGAGGCATGCCTCGCCCCTACATTTGGCCTTTAATGCTTCCGCCATGTTGCGGGGCTGAGGAGCAGCAGCACGGGGAACAGTTCCAGCCGCCCGAGAAGCATGTCGAGCGTCAGCACGACCTTCGACAGGGCAGAGAAGCTCGCATAGCTGCCGAACGGGCCGACCTCGAGGCTCAGGCCCGGGCCGATGTTGTTCAGCGTGGCGAACACGGATGTCACGCTCGTCTCGGCCCCGAAGTTATCGAGCGAGACCAGCAGGATGGACACGACGGCAATGGCGGCATAGCAGATAAAGAACGCCATTGTGCCGCGGATGACCTCGCTGCTCACGCGCTTGCCGTCCATCGTCATGACCTCCACGGAGTGGGGGTGCAGCAGGTGGCGCGTCTCGGCGCGGGCCGTCTTGGCCAGGATGAGCACGCGGCTGACCTTCATGCCGCCGCCCGTCGACCCGGCACACGCGCCGATGGCCATCAGGATGAGCAGCACGGTTTTGGAAAATTCCGGCCATTTCGCAAAATCCGCCGTGCCGAAGCCCGTCGTCGTGATGACGGAGCCGACGGAGAAGGCCACATGGTGGATCGTCTGAAACACGGTGGGGAAGAACCCGCCCGTGAGCAGCAGGTTAGCAGTGATGAGGACGATGGCCCCGAAAATGATGATAAAGTACCAGCGCACTTCGCTGTTGTGCCACGCGAGCCTGAAGCGGCGGCGCAGCAGGAAGAAATACACCGAGAAATTCACGCCGAACAGGACCATGAACACCGTCGTCACGGCCTGCAGGTAGGCCGAGTAGTCCGCAAGGCCGCTGTTGCGCACGGAAAAGCCGCCCGTACCGGCCGTGCCGAAGGCAAGGCACAGACTGTCGAACCACGTTATCTCGCCCCAGCCGAACAGCACGCCCAGCCGGTAGAACAGGATCTGCAGCAGCGTCATGGCGCAGTAGATGGCATAGAGGATCGCGGCGGACGTGCGCATCTTCGGCACCATCTTGCTGACGGACGGGCCGGGGGACTCGGCGCGCAGCAGATAGATGCTCTCGCCGGACAGCGGAACGATGGCCAGCATGAATACGAGCACGCCCATGCCGCCGAGCCAGTGGGTGAAGCTGCGCCAGAACAGCAGGCACTTCGGCAGGTCCTCCACGGCGCGGAGGATGCTTGCGCCGGTCGTCGTAAAGCCGGACATCGTCTCAAACACGGCGTCGAGATACGACGGGATCGCCCCGGAGGCCGTGAAGGGGACCGCGCCGATGAGCGAGATGAGGATCCAGCTCAGCGCGACCATCACGAAGCCGTCACGCGCGTGCAGCTCGCGGCGGCGCTTCGGCCGCAGCAGGATAAAAAGCCAGCCGAGCAGGCCGCTGCCTGCGGCCGAGGCAAGCAGGACCCACAGCTCCGGCTCGCCGTAGATCACGGCGACGATGCACGGCAGCAGCAGGAAGGCCCCGATGACCAGCAGCACGTCGCCCAGCAGGGAGAGGATCATGCGGTAATTCATGCTTTCACTCTCCGCTTGTCCAGAATGTCGTCCAGATCGTTCAGGCCCGTTGCCGCCGTCACGACGACGACGGTGTCGCCCGGCTCGATGGTGTCGCGGCCGCCGGGGGTGATGATCCGGCCCTCGCGGTTGATGGCTCCGATAAGCAGGTTCGGCCGCGTGGGCAGCTCCATGAGCGGCCTGCCGCAGACGGCGGATTTCTCCGTGGCGCGGAACTCCAGTGCCTCGGCCTTGTTGCCGACGATCTTATAGAGCGTCTCGACGTTCGAGCCGAGCGAGTTCTGCATGGCGCGGACGTAGCGGACGATGTGGTCGGCCGCGATATAGCGGGGATGGAACACGCTTCCGAGGTCCATGCCCTTGATGATGTGAGAGAATGTCGTGCGGTTGATTTTCGTGACGATCTTCGCGCTCGAGACGCTGCGGGCATAGAGGCTCATCAGCACGTTTTCCTCATCGATGCCCGTCAGCGAGGCCACGGCGTCCATCTTTGCAATGCCCTCCTCGGCGAGCAGCTGCTCGCTCGTGCCGTCTCCGTGGATGATCGTGGCCTCGGGCAGACGCTCTGCCAGCGAGTCGCACACGGCGGCGCTGGACTCGATGATCTTCACGCTCGCGCCGAAATCCAGCATCTGCCGCGCGAGGTAGTAGGAGATGCGCCCGCCGCCGAGCAGCATCACGCGCTTGACGGGGTTCGTCTGCACACCGATCTTGTGGAAGAACTTTGCGGCGAGCTTCGGGCTTGCCACCACGCTGATGCGGTCGCCCGCCAGCAGGGTGAAGCTGCCGTCGGGGATGTACACCTCGTGCTGCCCGCGCTCCACAACGCACACAAGCGCGCCGGACTGCAGGCGGCCGAGGTCCGAGAGCTTCATGCCGTCGAGTATGGAGCCGGGGTCGATGCGCATCTTGTGCAGCTCCACGCGGCCCTTTGAGAATGTGTCGATCTTGATGGAGGCCGGGGCGCGCAGGATGCGCGCGATCTCCGTGGCGCTGGCCAGCTCCGGGTTGAGCGCCATGCTCAGCCCGAGGTCGTCCTGAATGAGGTGCAGCCCGCTCGTATATTCCGGGTTGCGCACGCGGGCGATCGTGTTGCCCACGCCGAGGCGCTTGGCAATGAGGCACGAGAGCAGGTTCTGTTCGTCCGTGGACATCACGGCGATGACAAGATCGGCCGAGGGCACGCCGGCCTCCACCTGCGTGTCCATGCTGATGCCGTTGCCCTCGACGGTCATGACGTCGAGCGTGTTGCCGATGGCGTCGAGCGCAGCCGTGCGCGTGTCGACGACGGTGATCTCGTGACCCTCGCGGAGCAGCTGCTCCGTCAGCGTCGCACCGATCTTGCCGGCTCCGATGATAACAATGTTCATTCCCGAAAAGACTCCTGTATGGTGAATTTCAAAATGATCCGATTATGGTAT
>ENA-UOJD01001356-UOJD01001356.1-human-gut-metagenome-genome-assembly--contig:-P48-NODE-1356-length-25372-cov-9.298021_pt1 | contig 25372 bp, 25 predicted proteins | sample MGYA00242342_ERZ723889 | MGnify/ENA metagenome assembly ERZ723889
TTCAGGAACGCAATCCAAGCCTCCGGGTGTTCTCGGCACATCTCCATATGGACGAGGCCACACCACACATCCACATCGACTTTGTGCCGTTCACCACCGGGAGCAATCGAGGGCTTGATACCCGTGTATCACTGAAGCAAGCACTGGCGGTGCAGGGCTTCAAGGGCGGCACAAGAGGTGCAACGGAATGGGCACAGTGGGTACAGTCCGAAAAAGAACAGCTGGCCGCCGTGATGGAGCGGTACGACATTCAGTGGGAGCAGAAAGGCACCCACGAAAAGCATCTCTCCGTTCTGGACTACAAGAAACAGGAGCGGGAAAAAGAGATTGCGGCGTTGGACAGCACCCTGGCCGAAAAGCAGGACGAGCTGGAAACGGTGCAGAATCGAATTGACAACTTCGATCAGGGTACGCAGTCTATTGAAAAGCTGGAGCAGCGGATTGAGTCGGATGCTGAGTTTCAACTCCCCGATCCACCCACTCTGATGACAGCCAAGACCTATAAGCAGCGATTCGTTGACCCGTTGATTAAAAAGCTGAAAGAGATTATCCGAGAGGTGTTTTATCGCTATTACAAGGCGCTGGACAGCTACCACCGGCTGAATAACACCAACGGGCGGCTCTACCGAGAAAACGAGCATCTGACCATCGTCAATGACAAGCTCAAAGGAGAAAATGAAGTCCTACGCTCCGAATTGAAGGATTTTCGCTTCCTGCGGAAGATCCTTGGCACTCGGCAGATAGATAGTCTGATTGCACAGGCAAAAGATATGGAGCAGGAACGAAAGCAAACCCAGCGCACAAGGCGCAGAAATACAAATTATGAAAGGTAGGAACAGACAATGACAAAGACGATTTTTGAAGAAATGGGCGGTACTTACACGCAGGTTGGGGATTATCTTCTTCCTGATCTGAAACTGCCCGAAGAAGAACAGCAGCCCATCGGCGTGTGGGGACAACGCCACCGGCGTTACCTGAAGGAGCATCGGCGAGCAACCTATACGGTGCTGCTCGCTAGCGGTAAGTTGAACAGCTACCTTGCCGACATTGACCGACAGGCGGAGGGAATGTTTCTTCGGCTGGTAAAGCAGATGGCCGAGGTGGAAGGCGTCACAGAGGAGCTGAAAGCCGCCAAACCAATGGGGTGGGTCGGCAGAATGAATAACATCCGTAATCGGACTATGGAGATTGTGAATGCGGAACTAATTTATAGGGTATAAGCGCAGCGGCGGCAGGGATCTCTCCCTGCCGTCGTTTTTTCATGAGGAAATCTAACGAAGTCGTGAGACGCACTTGCTTATTTGCCGATTATCTGCTATAATAAGACAAACCAATTATGTGTTGTTGGAATCAAGCGACAGGAGGCTACACAGTGGCTGTTTCTTATAATAATCTTTGGAAGTTACTTATTGATCGGGATATGAATAAAACTGAATTAAAAGAGGCAGCGGGAGTCAGTTTCAATGTTATGGCTCGTATGGGGAAGAATGAGCCGGTTTCTTTTGAAAGTATAGAGAAGATTTGTGTTGCTTTGCAATGTAATATTGGCGATATTATGGCTTTTTCTGAGGATCAGCCGCCAGTTGAAGCGAAGAAGTTTACTACAATAGAGCTTTTTGCCGGAGCTGGTGGACTTGCTCTTGGTATTGAAGAAGCGGGATTTCATACCCTTGGATTAGTGGAGTTTGACAAAGATGCCGCAGATACGCTCAAATGCAACCGTCCTAATTGGCGGGTTATCAATGATGATATAGCAAATATTTCTTGTCTTGATTTGCAAGAGTATTTTGGATTGAAAAAAGGAGAACTCGACCTGCTGTCTGGAGGTGCACCTTGTCAAAGCTTTTCGTATGCGGGAAAGAGGTTGGGACTTGAGGATGCAAGAGGCACGCTTTTTTACCACTACGCAAAATTCTTAGAGCAATTGCAGCCTAAAATGTTCTTGTTTGAGAATGTGAGAGGTCTTCTCACACACGACAAAGGTCGCACCTACGAAACGATTAAGGAAATCTTTGAGAGCACCGGATATACAATTCAAAAAAGGATACTGAATGCTTGGGACTATGGTGTAGCGCAGAAGCGTGAGCGCTTAATAACCATTGGTATCCGCAACGACTTGGTAGACAGGATTTCTTTTGATTTTCCTGCACCTCATAAGTATAAACCTGTACTGCGGGATATCCTTCTTGACTGTCCTAAAAGCGAAGGCACACCGTATTCTGATTACAAGAAAAAGATTTTCGAGCTTGTTCCACCGGGCGGATATTGGAGAGACATCCCCGAAGATATCGCCAAGGAATATATGAAGAGTTGCTGGTATATGGAAGGTGGCAGAACCGGAATTCTAAGAAGACTTAGCCTTGATGAACCTTCTCTTACGGTATTGACTTCACCGAGCCAAAAGCAAACAGATCGCTGCCATCCTTTGGAGGCCAGGCCTTTTACAATACGAGAGAATGCCCGTTGTCAGAGCTTCCCTGACGATTGGCAGTTCTGTGGCAGCGTAGGTTCCCAATATAAGCAGGTCGGCAATGCCGTCCCGGTAAATCTGGCATTTGACATTGGCGAAAAAATAAAAGAAGCATTGGAGGGTTTGCAGCAATGTGGAATTTAAGCTTTATTTCGGAGCAGGAATTCACAGATCACGTAAAGGCAACCATCGAAAAATATGGCGAGAAGCTGGAATCTTTTGATCTTAAGAGATTCAATAAAAACATCATTGACCCCATCAAACTGATTTTCGATAAAACAGTTTATCATTCCTCTTGGGACGAAATCGTAAGCAACGAAATTTTCAGACAGCGTGACAAATCCAATAACAATGATATTGGTTATTTCCATCAGCGTATTTTTCAGTACATAGCAAATTGTCACGTTCCGCCGAACGGCGAGGAAGGCGGTTGGGATGTGATTTACGAAAATGCAGATGGTATTCCAATCCCCGATGCCGGAAGCGTCCACAAAGTGTATGTTGAGATGAAAAACAAGCATAACACAATGAACTCTGCATCGGCAGGAAAAACATTTATTAAGATGCAGAACCAACTGCTCAATGACGATGATTGTGCCTGCTTCTTGGTAGAAGCTATCGCCCAACGATCACAGAATATCAAATGGGAAACAACGGTTGATAAGCGCAAGGTGGGGCATAAACTGATTCGCAGAGTTAGCCTTGACCAATTCTATGCCCTTGTAACCGGGCAGGATGATGCGTTTTATCAAATGTGTATGGTTCTTCCCTCGGTTATCGAGAAGGCGGTCAAAGAGCTTGATGAAACACTTGTGCCGCACGATACCGTTATTGACGAGCTGAAAGAACTGGCATCAAAGCAAAACATTGAATCTGAGGACTTGGCCATAGCCATGGCGGCTTATATGCTCGGATTTGGAAGCTATAAGGGATTTATAAAATAAAAATAAAGTGAGGAGTATTGTTATGTATTTGTATTCATCAACTGGCAAAAAAGTATTTGTTTCTTTTGATTATGACCACGATAGGCATTATTACTATCTACTAAAAGGGTGGGATGCCAATAAATCATTCAAATTTCATTTTTCAGATTATACTTCGAAGGAAATAAAATCTGATAATATAAGTGTAGTTAAGCAGAAATTAAGTCAAAAAATTAATGAAGCTGACTACACATTGGTTATTGTAGGGGCTCATTCTAATGAAGCGCATCCAGACAGAAATCTGATTGGGTATAAAAATTGGCAGAACTATGAGATAGCTAAAAGCTTTGAACACGGAAATAAAGTTATTGCAGTAAAAATAGATCGGACATATGATTCACCATATGAATTATTAGGAAAAGGCGTTTCTTGGGCATATGCTTTTTCTGAAGACGCAATTTCAAGGGCTTTGTCAAATGTGTGATAAATCATCAGAGTATCTTATTAACCATTATAACGATACTTGTGAAATTCAAAAGAATTCCATTTCAAACAGGAATCGGCTTTTTATATTTCTTTGTTTGAATATGTGTGTGCTATATCTGTTTATTATTTCAAGCGATATTACTGTTGCTTCTATACAAAGCTTTCTATATAATAAATTTGATATAGATACTTTGTTTCCGTCCACTGTTCTCTTGGCTTTGAGTTGGTCTTTCTTTTTATATTTTAGCATTAGATATATTCAAACAAATATCTCGATAGAACGACAATATACATATATTCATAATATCGAAAGCGACTTGCAAAAACAAGGTCTTCAAATTAAGAGAGAAGGAAGTGCCTATTTAAAAAAATATCCTTTTGTTTTAAATTATATCGATTTTTTATATAAGTGGTTTTTTCCATTTGTTTTTATTGCAACAGTCCTCTTGAAGATAATTATTGAAATTGTAAAATGCACCAATATAATGGGAACTGCTTTTGATTCTATTATTGCTGTGTTAAGTTTGATTTTATGGGTATCGTATTTGTTATTCTTACATCCAGTTTGCATCCGAAAGCAAAAATAGCGACAACAAAATGACAACAGAAATTTGGAGAGTCCATATTTTATGGATATTTCAGATAACTAAAACAACTCGCACTAAATCACCAATACAAAATTGTTTAAGTAGCGGTTTTCAGGAGCGAGTGGGAATAAATCAGAAAAGCCGAAAAGTGTAGGAATACCAACGGTTTTTGGATTTTACCCGCCCCTTCTGATAAGATTTTGATAAGATTCCGCCGGAGCGCAGTTATTCTGCGTTGCCAGTGGCTTGTGAGTAAAGAGTAATTTCTCCAAGCTCACAAACTTCTCCATATGATTGAAGCCCGTACTGATTGGATGTCAGTACGGGCTTTTTCTATGTTCATTTTTCTTTCTGCTGATCCTTGAACGCTTCCACAAGCAGATCGCTCAGTTCCTGCGACGGTACTTTTGCCCAACGCTGGGTGGTGTCCTCTTCCGGGAAGGTGTAGCGCCAGTGGTCGTACTGCTCTTTGCTGATCTTGCCGCAGCGCAGCTTCTCCGACTGTTCTGCCCATGCGGAAAGCATGGCAAAGATCGATTTATCCACGGTGCGCTTGCTGCCGTCAAAGATGAGATGCACCTCATCCCCCTGCTTTTCAGCACTGATACCGTGAATGTCCTCGATGGCAAAAAGGGTGTGAATAAATCCAAGGTCACTGTCAATGTCGGGAATCTGCAATGCCAAGGGAGAAACCTCCAACACATTGGCGATAGCTTTTACCAAATCCTCTTTCGGCGTTCTGGAACCGGACTCGTACTGCGCCATGCGGACATCAGCCGTTTTAGGCGGAAAGCCAACAGCTTGACCAAGCCATTTCTGCGTCATGCCACGCAAATTACGAATAAAACGGATTCGTTCACCAATCGCCATAAACCTACACTCCTTTGGTATCGTTGCGATGATTATAGCATATATGCTTAGCTTATGTCAATACAGCCTAAATAAAAAAGTTTAATATTTTTCTTGGAAGCCTCTTGACATAACGGAATATGTTTAGTATAATGCAGTTACAAACTTAAACATTTACAGTTAAGTTCGGAAATTTAATACCTGTCGCACATCACAGTCATGGTGTGTCCGCCCGGGCAAATCGGAAGGCGGCCAGAAAGTATCCGACACGAAATAAGGACAAGTATTACCGAAAATCAACAAGGAGGAGTTTTATGGACAACAGATTTATCCGAGCAGAGGAAGTCGCCGCGGAACTGGATGTGTCGAAGCCCTATGCCTACAAGCTCATTCGGCAGCTCAATGAGGAGTTAAGGGCAAAAGGATTTCTGACCATCGCAGGCCGCGTCAACCGACAGTATTTCAATGAACGGTTCTACGGAACAGAAAGGAAGGACGCAGATGCCAGCTTATAAGAACAAGGAAAACGGTTCGTGGTATGTGGTGACACAGTACACGGACTGGACAGGAGAACGCAAGCCTAAATGCAAGCGCGGATTCGCCACGAGGCGGGAAGCATTGGAATGGGAGCAGAAGTTTCAACAGCAGAGCGCCGGTGATCTGGATATGAGCTTTGAGGCGTTCTGCGAAATCTACACCAACGATCTCAAGGCGCGGCTGAAAGAAAGCACATGGCAGACCAAGGAGAATATCATCAAAACAAAACTGCTCCCGTATTTCGGCAAGCGGAAAATCAACGAGATCACCACAAAAGATGTGATTGCATGGCAAAACGAGCTGCTCGCTTATCGGGATGAGAAACGCAAGCCCTATTCTCAGACCTATCTCAAGACGCTGCACAATCAGCTCAGCGCCATTTTCAACCACGCTGTCCGGTTTTACGATCTCCACTCCAATCCGGCAGCGAAAGCCGGAAACATGGGGACAGAGGAACGGCGGGAGATGCTGTTCTGGACGAAAGAAGAATATCAGAAATTTGCTGAGGAGATGATGGACAAGCCGGTTTCCTACTACGCCTTTCAGATGCTCTACTGGACAGGCATCCGCGAAGGAGAACTGCTGGCGCTGACGCCTGCGGATTTCGATTTTGAGCGCGGCACTGTCAAGATCAGCAAGACCTATCAGCGGCTCAAAGGGCAGGATGTCATTACCTCACCAAAAACAAAGAAAAGCAACCGCACCATTCAAATGCCCGACTTTCTCTGCCAGGAGATGCAGGAGTTTTTCAAAATGCAGTACGGTCTGAAAAAGAAAGATCGTATTTTCACGGTAACTAAAAGCTATCTCCACCATGAGATGGACAGGGGTGCAAAGGCAGCAGGCGTCAAGCGCATCAGAATCCACGATTTGAGACACAGCCACATCAGTCTGCTCATTGATATGGGCTTCTCGGCGGTTGCCATTGCCGACAGGGTTGGACACGAGAGCATCGAAATCACCTATCGGTACGCGCACCTGTTCCCATCCAAGCAGAAAGAAATGGCAAACAGGTTAGATGATCTTGGGAAAGGAGTTTGAGTTTAATGTCCGCAAAGAATGTAGACCGACACAATCGTTTTCGCAGTATCACAGTGGGATTTCGGGTATCTCCCGAAGAACAGGAGGAACTGAACAGGGCTGTAGCTCTATCGGGGCTTCCCAAGCAGGAATACTGCTATCGCAAGTGCATGGGGCGTGAGGTGGTGGTGCAGCCAAATCCGAGAGTACACAAGGCACTCAAAACGCAGATGACGGCGATTCTCGCAGAGCTGGAGCGCATTGCTGCCGGGGACAGCGTCCCCGATGAGCTGCTAAGCACGATCGACCTCATTGCCGTCACCATGCAGGGACTGAAAGGAGAGGATGCGAATGAATGAAGCAAAAGAAAAGACTGCCCTTTGCACATCTGTTGGCGCAGATGAAAGGCAGTCCGTTCAAAACACTATCAGTAGTATATCCGCTTTAGACACGGAAATCAATCACCCGGACGAAAATTCTCCGGAAAACTTTGAAGATATTATGCGGCAGATGCAGCGAATGAGCGATCCGGCGTATCTGCACACGGTATCTATGAACGAGCTGTACGAAACGGTATATCAGAGCAGGCCACCCGTCATAGACGGTCTGCTCTACTCCGGCACCTATCTGTTTGCCGGTGCGCCAAAGGTAGGTAAGTCGTTTTTCATGGCACAGCTTGCTTACCACATCAGCACCGGACAACCGCTCTGGAATTATGAAGTCCACCAAGGTACGGTTCTTTACCTTGCGTTGGAGGATGATTATCAGAGATTGCAGGAGCGTATGTCCCGTATGTTCGGTGTAGAGGGAACGGATAACCTGCATTTTGCGGTATATGCAAAGCAGCTCGGTGCAGGACTTGATGAGCAGCTTGAGAGGTTCATCCGGGAGCATCCCGATACCCGGCTCATTGTCATCGATACCTTGCAGAAAATCCGAGAGGTCAGCACCGATGCTTACAGCTATGCCAACGATTATGACATCGTGGGCCGGATGAAGCAGTTTGCAGACAAAAATGGTGTGTGCCTGCTCTTGGTACATCACACACGCAAGCAGCAGGCCGGAGACAAATTTGAAATGATCTCCGGCACAACGGGATTGCTTGGCTGTGCGGACGGGGCATTTCTTCTGCAAAAGGAAAAGCGCACCGACTTGAACGCCACCCTTGAAATCGTCGGCAGAGATCAGCCGGATCAAAAGCTCCATTTGACGCGGGATGCCGAGAAGCTGACATGGCAGCTCGATCACGCAGAAACCGAGCTTTGGAAGAAAACGCCTGACCCGTTGCTGAGCAAACTCGCAGCCGTGATTGCCGGAGATACCCCCGTATGGAACGGCAGCGCAACAGAGCTTGTAGCACTGCTTGGCGAGGATATGCAGCCTAACATTCTGACCCGCAGGCTCAATGTCAAGGCGGGAGAACTGCTGAATGAACACGGCATTAAATATACCGTGAAGCGCACCCGCAGCGGCAGCTTTATCAGCTTGGCACGAAAGGCTGTGTGACGATTGGTGACGGTTGTGACGATTAAAATGACAGCAGGCGCGGTATCAAAAATACCGTCACAATCGTCACAACCGTCACGGAAAGGAAAGAATCGAATGAAAAGTGTACAGATACCCTATGATCTGTTTGTTGATCTGGTGCTCTATCATCTGAATGGCAAGGACGATTTCGACGAAGAAATCCGGCAGGGCTTGGAGCAGAAGCTTGACGCCATACTGAACCGACAGCTCTATTCCCGGTACAAAACCGCGCCTACCGAAGAACAGCGGGAGCAGGCAAGGCAGGAGTATCTTGACCGCCGTGGAGTGCCGCAGAGCTATCGCTGGACGACTCCTCCTTGGGAACTGTGACAGGAGCGTGCCACGCTCCTGTTGTTGGCGGACAAGGCAAAGCGCTGGCAGACACAGCCCCTCGTATCCCCCGTCCCCATCGAAAAATCCGCAGACTTTGAGATGGATGGCAGAGAGAGTTTTCAAAATTCTCTCTGCCTGTGGGCGGCAGCTTTGAGGCAAATTCGATTGCTGAAAGGCTGACGGTCACGCCGTGGATTTTGCAAAGTGGGTACTACTTGCAAGCCACGGCAGAGGCTTCCGCAGAAGCCGCATACCCAGTTCCCCCTCGGAGAGCGTAATGCGCTTTTGATGCGTAGTGTCAAAAGTGCTTTTGCGTTACTTTTGACAAAAGTAACAAAACCCGCCGCTGCGGCGGCGAAAGGAATACCAATTATACGACCATAATATAGGAGGTAAAACCTATAAAACGAACAATCAGCGCAATGTCCGGCGATGGAGTCGTTGCTCATAACCGCCGCACCTACTTCGCAGAAAATGTAGACCCGACGCGCACCCATCTGAATGTTGAGTACTGCTACACACCCATTGAGGAGGCATACCATCAACTGTTTGATGCAGCTCTGGCAGAATTCAACGCCAAGCAGAAACGCAAAGACCGCTGCATCGAAAACTACTACGAAAAAATCCGTGATGGAAAGCAGGAAAAACCTTTTTATGAAGTGATTTTCCAAGTGGGCAACAAAGACGATATGGGAACTGCCGGAGAGAATGCAGAACTGGCAAAGACCATTTTGGACAAGTTCTATCGCAGTTTTCTTGAACGCAATCCTCAGCTTCATGTATATTCTGCCCACCTGCACATGGACGAAGCCACACCCCATCTGCACATTGACTTTATTCCCTTTACTACCGGGAGCAAACGGGGACTATCCACCCGTGTATCGCTGAAACAGGCGCTTGCTGACCAAGGCATTACCGGCGAGGGACGATCTTTGACGGAGCGCGATCTGTGGGTACAGAAAGAGAAAGAAGCTCTTGCGGAAATCATGTTGGAGCACGGAATTGAGCGGGAGCAGAAGGGCGAACACAAGGAGCATCTGAGCGTTCTGGAATTTAAGCGTGAGAAGCGCAAAGAAGAACTTGCCGAATTGGAGCAGAGCATCGAGCGTGTTCAGCAGCAACAGGTTTCCATTCAAGCCGTAGAGCAGATCGAAGCCAAGCCCCTGCCGCTGACTTCCAAGGTTGCTGTTGATCGTGAAGATTACCAAAATCTCGTCACAGCGGCACAGAAATATATAGCGCAGGAAAAGCAGGAGGGCAAGCTGAAGAAACTGCTGAAAGAAGCGAAGAAAACTATTTCCGATTTGAAAGCAAAAATTCAATCGCTGACCGCAGAGCTGTCTGCGGTCAAGGCGGAGTTGGCACAATACAAATCCGTCCGTGGTAAGCTCCGCACAGCAGATCTGGAACAGGAAAATAGCCGCCTCCGCTCCAAAATCCGCAGCTATGAAAGCGCCATTGAACGCAACGATCTATGGCATATTTTCAATCCGCACCGCAATAAAACCCACAATCGGGACGATGCCCGCTAAATCCCGTGTAGAGCTGCAAAAATTGCATTTTGTCCAACGGGAGCGTTTCAAACGATGCCCAGATTGTTTGGACGCTCCCCATCTGGAAATTGCCCATTTTTTACAGGTGTAGAGTTGGCAAAAACTTATGAAAAATAGAGGTATTTTATGAAAACAGGTCTTACCAAGAAGCAGAAAACAACCAGTATCTTTTTCACCGATGCAGACGATATGATTGAAGTCTGCACCCACAACACGCCGCTCAAAAACAGGCTTGCTGCCTTTGCCGAAGAATACCCGTCAGAATGCCGATTGATCGACGATGACGAAAACGGCTGCCAGACCTATGAAATCCGTAAAGGACGCTTTGGCTTCAAGTTGACACCACCCTATTCTCAAGAACGGAAGCGAACTGCAAGTAGGCTGGCAAAGAAAAACATTGAAAAACTGAGGAGGGTCACAAAATGAAGCTTTTATCCTGTGTGTTCAACATAGACACCGCCTGTGTGGAGCTTAAATTCGACGATGGCAGCACGATTGCCATTGATACCATTGCCGTAGAAAATGAGGTTGCCGACAATATGTATCAGCGGTCAGAGCTGGACTATCTGATTTATAACGCTCCGCTTGAATACGCCGACTTGATACTGAACGGTGATCCCGAAACCTATTTAAAAACTGTAACTGAATACAAACCGCTTGATAGCTAACCAACACGTTGCCCGTGGGAGGAATCCTGCGGGCAACATAGCTCTATCTTGGTGCAGATTTCACCTGTTATAGGTAGAAATTTCACCTATAACATTGACGGAATCAGACCATTATGGTACAATTATCAGGCCATAACGATCGCGGAGGTGTCGCCATGTCGGATTTCTTTATGAATGACAGATACAGAGTGCTTGAATGTATGGCGCAACGGCAGATTATTGTCAATAATGAAGCTGTAGTCAAGCTATCACAGCAGGAAATTGCTGATACATTAGGCTTTACAAAATCGAAAGTTAATTCAATTATTCGTGAACTTATCCAAAAAGGCTATGTGACACAGGTAAATGCTCGTGGTAAATACGCATTAACAGAAAATGCAAATCGTGAATTGCGAAATATGCAGAGTAAGGAGGCGGTTGTATGAATTCCAATACGATGCCATTAGAGGCTGAGACTCGTGTTCTCATCGACCGCAGTCTTGAAAATCTCGGTTGGAAATTGAGCGGCAAAGATCAGAACGTTTATTATGAGCAGCCACGCTCTGAAGCAGAGAAAAAGAAGCTGTGCGGAAAGCGTCCGGACTATGTTCTGTACTCGAAGGATAGCGATAAGCCCTTGATTGTTATTGAAGCAAAAAAGAAAGGTGTTCGACTGGATTCAGCATTGGAACAAGGCATCCAGTATGCAAAAGCTATTGAGGCCCCTCTTGTATTTGCTACTGACGGCGTTTTCTGCAAAGCATTTCATACTGTGGCAAATAGACCTCCCATTCTCAATGGCGAGGAAATAGACGAATTTATCCGCGAAGCACTTGCTTTGCGTTATTTGACGTCCTATGAAGTAAATACCGTAAGCCCTAAAGTTCAGTATGACCGCAAAGAACTTATTCGAATTTTTGATGAAGCAAATAATATGCTTCGTGGGGAAGGTCTGCGTGCCGGTATTGAGCGTTTCGGAGAATTTGCAAACATTCTGTTCTTAAAGCTTATCAGTGAAAGTGAACAGATTAAGCGAGAAAGTGGTATCCCAACTAAATTTGATGTTGCTTGTAGTTGGGATAGTATTAAGCAGATCCCTATTTCCACCCGTATTGAGTATATAAACAAAACCGTATATGACAAACTGAATGCGCTCTATGATACGGACATTTTCACCCCGCTGCAGATTAGAGATGCAAGTATCCTGAAAGAAATTATGGATAAACTTGATCCTCTTATGCTTACCGACGTAGATAGTGATGTTAAAGGCGATGCTTTTGAATATTTCTTGAAAGCTTCCACTTCCACGAAGAATGACTTAGGTGAATACTTCACGCCTCGTCATATCGTAAAAACAATGGTGCGCTTGGTCAACCCACAGATTGGCGAGAAGATATATGACCCGTTCTGCGGCACCGGCGGTTTCCTTATTGAGAGTTTCCGGTATATCCATAACAATATGGCACGAACCGAGGCTAATATGAAAACCTTGCGAGAGTCCACAGTATACGGAAACGAAATCACCAATACAGCTCGCATCACTAAAATGAATATGATCTTGGCTGGTGATGGACATAGCAACATCAAAATGCTTGACAGTTTAGCCAATCCCATTGATGGGACTGAAACCTATATGGAGAATGGCGTTTTTCATCACAGAGGATTTGACATTGTCCTCGCAAATATGCCGTATTCACAGAAAACGAAACACGGAAATCTATACGATCTCCCTAGCACAAACGGTGATAGCATCTGCGTGCAGCATTGCATGAAGGCGATCAACAGTGCTGCTGAGAATGGACGAATGGCTTTGGTTGTTCCAGAAGGATTTCTATTTCGCAAGGATCTTGCAAAAACACGCGAGTACTTGCTGGAGCATTGTCAGCTTCAGAGTATCATCTCTCTGCCGCAAGGTGTGTTTCTTCCTTATACTGGCGTGAAGACCGATATTATTTATGCGACCAAAGTAAATAAAAAGCTTAAGGCTTCTGAAAAGAAAAAAGATTTTTGGTATTTTGATGTCAAAAGTGATGGTTACACACTCGACAATCACCGCCGCAAACTTGACACTCCCAGTGATTTAGCAAAGTATGAAGAGTATCGAAAGTTAGATAAGGATCAGGCTGCAGATATGCTAAAGGTGGGATTTGAAGTTATCCCGCTTGATAAAGTGCGCAAAAATGCATATATTCTTGTTGGGAGCAGATATCGAACCATATCCGCCCCCTCAAACCAAACTGTAGCTAATTTCTCTGATATAGCGACTCTGACCAGGGGGGTTAATTACCAAAAAGCACAACAGAGTACTTTTAGAACGGATAACATTGTTTTACCATCAGATAATATTGCATTGAATGGAAACTTGGTCATCACAAAAGAAATCTTTGTTGATGACTCTGTTAATCTTGCGGAAGAAAAGCGGTTAAGAAAAGACGATATTTTTATTTGTATGTCGAGCGGAAGCAAGGACCATATCGGAAAAGTTGCATATATAGACCAAGATACAAAGTATTATGCCGGAGGATTTATGGGAATAATTCGGACAAATCCTCAAAAGTGTATTCCTAAATATCTGTATTATTACTTGCTTTTGTCCGAAAAATTCAGAGAAGAAATCAAAATATTGACACAAGGGGCAAATATAAATAACATTAGCAGCACTATCAATGCCATTAGCATTCCGTTGCCACCTTTGGAAAAGCAAAATCAGATTGTTTCGGAGTTATCAAGTTATCACAATGTTATTACTTCTGCTCAGAAAATCGTCAGCAGTTACACACCAATCCTATCTATTAATCCTTCTTGGGTAACGGTAAAACTTGGTGATATTTTCGAGGTAGTGTCTGATTTGATTGATCCTCAGAGCAAAACGGGAAATATTAACTATATTGGTCTTGAGAATATCGAGTCCCATAGCGGCAAAATAGTTGGGCAAATTGAATGTAATATCCAAAGCATCAAAAGTACAAAGCGTATTTTTGCAAAAGGCGATGTGTTGTTTGGGAAATTACGCCCTGCATTGAACAAAGTTGCTTATGCAAATTGCGACGGAATATGTTCAACTGATATTATTGTACTGCGTGCCAAGGACAAGAATATCATGCCAGAATTTTATAGTATCCTTCTTCGAAATGCAGACTTTAATGCTATGGTTTTGAATGGATGCAGCGGCGGTCAATTACCCAGAGTGGATATCGACTATCTTCTGGACCTTCCAATTCATAATGTACCCAAGGACGAGCAGGAGCAATTGATGGCACAAATAGTTGCAGAAGAGTCCTTGATTGCGCCTTCTGAGCAAATGATCACTCTGTTTTCTGAGAAGCTTAATCATAGAACGAAAGAGATATGGGGTGAGTAAACATGTCAGATGTAGTTGATTATGCAGAGGTACCATACCTGCAAGAAATACTAAATTATCTTCCTATTGATCCCGCCGATGAAGAGGACGTAATCAATTACATCCAGAACATTACCAACCTCATTGCGGTAAACTACAAATATGGGCAATATCAGTTTGCGTATTTTGGCCTCCATCTTCTTTATATGACCTATATCTATTGTACGGCGTGGAAAATAGGGCAAATTGAGCCGGAGCGCTATAAAGATGCCATAGTGTTTGCACGTCCGTACAACGGACGAGAAAGAGACCTGAAAATCGAAGATGCGGATTCAATATTTGCGTATAGCTTAATTCCGGAAAAAGATATCGCAAGGCTGTTCAAAATTATTGAATTGGATCGTTCTCAGATTTCTGCTGTTGGTGATCTGGTTGATACGAGAAACGAAATGGCACACGCATCCGGAAAGTTTGAAATATTGACGGAAGATGGGTTTGATGCTAAAGCAAACAGTGTCCTCACCTCCATGTCATGTATTCACAGATGCATGGACAAGCTAATACGCAAGTGGTGCAAAGAAGTGTTACTGAGCTTTTGCTGTGGCGAATATGATGGATATGATAATCCCAAAGATGTCATTGCTGAACAAATGATACAGTCCTTTAAGCTTTCTGTGAACGAACTTCTCGTGTGTAATGAAATGAGTGTCAGTAGTCTGATTACCGAGCATAGAGGGTATCAGGCAAAATTGAAAGATTTTAAGAAAGCCATATCCGACCATTGCCAGGAAATGGGCTACATATAATTACAGAGGCGGTGCAATATGGAAAATACTAGCCTAACAGAAAAAGCGATGATAGTACCCGTTGTTAAAGAAATTAGGTCGATTTTGGACACCGCTCGTAGCAATGTGGCTCGGCAGGTGAACAGCGAACTGCTGCACACCTACTGGAACATCGGTCGCATTATCTGCGAGTATGAGCAGAGTATGCCAGAGCGAGCAGATTACGGCAAGCAGACCCTGAAAGAGCTTTCCAAAGAACTAACCAAGGAGTTTGGTAAGGGTTTTTCGAGAGCGAACCTCTACAATATGCGACTGTTTTATCAGTCCTACGATAAAATCCAGACAGTGTCTGGAAAATTGAGTTGGTCGCATTATTGCGAGTTATTGTCAATCTCGGATCCAGACAAGCGTAGCTTTTATGAGAAAGAAGCGGTTAATTCTGGCTGGTCTGTCCGGGAACTGAAAAGACAGATTGACAGTTCCCTCTTTGAACGTTTGCTGCTCTCTCGTGGAGATGCCAACAAAGAACAGGTGCTAGCACTTGCGTTGCATGGCAATGAGATTGCTCAGCCTGAGGATATTATCCGTGATCCTTATGTGTTTGAATTCTTGGGTTTGCCGGAAGATAGGCCTGTCGTGGAAAGTGATTTGGAACAGGCATTAGTGCAGCAGATCGAAAAGTTCCTGTTGGAGCTTGGTCGTGGCTTCATGTTTGTCGGAACGCAGCAGCGGGTAACGATAAACAATACCCATTATTATGTGGACATGGTATTTTACAACAAGATTCTCCGGGCCTATGTGCTGATCGAGCTGAAAACCACTAAACTGACACCGGAGGCCGCAGGGCAGATCAACATGTATCTGAACTACTATGCTGCCGAGGTGAATGATTCAGATGACAACCCGCCCATCGGTATCATCCTATGTACAGATAAGGATGGCGTTGCCGCTGAGTATGCGTTAGGGGGACTTTCCAATAACATTTTTGCTTCCCGGTATGTGCTGTATATGCCGAACAAGGAGCAGTTGATCCGAGAAGTAGAAGCGGTTCTGGAAAAATGGCATAGGGATGAATCGAACAATAAGGAATCCCTTTAGTTTTCTGACAAAAATCTATGTTTGATCACAGCAAACTTATTAAGAGATAAAAGGAACAAATAGGATGCGCAAGAGATTACTTAAATAATGTATCAAGAGTTCAAGCAGGGAGACAGGCATTTTGAGGATAAAACTCTTAGACTCCGAATAACAAACTTTGCAAAAACGTGACGTTATGTTGTAATATATTCATGCTGGAGCGAGAACCACCTGCAATAATTACTTTACGCTCGTTATAGCGTTTATCACTGCTGATAAGATTTTGATAAGCATCCATCGTACAGCTACGATAATATGGAGAATCAAAATTCTCAGAAGAACAGGAGCAAATATTTTTTAAGCAAAATTCGTTAAGTTATGAGTCCTTGCAACGAGTGGGAATGATTTCAAGGGTCGAAAAAAGTCCGTAAACACTGGACTTTTTGAGCCATGATGCCCTTCGCGGCAACGATTTGACAACAGAATTTCATTATTCACAAGAAAAGAGCTATCTGATTTCAAATGAAGTCAGGTAGCTCTTTTTTGTCATACGCCAATTATCATAAACTCTTCGTTCTTGCCAATTTTCTATCCTGCCGGGAAACTCTCCGCATCTTGACATTTTCCGCCCGCTTGCCTTATCATGTTCTTAGAAAATCAGCCCTTTGCAGCAGCGTACAGCCTGAGGTCAATGTTTTTAGGAGGGGCGGTGAATCCCTCTCCGGTTTTTAAGCAGAGATCAGCTTTCTACTGCAAGAATCGGCCTTTATGCCGGAGGATATGCTTGAGCATTGTCCGGTTTCTGATCTCCCACCGCAAGTCCGATCCACGCTGCCATTCCCTGTCATTTTTGAAGCATAAGAAAGGAGGTCAGAACAATATGAATTACACTTCCGCCGAGGCAAATAAGCTCTTGAAGAAGCTCAACGACGAATATACTGCGCTGCTCGACAAGGAAACGCGCAGCCGTGACTTTCGCGCCGCGATGGGCGAGGACGTAGCGTCCGTGCGCCCGGTCTATGATTACGCCGAGACGCAGGCGCGCCTTGCAGCGCTCGAAGAAAAGCTCCGCCGTCTTAAGCACGCGATCAACTGCTTCAACACGACGCATTTTGTCGATGGCTTTGACATGACCATCGACGAGATGCTGGTCTATATCCCGCAGCTCACGAGACGCAAGAATAAGTTGCTCGAGATGAAGAGCCGCCTTCCCAAGGAGCGCGTTGAGGAGCAGTACGGCCGGCCGTCGAACATCATCGACTACCGCTACGCAAACTACGACATTGCCGCTGTGGAGGCGGACTATGAAAAGACCGCCGACGAGCTCTCCCGCGCGCAGCTCGCGCTCGACGCGGTGAACGGGCGGGAGACCTTCGAATTTGGTGAATGAGATTCTCCGTCGTTTCCATACGAATGCCAGACTATTTTGATAACAGAGTTACGATCTCCGTAAGTGTTTAGGGTTCGGTGCGAGCATCGGTTATTTTGATGGTTATTTGTTATGCCGCCCCGTGTTCAAGGTTCGGGGGACAATTGATCAAGGCATCGGTGGGGCGAGAAAACTTTCCGGGGGCCGAAGTACGGTTACAGGCCCCCACATCGAATGAACTATGCAAAAAGAGCCATCTGAACTACCGTGGAGTCAGACGGCTCTTTTTTTGAATTCTATGCTTCGACGATCACTTCCGCTGCGATCTCCAGTGCTTTGGTCATCAGCGCAAGGCTCATGCTGGGGGCGTTGCCGTCCTTCGCCTGCTCGGGAAGATATGGCACGTGGACAAAGCCGCAGCGCATGGCGGGGAATTTCTGCGCGCTCTCGTGCAGGGCGCAGTAAAGGAGATTGTTGCACACGAACGTCCCCGCCGAGTACGAAAGCTGGGCGGGAATGTCCTCTCCGCGCAGTTTTTCGACGATCCGGCGCGTGGGAAGGGTTGCAAAATAAGCGTCCGGCGCGCCGGGGACGACCGGCTCGTCCACGGGCTTTGCCCCCGCATTGTCGGCAATGCGGGCGTCGCGCAGGTTGACCGCCATGCGCTCAACGCGAATGCAATTTGCCCCGCCGTACTGCCCGACAGACAGCACTGCATCGGGCCTCAGCTCGTCAAGCTGCGCCCGCAGCGCGGCACAGGCGGCGTCAAACTCCGTCGGGATCTCGCGCTTTAAAAGCACCGCTTCTCCAATGCGGTCGGGAAGGCGCTTCACCGCCTCCCACGAGGGGTTGATCTGCTCGCCGCCAAAGGGCGTAAAGCCCGTGACCAGAATTTTCACTTCTTCGCGTCCTCTCCGATCATCAGGCGGATGATCTCATTGTCCGTTTCGCGCATACCGTCGCGCGCGATGCTGCTGACGGCACGGATGGTATTCTCCACACCCTTGACGATGATGCCGTCGCCGCCGTAAAACTGGCTGTCGTGGCGGTACATCTGAAGGCCGAGCAGGCCCGCCTCGACCGCCGAGGCGATCTTCGCCGCGCAGGAGGCCTTCGCCCCGTCGCAGAGCATGCCCGAGTTGATGGCAAGCGCGTTGACCACGGTGTGGGCGATCTCATCGTAGCGTCCGCCGTAAAGGTAGCACACGCCCGCACCGGCACCCGCGCCCGCGCTGGTCGCGCCGCAGTAGGCGGAGAGGCTGCCGATGCCCGTTTTCAGGTGGATTGTAACAAGATTCGACACGACGAGCGCGCGATAGAGCTGCTCCTCACTTGCATGCAGCTCATGCGCGTAGACGATAACGGGAAGCGACGCCGTCATGCCCTGATTGCCGCTGCCGGAGTTGATGATAACAGGCTTTTCGCAGCCGTTCATGCGCGCGTCCGACCCTGCGGCAGCCCACGCCTTAGCGCGGTTCTGCACACTGTCGCCGTAGGAGTCAAGCAGGATCTTGCCGACGGCCGCGCCGTACTCGCCCGTCAGTCCCGCCTCAGCAATGGCGGTGTTGTACTCGATCTGGCGCGCGATGGGTGCGCGCACGTCATCAAGATCGACTTCATCTGCAAATGCAATGATGTCTTCGACCGTCAGCAGCTTGCGGCTTTCGTCCGGCTGGGCGGCCTCCTCAGAAAAAGGTTTGCTGAACAAAATCTCACCGTTGTGCTCGATGCGCACGACATTCGTGTGGCTGTCGACGATCTGTACAAAGGCGGTCTCCTCCCCTGCGTGGGCGCGCACCTGAATGTCGAACGGGCAGCGCAGCGGCGACTTTGTCACCGTGATCTCCACTGCGGAAAGGTAATCGTCGAGCAGCGGCAGCTGCTCCTGCGTAACATTGGCCAGCACCTCAAGCTGCGCGTCCGCGTCGCCGACGCGCACACCCGCTGCGACGGCAACAGGGATTCCCTTGCGCCCGCCCGTGTGCGGGACGATGACGCTTTTGACATTTTTAATGATATTGCCGCTGACGGTCAGTTCGATCCGCTCCGGCAGTCTTTCCAATGTTTTCCGTGCGAGCGCGCCCGCATAAGCGATAGCAATGGGCTCCGTGCAGCCCATCGCGGGCACAAGCTCTTCGTGCAGGATCCGGACATACGTTTGATAAAGCGCTGCATCCATGGTCATTTCTCCAATCTCTCTTTCCGCCGCAGCTTCAATGCGGCGGCACTTTTGCCCTCCATTGTACCGAAAATTTATCCGAATTGCAATGCACTTTCTGTATTTTGCGCGCAAAAAAGGAGATGTCCTGTCGGACATCTCCTTTCGGAATGCTCATGGACTTACAGGCCGTAGAGCTCACCGTACTTTTCTTCAAGGTAGCTCGTGTAGGCCGTAGGGTCGAACTTCTCGCCCAGCGCCTGCTCCAGCAGTGCGCCCGGCTTCTTGAGGCAGCCGTACTGCCAGATGTGCTCGCGGTTCCACGCGTTGATGGGCGCAAAGTCACCGCGCTTCAGGCAGTCCTCCACGTCAACCGTTTCTTTCATCTTGCCCAGCAGCTGCGCGCCGTAGGCGCTGCCGAGCGCGTAGGACGGGAAGTATCCCACGCTGCCGCCCGACCAGTGGCTGTCCTGCAAAACGCCGTGCTTGTCGTCCGGCACATCGACGCCGAGGTACTCCTTGTAAAGTCGGTTCCATTCGCCCGGCAGGTCGTGTACCTTGAGTTCGCCGTGCATCACGCGCTTTTCCAGCTCATAGCGCACCATGACGTGCAGGCTGTAGGTGACCTCGTCGGCCTCGGTGCGGATGAGCGAGGGCTCAGCCTTGTTGATAGCACGGTAGAATTCCTCCGCCGTGTGGCCCGCGAGCGAGGGGAAGATCTCGCAGAGCTTCGGGAAAACAAAACCCGTAAAGGCGCGGGAGCGGCCGAGCAGGTTCTCATAGAAGCGGCTCTGGCTCTCGTGGATACCCATGGAAACGCCGCCGTCGAGCACCGTGTAGGCAAGCTCGTCCGCGCTGCCGGTGTCGTAGAGCGCGTGGCCGCCCTCGTGGATGACGGAGAACATGGAGGAAGCAAAGTTATCCTCAAGATAGTGCGTCGTGATGCGCTCGTCGAAATGAGAGCCGAGGGACGTGGTGAAGGGATGCTCGGTCGTCGCAAGGCCGACATGGTCGAGATCCAGCCCCATCGTGCGCATGAGATAGCGGGAGAGCGCGTCCTGCGCCGTTTCGGGGAAGCTGCCGTGCAGCATCGCGTCGTCAAGCTGCGGCTGCGCCTTGATCTTCTTCAGGAGCGGCACAATGTGCTCGCGCAGCGTCGCGAAAAATTCGTCGCACTGCGCCATCGTCAGCCCGTCCTCATACTCGCTGAGCCAGTAATCGTAAGGGTCCTTTTCCGGCGCGCAGTAGTGCGCGAAGCGGATATTCGTTTCGAAGATCTTCTCAAGCACCGGCTCGAAAAGCGCAAAATCGCTCGTCTCCTTCGCCCGGTGCCATACGTCGTCCGCCTCGACCAGAAGCTGCTGGTAGGCGACGTATTCGTCCATCGGGATCTTCTGCATGTTGCGGATATCCTTGATGAGCAGGAACACCATGCGCTGCTGCTTTTCGTCGAGTTCAGCCTTGTGCGCGTCGAGGAATTCAAGCAGCGCGACGGTCTCGCTGCCGGTGGTGAGCTTATAGTGCTCCTCGCTTAAAATGCTCATGGTCTGGCCGCGGTTCGCCGCCGTGCCCTTGGGCGCGGTGGTCGCCCCATCGTAAAAGAGCAGTCCCATGGCGTGACCGTAGGCGGCAAGCTTTGCCTGCAAAGTCATCAGGGACTGGATCGCTTCAGAAAGAATCATCGGTAGTGTCCTCACTTTCTCTATAATGGTTTTATCATAGCACGAAGAGGGGGCAGAGCGCAATGTGCATTTTTGCTTTCCCGCCGGAAAGGCGCGGATGGAGGCAGCGCTTCGCTCGCGCACTGTTCGACCCTCTGCCCGCTGGAACCCAAAAAATAAAGGCATGACTGACGTCATGCCTTTATTTTTTGGAGCGGGCGACGAGGCTCGAACTCGCTACCTCCACCTTGGCAAGGTGGCGCTCTACCAGATGAGCTACGCCCGCGGAACAAGATGTACTATACCAGACATTTTTCGCTTTGTCAAGCATAGATTTTAGGATTCTGTTGCAAAATGCGGGGGGCTGTGATACACTTGCCCGGTAAATCGTATTTTTCAGGAGGCAGTCATGGCCACTTTACAGGAAGAGATCTCCCGACGCCGGACGTTTGCGATCATTTCGCACCCGGACGCCGGTAAAACCACGCTGACGGAAAAGTTCCTGCTTTACGGCGGAGCCATCGCGCAGGCGGGCGAAGTCAAGGGCAAGCGCGAGCGCGCGGCAAAATCCGACTGGATGGAAATCGAAAAGCAGCGCGGCATTTCCGTCACATCGTCCGTCATGCAGTTTCAGCACGGCGGCTACTGCATCAACATTCTCGATACGCCGGGACATCAGGACTTCTCGGAGGACACCTACCGCACGCTGATAGCCGCGGACAGCGCCGTCATGGTCATCGACGGCGCGAAGGGCGTCGAGCCGCAGACGCGCAAGCTCTTCAAGGTCTGCGCCCTGCGCAATATTCCCATTTTCACCTTTATCAATAAAATGGACCGCGAAACGCGCGACCCGCTGGAGCTGTGCGAGGAGGTCGAGCGCGAGCTGGGCATCGACACCTATCCCGTCAACTGGCCGATCGGCTGCGGCAAGGAATTTTTCGGCGTGTACGACCGCAGCGAGCGCTGCATTCTCCACTTCACCGACGAGGGCCACGCGAAAAAGGCCGGCATCACCTCCATCGAGCTGGACGACCCCACGCTCGTCGACCTGATCGGTCAGTCCCGCCGCGACACGCTCGCCGACGAGGTGGAGCTGCTCGGCGCGGGACGCGACTTTGACCTCGACGCCGTGCGCTGCGGCAAGCTCTCCCCCGTGTTCTTCGGCAGCGCGCTGACGAACTTCGGCGTCGAGCCGTTTTTGAACGCCTTTTTGAAGATGACCACGCCGCCGCTGCCGCGCGTGAGCGACTTAGGCGAGGTGGACGTCTACTCCCCCGATTTTTCCGCCTTCGTCTTTAAAATTCAGGCCAACATGAACAAGGCGCACCGCGACCGCCTCGCGTTCATGCGCATCTGCTCGGGCAAGTTCGAGCGCGACAGCGAGTATTTCCACGTCCAGTCCGGGCGCAAGATGCGCCTTTCCCAGCCGCAGACGATGATGGCCGCCGAGCGCGAGATCGTCGACGAGGCCTACGCGGGCGACATCATCGGCGTGTTCGACCCCGGCATCTTCTCCATCGGCGACACGATCACCGTGCCGGGCAAAAAGTTCCGCTTCTCCGGCATTCCGACCTTCGAGCCCGAGCATTTCATGCTCGTCTCGCCCAAGGACACGATGAAGCGCAAGCAGTTCGTCAAGGGCGTGGAGCAGATCGCGCAGGAGGGCGCGATCCAGATCTTCAAGATCCCCGACAGCGGCTTTGAGGACGTGGTCGTCGGCGTGGTCGGCACGCTGCAATTCGACGTCTTTGAATACCGCATGAAGAATGAGTACGGCGTCGACCTGCGCATGAGCGGCCTCCCCTATGAGCACCTGCGCTTCATCCGCGAGTGCCCGTGCGACGTGAAGGATCTGATGCTCTGCTCCGGCTCGCGCGTGCTCGAGGACTTCAAGGGGCGCAAGCTCATCGCCTTCGGCGGCGAGTGGAGCGTGGGCTTCCTCACCAAGCACAACGAGGGTCTCGTGCTCGAGGACTGGCTCAGCGTGTAAGCAAAAAAAGATCTGCGGCGGCGGGGCGATCCCGCCGCCGTCCGCGTTCTTCGTCGATGTGCCGAACTTCGCAAATTCCCTTCCTTTTTCTCAGATCCATGTTATACTGATAATTGTAAGCAATCCCTGACTTGACAATTGTCAATCATACGCTGTGCGGCTCACAGAAACGAGCAAATGCGCAGACAAAAGGCACAGCCGGCGAAAGCCGGTGTCGCAAAGCCAAGAGCCTAAACGGTGTCCCCGCACCGCATGGCAGCCGGTTGCCGATGCATTCATGCTCCCCCTTCTATGTGCCGTATTGCGCCCAAAAGAAGGAGGATTTTTTTATGGCTGGAAAGAAAACAGGAAAGCGGCTGCTGACGTGGGTTCTGGTGCTTGTGATGGCACTGTCCCTGCTGCCGCTCAACGCACTGGCGGCGTTGAATACAGGACAGAAGATCGATGTTAGATTCACTGTCCTGTATGTGGGTGACGAATTCAATATTGGCTACAATTATGGTACTTCTGAAAGGACGCAGTTTGTTTGCCAGTACACGACGAATCATAGCGACACGGCATATAACAATCACACAATCGCCATCAGTGACATCTAGGCAGCAGCTGATCGTGCAAGTGTCAACAGCGGTTACCAGATCGTCGGTTGGTCGATAGAATCCAATGCAAATCCCACAGTGTGTCCGCTTAACAAGAGCGGTACGACCGCCTACAACAAGGGCACTACGATTTATCTCGTAGCGAAGAACCCCAACCCGACCCCCACCATGTACACCTACCATCTGATTCACGAGTTTAACTACGTTGGTGGTACGAGATGGGATATTCAGGCAACCACAGCGGCGGAAAGCTACAAAATCGACGTCAACAATGGCAAGCCGACTCGTAACGGCTACTCCTTCGCTGGTTGGGCTGACAAGGCGACTGCTGCGGCTGCGAAGTACTTCGGCGGCGAACAGATTACGCTGACCAAGGACAATCCGACCAAGACCATCTACGCGGTCTGGATGCCAGACTTTGAACTGAGGTATGATGCGAATGGCGGCACCGGTGCGCCGGCTAGTCAGACGCGTACGGCATCGGCTCCAACGGTGAACAAGGTTACCTTTACCGTCCCCGATCAGACCCCGACCAAGGCAGACTACACCTTCAAGGGCTGGGCTGACAGTGCGACTGCGACCGAGGCGCAGTATCAGCCGGGCGGCAATATTGCCGTTAAACATACAGACAGCCCCAAGACCGTCTACGCCGTCTGGGAGAAGGACGACTCTCCTACGCCGGACACTCCCGTTTCCCCCTCCGATGACGATCTGAAATCCGCTATCGGGAAGATTCAGGTAACGGACGTCAGCACCCCCGACTGCGGGACGGAAAGCTACGACCTGATCGACAACACGCAGAGCGAGTCGTTCAACTGGACGAAAAAGGCGAGATTGGATCAACCGGGGACATACGACGTGACCATCAAGACCGCGCCGTATGTCGCAAAGTACAACAGCGATAAAGGGAAGACGCATGAGCTCAACGATGCGGGCCAGACAACGCTGAATCTTGTGATCAGCTACAAGAATAGCAAGTGGGTTCTGGACGACGGTAAAACTGAAATCGAGGTAAAGCACACAGAGTCGACTCCCACCGAGACCCCCGCCCAAAGCCCGACGGCTGACGAGCTGAAAAAGCTTGAAATGGCTGAAATGGCTGTTCTGGTCAAGTGCGATGTAGATGATGCGCAGCAGCATACGGAGGCCTACGGCCTGCTCGGCGAGTACAATGAAGACTACATCGTCGGCAAGCCGAAGAAAGTCGGGAACGACTGGCTTTGCGAAATCAGCTATGACCCCGACCTCTATGTGGCCGAGTTCAACACGGCGTTCCCGAACCTGAAACATGTCCGAAACGATGAGAAGATCGTTCCGGTCACGCTGATCTGGGCCGACGGCAGCTGGCAGCTCAAGACGCAGGGCAGCGTACATGTGACGGAGGAATATACCGTTACCTTCAACGCTTACGGCGGCACGCCCGTTCCGCCCGCGCAGGAAGTGGAATACGGCCTCACCGCGACC
>ENA-UOJD01001381-UOJD01001381.1-human-gut-metagenome-genome-assembly--contig:-P48-NODE-1381-length-24968-cov-5.434352_pt1 | contig 24968 bp, 18 predicted proteins | sample MGYA00242342_ERZ723889 | MGnify/ENA metagenome assembly ERZ723889
TTTTTGTTACTTTTTAGCATAAAAAGTAAGGAAGAAATCCTCTGTTTCGCCGAAAGAGTTCTAAACGGGCGAATGACTAATGTTGTCCAACCGCCACTTTCCCTTTATTTGGATTATAGCACAAAACCCGCGCCCCATTTCTTAAGACTTTCTTACAATTCCCCCTCGCCTTTTGGTTGCAAAATCCCCTTAGGATTGCTATAATTTGAAAAAACACACCAAGGAGGACTTCCCATGAAAATTGCTTGCTACGCTGCAGGTTCCGTCGGCACAAATAATTATGTGATTTCCGATGACAACGGTATCACCGCTATCATCGACTGCGACGGCAGCCCTGCACCTTTATATCAGTATGTAGAACAGAATCATCTCAAGGTTACACATATCCTGCTGACCCATGGACATTATGACCATATCGGCTCCGTCAACGAGGTTGCCGCGCATTTCGGCTGCAAAATCGTCGGTGCGGCAAAGGAAATGCCCGTCTTCACCGACCCTGCACTCAACTGTTCTCAGTTTGTCGGCGGTCCCATCATCGTTCACCCCGATATTCTGGTTTCCGAGGGCGATAAGGTAACCGTCGGTGATATGGAATTTGACGTAATGGAAACCCCCGGACATACGGTAGGCTCCATCTGCTTTATCGGCAAGGATATCATTTTCAGCGGCGATACCCTGTTTCAGGGCTCCTGCGGCAGAACAGACCTCCCCACCGGCGATTGGGATGATATCAAAAAATCCCTGAAAAGGCTCGCCGCACTCCCCGGGGATTATCAGGTATATTCCGGTCATGGCCCTGCCACCACGCTGGAAACAGAACGCAGAACCAACCCCTATATGAGATAATCCGATTCCCCCGCACTGCCTGCGGGGGTTCTTTTTTTCTGTTCGCTTGTTCCCTCCTTTGCTTTTTGCTATACTAAAATCAATACTAATTTTTTGAGAAAAAGGAGGGCTCCCCATGAAATACATTCTTTCCTTAGACCAAGGCACAACCAGCTCCCGCGCGATTCTTTTCGACCAGAACGGGCAGATGAAAAGCGTTGCGCAGAAGGAATTTCAGCAATACTATCCCCACCCCGGCTGGGTGGAGCATGACGCTCTGGAAATCTGGGAAACACAGCTTTCGGTTGCGCGCGATGCCATTGCCAAGCTTGGCATTTCCGCAAGGGAGATTGCCGCCATCGGCATTACCAACCAGCGCGAAACCACCATCCTCTGGGACAAGCGCAACGGAAAACCGATTTATCATGCCATTGTCTGGCAGTGCAGAAGAACCGCACCCTATTGTGATTCTTTGCAGGAGCAGGGCTACACCGAAAAAATCCGCGAAAAAACAGGGCTTCTGATTGATGCCTATTTCTCCGCAACAAAAATCCGCTGGATTTTGCAAAATGTCCCCGAAGCGAAGGCACTCGCAGAAAGCGGCAATCTGCTTTTCGGAACCATTGACACTTGGCTCATCTGGAATCTGACCGGCGGACAGGTTCATGCCACCGATTATTCCAACGTCTCCCGTACCATGCTGTTCAATATCCATACGCTGGAATGGGATACCGAGCTTCTGGATCTACTGGAAATCCCACGTTCCATCCTGCCCGAGGTGCGCCCGTCCAGCGGCATTTTTGGTAGCACGCTCCCCCTTCTCTTTGGCGAAAGCATCCCGATTGCAGGGGCGGCAGGCGATCAGCAGTCTGCCTTATTCGGGCAGGCGTGCTTCTCCCCCGGCACCGCCAAGAATACCTTTGGCACAGGCGGCTTTCTGCTGATGAACACAGGAGACAAGCCCGTTTTTTCGCAAAATGGCTTAGTCACCACGATTGCATGGGGTCTAGGTGGCAAAATCACCTACGCACTGGAGGGCTCTATTTTCGTTGCAGGCGCGGCAATCCAATGGCTGCGCGATGAATTGGGGCTGATTTCCTCCGCCGGGGAAACAGAAGGACTTTGCAGAGAGGTTCCCGATACCTGCGGTGTCTATCTCGTGCCTGCCTTTGTGGGCTTGGGTGCGCCCTATTGGGACCCCTACGCGCGTGGCTGCCTAACAGGGCTGACCCGCGGCGCAAACCGCTGTCATATCGTGCGCGCGGCAGTCGAGTCCATGGCATATCAAACCTATGATGTCCTCCACGCTATGGAGCAAGATGCAGGCATTCCCCTTGCAGAGCTGCGTGTAGACGGTGGTGCGGCAGCCAATTCCTTCCTGCTGCAATTCCAGTCCGATATCACAGGCGTACCCGTTCTGCGCCCCTCCACACTGGAAACCACTGCCCTCGGCGCGGCATATCTGGCAGGGCTTGCCGTCGGCTATTGGGCAGATTTATCGGAAATCCGCCGCAACTGGCAGGTTTCCGCCGCCTTCTCCCCTGCGGCAGAAAGTGAAAAAATCAAGGAAAAGCTGGCAGGCTGGCATCATGCGGTCAGACAGGCAAGGCTCTCCGATGAGGCAGAATAACTATATCTTGTTAAAATATGCCGTATATATTGATTTTAACCACCAGATATAGTATAGTATTCGATATACTCAAAAATTTTATTTCTTGCCGAAAAAGGAGGAAGGCTTATGTATGTCATCAAAAAGGATAATACCCACGAGGCATGGAATGTGCAGAAGGTCGTGGTTGCAGTTAATAAATCCGCTTATCGTGCCATGGTAAAATTCACACAGGAGGAGCTGGATTTCATCTGCTCCTTCGTGGAGGAAAAGGCGCGCTCTCTGGGGCGTGAGGGCATCCCCATCGCAGAAATGCACAATATCGTCGAAGCCGCCCTCGAGCAGGTCAAGCCCGAAGTTGCGAAAAGCTATCGAGACTACCGCAATTATAAGCAGGATTTTGTCAAAATGCTGGATGAGGTCTATAAAAAAAGCCAATCCATCATGTATATCGGGGACAAGGAAAACAGCAACTCCGACAGTGCCCTTGTTTCCACCAAGCGTTCTCTGATTTATAATCAGCTGAATAAGGAGCTTTATCAAAAATTCTTTATGACAACCGAGGAACTGCAGGCATGTCGGGACGGGTATATTTATATCCACGATATGTCCGCCAGAAGGGACACCATGAACTGCTGCCTGTTCAACGTGAAGGATGTGCTGACAGGCGGCTTTGAGATGGGGAATCTCTGGTATAACGAGCCGAAAACACTGGAGGTTGCCTTCGATGTCATCGGGGATATCGTGCTTTCCGCGGCAAGCCAGCAATACGGCGGCTTTACTGTGCCCTCCGTGGATTTGCTCCTTGAGCCATTTGCGGAGAAAAGCTACGAAAAATATTACCGCCGCTATATCGATATGGGTCTGACCGCGCGCATCGCAGACAGAGAGGCCATGAAGGATATCCAGAAGGATTTCGATCAGGGCTTTCAGGGCTGGGAATATAAATTCAATACTGTTGCGTCCAGCCGCGGCGATTACCCCTTCATCACAATGACCTTCGGCACAGGCACAGGCAAATTCGCCAAAATTGCCTCCATTACTATGCTGAATGTCCGCAGAAAAGGGCAGGGCAAAAAGAACTGCAAAAAGCCTGTTCTTTTCCCGAAGCTGGTGTTCCTCTATGACGAAAACCTGCATGGCGCAGGAAAGGAATTGGAGGATGTCTTTGAGGCAGGGATTCTCTGCTCCTCCAAGAGCATGTACCCCGATTGGCTTTCTCTGACAGGTGAGGGCTATGTAGCGGAGATTTACAAGAAATACGGTGCCATCATCAGCCCCATGGGCTGCAGAGCCTTCCTCTCCCCTTGGTTTGAACGGGGCGGCATGGAGCCTGCCGATGCAGAGGACAAGCCTGTGTTCGTCGGGCGGTTCAATATCGGCGCGGTCAGCCTGCATCTGCCTATGATTTATGCCAAGGCAAAGCAGGAAAGCAGACCCTTCTTCGAGGTTCTGGATTACTATCTGGAGCTGATTCGTCAGCTGCATATCCGTACCTATGCCTACCTCGGCGAAATGCGTGCCTCTACAAATCCTCTGGCGTATTGTGAGGGCGGTTTTTACGGCGGTCACCTGAAATTCCATGAAAAGATTAAGCCGCTCTTAAAAACGGCGACAGCGTCCTTCGGCATTACGGCGCTGAATGAATTGCAGGAGCTCTACAACGGCAAATCTCTGGTTGAGGACGGGCAGTTTGCGATTGATACCCTACAGCATATCAATGATAAAATTGCGGAATACAAGAAGGCGGACGGCAATCTTTACGCCATCTACGGCACGCCTGCGGAAAGCCTCTGCGGCTTACAGATTACGCAGTTCCGCAAGAAATACGGCGTGATTGAGCATGTTTCCGACCGCCCCTACGTTTCCAACAGCTTCCACTGCCATGTGACCGAGGATATCACCCCGATCGAAAAGCAGGATCTGGAAAAGCGCTTCTGGGATTTATCCAACGGCGGCAAAATTCAATATGTAAAATACCCGATTGATTATAATCTGGATGCCATCCGCACCCTTGTGCGCCGTGCCATGAAATTAGGCTTTTATGAGGGGGTCAATCTTTCCCTTGCCTATTGCGATGACTGCGGGCATCAGGAGCTGGAAATGGACGTTTGCCCGAAATGCGGCAGCAAAAATCTTACAAAAATCGAGCGCATGAACGGCTATCTTTCCTACTCCCGCGTGAAGGGGGATACCCGTCTGAATGACGCAAAAATGGCTGAAATCGCAGAAAGGAAGAGTATGTAATGCGGTATCATAATATTACAAAGGACGATATGCTCAACGGCGAGGGGCTGCGTGTGGTGATCTGGGTGAGCGGCTGTTCGCACCACTGCGAGGGCTGTCATAACGCCGTCACATGGGACCCTGAGGGGGGGCTTGTCTTTGATGCAGCGGCAGAGGAGGAGCTGTTCTCCCTGCTCTCCCGCGACTATATCAGCGGCATTACCTTCAGCGGCGGCGATCCGCTTTATACGGGCAATCGGGAGGAAATCGAACGGCTGGCGAGGAAGGTCAAGCTGGAATACCCGGAGAAGAATATCTGGCTGTATACAGGCTACCGCTGGGAGGAAATCAGCGCACTGCCGCTGATGCAATACATTGATGTGCTGGTGGATGGAAAATTCATCGCAGATTTGAAGGATACCAAGCTGCACTGGAAGGGAAGCTTCAATCAGCGCATCATTGATGTGCAGAAATCCCTGCAAAGCAGCTCCCTTTACCTATACCATGCAGAATGAGAGAGGAACGAGATATGGAAAAAATCAAGATTAAATATCTGAGCGATAAAATCGAAAGACTGCGCTACATTGACGGGAAATCCGACTGGATTGACCTGCGTGCGGCAGAGCGTGTAGAGCTGAAAAAGGGCGAATTTCAGCTGATTCCGCTGGGGGTTGCCATGCAGCTGCCACAGGGGTTTGAGGCGCATATTGTGCCGCGCAGCTCGACCTTCAAGAACTTCGGCATCATCCAGACGAACCACTGCGGCATCGTGGATGAAAGCTACTGCGGCAACAATGACCAGTGGTTCATGCCGGCATTTGCGCTCCGGGATACGGTGATTGAGGTGAATGACAGAATCTGCCAGTTCCGCATATTTGCGCATCAGCCGACGCTGACATTTGAGGAAACAGACGACCTTGGGAACGAGGATCGCGGCGGACTCGGCTCGACCGGAAAGCAATAAAAACGGCGGACTTTACTGGACAAAGTGGACAGATTGTACACCCATTGGACACCAAAAAGACGGGGTGTGGACACCCCTGCGGACACATAAAAAAAGTGATTTTCCAAAAGGAAAATCACTTTTTTGTTTTGGGGTAGATTATTCTGCTGTATAAGTGAAAGTAATTGTTACTTCTTCACCATTCAGTGTGCCTTTAATCACAATTTCAGTATCGTCATTTGTATTGAAACCATCTGCTGTTAATTCTAAGGAATCAACACCATAGCCCTTACTATCTACTTTACTATAGTTGTGTTTACCCCAAGAATACCAGCCTTTATCTGTGTATTTGTTTTCTGCAACTGTGACTTCTGTAATATTGCCTAAAAAGCTCTTCAATTCACTTTCGCTAAAACCATTAAACATTAAACGATAGCGACCGTCTACAAGTTCGCAGCTGCTTACTTTATATTTAGCTTCTTCTGTATTATCGTCTTTGCCGTCGGAGCTGCCGCCTGCCTTCTTGATTGTGTAGGTCAAATCAGCATAGCCTTCTGCTGTAATGACAATTACAGTATCCTTAGTTGTATCAACGCCATTGACTGCCAAATCCAGAATATCATAAGCGTATGCACCGTAAGCGTCATTTTCCGCTTTTACTCTGAATGTGCTTTCTTTCATATAGGTGCTTTCTTTGGTATATGTATCGCCGTTTACAGTTACGCCTGTTACCTTATTCAGATATGCTGTAAGCTCTGTGCCGCTGATTGTGCCAAAGCGCAGTCTGTAGTAATCACAATCTTCAAAGAAACCGCTCTTTGTAGTCAGTTCTGCCTTTTCAACTGTAGGAGCTGTCAGCTTACCCTCGTCGGGATCGGTTGTACCACCGCCATTTGTTTTATTGATTGTGAATTTTACATCTGCATAGCCTTCTGCTGTAACGACAATTACAGTATCCTTAGTTGTATCAACGCCATTGACTGCCAAATCCAGAATATCATAAGCGTATGCACCGTAAGCGTCATTTTCCGCTTTTACTCTGAATGTGCTTTCTTTCATATAGGTGCTTTCTTTGGTATATGTATCGCCGTTTACAGTTACGCCTGTTACCTTATTCAGATATGCTGTAAGCTCTGTGCCGCTGATTGTGCCAAAGCGCAGTCTGTAGTAATCACAATCTTCAAAGAAACCGCTCTTTGTAGTCAGTTCTGCCTTTTCAACTGTAGGAGCTGTCAGCTTATCATCTTCGCCGGGGTCGGTAGTTGCGCTATCACCTTTCAGTGTATAGGTCATTGTTTCGTAACCCTTCGCCTCAACGGTGATTACTGTGCCTTCGCCTGTTGCGTCAATGCCGTTTACAGCCAAATCCAAAGCATCCTTATAACCGCCATAGGTGGAATCTGCAATCTTTGTACGATAGTTATCATTCTGGAAGTAAATGCTTGTTGCTTCTGTGTATGCTTTCGTGCCAACGGTTACCTTTTTGATTGCGCCCAGATATGTATCCAAGTCCTTACCCTCCAGACCGCTGAAGGTCAGACGGTAATAATCAGTGCTTTCCAGTAAACCATCCTTGTCTTTCTTTTCATGCTTTGCAACGGAAGGTGCTGTTTTCAAAGATGTTGTTCTCTCTACTGTAAATTCTTCTGTTGTCAGTGTTTCATAGTGGTTTGCAGATACGGAAACGGTATAGATACCGGGTTCTACGTTTTTCAGTGTGATGGTTTTGCCATCTTCGCTTACTACATAGTAAACAGCATTGCTGCCTTCATAGCCCTGATGATATACTGTTTTTTCCGTGCCGTCGCTGTTTTTCAGCACAACGCCGCTGAGGTTTTTCAGAAAATCCCCTTCGGAATTTGTTACTGTGATGACAACATCCTGCCCTTCGCTGATAGGTGTTGCTACAGAAAGGGACAGTTCTTTTTCTGTTTCCTTCGCATAATCAATGGTAACAACATTGCTGAGGTAGCCTGTTGCATCTACTGTGATTTTATTTTCACCGATTTTCAGTGCGCCTGCTTTGATTGTAATCTTATTGCCTTCGATGGTATAAGCATCTGTGCTCAGTTCCTGCCAGTTATCATTCAGATACAGCTTTGTAATCTTGCCCATGTAAGCATCTGCATTTTCAAAGGTAATTTCAACGTCCTTATTTTCCTTTGTCTCGCCTACTGTAGCCTTGGGTGCTTCCAATCTGCCATAGGTATTGCTGTGCTGAATATCACCCAGCAGACCATCTTCCAGAACCTCTTTTACTGCGGAAGGTCTGTTCGGTGTTGTTTTCACATCGCCTGCCGCAATATATTCTGCGTAGCCAAGCCATTCGGCACCTGCTACCTTTGCATCATTAACTGCATTCAGATAGCCTGTATGGGTTTTATAAGTTGTATCGCCCTGATTGAATACCGCGTCGCAGATTACATTGTACCAGTTATCTACTACCTTCTTTGCTGCCGCGCATTCTACGTTCATTTCTTCCAGCAGCAGTGCATTTGCCAGAAGGTCGCTGTCGAACAACAGGTCTGCGGAAACCTTATAGCCGCCGCTGCTGTCGGAAGAACCACCGCCGCTGCCGCTGCCTGTAGCGTGTGTCATTACGTCATACGCTGCGGACTGATAAACTACAGCTGCCTGCTTGGAGGATACATCCTTACCGCCTGTTACTTTGAAGCTCTTGCTGAATTCCTTAAAGCCGTTGCTGCGGATTGTGATGGTATAATTGCCGTTATAAGGCAGGTTATTCACGCCTTCTTCTGCGTTCACATCGTTATACAGAACGAACAAATCGCCGAAAAGGAAATAATCGTTGATATAACGCAGTTCCTTTGTATCCCCCTTCGGATCTGTCAGTGTTACGCTTTCGATGGGAGTTGTGATTGCATACGTCATATCCTTTACATCGAAATGCAGGTTTCTGCCGGAAACTGCGGTTTCTCTCAGAAGGAGTGTAGGTGCTTTTTCATTTACCACATGGATGGGAACCAATACGGATGCCTTATCGCCGCCATTGGATTTTACGCGTACATAGTAACGACCGTTATTGCGGAAATTGCTCTGTCCGATGGGAATGGTCAGTTCGCCAACCTTATTGTTATAGTGGGCAACATCCCCTGCCGATGTATAGGTCAGATTGGAGTTGATTGTGTTCTTGTTTTCGTTATACTCTACCAGTTCCAGCTTGTTAATGCCGTTGAACCATGCTTTTTCTTCATCGGTATTGAAGTTGAACATAATGGTTACATTGCCTACAACCTCACCAAAAGTTTCGCCATCCTTTACTTCCGCATCGGGGGAGTAATAGGGATGTGCGTTTGCTTCTTCTGTCAGATTAAAGGTTGTTCTTGCGGGATTGATACGAACATTGCCGTCCTTATCGTAGTTTGTCAGATAATAATCCCATGCTGCAACAGCACCATGCGCCCATACATACTTAGGCAGATACTGTGTGCCTGCATAAACGGATGCCGCACCGCTACCGTTCAGATTGATGGTCTGTGTTTTACCACCGCTCTTGATAACAACCTGCTTGGGTGTCCCTACCAGAGGCAGCTTTGCGATTGTGCCGTCTGTGGTCACCTTGGACAGTTTCGCTGTTACATCTATGCCGTCAACCGTTACGGAAGTTACTTTTTCTATGCTATAGCCATCCTTGAATGCCAGAGGCAGCCACGTACCCATATCGGTGCTTTCTACCACTGCTTTTTCTGCATCCACGATAGCCTCTGCGGTTGCTGTGCTGCCGCTATTGGAGCCGCCGCCGCTATGGGAGCCGCCGCCGGAGGAGGAACCGCCGCCGCCGGAGGTTTTCTTAGTATTGGTTTTGGGGGCTTCATCTGCTTTGGCTTCTTCTTTATTCTCTGCTTTATCATCAGCAGCAGCGGAGGAGCCATAAAATTCCTGCATACGATACAGCATCTGTGCAAATTCTTCTCTTGTTACCTGCTGTGTGGGGCGAAGGGTCTTATCCTCATAGCCTGACGCATAGCCCTGTGCAATCATTGCGGAGATTGCCGCCTTTGCCCAGCTACTGATGCTGCCTGCATCGTTATAGGATGCAAGTGTGCTTTCATCGCCGCCTGTTACGGAAAAGGCTCTGACCAGAATGGCAAACAGCTCCTGTCTGGTTACGGGGCGATCGGGATAGATGGAATCTCCATCGCCATAGAGGATATTCAGCTCGACTGCCTTTGCCATTGCGCCGGCATACCATGCGTTTTTATCCGCGTCTGTGAAGTTATCCAGCACGCTGACATCGCCTGCGCCTGTTTTCATCGCGCGAGATAGGATTGCCGCCAGCTGTGCGCGTGTTAAGGCAGCCTTCGGCGCGATTTTATCCTCGCTTACTCCTGTGATAAAATTATTCTTAACAGCAAATTCCATTGCGTCCTTGGACCAATTCTGCGGAAAATCAGAGTAATCCGCAGATGCGGCAGCATAAGCCTGACTGCTCAACAGTACAGATGTGCAAAGTACGCCCGACAGCAATCGGTACATTCCTTTGTTCTTCATAAAATTCTCCTTTCGTTTCCCTTCCCTATTATCTTTTTTGTGTCTGTAAGGTTGAAAATGATTGTTTTCAAAGAATCATTCTATCGTTAGTTGTATCTAACTTTCAGCAGTTTATCATCTGTAATATTCGCTTGTCAAGGCAGATTCTTCCAAAAATACACTTGTTGAAAAATGTTTTCATCTTTTGATTTTATTGCAAAAAAGTCTCATCTTTGGTAGAATTTTTATTTTTGCAGCAAAAAAACAGACGAACCGCTTTCGCAAATTCGTCTGTTTTTTATTGATTCGATTTTCTTAAATACCTTTTGATTGCTTACTGCAGGGGTGCTACTGCGCCGCCGTAGGTGTTATTGATGAAATCAACCACTGTCTGACCATGCAGAACTTCCATCAGTTCAGCAATGCCGGGCAGATTTTCGTTGCCTTCTTTTACTACAACTACGTTGCCGTATGTCTTAGCTGCTACGGATTCTGCATCCTCTGTTGCCAGAGCGTCATCCTGTGTCAGCTTATTCTGCAGCGCATAGTTTGCATTGATTGCTGCGAAGCCCAGATCGCCCAGAGACAGAGGCAGCTGTGCAGCTTCCATTTCAACGATTTCCAGATTATAGGGGTTTTCTGTGATATCCAGCTTTGTTGCGGTTACGCCTGCATCGGGATTCAGCTTAATCAGACCATTTGCTTCCAGAAGCAGCAGCGCACGACCGCCGTTTGTAGCGTCATTGGGGATACCAACCTTTGTGCCGGCGGGGATATCCTTCAGATCCTTTACAGTGCCGGCATAGATGCTCATGGGTTCAAAATGAACCTTGCCAACTGCTACCAGATGTGTGCCCTGTTCCTTATTGAACTGTTCCAGATAAGGGGTGTGCTGGAAGTAGTTTGCATCCAGATCACCGGATTCTGTTGCCAGGTTAGGCTGTACATAATCTGTAAATTCAACGATATCCAGCTTGATGCCTTTTTCTGCCAGTTCATCCTTTGCTGCATTCAGGATTTCAGCATGGGGTGTGGGAGAAGCACCGATTTTCAGTGTGATTTCCTCTTTGTTGCTGTCATCGTTTGTTGCTGCGTCATCAGAGCCACCGCAAGCTGCCAGACCAACAGTCAGCACACCTGCCAATAAAATTGCAAAAAATTTCTTCATAGTACGTTTCCTCCTTGTTTTAAAAAAAATATTCTTTTGCTTTTGGTTTTTTATGTGAAGCCTAAAAAACAGGCTTACAGTCTTCTGTCTGTGTGCTTGGAAATACGCATGCCAAGCTCCTGAAATACTAATACGATGATTGCCATGAGGATTACCATGACATACATGATATCGGACTGCTTTCTATAATAGCCATAGTTGATGGCAATGGCACCCAAGCCGCCTGCGCCGACGATACCTGCCATTGCGGAATAGCCCAAAATGGTGGTAATGCTGATTGCCGCACCGACCAAGAGAGAGGGCTTTGCCTCGGGCAGAAGTACCTTCGTCATAATCTGAAACGGGGAAGCACCCATGGACTGTGCCGCCTCAACAACGCCGATTTCCACTTCCTTCAAAGAGGATTCTACCATTCTTGCGATGAAGGGTGCGGCTGCAATCCAAAGACCGACAATCGCCGCCTTGGAGCCGATTACTGTGCCGACCACCATTTTTGTGAAGGGCATCAGCGCAATCAGGAGAATCAGGAAGGGAATGGAACGGAAGAAGTTGATAATCATTCCCAGAAGGCTGTTCAGCCAGGGAATCGGATGAATTCCATCCTTATCGGTCACAACCAGAACCAAGCCCAACGGCAAGCCGATGATATACGCCAGAGCTGTAGAGATGACTGTCATATAAATGGTTTCTATAAAGCCTTGCCCGACCAGAGCAAGCATACCTTCCTTAAACATATTCTACCTCCTCTACTTCTACGCCTCTGTCTGTGAGATATTGAATCATTTTCTGACGAATTTCCTTTTCCTCGGGGAACTGCACCAGCATTTGACCAAAGGCTTGATTTTCAATCGTTCTTGTATTTGCCGCCAGAATATTTACGACATTCTTCAGCTCAATCATCATCTGCCCCAGAACAGGCTCATTTTCACTGCCGCCCTTGAATACCAGACGATAGGAATACGGCAGCTTGCCTGTATATGCCTCTCGGTTTGTACCCTCGTGCATAACCAGCTCCTGCCCGATTTTTGTTTTGGGGGCACGGAAGATTTCCTCCACGCCGCCCTCCTCGGCAATCAGACCGCCATCAATGATGGCAACTCTATCACAGATTTCCTGAATGACGCTCATTTCATGGGTGATGACTACAATCGTGATACCCAAGCGCGTGTTGATATCCTTTAACAAGGAAAGAACACCTGCGGTTGTATTCGGGTCCAGTGCGGAGGTGGCTTCATCACAAAGCAGCACCTTCGGCTCGGTTGCCAAGGCTCTTGCAATGGCAACTCTCTGCTTCTGCCCACCGGAAAGCTGCGCCGGATAGGATTCCATTCTATCTGCCAGACCAACCAAATCCAGAAGCTCCTTGGCTCTTTCCTTTGCCTTTGCCTTCGGCACACCGGAAATTTCCATCGGGAAGCAGACATTATCCAGTGCGGTTCTCTGCATGAGCAGATGGAACTGCTGGAAAATCATACCCATGTGTCTGCGCTGCTCTCTCAATTCCTTATCGCCAAGGGCGGTCAGCTCCACGCCATCGAGCCAAACCTTACCGGCTGTGGGACGCTCCAGAAGGTTGATGCAGCGAACCAGCGTGCTTTTGCCGGCACCGCTCAGCCCGATGATGCCGAACACCTCTCCCTTTTTAATATCTGCACTTACGCCATGGAGCACCTCCAGCTCGCCCGCCTTGGTGCGGAACCGCTTTTTGATACCCTCTAAGCGAATCATCGTTTCTTTTTCAGACATTTCCCAAACCACCTTTTCTTTATACGCAAAATAAAAAAGCTCTCCTCCCGTTTGACCACTCAGTCAAAGGGACGAGAGCATAATATGCTTCGTGTTACCACCCTAATTCACAGCAACCTCACGATTACTGCCTTATCAAGTACGGGCATTTGCCGATACTCCAGCGCTGTCACGGGCGCTCCCGTCGCAGCCTAAAGGGAAACCCTCTCGGTGCGCGGCTCCAAGACCATCTTCCAACCCTTCCGCATTTCCTCCTTCGCAGCTACCGGAGGTTCTCTGTAAAATCTTTCAGGCTGTACTCTTCTTTTCATTGCCTTTGTTTTTTGAACTTGTACCCCATTATACCCCGTAAAAAATATTTGTCAACTCTTTTTTTGAATTTTTTTAATCTTTTTCTTCGTCCCCGGAGGAAGCATATTGTGCAAAGGGAATATCCTCATACAGATACTTATGGAGCATATCCTTTGCCTGCGCCAAGTCATAGATATAATACCATGCGCCGCCAATCGTCTGCCCTTCGGCGTGGATATATTCATTGGGGAACGCCGCCTGATCCAGCGTAAGAGAGCTGCCCTTCAGACCGACGGAGGCCAATTTCAGAAGCTCATCATTGCTGAGGGAGGTCTGCACCATGGGGGCGAACTTCCGCACATAGGAGGGGTATTCCAGAGGGTTAATCTCCTTCGCCTTTTCAAAGAGGGACGCAAGAACCTCTCTCTGGCGGGAGGTACGCATATCATCATTATCAATTTTACGGATACGGGAATAGCTGACCGCCTGCGGCCCGTTCAGGGTGATATAGCCTGTTTCGTAAAGAGGCTCGCCCGACAGAAGATAGGCGTTAATCTGCCGACGCTCCGCTTCGGTGACATCCACCTCGACACCGCCCATGGCATCAATCACCTCTGCGAGGGAATCGAAATTGACGGCGACGTAATCGGTGACATCCAAACCGAAATTTTCATTGAGGGTGCGAATGGCAAGCTCAGGCCCGCCATAGGAAAAGGCATGGTTGATGCGGGTGTTATTGTAGCCGGGGATGGCAACATAGGTATCCCTTGCGATGGAAACCAGCTTAACCTGCCCTGTTTTGGTATTGACAGAGGCAACCATGACAACATCGGAGCGGCCGTTATAATCATGATTGCGGGAATCTACGCCGTAAAGGGCAATATTGATGACCTTTTCATTCACGCTTTCATTGACGGAAAGATTATCCTCATCCACCTCGGTACGATCCAAGCCGCCAATCATGTATAAAAATACACCATAAGCCGCGCAAAGCAGCGCAAGACAGACAGCCAGAGTAATCAGAAGGGTCTTGAGATACAGGCGTTTCAGGTGCTTTCTGTGCTCCTCCCTTGTCATGCTCTGCTTCGCATATTTTTTCGCCGTTGGGCGTTTTTTTCGCTTCGATGTGTATGCCTCTCTGTTTTCGCGCAAGGTATGCCCCTCCTTTTTGTTGTGTTACAAGCAATTTTCTTTATTTTAAAGGAGTTTTCGACAAAAAACAATTAAGATTCCTTTAAGATGTGATTTCTGCAAAAAAACAGCTCAGGCACGAACGCCTGAGCCAAGGGGATTTTAGATTTTACTGTAGCAGCGCGAGAATCTGCTCCACGGGGGCATAAACCTCGCCATCCACATAGAAGCATTGGATGCCGCTTTCCTTGCCGCCGATGAGAAGCTTGAAATCGGCTTTTTTGGTGACAAGGTGTCCGCTGTGATCCATGAGCATTTCATTTCCCATGGTGGTAAGGGTTTTGCCGACGGTGAGATTGAGCGTGCCTGCATCCTTTTTATATTCGGCGGAAAACCTTTTGCCAAGCTGTGCCATCTGCCGCAGAGGGGCATAGGGCGTGCCGAAGATTGCGAGGGTGGTCAGCTTCGCTTCTTTCCCTTTTACGGTAACGGTTTGCTCTGTGGTCCGGATACTATTCGTAAGCCCAACCCAGGAAAGCTCATAGGGTTTGATGCGGTCGGTATAAATGCCGTCCACGCCTGCGGCAAGAGCATCCTCAAAGATGCGGTAGCGATTGACGGTATGGGCATAGACCTTGAGCCCCTTTGCCTTCAGCTTGGAGATATTTTCCTTCTTTGCACGGTCGATATGCAGGGTGACGGTATCAATGCCATTTGCGGCACAGAAATTCGCGATATCGCCATAATTGGGATTTGCATAAAGATACAGGGTGAAAATCCAGTTTTCAAAGGGATAGATTTCCTTGATCCAGCTGAGCATTTCTTTATTGTACAGCTGCGGAATGATGCGGCTCAGAATTTCGGGCGAGCCGATATTATTGGCGATATTCACCAGATCGCGGAACTGCCGCTGCACCTGCGCCTTATCGGTGGTTTTGGTATCCGTTATGAGGTACATATCGGGGTATTCCTGCATGAGATAGAGCAAATCCACCGCTGTCATGGGGGTCTGCTCATAGACCGCAGGGGTCGAGGTGAAGGTTTTGGTATCCATCACCAGAGAGCCGCTCGGCTTGATTTCCAGACGATAATAGGAGCCGTCCTTTTCAAAATCGTGCCGCACGACGAGGGTACCGTCTGAGGTATAGGTAAAATCCGCCTCTACGGCGCGGAAGCCATTCTGCCAAGAGGTCAGGAAGGCTTCTTTGGAATTGGTTTCGATTTTGCCGTCTGCCTCCCCCAAGGCATGGGCAATCAGAGGATTTTTGCTCTGCCAATCTGCCGCAAGGGCAGGCTGTGCCGCCGAAGCGCCAAGCACCAACGCCAGAGCAAATGCCGCTATTCTTTTTCCTTTCATGCTCTTCTCTCCAATCTTTTCCAACTATAAAACACAAAAAACAGGGATAGTGTTCTATCCCTGTTCCCTTGCATTTCTATTATTCGTCTTCGTCATCGAACAGATCATAGAATGTATTGGATACCTTTTCAAAATCGTCATCGCTTTCGATATTGAGAAGCTCGATGCCGTCCTCGTTTTCCTTATATTCATACAGGAGAACGGTTTCATCTTCCAGGGGCAGCAATGCGATATATTCCTTATCGGCAATGCCATCCACCGCAAACACACCAAGGATGCCACATTCCATTTCTGTATCATCATCCAGAGTGAGGGTTAAAGTTTCCATTTCCATTTCTTCGTGTACATGATCGTCATGATCGTGACCGCAGCCACATCCGCAAGTATCGCTCATTCTTGAATCCTCCTTAAAAGTTATGATTTTCCGTTGAAGCACGGAAGTATTGATTGTATATATGATAACCGAAAATCGCGTTTTGGACAATTACTTTTTCTGACTTTTTTGACGGTTTGCCTCTTTTTCCGCAAGTTTTTTCGCTTTTCTGGCAAAGAAGCCCAGACTATCGTCCGCCTGCTTTGTTTTTTTGCCCTTTTTGCCCTGCTTTTTGGGCGTTTTTGCCATAGAGAAAGGCTGTTCCTTCGCTTTTTTCTTTTTGGATTTTTTTGGTGCGCCGCCGGTTTCAATGACAAATTCACCGAAATCCTCTAAATCGTCAAATCCGCCCCAGCCGTCACCCTCTACCCATTTATCCTCAATGACAGGCTTTTTCGCTTTCATCGGCTTGATGATGTCTTTTTTTGTTTTTTGGCTATCGACCAGCTTGCCGAAGGACATTTCCTTCTGCTCAAATTGCAGACCCCATGTTTTTTCGTAGCGGTGAATCCACTTGCGTTCATAGGGGGTGACAATGGTGATGGCAGTGCCTTCCATGCCTTTTCTGCCGCAGCGGCCTGCACGATGGAGATAATGCGTGGGTTCTTCGGGGACATCCAGATTGATGATATGCGTAACACCCTCGATATCCAGACCGCGGGAGCCGATATCGGAGGCAACGAGGACATGGATACGCCCTTCACGGAAGCCATCCATGGCGTTTTTGCGCTCCTGCTTGCTTGCCTGCCCATAGATGCCTGCCGCCTTGATGCCGTGATAATTCAGCTTATCCACAGTGACCTCGATATTTTCGGGGTTATTGAGGAAAACCATGCACTTCTCCGGCTTTTCGCCTGCGAGAATTTTACGGAGATTGGCGAATTTTTCTCTGTGCGCGGAGAGGATATAATAATGATGGATGCCCTTGGGGACAATGCCGCCGCTTTTGGCTTCCAAATCAACCGCATCTGCCTTCATCATGGCTGCGGCTTTTGCCTTGGCTTCGCCGCTGACAGAGGCGGAAAGCAGAACAATCTGCCGCTCCTTCAGGGTTGTTTTGATGACAGCGGCAACATCCTCCACGTTGCCGTCATCCATAAGGCGGTCGCCCTCATCCAGAACGATGGTTCTGACGAGATGTGCCTGTATTTTTTTCTTACGAATCAAATCCAGAATACGCCCGACAGAGCCGACCACGATACGCGGCTTTGCTTTCAGCTTTTCCAGCTGTCTGCCGATGCCTGCCGCACCGATGAGAAGGACACAGCCTGCCGCGATGCCCGCATTCTCCTGCAAAAGCTCCGCCTGATGATAGACCTGCGCCGCCAGCTCATGGGTGGGGGTGAGGATAATCGCCTGCGTGCCGCGGATATTCATATCCAGCTTTTCAAAAATGGGCAAAAGATATGCCAAGGTCTTGCCGGAGCCTGTTTCGGAACGACCGATGACATCCTTGCCGGATAAAATTTCGGGAATCATTTTCTGTTGGATTTCCGTTGGGGTTGTGATGCCCTGCTCTGCCAACGCGGTGACCAAAGCTGCACGCAGTCCCAATGCTTCAAATGTATGTTCCATAGATACATCCTTTCTTTTTCCGATGCAGAAGTTATTCCCCCCATAAACAAAATCCTTCTGATACCGCGGAAAGGTTTGGGAAACGAAGCGTTTCCCGACCGGAATCCGCAGTCGGAATTTACTTCCGGCGAGGAAAACAGCGTGTTTCAAGGCTTCAGCCGATGGAACTCGTCTGTTTATTCTTCTGTTTTAACAAGTCGAAATCCTGATTTCGACTTAGGTGTCGACTTCGTCGACACCTTCTTTTCTTTAAATGATACTGATTTTTTCAAAATAGTCAAGGATGCCGCAATAAACCGCCCATGCAAGCCGTTCCTGATAGGCGGTATCATTGAGCAGCTTTTCCTCCTCGGCGTTGGAAAGGAAGCCGCACTCCACGATAACGGCAGGGATTTGGGTGGTACGGAGGATATAATACTCCTTATTTTCCTTTGCCATACGCCAATTGCTGCCATCCACGCGGCTTTTCAGGCTTTCCTGCACACATTCCGCAAGGATTTTGCCCCTTTCACTGCTTTTATGATAAAACACCTGCGCCCCCTTTGCCTTCGCAGAGGGGAAGGCATTCTGATGGATACTGACGAGGATATCCGCGCCTGTTTCATTGGCAATGCGCTGCCGCTCTGCCATATCCGCGTGCTTACTGCCGCCCAGTGCCGTATCCGCATTACGGGTGAGAATGACCTCCGCACCGCCCTGCTCAAGATATTCCGTCAGCTTTTCTGTGACTGCGAGGTTCAGTATTTTTTCATTCTCGCCGCCTGTGCCTGTTTTGCCTGGGTCCCAGCCGCCATGCCCTGCATCCAGAACCACCCGCACGCCCATCATGGGAAAAAGGGCTTTGGTTTCCTTTCCAAGCGCAGTATGCACGAGGCAGACCCCGATGATGCAGAAACAGCAGACAAGGCTCACCCATTCCTTTCGTAAAAAAATCCCCTTCATCCTACCGCCTCCTTTGCTATTTAAAGGATATGTAGGGAAGGGGAAAAATTTGCGTTATTCTTCCTCTAGCATGGCAACGGCACGCACAGGCGCACCATCCGCGTTTTCATACTTCAAGGGCAAGGCTGCAAAGAGAAACAGACCTCCCCCGATTTTATCCAGATTCGTGAGGTTTTCGATAATCACGATATCTCTTTGGGACAAAAGCAGACGATGGCGTGTCAGCCCTTCATCTGCGATGGGATCAATGCCGATGGTATCGAAGCCAAGCCCCTTTTTGCCGCTTTCCAACGCATAGCGGCAGACCTCCTGAGAGGGAACGGGATAGTCCCCGAAATATTCCGCTTCGCCCCAATACCGGCTCCAACCGGTATGGAAAAGAAGAAAATCCGCCTCATCCGCAAGCTGACGGACGGGAGCAAGGGCTGCGATGCCGATTTCCTCGCCTGCGCCGTACTGCGTGGAGGGGATGACTCGCGCCGTGCCGACTAGCTGCGCCGCAGGCATTTCATTCAGCTTTGTTCTATCTCCAAAGAGATGAAAGGGAGCATCCATGTGGGTGCCTGTATGGGAAAAGAAGGAGAGCAAGGTTTCCCGAAAGCCATCCGTTTCATAGGTATTGGCTACCGTTAAATGCGGCGGCTCCGTACCCGGATAGACGGGCATGGACGCTGTCATCAGCTGTGTCAAATCAATAATCTTCATCCTGCTTTTCTCCCTTCGTATTGTTTTTTTCAGCTCAGCTTTGATTTATAAACATCGTAGATATCAAGGGTGGTGCCGTTCATGAGCATATTATATTCCTCCCACGCCAGATCGTAGGCATAGGCTGCGGCGGAAAGCTCCATTTCGGTCTGCTCATACTGCAGCTCGAGTGCCTGCAATTCGACTGCGGAAACAAGCCCCAGCTTTGCGGATTTCTGCTGCTGCTCCCATTCGATTTTTGCCTTGCTGTTGGCATCCTTTTTATTCTGATATTCTGCCGCGGCGGTATTGATGGCATCCAGCTTCTTCTTTAAATCGTTGGCGATATTGACCTTTTCCTCCTCAGTGGAAACATCCGCAAGCTGCATATCCACCCTGCTTGCCTTCAGCTGTCCGTCATATCTGTCATTCTTCTTGGAATCCGCTTCCGCCTGCTGCTTATCCCTGCGGAGGGTTTTCAGCTTATAATTTTTATCGGTGGCGGTTTTCAAAAGCTCCTCACTATAGGCAGGAGCGGTTTCGATGGTGCGTGTCAGCTCAGGGGGTGTGATGATAAGCTCCTCATCAATTTCACGCCCCATAAGGTCATTCAGCTGACGCTTGAGCAGGGTTAAGCCGTCCTTGGCACTTTGCAGCTCCTTCGCGCCCTCGGAAACGGCAAGCTTTTTCTCGGAAAGATCTGTGCCTGTGCTAAAGCCAAGTTCCTGCTTCTTTTCCTCAATTTTGCAGACACGTTCCAGAAGGGACTGCTTCTGCGTGAGCAAGCTGACACCCTTTTCGACCTGTACGGTTTTGGTGACGAGAAGCTGTGTGACGGCAAGGGATTCATTTTCCCAGTCCTCCTTGGTCTTATTTAAGTCCATTTTGGTATTTTTCAGCTCCGTCTGCTGATCCTCCAGCGTATCGCGCTGTCTATCGGCAACATTATCCACGAGAGTTTCCATGCCGCTTGCGGTTTTGACTGCACCGGAGAGGAGCGCACCGGTAACGCCTGCCCAAAGCTGATCAGATGCTCCGGCTGCTCCTACGGATTCCAAATATTTCAGCGTATTATCAATCGTTGTTTTCCCACTGCTTGCAGAGGTGCTTGCATCCCTTCTTGCGTGCGCCGCCTTATCCTGCGAATCCTTCAAATCCTTCAGACCGTCATCAATGGCACTTAAGCCTGCAAGCACCTTTTCCTGATTCAGCGTCAGGGTAGTTTTCAGACGGTTATTTTTCACAACCAGCTCCTGAATTTCCTTCAGAGTCATCGGCTGTGCCTTTGTTTCCTCTGCGGTTGTGGGGGCGGCTGTTTTGGTCTCTGCCGCGAGGGCAGGCACTGCCGCACCTGTTGTCAATGCGCCTGTAACGAGAAGCGCACATGCTTTTTTATATGGATAGAATTTCATATTCTGCACTCCTTTCTTATACCTGCAGGGACACAGGCTCTTCCTTCTCTGCAACGGTTCCCTGCTTTTTCTTCTCAATGCGGTTCAGACGCAGCTGCCAGATGACGCAGCTCAGCGTAAGGCAGACCACGATGATGCCGCCAAGAAGGAGCAGCTCCTTTTTCACTGCGGAAAAGCCACATCCCATCAATGCCACATCGCGATAGCCGATGACAAAATGCGTCAGCGGAAAGACCTGCCCGATTTTCTGATAGAACGCAGGCAACGCAATGGTGGGCCAGGTGTAGCCACTCAGCACCAGAGATGGCGAGGTGAACACCAGAGAGATAGAGGTTGCCACAATGGGATTTGGCATGACTGCGGAAAAGAACTGCCCCAAGGCAACAATCGACAGCAGGAAAAGACTGCTGTAGACAAACCAGAGCAAAAGGCTTCCTCGCATGGGAATCGCATAGCCCCAACGGATGATGGCGGAGCAGATCGCCCACGCCGCGAGGGAAATCAGGAAATAGACCAAGCATTTCACAAGCACCTGCAATGGGGCACTTTTGGAAATGCTTTGCATTTCATCCAGATGACCGCTTTCCTTCTCCCGAACGAGGGAGATTGCCGCGAAATAAATCAGCACCTGCTGAACGGTTGCGGCAACGAAGCCATACACCAGAAAATACGAAAAGTTATTCGTCGGGTTATACCATTGACGGGTATAGAAGCTGACGGGGTTCATGGTCGCAAGGGCATCGTCCACGGTTTCGCCCTTTGCCACAAGGCTTTTGACGGCAATCTGGGTGGAAACCGTCCCCAGAACCTCAGAACCCTTGAGGTTGATGGTACTGCCATAGCCCATATTGACGGCACTGGAGCCGAGAAGCACCTCTGCCTGCTGACCCAACTGCATTTTTCTTGTGAAATCCGCAGGGAAGATGAGACAGCCGACGATTTCGCCATCACGCATGGCTTCGGCAATTTCATCCTCATCGTTATAATAGCCGACGACATCAAAATACGGGGACTGGCGGAAGGCTTCGACCACTTCTCTGGTCTGCTTGGTATAGCTGTAATCCACCACGCCCATTTTCAAATCGGAGAAATAGCCCTTTCCGTAGCCACTGCCGCAGATACAGGTGACGAAAATCGGCACAAGCACCATCAGAACGAGGGAACGGGGGCGTTTCAGGAGATATTTCCATTCCCGAAGAAATAATTTTACTGCGTTTTTCATGCCTGCACCCCCTCTGTCTGTGTATTCTTCTCTGCCGCCTTCTGCTTCTTTTCCGCACGGCACAGCTGCCAGACAAAGACTGCAAGGCTGAACACAAATGCACCTATGCCAAGGGTTAAGAGCATAGCCCGATTCTGCTGTAGGGAGGTGCGCTCAAAGCCGATGCCCATCAGAATAATACTGCGGACAGGGCCGAGGTAATGGGTGACGGGCAGATAATTTGCAATCCGTACCAGAAAATCCGGCATTTCCGTATGCGGCCAGGAAAAGCCTGCCAGTACGAAAAACGGATAGGTCAGCGCCATGAGCCACTGCATCGCATGCAGGGAATTTTTGCAGAGCAGCCCCAGAAGCGCACCGAAGCCGAGTAGGCAGAACACGAAGCAAGCACTTAAAAGCAGGAAATCCACCTGTGCGCCGCGCATGGGGAAGCTGTAAATTTTCATAATCACGGCATAATTCAGCAGGAGATTGAAAAAGCCTGCAATGCCGTAGAAAAGCATTTTATCGAAATAATAGAGGATTGCATCCCGCTTACGGAATTTGCCCGAAAGGATGCCTTCCTTCTTTTCATCCGCGAAGGAGCCTGCCACCGCAGAGAGGAAGAGCTGATGATAGACCAGACCGGTCAGCCCAAGCCCCAGATACATCAGATAGCTGAACTGAGGATTAAACCACGGGCGAAGCACCGTCGAAATCGGCATGACCTTCGCCGTACCCTCCGCAACGCTGCTGCCCGATGCCACATAGCTTTTGACCGCAATCTGGGAGGAAACGGTTTTCACGACCTGCATGACGGAAACAACCGCACTGTTGCCGACAAGGTTATTCGCACTATTGATGCCGACAAGCACCTCTGCCTGCTGTCCCAACTGGAGGGAACGGGTATAATCGGCAGGGATGACGATAATGCCATACACCTCGCCCTCCTCCATTTTCTGCTTTGCCTCATCCAAATCCTGCAGGACAAGGGTGACATCAAAACGGTCGGATTCATCGAAGGCGCGAATCAACTCTCTTGTTTTTGCGGAGGAGGACATTTCCACCGCCGCCAGAGGAATGTGGTTGACAATGCCGTTCTGGAAGGCACCGCAGACCACAATATTCATCAGAAGCGGGGCAACGAGAAACATAAAGATGCCCCGCGGATCTTTCACCAGAAGCCAAAGCTCCCGAAGAAGCCCCTTGAAAAATGTCAGAATCATTTTTTCTCACCTGCTTTATCCAGGTCTACCTGCACCAGCATTCCGGGGTAAAGCATGATATCATCCTTCTCGGAAAGGGCGATTTTCACCTCGTATGTAACAACATCCTGATCATTCAGCTCATTTGTGGATTTTTTGGTTGCAAAATCAGGGCTTTTAGAGATATTGACGATTTTGCCATGAAAGACGGTATCGGGGTGCGCCTTACTGGTCAGAGGAATCTGCTGACCGACCTTCAGCTTGCCGACTGCGTATTCATCCACATTTGCCATGACCCAGCGGTCGCTGTAATCTGTGAGGGTAACGATGGTGGTGCCTGTGCCGATGAGCTCCCCAAGAGAGGAGGAAACCATGGTGATGGTGCCGTTGCAGGGGGCATACTGAGAGGTCTGCCCCAGATTGAGATTGACTTCATCCAGAACACCCTTTGCTGCCGCAAGCTGCCCGGTTGCCGCTTCATACTGCCCCTGTGCCGCCTGCTGCTGTGCCGCTGCCGCCGCGGCATCCAATCTTGCCGCCTCCAGCTGGGTGGTCAGCTTATCCATATTATCCTGAGAAACGGCATCCATGGCGTAGAGCTCCTGATATTTTGCATATTCGGTTTCCAGCAGCTTCACATTTGCGTTTGCCTTTTCCACCACTGCCGCTGCCGCCTCTGCGGCATTTTTCGCCGCCTCGACCTGCCCTGCGGCTGCCTTTGCGGTTGCGGATGCCTGTGTCTGCTTTACTTCTACATCGCGTCTGTCTGTGGAGAACAGCAAATCGCCCTCCTTGACCTCCTGCCCTTCCTCGACGGGAATATCCGTCAGATAGCCGGGGATTTTCGCACGGACATAAACCTCCTTACATTCCACTGTGCCGGTGACAAAATTTCCCTTCTCCGCTGTTTTTGTATCGTCTGTTTTTGTGCCGCAGGCGCTTAATACACAGCAGCCTGCCAGAAGCAGCGCCAACACCTTCTTCTTTCCGTTTTGCATCTTTTTACTCCCTTTCCTTTTCAGATAATTTTTTATAATGACAGAGCCTTCTTTTGCAGCCGTAAATTTAAGCCACAAACAATAATTGAAAAATGGGGTGCATGATTTTTTCCGTTAAATCCATCATTTCTGCCTTGGAGAGCGGCATCCCCTCCGCAAGCCACTGCTTTACCATCCCCATGGCACCACAGGAAATAAAATGGCGGATATAATCCGTCTGTCTGGAGTCCCTTTCCAAGCCGCGCTCCTTTCGAATTTCCTGCCCCTTCCGCTTCATAATCTCCGTCAGCTTTTCCGTAAAGCAATCGCTGTGCGGATTGAGGAACAGACAGCGGCAGAGATCCTGATTTTCGGCGATATAATCGCAGATTTTTCCAATCAGGACAGACTCCCATGTGCTGTTTTCAAGGATGGGGGTTTCCTCCAGCATGCGGGCAAATTCGCTTACGGTTTCTTCTTCCAATTCCTCCAGCAAATCGAACACATTATTATAATGAAGATAAAACGTTGCCCGATTGAGATCCGCCCTATCGGTAATATCCCTTGCGGTGATTTCGGGAAAGAGCTTTTCCTGCATCAGAGAAATGAGTGCTTCTCGCATCCGCATTTTACTGCGGATGACTCTGCGGTCCTGTTTTTCCAAGATGATTTTGCCTCCCTTCTTTCTCTATATTTTTTGTATTCAGTTTCGTATAAATTTCCTCTTTAGGATAACATGAAAGCACGAGATAATCAACAATTTTCGTTAAATAGAATATTTTTGATTATTTTTTCTCGCGTTTGCGATTGTA
>ENA-UOJD01001389-UOJD01001389.1-human-gut-metagenome-genome-assembly--contig:-P48-NODE-1389-length-24873-cov-27.369772_pt1 | contig 24873 bp, 32 predicted proteins | sample MGYA00242342_ERZ723889 | MGnify/ENA metagenome assembly ERZ723889
CAGCGCGTATACCACGATCACCATGCGCCAGATGCTGCCGTCCCGGAAGGCGGCGATCCGGCCGGGGTTGTCGTACACCGCCAGCTTCCGGAACCGTTCCGGGGCGATGCGCAGTCCCAGTTCTTCATAGACTTCCCGAACGATGGCCTGCCGCCCGGTCTCCCATTTTTTGCAGCCGCCGCCGACCAGCCCCCAGACGTCGGAGTCGCTGCGCTTTTCCAGCAGCAGGCGGTTTTTGCAGGTGATGATGGCGTTCGCCCCCAGATGGGCGGGCATGGTGGTTTTCGGCGCGTCCTTGGGGGCGCCGTTGTAAAAGGTCACGATTGCCATAGTGCTTCCTCCCGGACAGTTTCTTACCACCATAATACAACAATCTCCCCATAATTTCCACTGTGAAAAATCAATACACCCTGTCCATCAGGCACCAGCAGTGGGCGCGGATGAGGTATTTCAGCGCGAACTGCCGCTGCCGCCCGTCCACCGTCCCCCGGCACAGAAATATCCTCGCTTCCACGCCCACGTAGGGAACTTCCTTCACGCTGATCACTTCGTCAATATTCACCCGGATAAGCCCCTGTTCCTCGTCCTCCACCCGCAGCCGCAGCGGGCGGATATCCCCGCTGGCGCTGCATACCGATATCACATCCACCGGGCACGTTTTCCGCACCATCGCGCCCACCTCCTTTTGTTTTTGTCATTATAGCACATTTGTTCGATATATGCAAGAGGAATTTTGTGGTTGCACCGCCGCCCGGCGTCTGGTATAATGAGAAAAAATAAAAATATTGGGAGAACTTCTATGCTGAAATACCCCTGTCTTGTCCTCGACCACGACGATACCGTCGTGCAGAGCGAGGCCACCGTCAATTATCCCTTCTTCTGCTACATTCTGAATCAATTCCGCCCGGGGACGAAAATCACCCTCCACGAGTACGCCGAGGGCTGCTTCCGTCTGGGCTTTGCCGACATGTGCCGGAAGTGGTACAACTTTACCGAGCAGGAAATTGTGGACGAATACCACGGCTGGCAGAAATACATCGTCGATCACATCCCCGCCCCCTTCCCCGGCATCGGCGACATCATCCGCCGCCAGAAGGAAGCCGGCGGAAAAATCTGCGTCGTCTCCCATTCCTGCATCCAGAACATCACACGGGACTACGAGACCCACTTCGGCATCCTCCCCGACGACATTTACGGCTGGGACTTACCGGAGGAACTGCGCAAGCCCAGCCCATGGCCGCTGGAGCAGATCATGGCAAAATACGGCTATACCCAGTCCCAGCTGCTGGTAGTGGACGATGTAAAGCTCGCTTGGAAAATGGCGCGAAGCGCCGGTGTCCCCATCGCCTTTGCCGGTTGGGGTCGGACAGATTGCCCGGAGATCACGGAGGAAATGACCCGGCTGTGCGACTTTTCCTTTACGTCCCCGAAGGATTTGGAACATTTTCTGTTTGACAAGGTGTAACGATGGCAGAACAGGCAATTTTCACCGTGCTGGTCATGGTGTCCGACGGCAGCGGCAATCTTCTGATGGAGGATCGCAATGACCCCGGCTGGCCGGGTATCTGCTTCCCCGGCGGACATGTAGAGCCGGGGGAAGCCTTCACCGCGGCCGCCATCCGGGAGACCCGGGAGGAAACCGGGCTGACCATCGAGAACCCGACGCTGTGCGGGGTCAAGCAGTTCCCGGCCAAGGGAAACGCCCGGTATGTGGTCTTTTTCTACAAAGCCGACCGCTACACCGGGAACTTGCAGTCCTCCGACGAGGGCGAGGTGTTCTGGCTGCCCCGAGAGCGTCTGCCGGAATACCATCTGGTGGAGGATTTCATGGACATGCTGAATGTCTTTGAATCCGACACGCTGAACGAGTTCCAGTACTATCAGGAAGATAACGGCGAGTGGGGGCTGCGTCTGCTGTAAGCGGAAACATTTACTTTTCTGGGCGGTATAATCCCCTTGACAGTTATGGTATAATGACCGTAGAGTTGCGCGGGGGGTGAGACATCTGGAAAAGGCAAGCGTAAAGGTCATGGCGCGGAACCGGGAAGCCTATCACGAATACTTCGTGGAAGAAGAGATCGAGGCGGGCATCGAGCTGGTGGGCACCGAGGTCAAGTCCATCCGGGCAGGCACGCTGAACCTGAAGGACGCATGGTGCGGCATCAAGGACGGCGACATGCTCCTGAACCAGATGCACATTTCCCCCTACGACCACGGCAACCGCTTCAACGTTGACTCCCGCCGCCCCCGCCGTCTGCTGCTGCACAAGCGGGAGATCATGCGGCTCTACGGCAAGGTCAAGCAGGACGGCTACGCCCTGATTCCCCTGTCCGTCTATTTCAAGGGCAGCCGGGTGAAGGTCAAGGTCGGGCTGTGCAAGGGCAAAAAGCTATACGACAAACGACAGGCCGCGGCAGAGAAGGACGCCAAGCGTCAGATCGACCGGGCCATGAAGGAGAGAAGTCAATGAATCCTACATTCAAGATCACCATGGAAAACGGCGGCGTCATCGAAGGCGAGCTGTATCCCGACAAAGCGCCCCAGAGCGTCCGCAACTTCATCGACCTGTGCGATCACCATTTTTATGATGGTCTGATCTTCCACAGAGTCATTCCCGGCTTCATGATTCAGGGCGGCTGCCCCGAGGGCACCGGCATGGGCGGCCCCGGCTACTGCATCAAGGGCGAGTTCTTTTTCAACGGTGTCAAGAACGACCTGAAGCACAAGCGGGGCGTTCTCAGCATGGCGCGTTCCTCCTCCCCCAACTCCGCGGGCAGCCAGTTCTTCATCATGCACGCCGACGCCAAGCACTTGGACGGCCAGTACGCCGCCTTCGGCAAGGTGACTTCCGGCATGGACGTGGTGGACGCCATCGCCTCCGTCCAGACCGACCGCAGCGACCGTCCTCAGGTGGAGCAGAAAATCGCTTCCATCACCGTGGACACCCACGGCGAGACCTACCCGGAGCCGAACAAGCTCCCCGATCCTTACGGAAGATTTTAAGTCAGCTATCGGCTGCAAGATACCGATGGTATTTTGCAGCTTCCCACGGGGCCGTACTGGTTTCGACGGGGGTAGTGAGGCTGGAATAGCGGGCCGTGGCGCCTGGCCACGATAAAACGGGCAATTTTTTAAATTTAACTGACAACACTACTGTTGCCCTGGCTGCCTGATTAGGCGCCCATCCGCCCCGGGAGTTCCGCTGACCCGGGCTCGGGTGTGATTTAAGCGGAGAACGTGCGTATGGTAAGCTTTGCCCATACCACGCATGATGAAGCTACCGATTCTCGTAGGGTGTTTGTTCCCGCCGGGGAAAGGGAATGCAAATAACAAACTGCGCCCGGAGAAGTTCTTTCCAAGTTGCTTTCGGACAGGGGTTCGATTCCCCTCGGCTCCACCAGATTCACCCAAGCCCAAGCCAATTTGGGCTTGGGTTTCATTATGCCCTTTTCGTCTGGATTTGTTTTTCTTTTCTTCTTTTCTATGTACTTTCACCAGAATATCATAACCGTATTGTCCAATTTTCCCGGTTTGATATTTTGGCAAAATATTGTCGCTCATTTTTTCGATATAAAATGTATGTAACCCGTCAAGTGCGGGTTCGTCTTTTGCTTCAGACGGATTCAGGAGGTTGGTGGGAACATTATTCAGATGGATTTCCACATAATCAGGGAATACAACGACTCTGTCCAAATATAGATTGATGATCTGTTCCATCTGGGGCAACGTGCCATTGTGGAACATTTTCTGTGCCTGACGAAATGCTGCCAGGATGGCATCCTCGTCTAATTCACTTTCCTCGGTGCTTCGTTCCTCCTCCTGAATCTGAACATCCAGCAGCTCTTTCTCCCGTTCCAACTGGGTAAGCTGGGTTACCAGCGCAGCACTGCCCGTATTGGCAATGATATTGACAATGTTGGTAATCTTCTGCTCCACAGTTTTCAGGTTCTGCCGAAGGGTACGAATCTTGTCTTTATCCTCCCCTTCCTCCTGCTGGCTCAGTTCCCGATATGCCCGCACAATATCCGGAATCCGGGATTCATTAAAAACTGTTTCCTCTATCTTTCGCAGCACCAGTTCTTCCAGCGGTTGCTGCCGCACATTCTGGTTTCTGCAAATCCTTGCTCCATGATTATTGCGATTGTTGCAGGCATAAGTCCCGACAACCTTTCTGTCCTTGCCAGTCTGCATGGAGTCGCCGCAATATCTGTGGCCACACAGACCACAAAACACCAAACCAGTCAACAAATAGTTTCTTTTGCTTTTTTGCCGTCTGTGGCGCTTTCTGCTGGTGAGAATTGCTTGAACGCGGGCAAAGGTTTCGTCATCCACGATCTTGGGCATCCCGCCGGGAATACGGATCTGATCCTCAATGGGCTTGTCCAGGTGATTGTTCCGCCGCCCCAGCTCGTCTTTACTTGCAGCCCTGCTGAACACATAGACGCCGTTATACTTTTCATTCCGCAGCATCTCATACAAGGTTTCCTTAGAGAAGGTATTGCCCAGCCGGGTGCGATATCCCATGGAATTCAGCTTATTCAAAACCACATTATATCCGCAGCCGTCAGCCACATCCCGGAAGATCATCCTGACGGCTTCCGCTTCATAGTCATTGATGATATATCTGTGGGTCTGGGGGTCTACCCGGAAACCATAAGGAATCCAGCCACCAATGTAACGACAATCCATAGCCGATTCTCTCATTCCTTTCATGACCTCACGGGCCAGATTCTTGGAGTAGTATTCGCTCATGCCCTCCAGCACGGATTCCAGGATGATGCTCTCCGGGCTGTCGTCCATCTGCTCCAGAACAGACAGAAGCTGCACACCGTTCTTTTTCAGCTCCCGTTTGTAGTAGGCGCTGTCATAACGGTTCCGGCTGAATCTGTCCAACTTATGGACGATGGCAAAGTCGAAGTCCCCCTCTCTGGATGCCGCAATCATCTTCAGAAACTCCGGGCGGTCATCCGTAGTCGCGGATTTTGCCCGGTCACAGTATTCGTGAATGATGACGATGGAATTCCGGCTGCAATACTCGTGCATGGCACGGAGCTGGGCTTCAATGGATTCTTCCCGCTGGTTGTCCGAGGAAAAACGGGCATACAAAACCGCTCTGGGGGTCACTCCCCTGTTTCTTAACCGCTCAACGACTGTCATATGTTTTCACTCCTTAAGTTATGTTCCCGGTCTGGGCAGTCAGTTCCCTGAGAATCTTCGCAAGGACAAGGGTAAAATCCACATTCTCATTTTCACTGGCAATGTCCAGAATTTTCCGGGTTGGTTCGATGCCGGACGCATACAAATCACTCTTGCGGATCGTATAGACAAGCATGATTGACCTCCTTCATATTATAAAAAAGAGAACGATTTGACAAAGGTGCGAACCTGCTTACCGGCCTTTATGCCGAGGGGTGATTTCATAATCAAATCCAGCCCTCTGGTTGCAGTAGGTACACAACTCCTTCTCAACTGCGATAGGATTCACCCGTCGCAGAAAATAAGCACCTGAGCCGTAGAAATTCTCGGCGCAGGTGCTGCATAAGCACAGTATCAATTTTTCAGGGGTTGTGGGAATCAGGCCAATGCTGATGGCCAGCGCATGATTGAGTCCCTTGAGTTCCCCCTCAGACAGCTTTCCGATGTACTGAACCAGCCGGGTCTTGTCCACGGTTCTGATTTGCTCCAGCATGACCATGGAGGGCTGCACAAGTCCGCTCCCCGGCTTCAGATGGTAGTGGGTGGGCAGATTGGCTTTGGACTTAATTTGCGTGGAAATCGCCGCCACGATGGTGGTGGGACTGTGCCTGTTGCCAACATCGTTCTGGATAATGACCACCGGACGATAGCCGTTCTGCTCGGAACCAACCCCCGTACCAAGGTCTGCGTAGTACAGTTCTCCTCTGAGATATGTGCTTTTCATATGTGTTTAACCTCCTCAAAGAATATAGGCATAATGCCTATGTAAGCTCCGCCAGCGCCCATTTCAGGCTGCTGGCGGATTTGTAATTTGAAGAAGCCTATTTGTCCTCGACACCCCGGCTATTATGGGAAGTCGTCAAACGGCTGGCAGCGTACCAGCTCCACGGGTTGAAGCGCCCTCGCATGGTTCTCATGTGACCGCCCTCATTGCGTTCCTAGCTGTGACTGGACGGGAGTATCATTGTCCCCACTGCCTGTCATCGCCCTTCTTGGTGCTGCCAAGAAGTCTTAGAAAAGCTGTTTCTCGCTCCGTGCCGGGAAAGAAAGCCTAGCAGACCGAAAAAGAAAAGTGATGTCCTGTTGCTTTCCCCGGCACATCCCGGCGCAGCTTCTAAAGCGGCTTATGCTCATCGCAATAGCAATGGGAATGTGTTTGACGAATGGGTATGCAGTTTTCAAGGTACAGACCCATTCCCAACAAGCAGAAACAGGCGAAGGAGATTAACCCCTTCACCTGTTTCCTAACTAAAACGCCAAAAGTGTACCCTAATCAGAAAAATTTTTCAAATTTTTTCTAAGCGTATCGACAGCGAGGTCTACGCTCCTTTTTACCGCTCGTTTGGTGCAGTTCTCTAACAACGCAATCTGCTCGAAGGTATATCCTCCGAAATAATATAGATTTACCCTTCTACGCTGGATTTCCGGTAATTCTGAAACTGCACTATGTAACTGCTCGTATTGCAGCCTAGAGAACACGGTATCTTCCAGAGATTTCGGTGGATTTGCTGCCCGTGTATTCAGGGATTCCTCTGACAGATCTGAATGCTCATAATGATTGTCTATCTCATTCATCACAGATAGATCATCCAGTTCAAACTGATCCAGAGCATCGAACAGATCTCTTCCAATCTCCAAACTGTGCTGCTCGCCCTGATTGTCCGTAAATGACAACCAATAATGCGGCGAATTAGACTGGATGCCGGTTGTAAATATCGTATAAGGGTTATCCCTGTCTTTCCTTCGTTTAGGACGGGGATCTTTGTTTTTCGGATGGTATCCATCCATTGCTATTTCCTCCAATCAATCTGAAATTTGAAAACTTCAGATTGCCCGGAGGTGACCGGCAATGGCAGAAAACACGCATCCGTAAAAAGAATGCACGGATACTTACATAAGTAGTCCGTGCGTGATTGCTTTCTCTATATGACCAGAAATATACTTCTAGTTCTTTGGCATTCCTATTCTGGGATTCAAAATGAAATGCGATTTATATCTTGTTTTTTGGGACAGTAATTTGATCTTCATTTCTTGTCCTCTCTTTTTGCGGAAGTATATTTCCTTTTTAATATGATTTTTAAAACATTAAAAACAAAATTGGAGTATTGTACAATACAAATCGAGGTGAAGTATAATGCATGCTTTTTCACGCTCGCTGGCAAGAGCAGTAAAGAACGCCCGGGATAAAATGAATCTGACACAGGAACAAGTCGGAGAACTGGTTGATACCAATACGCGAACAATCAGTTCTATTGAGAATGGGAAATCCAATACAAGAATGAACATCCTCTACCCTCTTGTTCGCGTCTTGCGCATTGATCCCAATGAGATTTTCTATCCGGAAACGGTGGCAGATTCCTCTGTGAAGCACCAACTGCGTGCGCTGATCGAAAACTGCAGCGATGAAGAAGCTGCTGCATTGCTCACAACTTCTGAATCAGTCCTGAGAGTCTTGCGCAAGCAAAATGCCGGAAAAGTTGAAGAAAAAAAGAGCCTGTCTCCCCTTGGATAAGGGGAAGCAGGCTCTGCGTTTTTCGTCTGGCTCACTCGCTCACTACGATTTTCAGTTGTACAACATCTATTTTGATTTCCTTTTTGCACTTTGGACAGTAGAGCGGGAATTTTACCAGTACTGTCTCTTTGCACACCTTGGTTCGCGTTTTTCCTCCGCAAACCGGGCAATAAATCCATAGAGAATCCTCTTTTATCTCGTCCATGCGCGATTCCTTCTCATAAAATAGGCTCAGCGTTGATCGTCTGGCACTTTGAATAAAAAAGAGAAATGCAAGTGTTAATTCATCGGAAAATCCTTAACAGGCTTCATTTCCGGCAGCTCAACATGGGCATAGGAATTCATGATTTCAAAGGCTTCCGCCTCTGTGATTTCTTTTATATCATTTCCTTTCTGGTAACGCCAGACCCCATCACTGGGATAGTAAGAAACCTGTCCCAAGTCTTCTCCTGTCATAAGGTTTCTGTAGCTATGGAAATGGGAACCATCCTCCAAAACTGCTAACTCATAAATATATCCTTCACAAAGGTAACCCTGCGCCCAGCTACTCTGCAGGCCAATGGTTTTTCCGTCTTTCATTGTCCAGATTGCGTTAACATTCCCATCTCTTCCAAAGATCAGATCTTCTGTGCCATCCCCATTGGCATCCATCAGGCAGTATCTCATACTCTCCCAGAAGTCTACATAGGCATTGCCGGTGTATCTGGTGAAATAGTCCTCATTGTCCCGCATATCCGCGATCAAAGCTGCAAAGCTGTCATGCCGTTCGTGAGCTTCAAATTCTGCCTGCCGCCGGGCCTCTTCCTCTGGATCAACAGGGGTGGGCGTGCGGTACAGTTCATCCAGTTCCAGGGCCAAAGCGTGCATATTCTCCACCTTACCAGACTTCAAAGAATAGTCCAAAACCTCCGCAACCGCTTCCATTTCCGCTTTTGTCATGTTCGGAACTTCTTCCATCTTTCCACCAAGCTGGATATGCAGGAATGCGTCCTCCCGGTCGCAGAAGATATGACCATATTCTGCATCCTTCACCAGCAGCAGTTCCGTGCCATCTTTTGTGGTGTAATTCCACTCCCGGGCAGACTCTGGTTCATCAATCATCAGATACCAGGATGAGAAATACGCCTTATCTGCATAGGAATATCCTACTTTCACTTCCTGAAGGCCATCGACTGTAACACGGTAGTCCAGATTGAAGTTTCCGCATTCATAGAACCTGCCTCCAACATAAGAAGCCTGCGCCGAAGTGTCTTTTTTGAGAATGCCATCGATGCCAAGGATCTCCGGGATGCGGCTTTCCGCCTGTGTCAGCAGCAGGGCGCCTTCGCCTGCCAGCTTCAGATCATACTTCTTACAAATTTCATCCACTTTGTCCACAAGTTCCTGGGTGGGAACCCAGTAGGAATCGTAGGCATCGGGAGCCGTAAAGTCAGGGATGCCGTCTGGGTATTTCTGCACAATATCATAAGCTTTTGTAAACTCATACCATTCTTTTGCAGCCTGCTGATTGGGGCTTTCAGCAACACCTTGTACGGAAATGATCTCCTTCACCTTTTCTGTAGCTGGGGTTTTGGTTCCATCTTCTAAATAAAGAGGGTACTGCGTATAGGTTGATGTTCCGATTTTTAGATCATTTAGGTGGAGCAGTACCACAGCAGCACAGCCCATAAGGAAGAGCATCAGTGTAATGATTGCAGCGATTAACAACGGTCTTTTTAGCGTGCGTTTCATAGAAATATTCGCCTCCTGTTTGGACGAGTCATGCAGTTTCTTTCCGGAAACTGTATCATTCTCGGATTCATCAATAAACTTTCGGTCAATGTAGCTCAGACCAATCAGCATTTTTTCGCCTTTCATACTTGGATACCCTCCTTTTCCAGATAAGTACATAGCTTTGCACGGGTGCGGCTAAGCTGCGATTTTACTTTGCTTTCGGTCATCCCATACCGGGCAGCGATCTCTGCAATGGTATCCACGTGCCAATACCGGCGCAGGAAAATAAGTCTGCTGTCTTTGGGCAAACTTTCGAGAAAGGCATTCATAATCCTTCCTAATTCCTTACCCTCAAGGATGCGTTCCTGGGTGGTATCTGGAATGCACATTTCCATTTCTTGGGTCAGAGAAATAATTTCTGCATTCCGCTTCGTAGCCATGCGCCAGTCCACTTTATGGAAAGATAGATGGCGGCAGATGGAAGCAAGAAACGCATAGAAAAACTTGGGCCGCTGGGGAGGAACGATTTCCCAGACTTTCATGTATGTATCACTCACACTTTCTTCTGCATCTTCCTGATTGTTCAGAATTCTATGTGACAGTGCAAAAAGCTTCCGGCCATAGGCTGCATCTGTTTCAGCAATGGCATCCTCGTCTCTTGCAAAAAACAAATCGATTATCTTAGTATCTTCCACTTGGGGTCACTTCCTTTCTTTTTGCTCCTCACCCTAGTAGTACGAACCTTATACGAGAACGTCGCACAAAAGGAAAAAATATTTTGAAAACGGAGAAAAAGTATTGTTTCGATTGTAGCACCCCATCATGTACCTGTCAAACTTGCAAAACAATAAGATATTTTGAATAGAACTGTCACATATAGAAAGAGCCTGCTATCCCGCATATAAAAGGATAGCAGGCTCTGCGTTTAGTACGTCTGGCTCATTTGCTAGTTACCATTTTAAGTTTTACAACATCGATGAGAGTTTCATGTTTGCATTTGGGGCAGAACAGAGGGAATTTTATCAAAACTGTTTCAGAATATACTTTCACTCTGGTTTTTGCATGGCATTCTGGGCAACGAACCCATAGAGAATCCTCTTTTATCTCATCCATGCGCGATTCCTTCTCTTTATCCATTCATATTGAATTGACTAAGTGGTTTCATGTCCAGAGAGAGCGGTTTGTATGACCTCCTAATTGCATTTGCCTCGGACTCGGATATGGGTTCCCATATCGCGTCAAAGGTGTTGCCCTTCGAGCTGCTTTGCGTCCATGTTTTGGTTTCGGGGTCGTATCGCAGGCAGGCAATGCTGTTCCAGTCAAAATCCCTGTACTCATAATACAGGAAGCCGTCAACCTTGGTATCGTCTATGACCGACTCAAAAACCGGGCCTTCGTATAGGTAGCCGTTGATAAATCGGATGGATACAACCGGCTGCCCGGAAGTGGGGTCTTCGACCATCTGAAGGATTTCCCGATATTTTCCGGTATCCCGATACCTCAGAAGGACTTCCGACTGTCCATCGCTATTCAGGTCTGTGATGCAATACTCCAGCTGATCCACATCCCGGTTTCCCGCGGCATTTCTATTTTCTAAAACATAGGATATATAGTGGGCAAAGCTATCCGCCACTTCTTCCGGGGGAAGCCAGAAGTCAGCTTCCGGTGGTATTCTGAATCCGATCATAAAATGACTTTGTCTTTCCGGCTCCGGATAATTTACACGCATAGCTTCCACTTCCTCAGGGTCGCAGGGCTGGGGAGAAATGGAATAGTTGAAGGAATCCGCAATTTTCTCCGCATTCTGCCGGGTCATGGGTTCAGCTGTGTTATCGAAAGGAGGATTCAGCATATTGTTTTCCGTGGATATGTGAATGAACCCATCCCCGCAGTCGCAGATAATGACCAGAGCGTTTTCATATGTCGCCAGCAGAACATCCGATCCGTCTGCGGTGGTGTAGTGCCACTCCTCCCAAAGCTCAATGTTTAGCATAGCGGAATAATAGGGGTAAAAATACGAATTTTTTGCGTAGGTGTAGGTAATGAGCCGTTCCTCCTGATCTCCTGCCAGCGTTTGCCCGAACACTGCGTGGAAGGAACCCTCCGGGGAAAAGTAGCCGGCCATTCTCTGCACATCCGCGTCCGTGCGGCACAGGCTGTCAAGCTGCAATGCATTATAGAAAAGGGGCGTTTCCCATCGATCAAAATAGATCCAAGTGCCCAGGGCATTCAGATGGTACTTGTCCAGAATTTCATTGAGCTTATCCATCATTTCAAAGGTGTAACAGTCGTAGGTGATATAGTATTGTTCCGGAACACCGGATTCGTTCATGTTGTTTTCTTTCATCAGGGTGCCATCCGGATCATACTGCTCTTTGAAATCCAGCCATTCCCGCAGAGCCTGCTGCTCAGGGCTGCCGTTATAGCCTTGTAGGGACAGCTGCGTATTGACCCACTCCGTAGACGGCATATACTCTCCCGATGGGCCAGTCCACGCCTCCTGCGTGATAACTTCCTCACCAATTTTCATATCCTGTAAATGCAGCACATATACCACAGCACAGCCTACCAAAAGTAGCATCAGCGCAATCACAGCGGCGATCAGCCACATTTTCCGTGTGGACAGGCACTTGACCTGCGCTTTCTGTTTTCCCTGACGGAATTCCTCCGCGCTGATCACATACGAATCCTTTACGCTTCCAAAGCCAACCAGCAAATCCATTGCTTTCATACATATCCCTCCTCACTGAGCTTTTTCCGCAGTTTCCCACGCAGCCGATGGAGCATGGAAGTCACCTTGCTCTGACTGAAACCGGAAACCTCAGAAATGATCTGGATAGAATCCAGATACCAGTACCGACACAGAAACACATTCCGTTCTGTCTCCGTCAGGGAAGACAGGAACATATTAAGAACCCGTGTCAATTCCTTTTTCGCCAGTTCGGTTTCTACATTGTGGCTGTCCACGCATTCTTCCAATTCATCCAGTGCAAGAATAATTTCTCCACCGCCTCGCTTTTTTGCGCTGAGCTTGCGCCAGCGGTCAATGGAAATATGCCGGGTCATTTTGGCAAGAAAAGCGTTCAGAAAATTGGGACGCCGGGGCGGAATCGTATTCCACGCCGCCAGATATGTATCGCTGACGCTTTCCTCCGAATCCTCTCGATTGGAGAGAATGTTGTAGGCAATACTGTAGCAATACCCACCGTACTTTTTGTCTGTTTCTTCAATGGCCTGTTCAGACCGGTCAAAGAACAGCGCTATGATACCCTGATCCTCCAAGGAATCACCTCCAGTTGTTTGTCTATTTTATAACAAAGGGTTTCACTTGTATAGGCGCAAAATGGTGCGGGTATATTGCATCCATTTCAAAAATTATTTTGATTATTTAGAAGTATTTTGCGCATACCACACTTTTATTCCCATGACTACTTATGCTTCTCATCCTCGGATTCAACTGTCATCCTCAGACGAACCACATTTACATTCGATTTCTGGTTGCACTTTGGGCAGTAAAATGGGAATTTCAGAAGTACGGTATCTTCATATACCTTGACATCTGATAGTTCCTTACAGATAGGGCATGGAATCCAATATTCTTTCTGCTCCTTATTTTTCATGGCAGTAACCTCCCCGAATTAGGATATGTGATAGGATACCCTGTACTGACCTATTCGTCAAATGTGCGAATTTCGTCACGGGTAGTTTTCCATCCCATTATACACCGAAAGTCTCATATCGTACAGTTACATGAACTATTTTTGAAAAAGGAGTCCATATAATAGCAGTACAGTTACATGGACATGGTGGTGATAATGTGCAGTTGAATCAAGCTGTCAGCATGCGGCTTCAGGAGTTGCTTACTGAAAAGAACATGACCCAGTACCAGCTTTCTACCAAAAGTGGCCTGCCCCGGTCAACTGTGTCCAATGTCATAAACTGCACCTATCCGTCAATGAAGCTGCGAATCGTCCACGAAGTGTGCCAGGGACTTGAAATTGGCATCAATGAATTTTTCAGCTCTCCCCTTTTCGATGAAACAAATCTGGAACCATAACACAATATGTATTGGATACCGCCCAATCGGGAGGTATCCTTTTTTAGTAGGAAGGGGTTCCATAACCGAAGATATTAGGATTTCCAACTGTATATTGCTGTCTTCGGCAGCTATCAGAAGTATTCCCTTCGATGGTATAGACATAGCTATTCTCGCTTTTCTCCACAATTCCGGTGTGGTCAGGTACACCATCCCTGTCCCAGTCTAAGAAAATGATCATTCCAGGATTAGGGGTAATGCTTCTGTCTACCCATTGGTTTCTGGTTTTGAACCATTGCACACCATCCGTGCAGCCGCAGAATTTCGGAAGGATACCGGCATCAAGATAGCCGCATTGGTTAGCGCACCAGCTCACAAAGCAGGCACACCATTCTACACGCTCTGTGAATCCGTACCAGCTCCAATAGAGTTTCCCTCCCACATTACCTATCTGCGAAGCGGCAACCTCTACAATTAGCTGGGTAGTATCCGGGTCATAGAAAATCTGTCCCAGCGGATAGTATCGCAGCACATGAGGAACATAGTCCATATCCCCATAGCTGTTCCAGCCACAGGCTTCAGCAGTTTTCAGGGAAAACTCCACTGCGTTGGCTTTGGAATACTCCCCGTATTTGTTCATTGCCCAGGTGATGTATCCCTGGCCATAGTTGTACCCTTGCAGGGCCAACTTTATGGCACCTAAATCCACTGGACTTCTGCACTCAGCAATTTGCAGGCAGTCGGCAAGATTCTGAATGCCCACATTGATAGAATACTCCGGATCGGTAATGGAGCCGGGAGTGTGTGGATAGAGAGTGTTGAAATTACACTCAGAGCATTGCATGGGATCGGTGCCACGACCACCGGATTCCTGCATCATCACCGCTTCAATCAAAAGCACATAGTCCGGGATTCCGTGTTCCTTAGCATACTTCTGAATGATCGGTTCATAGGCTTTGACCTCCTCGCTGACTGGCAGGATTTCCATATCATTCTCATCGCTGGCGAGCATCATACCGGCGAAGCACATGACAATCAATACGATCACCAGAATCAAAACTGTTCCTCCACCAGCGGCAACGAGGGAAATCAGCTCTTGCATGGCCTGTGCGATTGCTTTGGCGGCTTTGGCAGTATAGTCAGCAGCTTTTCTCGCAACGGTAGCCGCCGCTTGCGCTGCAACATGACTGCGATGTGCGGTTTTGGCGGCAATTACGGAAGTTTTCTGGGCTGTCTCGGCTGCGGCCTGCGTAGACTTAATGGCGGTACCTCCCATGTGCTCCACGGTTTTCACCGTGGAGCCTGCCGTTTTGATGGTGTGTTGGGATGCCTTGATTGTGACATTCTCTGCTGATTTTACTGACTGCTTGATCGCTTCATTGGTTCGCTCCACAGTCTTTATGGTCTTTGCCGTCGGGTTGTGGATGCTGCCGGGTTCTTTCCTTTGGCGGGCAACAGGGAGAATGTCATTGGACTGCGGTATCTGAGGTGCAGAGGTCACTATCCGCTGGGATGCCCGTTTTGCTCTCAATTCCGCTTTGGCAGAAGCAATTTGCTGATTGCGAACCGCTTCCTGCTTTGAAATCGAAGTACCGGAGCCAGCTTCAGAGTGCCCGCCCATACCAGAGGGAACAGCCCCATCGGGAGATATCCGGTGGGGCTGGGGTGCATGGTGGATGTTCTCTGTTCCGGGGCTATTCTGCACCGGCTGAGGAGAAACGGATGCAGGTGTGTTAGGGGAAGATTGTGGACTGCCTGATGCTGACTGCGATGGGGATTGCTGGGGCTGACGATTCTCCTGGCGTTGGGTATATTTTCTCTGTGCCCCATGGACAATCTTCTGCCCCTGCACATCCACCTGATGAACAGCTTCACGGGCAACGGTGGAAGCACCATCCGTAATCCGATCAGAGGCATATTCCTCGCTATTATTTTCCGAAGAATAAACGCTGTGTTCCGCTTTATCCTTGGCCTGCACATAGGCATCCTTCATCCGCTGTCCAGCGAGAGCGCTACGGTCAATGGTCTTAATGGTGCTGGATACCACATCCCTGGTTTTGATATCAGGCATTGCAATCTACCCGCCCTTTAGCAAACAACCCCTCACCGGGTTTTGTGGTAATGAGCTTATACAGTTCTGTATTGGCTGGGAATCTGTTGACAAAAGGAACCAGCGCGCTACCATAGCGCATCAGGCCACATCCTGCTTCCGAACCATTCACATAGCTCATCTGTTCCGGGGAAATGTTCAGCAGCTTGGAAAACATGGTCTGGGTTGCCATGCCGCTGTGCCCGGAGAGGATGCTGTGGGTACTTTCTCCGCCCACCGGGAGGGAGCTGCCCAGCAGATGACCTACGCCTTTGCTCAGGGAACTGTCTCCTGTTCCGTGGTAGATGGGCAAGTGGACATTGATGTTCGGGATTTCGATGTACCCCATGATGCCGTCCCCGGCGAGGTTGAGAATGGAACCGTATTCCTCGGATGCCGACTGCAGGGCTTCCTGAGTGTAGCTACCCTCCGATTCTGTACCGGGGACAAGGGTTTTGTTATAGGTGGTTGCCTTCTCCCGCTCCTGAACCAGAATGCTGTTATCCGTCTGGGCGATTACTTCCTGATAGGCGGTGAATATCTCCGACGCATACTTTTGGTTTACGAAATTGCTGATAACCGGGTACAGCGTTAGACCCAGAGCCAGCAGAAACACAATTACTGTCAGAACGATTATTGCTTGCTTTTTCTTCGTAATAAATCCTCCTTCTTGTGATATTGGATTGACTAAATCACGGTATCGTGATATACTAACTGTGAAAGGAGCGATGTGATATGCCCGTATTATCACGGTTTTATGGAATCATCATCAGAATGTACTTTCTGCAAAGTGAACACAATCCGCCGCATATTCATGCGATTTACAATGACGATGTTGCCGCCATCGACTTTATGACTGGCGAGGTTCTGGAAGGTCACCTTCCCGCCAAGGCACTGGCTTTGGTGCGGGAGTGGCTGGCGCTCCACAAGGATACCCTGCAAACCATGTGGGAGACACAGGAGTTCCAGAAGATTCCGCCGCTGGAATAAGGAGGCTTTTATGTTTCACAAGATAAAAAGCATTTCGCCCCTGCCGGATTTTCGGCTGAGCGTCCAATTCTGCGAGGGTGTCACCAAGCTGTATGACATGAAACCCCTATTTGAAAAACTACCTATATTCACCAGTCTGAGGGATAATCCAGCCGAGTTCAGCTGCGTTTCCGTTGATGTGGGAGGATACGGGATTATCTGGGGTGACGAACTGGATTTGTCCTGTGATGAGCTTTGGGAACACGGCGAGACGGTGGATACGCCTTTTGATGGGCTGATGGCCCTCAGTGACGCCACAGAACTGTGGGGACTGAATGAAAGCACACTGCGCAAAGCCATTTCCTACGGGAAACTGGTCAATGGCGTGGATGTCTGCAAATTCGGAAAACAATGGGTTGTTTCCGTGAATGCCATGAACCGGGAATACGGAGCCGGGGCTAGATAGTCACACGCACGCAACGATATTGGAATGCCGGAGGGAAAAGAATCCCTCCGGCGTTTTCTGTTATGCGGACTTCTTGCGATTCGCGAAGATCAGCACAGCCACAGCGCCAGCCATCAGGAGAATGCCCACGATGGTGAACATCATGGTGCCGTTGTCGCCGGTTTCGGGCAGGTCAAAGCCACGGGTGTTGACCACAGTCAGCGGGGCTTCGGCATTGGCACTGCCGCCATCTGCCAGCATGGTCACGGGGTTGCCGTCCACCTCGGCAGAGGCAGTCAGCAGGTGATGCTCCACGCTTCCGGGAACATCATCACAAAGAGATGCTGTTTCGGTCTGGGAAATGACAACCTCAATGTCCTCTTTCAGCAGGGTATAGCCATTGTCGGTACGGACTTCGGTGATGCGGTAGGTGTCATCTTCCAGACCCTTCACTACCACCTTGCCGGAGGAAACGGGGATAAAATGGGTAGCGTCCGCTTCATTGGCAACATGGGCAGTCACATAGTAAACGCCTTCGCCCTCATTCAGAGCGGCCTTGACATAGTAGTTGTCAGTCTCGTTGTGCAGGACAAATTCCACCTTGGAGAAGTCGCCGTTGCCGTCGCTGAATTTCTTGGTCAGGTCAATGCCGTAGGTGTACAGATGGCAGTCGTCAGCCAGCGTATCGGAGTAATCCGTGGAAGTACGTTTCCAGGTCAGGAGTACATAACCGCAACGCACATGGCTTTCATTTGCTGTACAGTCAGCGTGGACGGGGCTGCTGAACTGCTGACAAATTCATCCATAGTCAAATCTTCTTCTGTATAGGTGGAGCCTTCCGCAATGCCGGGTTCCAGGCAGTAAGCCGCCTGCCATGTGCCATTGACCTTAATCGCTTTCAGGCCGACATTATTTCGGTTTCTTGACTTGCCCGCAAATTCATAGTAGATAAATCGGTTGGTCTTGGCATGATAATTCCTTTCAAAAAAATAGTCCTTGCCGAAGTACAGCAAGGACTGCGATTGTTGGTTTGTTGTTAAAATCGGTACAAACCTGGTTCTCCTTTTCGGAATGTACAGGTAGTTTGGAGGGGGTGAGGTGTGGAGAGGGGGAACCGTGCAAATCCCGTTCCCTCAGCCCTGTGAAATGGGCAGACTGCCCCCTTGTGAGTGGTTATCGTTCCTGCTCTCGCTGGCGTTTTCGGTAAAACTCCAAAGCCTTTACGATGGTATCCTCAATTTTCTGCGCAGGCGTCCCCGGCGCAAAATACTTGCTGATACGCTCCTTTGGAATCTTGAACTGCTCCTTCTGATTTGGCTTTTCCTCCTGCATGATGGAGAAAATCACATCCATGTTCAACCGCCCTTCCTCTGAAAATTTCCGCATTTTCATAGCCTGACCATGGGAAGGGGTGCAGTCCTCCGTTGACATGGTTTCATAGAGGTCGTGCTGCTCCTGCTGGGTCAGATAGGACAGCTCCACCGCAGGGCGAAGGGCAATTTGCAGCTTGTCCTTTTCTTTGGCAACAGAGTTGTCTACCATTTCCAATATTTCAGGGATCAGGGAAGTTAAACGGATGTAGCGTTGAATTTGGGTGTTACTGTCAGGTGATTTCTCAGCGAGTGCTTCTCTGGAGGTTTGCCCCAACTTCTGTCCCAGTGGGACAGAGGTTAAGTCCGTCCGTGTTCCTTGCTGTTTTCTTATGGCATCCAGCTTCATTTGATAGGCAAAGGCTTTCTCAGACGGCAAAAGCTGTTCCCTCTGCAAATTGGAATCCACCATAATGATGGTCGCTTCCTCATCTGTCAGCTCCCGGACAATGCAGGGCAGTTGCAGCTTCGCAATCAGGGTACACGCCAGCTTGCGGCGGTGACCGGCAACCATCTCGTAATGCCCGTTCTCCTTTGGGCGCACGATGGCAGGAACCAGAATGCCGTGCTGTTTCACACTCTCCGCCATTTCGATCATGTTGTCATCCATGCGGACTTTGAAGGGGTGATTGGGGAAATCATCAATTATGTCGATGGGGATTTCCTGCACTCTGGGCTGACTGGCAATGTTCCGTTCCTCCTGGGTGGTGAACAGGCTATCGACTGATGTCAGAAGGCTTGCTACGCTGTTTTTCTCCAATGTCCATTACCTCCTTCACCAGAGTGCGGTAGGCTTCCGCCGCGCGGCCTTTCGGCTCATGCTTGAAAATGCTGTGGTCTGCGGTGCTGATTTCCGCCAGCCGAACCGTTGCCGGAATCACTGTCTGCATAATGGGCAGGTGCTTGCCATAGGCGTCTTTGACGGACGCCACAATATCCTTACGGAAGTTCGTCTCGTTTGCCATGGTCATAAACACACCGCCGATTTTCAGCTTGGGATTGATCTGCCGCTTGATGCTCTGCACGGTGCTGACCAGCTCTGTCATGTTTTCAGCAGCAAAATACTCTGCCTGAACCGGGATCAGAACATAATCCGATGCAGACAGAGCATTGATGACCAGCATACCGAGGGACGGGCGGCAATCCAGCAGAACATAATCATAGTCTTTTTTGATCTGATCCACATACTGCCGCAGCACCGTCTCCCGGCTCATGACATTCACCAGCCCCACCTCCACGGCGGACAGGGTGCGGTTGCCGGGGACGAAATCAAAGCCCTCGTGATGGTGGCAGATTTCGGGATGGTCTCCGCCGCTGACACCCGCCACGATGTCGTTCATGGCATTTCCCAGTGTCAGCGGCAAATCATTCGGTTTTCGCAGTCCCAGCATTTTGGTTAAGTCCCCCTGCGGGTCAACATCCAGCAGAAGGACCTTCTTGCCCTGCATCGCCAGACCGGCACCGAGATTGTACACCGTGGTGCTTTTCCCGACACCACCCTTTTGATTGGCAACGGCAATGACCTTCGTTTTTGCCATGTGGGTTTCCTCCTAACATAGATTTAGCCGCCTGCGGTGAAGCAGGCGGCTATGTATACGGCAAGTATTTTGAATTTTTCTATGTATATCTTGGGGTAACTGTTTACAATACCCAATCGTTTTGGTAAAATATCATCAGCCCTAAGAAGGAGGCGTACTTTCTATGTGGGACACCATTCAAAAGATGGAATATCGTGTGCGAGCCAATATCGAAGGTGCACAGCAGGAACTGAATATGAGATTGACTGACCGCATGGAACTGCCTCTTTATGGTCTGCATGGTGAGAAGCTGTATCTGACAGGGGTTACTGCGCTACGGAAAAAGGCAGCAGAGCTGGATGCGCTTTATGATCAGCTTCCTGCACACCGGGGTGTAAAAGATACCATCCTTCTGGATGCCTGGTCCTCTGCCACTATTGAGGGTGCGAGGACCACGGTACAGCGGGTACGGGATCATTTTGAAAACCCCAAGACTAAGGATGACCGTATGGTTGTCAACACCATCATGGGCAGCAACTACGCATACAACCATCCCATTACCGAAAACAACATCCGCAGGCTGTGGGAGAAGATCGTGGACGGAGTCTGCGAAAATGGGGAGCATCGCGGAAAACTGTATCGGGATGGTATGGTCTATGTCGGTTCCGGGGATCGTGTGATTCATGTTCCGGCTCAGGCTGAGCAGTTGACGGAGCTGATGGCACAGTGGTTTTCTTATCGGGAAGCAGATAGCACTGACTTGCTGATTCGTTCTTTTGTGGCACACTTCTATTTTGTGTACCTGCATCCCTTCTGTGATGGCAACGGCAGAGCGGCTAGAATTTTGAATGCTTCCCAGCTATATCATGGCGGATATCGGAAGATGAAGAATCTGCCGCTGTCCAGTGCCATCAACAATCAGCTCAGCGGATACTACGGAAGTCTTGCGGACTCGGAGACGGTTCTGAACGGAATTGATGACAGATGGCTGGACTTGTCCCCCTTTGTGTCCTATATGTTGGATGCCTTTGAGCGCTGCCTGATCGATGCGGCCCTTTCTGTAAATGCGCTTACCGAAGCTGAATCAAAGCTGTTGGAGCGGATGAACAAAGCTGGCATCCATGCTGAAATCACAACAAAAAAAGCTGCTGGCATTTTGCAGCGGTCTGAGAATGGTGCGAGAACAGTTTTGAATTCTCTTGTTAAGAAAGGGTATCTGACCGTAGATACGAACAAGGCGCCTTATATCTACCACCTTCACCAGCATATTCCCTACAATTAACCATAAGAACGTACTGCCCATTAACAAGGCAGTGCGTTCTTCGTGCTATATGTGGTATTTTCACTCTGTCCTACTATCTGCTATCGTTCAGGAATGCTCCATCCACAATGTGGAATACTAGCGCAGAGGTGATGATTATGGCAATGAAAGGTATGAAGCATCCCGGTGTGACCCGTGGGCCGAGAAATGAGACTTCCCCTGTCCACCAGATTCAGGGCAAGGCCAAAAGCGGTAAGGAAAAAGCAAATCCTATCATCGCGGGAACCACCGGCGCAAATCAAAAGGTATGGCACGAAAAGCCTATCTCCAAGGCTCATGGAATCATTGACACAGATTTGGCAAGGGATAATCTGGAGAATGATATCCCTTTTGCGGATTTGCAGGATCTGTAATTCCCCTTCTGCCACTTAAAATGCAGGGCACGACAAGTGTGCCCTGCTCATAGTCCATTCCGGCAATGAAGCAAATAGCTATGTACCGAAAACAACGAAACCGCTTACTCGAATAAACCAAGTAAGCGGTTCGGTATGTATTAGATTCTTTTCAAGGGTGCAGAAAGGACTTTCAGAATCAGCTCGTCCACACAGTCTGTAAAGCGCCCCTCGTGGATCAGACGGTTTTTCATCTGGACAAGGCTTCTAATCAGAACTCTGTGCTCAATCTCATCCAGGTACAGGTAATGCCTTTTCTTCAGCATGGGTTATTCCTCCTTTATGTCGTTTCTCTGATTCCATTATAGACAATTTCCATTCCCCTTCAAGTGTCCAGGAATATGTATTGTTACCTTCCATTCCTCGGCCTTTGCAGAACATCCTTCCCTACCAGCCAGAGCTGACCGATTGGATTTTTCACGATTGCCTGACAAAGCGGCAGCTTCCGGAGGTCGGTTTGCTCAATTCTGGAATACCTACAGTTTATTAGACAGTCCTTTTCGGATAGTCTTGAAACTGTAGCATTTTTGCTTACATTATGGCACTTCCATGCTGTGCTTTATAGTACTCCTCTTCCGCATGATTTGGAATCAGGTATCATATTTTAAAAAACATTGCAATTTGTCGAATATTGCTATGGAATAAATTGTAAAAATATGATACATTATCAGTAGACAGGGGGAGGTCCTTTATGATTAAAATAGTAAAAGTGCCAATCAAGCCCGGTAAGCAACAGATTGAAGATCAAAAAATCTCCTCTCAGTTTCATTATATCAAGGAACTTTCTTTGCTGAAATACGATGCAGAGGAAAAACGAGAACTGAATCTAATCCAGCAATCAAGTCAAATGCAAACTGCATTTTCTTTTATGACTGCCGCAGTGTTCATGGCACTGCCTATATGTATAGAGTATCGAGGAGTGCTCAGCCTTAAGTTTTTCCTTGTATCCTCCTCAATTATTTCCGTCTTTTTAATTGCAAGTCTGATTCTAGCATCAATTGCCCAATGGCGTTGGAAATTAGAATCTTTACCAGATATTGCAGTACTTAAAGATGCAATTCTTAATAACGAAGAATGGGAAAGCCTATGCATTGAGCATATCCAGCTTGCCCAATTTGTTGATTTAATCAGCAAAGTGCAGGACCATAAGGCCCATTTGAATGATAGGCGTGTAAAATTAATTATGGCTTCCATGATTACCTTTTACTTATCCGTTGGTTCCATAATAATTTCTTTTGCTATTGCAATAATTTTGATACTATAAGGAGCATACATACCATGTCTGAAAATACAAAATTAAATCCATCACCTACACAGAACCCAGCAAAAAGCATCAATCCCCCTTCCCTTCCTACTAAATCTACACGTGGCGAAGTTGGGTCCAGACCCCAGAGTTCTCCTGGAGGTAACCGAAAGTGAGTTCATTTGATCAGCATAAATCACCTCAGAATAAGCCAATCTTATCTTCTGCCTCTTCTAACCCTGCGTTACAAGTTAAAGCTCCCAAGCTTCCAACAAAGACAGAATTCACCTTGGATAAGGAGAAATCGAACCATTCTAATCAAAAGTAAAACCATAATTATTAAGGGAGCATAGCGTAGCTTATCTTCTGCTATGCTCCCGCTTTTTCTGACAAATACACCATTGTTTTACAAAGGATAATGTGATATAATAAATGAGATAGTTAATTACCTTCACATTAAAGGAGTGTAAGTTATGAGAAAGGCTTTATGCGTAGGAATTGATTGCTATGAACATGTGGCCGATTTGCACGGATGCGTAAACGATGCAAATTCTGTTAAAGCTGCACTCGAACGCAACGGAGACGGAACGTTAAATTTTGATACTCGGTTGATGTGCGCAACGAGCGAAGCGTCTTATGTTACTAGAACAGATTTGAAGGATGCTGTACGAGAACTATTTCAGGGCGAATCTGAAATTGCTGTGTTCTATTTCGCAGGACACGGTTCTTTCGACTCACTAGGAGGATATCTTTGCACGAGTGAAATTAAGAGAGCAGACGAAGGTTTCTCTCTTAACGATCTCATGGAGATGGTAGCCCAGTCGTCTGCACGTAATAAAGTCATTATTCTGGACAGTTGTCACAGTGGTCTGGCAGGAACTTCAACACCAATGCACAACTATTCCATCCTGCATAACGGGACCACAATACTTGCCGCCTGTGACGAAAAACAGTATTCTTCTGAAGAAAACGGGCATGGTGTCTTCACATCTCTTTTAATTGAAGCTCTGTATGGTGGCGCAATGAATCTTCTGGGCGATGTTTCTCCTGGTAGTATTTACTCATATATTGATCGATCATTGGGCGCTTGGGAGCAGAGACCCGTTTTTAAAGCGAATATTAAAACGTTTGTCTCTCTACGAAAAAACGCTCCTCCTATTTCAATTAGTGATCTAAGGCAGATAACATCCATTTTCCCTTCCCCTTATGAGGAATATGCTTTAGATCCCACCTATGAACCTGATAAACACGAAGCCGATATCAAGGATGTAAACAAAGCGCATGAGGCAATCTTCGCAACACTTCAAAAGTATGTAAAGCTCAACCTTGTTGTGCCTGTTGGTGCAGAGCACATGTACTACGCCGCTATTCAGCACAAATCATGCAAGTTAACTGCTCAGGGACAGCATTACTGGAATCTGGTACACAATCAGAAAATTTAACATGGGAGGCTAAAGAAATGATTAATGTTTTCATTCCTCATCGATGGAATAATGATGATTACGCAGAACTGAGCGCACTGCTGGATAGAACAAAGTATCGTGTCCGAGATTATTCTGTCCCTGCCACCTCACCTTTTGATATCATCGACAAGCGGTTCAATGTTGATCCCAAAATTCAGAAACAGATCCGCTATGCCAGTGTTGTGGTGTGTTCAAATCGCCCGGCAAATAATTTTGGTATGTCAATTGAAGAAATCAAGTATGCTGTTAGCATTGGAAAACCTGTCGTAGCTATCAAAATAACTGACAGCACTAGCCAAATGATTGCTAACCTGGGGATCCCGGTAATTCCAAAGCGGAAAGATTCTCTTGAAGCATGGATTACCAAAAATGGATGATTCTAATCATTTGAATACATTTTCGTCTAATCACCTTCAAAAAAGTAACCAACGATCATAACTTCAGCCAGCATGCTCATTTATGGGTGTGCTGGCATTTTTTGTAAATAACAATCGCTTTATTCATTGCATTTCGACACCTTGAATCGAGTAAGATTAGTAGATAACATGAAACAGGGTGCCGTCAAGATTTATGCGCAAATTTATTTGCAGGCTCCGGCTGAATGAAG